>Ga0070694_100001371_pt1 | contig 14251 bp, 4 predicted proteins | sample KBSK1251metaG_FD_65470 | JGI IMG/M metagenome (GOLD analysis project Ga0070694, IMG submission 65470) | Corn, switchgrass and miscanthus rhizosphere microbial communities from Kellogg Biological Station, Michigan, USA - KBS K1-25-1 metaG | ecosystem: Host-associated > Plants > Roots >... | reverse complement strand
GAGGCGGAAATCTCGGTGCGCGGAGCTACCATGAAATCTGTTAGAGGATTAAACTTGGTGGCTAGCGACATTCACGCTCACAATACTTTTGCCGATCCGCGCCGGGTTGAACCCAGGGAAGTAAATGTGACGCAGATTCGCAATCCATTGGTTTATAGTTTTCCCCCCGCATCAGTAACTCGTCTCGATATTGAACTGGTCTAAGAACGGTACGCACGCCTCTGGCGTGCTTTTCAGTAAGAGCACGCCAGAGGCGTGGGTACCAATTAGTGGGCGCAGCTTGAAACATGGGGCTGTGTATTTCGAAAACCATCCAACCTGAAAAAGGAGAATGACTTATGCGGCGCTTTCTATCTGTCGTGGTCGTCATGGTCTGCTCAATCGCAATTTTGGGTCAGACCAACAAAGGCGGAATCAGCGGAACAGTGACGGATCCAAATGGCGCGGTTGTGCCTGGCGCGACCGTTACGATAACTAATGTCGGAACCGGTCAGAAAGTGACTATAACTACTTCGGACGCGGGTACCTTCTCCGCTCAGTCTTTGGAACCAGTCACTTATAGCGTGATGGTGGAAGCTAAGGGTTTCAAAAAAGCGCTGCTTGATCACGTTAAGGTCGACACGGCATCCATCGCTGCTGCAAACGTAGTACTTGAAACTGGATCCGTGGCGGAACAAGTGGTGATTACTGCTGATGCACCATTGATTAATACTGAATCGGGTACCACTTCGAAAACGATCACGAGCCGCCAGATTCAGGATGTACCGCTTAATAATCGCAGCGTGCTTGACCTGGCGCTGACTGCTCCCAACGTGAGCGGTGATGCGGGCAGCGAAGATCCGGGCGTCGGCGCAGACCAACCTGTTCCCGGGTTCAATCTAAGCATAAATGGTGGCCGGGCCGGTAGCACGTCCATCCTGGCCGACGGCGTGAACAACACAGGTGTCGGTGTGGCCCGCGCGGTCGTCAGCTTCACGCCAGAGACAGTGCAGGAGTTTACTGTGCAGACCTCGGTATTCTCGGCGGAATTCGGGAATACGTCGGGCGGCATCATCAACGCGACTACCAAGTCCGGAACAAATAATTTCCATGGGGTGGCGCTTTGGTATCATCGCAATCCGAAATACAATGCGACGCCCTTCACCATCGGCACCGCTCCTCGTCCGCACAACAATCTCCGCTACAACCAGGTATCCTTCACGATAGGCGGTCCCATCTTCCTGCCTAAGCCGGGCGAGGGCGGCAAGGGTTATTACAACGGCAAGAACAAATCGTTCTTTTTCTTTGCCTACGAGCCTCGCTGGCGCCAGGACTTCGTCACTTCGACGGCCCTTCTTCCCGATGCCGCGCAAGTGGGCGGGAATTTCAATAACCTGGTGAGAACCCAGGCGGGAATTGTCCCGCAAAGTGTGGCCACGCAATTTGGTCTTACTTCAGTCGGCAGTACGAATATCTACCAACAGTTCGTTTTGTTTCAGGGTAAGCTGGTGCCGATACAACTCGCTACGGGCAATCAGTATTGTCAGTTCAACGATCCGCGCAGGCTTCTGGTCAACCAGGTGTTTCAGGGCGTCACGATTCAGACGCCCCAGTGCACCGCCGCGGTCAACGCCACGCCGAACCCGGCATTGAACGTAGTCCCGGCAGAGTTTATCGATCCGATTGCCCGGCAGATCCTGCAGCAAATGCCGCCCGCTGGAAACTACTTCCTGGATGCCGGTAACGTCCGAAACTATTTTCTGCAACGCTCGGTCGTTCAAAACGAGACGCGTTATACTCTGCGACTCGACCACAACTTTACCGATAACTTCAAAGCGAACTTCCGCTACACCGTCACGCCGGCCGTGGGCATTAGAAGCGCGGGCAACGACATCAACGGAAACTCCGGCGTGTACAGCAACGCCCGCCAATTCCTGCTGGCCTTTAACAATATCATCACGCCAACCCTGGTCAACGATCTGCGCCTCAACTATACGCGGGGAAACTTCAGCGAGGACTACTCGCCTGAGTTCGCGATAAAGACTGGGAAGAGTTATGCCGGGGATATTGGCCTGCCGCATCTGACTCAGGGCGGCATTCCGCTTTTTCTGCTGACGCAGGATGGGAGCACCTACACCGGCGCAGATATTGGCTCGGCTGCCTCAACGAACAATTTCAACATCGAGCAGCGCTACAACATCAGCGATATTGTGTACTGGACCCGCGGCAATATGACCTGGAAGTTTGGCGCCGATCTGAACGACTCGCGCCTGACCGCCACGCCGTTCTTTGCCGCTTCCGGAGGCAGATGGCAGTTCCGTGTTGTGAACACCAGCAACAACCGCTCGACTACGATCACCAACGGCGGAAACGAAATTGCCAGCTTATTGATCGGGGTGCCTAACTCGGTCGACGTGCGCCCATTGATATTCGATTACGATTATCGTTGGAAGGGCGTCGCCGCGTTCGTGCAGAACGATTGGAGGGTGAAGCCAAACTTTACGCTGAACCTTGGGATGCGTTACTCACTCCAGTTGCCACGTGCCGAAGCGCACAACATGCAGGGCGCCTTCCGGCCGGATCTCGCACAGCCGTTTCCGTTGACCGATGCGCAACGACGTACGTTGGCTACAAACCTCGGGGTGCTCGCAACCGCGCCGATTCCGAGTTTTGTGCCGAACTCGGTCAACATTCCGCCCTTTGCCTTTGCGGGCCGCGGTGGACGCTCAAAATATTTGGTGCCGATTGATTACCTCGGATTCGAGCCGCGGTTTGGCTTTGCCTGGAGTCCCAAGATGAAACTCTTCGGAGTGGATTTGGAAAAACGAGGGTTCGTGGTTCGCGGTGGGTACGGCATTTCCCACGGGACGCTTACCGGCAACAACCGGTCGCCTAACCCCGACTTCGGAGGCTTTGTTAATCTCGGCACGCTGGCCAATGGCTCGGCCGCCGGCGCCACCCTGGACGCGACCCAACCAATACGCTTGTCAGGGAATCCACCGTTGCAGGGAACCACAGGTACTCTCGATTCTATTCTTGGTACCGATGCGAATGGATTGGTTTTTCTGAAGAGCCTGGCTGTTCCCGGTTACGCCGCCGGCGGGCCCGGAGCCAGCGGCAAGGTGCCGTATTCGCAGAATTGGAATCTGACTTTTCAATTCGAAGCGTTTAAGAACACCGTCGTTGAGGTCGCCTATGTAGGCAACAAGGGGACACACCTGTTCCTTCCATTCATCAACATCAACCCACGCGACGTGGGACTTATAACCCAGCTGGAATCGCAGGGTATCGACGTGACGGGTAATATTGCCGATCCTCTGGGACGCACAAACCTGCAAGGCGCCGCGATAACCATAACCCGCGCCAGTGTGTTTAGCCCTTATCTCGGGTTCGACCCGTTGAATAGATATTACGATCCGTCGGGAGACAGCATCCGCCATGCGTTCTACGTAGACGTCAGCCGCCGCTTAACTAACGGCCTGACCTTTACGGCTAATTACACTTTCGGCAAGAGCATTGATACGGCCTCGGATTCCAGTCCGGACACGAGAACACTCTCGACTGGGCAGGCGCGTCAGCAGGTTTCGCTGGGTGGAGATCTGCGTCAGGATCGGGCCGTCTCGACTTTTGACATCGCCAACAACTTTAATGCGACCGGCCTCTGGGACATCCCCTTCGGCCATGGTAGAAAGTACTTCAGTAAGGCTCCCAAGGCGGTCGACGTCCTCGTCGGAGGATGGACGATTTCCGGCGTTTTGCGGATGCCGGGAGGACTTCCTTTCCTGCCGTTCATTACTGATCCAAACAAACTCGGAGGCGTACTCTTCAATCGATACGTGAGACCGGACATCGTTCCGGGAGTGCCTCTGCGCAATCCGTTGTGGAAACGTGACTGTCCCATCGGGAGTGCGGCGCCGCCTTCGGGTTGTGAACCATACATCAACCCGGCCGCTTTCATGCGTCCGGTAAAGGGGACCTTAGGCAACGCTCCGCGGTCGCTCAGCATTCGCTCGCCCAGGCAGGAGTTCTTCGATTTTTCGATCTCCAAAGATATCGGGCTTGGCAACGAAGGAAAGCGCCGCCTCAACCTGAGAGTGGACTTCATCAACGCGTTCAATCATCCCAGCTTCCGCTACTTCAACACGGGTAACACTCCGAATGGCCTCGGTACTTTCCCAACGGAAATTACTGCCGAGGCAGTTAATGGTGTGAATCAACCGATTACGGCAGCGGAATACAACACCTGGGCCACTTTCAACAATCAACCCTTGTCAACGACGTCCGCGGGGGCCGCGTTGCTCGCTCAGATACGCACCAACGTGAACGCCACTCGCTCGGCTGGAACTGGCGGGGCACAGACTGGCGGGTTGCCGGTGGATTTCTTTCACGTGCCTCTGCCACAGGGGTTCGCGACAAGAGACCCGCTGTCCTTCGACATCAGGGACTTGCAGGGATACAAGCTGTATCGAATCCGGCAAACATACGATGCGAACTTTGGAACGTTGACGGCGGCCTCGCCGAGCAATTCGCTGATTCCGCGCTACATTCAATTCGGCGTGCGGCTTTTCTTCTAACACTGTCCGCGGGTCGAATATGGAGAGTTACTACGCTCGTTCTAACCGCAGAGGACGCGGAGGGTCTCGCAGAGTAACGCCGACGGAAATTATTTCTCTTCGAGTTCTCCGGGTCACTCTGTTTCCTCTGAGGTTAGCCTCTATGATGCGACTGCTGCTTATCTTTGGTTTCATTGTCGGGTCTTGCACCCTCCCACATGCTGCTCCCATCGACGATCTCCAAAGATCATTCATGCGTCCGCCCGACGACGCGCGCATCATGATGCGTTGGTGGTGGTTCGGACCGGCGGTAAACAAAGCTGAACTCGAGCGTGAGATGCGGTCGATGAAAGAAGGCGGCATCGGCGGCTTTGAAGTACAGCCGGTCTATCCACTGATGCTGGACGATCCGGAGAAGGGAATCAAGACCCTGCCGTTTCTCTCTGACGGGTTCATTGATGCTCTGCGATTCACTTCTGAGAAAGCGCGCGAACTGGGATTGCGCTTTGATCTCACACTCGGAAGCGGCTGGCCGTTTGGCGGCCCAATGGTGACAGCTGATAACGCGTCTGGTCGACTGCGATACGAGCACGTCAAGATCGATCAGGCAGCGAAGTTCGTGAAGGTGCCGGCAATTGGCGTCGGCGAAAAGTTACTTGGTGCTTTTCTGGCACGCGTCGAAGGCGCCAGTTTTGATCCTCACACCATCCAGGAACTTACCAGCATCAAAGACGGACTGGTTGCGCTCGCCGATCATTCGGCCGGTCAATACGAAGTCCTCTTCTTCATTTCCAGTCGTACCGGCATGCAGGTCAAACGCCCGGCGGTCGGCGGCGAAGGGTTCGTCCTCGATCACATGAATCGCGGCGCGACGGACATGTATCTCAAGACCGTCGGCGACCGTTTGATGCAGGCGTTTCCGACGAATCCCCCGCACGCTGTCTTCTGCGACAGTCTGGAAGTTTACGGCGCGGACTGGTCCAGCGACTTTCTGGAAGAGTTCCAGCGTCGTCGTGGTTACGATCTCAAACCGCACCTGCCCGCGCTGGTCAATGAGCTGGGTCCGGAGACAAAAGCCCTGCGTCGAGACTGGGGCTTAACGCTGACGGAATTATTGAACGAGCGGTTCCTCGCGCCGATGCAGCAATGGTCCAAACAACATCGCACTCTGTTTCGAGTACAGGATTACGGAGTGCCCGCGGCGGCGCTATCAAGTAATGCATATGCAGATTTGCCTGAGGGCGAAGGCGCGCAATGGAAGACCCTGAGCGCGACGCGCTGGGCTTCGTCGGCGAGTCACATCTATGGCCGTGGAGTGACCTCGTCCGAGACCTGGACATGGCTGCACTCGCCATCGTTTCGGGCGACGCCGCTCGATATGAAGGCTGAGGCCGACCGCCATTTTCTTGTCGGGATTAATCAATTGATCGGTCACGGCTGGCCGTACACCGCGCCTGGCGTGGAATATCCGGGCTGGCGATTCTATGCGGCGGCGGTTTTTGACGAGCAGAACCCCTGGTGGATTGTGATGCCGGACGTCGCGCGATATTTGCAGCGCGTGAGTTTCATGATGCGGCAGGGCCAGCCGGTGAATGACGTCGCGATCTACCTGCCGAACGACGATGCCTATGCGAGCATCACCCCGGGGCGTGATGTGAACCTGCGGGAACTGCTGGTCCAACGTGTCGGGCGTGATTTGATTCCGCAGTTGCTGGAAGCGGGACACAACTTTGATTTCTTCGATGACGATACTTTCAAACAGACCGGGCGCCTGGACAAAGGTGCCTTGTGGTTGGGATCGAATCGCTATCAGATCGTTATCCTTCCCAACGTCGAAACGATGAGGCCGGAAACTTACCGGCGCTTTGAGGAGTTCGTTCGTGGCGGCGGTACCTTGATCGCCACCGGGCAGACTCCTGCAAAAGCCCCGGGGCTGAAGGCGTCTGAAAGAGACCACAGGTTGATTAGAGAGACTTCACAGCGATTGTTCACCGCAGCGAATGCGCCGGCGCGTGTGGTCCAGGACGTTTCCGCGTCATTCCTGGATACGATCAGGAAAGTATCAACACCCGACGTAACGCTCTCGGCGGGCGCGCGCGAGATTGGGTTCGTGCATCGCCGAACCAGCGATGCTGAAATTTACTTTTTGGCGAATACGTCAAATGCAAAGCAAACCGTGAAAGCCACTTTCCGGATTGCAGGGATGAACGCTGAATTGTGGGACCCGTTCACCGGGACGGTTGCGGCGGCGAGTATTGAAACGCGCGGTAAGGATACGGCCGTGACACTCGATCTCGAGCCGTACGCTTCGCGCGTGTTGGTATTCTCAAAACGATCGTTACCGGCGCCGAAGGTTAACGAAGCCAACGTCGCGCCGCTGACCGTTGACTTGAGTACTGACTGGCAAGTCTCGTTTGGTTCTGGTTCTCAGCCAGGTCGTTACAGTGCTCTGCGTTCATGGACCGACGAAGAGAGCACCCGATACTTTTCCGGCGCGGCGACTTATACGAAGTCAGCGCAGGTGTCGAGCGACCTGCTTGATTCGAAGCGAAAGACGTATCTGGACTTTGGCGAAGGAGAGCCAATCGCCGAACAGCCTTTGCGATCGGGAATGCAGGCCTGGTTCAATCCGCCCGTGCGCGAAGCCGCCGTTGTTTATGTCAACGAGCAGCGCGCCGGCAGTGTCTGGTGTCCTCCGTTCCGGCTCGACGTGACCGGATTTTTGCGCCCCGGCGCCAACGAATTTCGAGTCGTCGTCGCTAACACTGCAGTGAACTACATGGCCGGTCACAGCTTGCCGGATTACCGTCTGTTGAATCTGCGCTACGGCGAACGATTTCAGGCGCAGGACATGGACAAAGTCCAGCCCGTCACTTCAGGATTACTCGGCGCCATTCATCTGATATCGCGTTGATAGAATGTGATCCCGATCACACTTTTCTATCCAAAAACCTAGCCAAAATCCAAATTCATGGAAGCCCAAATAAGTTTCGACCAAGGCACCTAAGCAAAAACTGCAGGTTTTGGAAAAAATGATTAAAGGAATAGCTTTTGCTGCCTTCAGGAAGGACAATTGGTCATACCGCTCGCGGTCGACGCGGGTAATTGGTTAGAGAAGAAGCTAGTGCTGGTTCCAGTCATACGCAAATATCCACCCTTTGGCCGCTGCTAAAACGGCGTTTGGTTTATTATGAAGGTTGCTTTTTCGAGCCCAAACCTACACGCGCTGACAAATCCATTATTCGTAGATCGTATTCAGGCATTATCCAATTGGTCTCACCAAACGCTTCAAGACAGCGCCGTCGAGTTCTTCAGTTTTCAGGTTTTTTTGATTCAGCGAAATGATTTGGTTGCATTCTGTTAATTGCGCGGGGCGAGCGAGAACTGTCTGGCGCTTGGTAAGAGCCGCAAACCGCCGGCAACCCAAAAAGAGGAGAAGGAAAGATGAAATCGAAATTCACCCCAATTAAGCAAGTGTTGCTGGCGACAGCCGCAACAATTTTTGTATTTACGTTCCTGCTGGCATCAGCTGGCGCCCAGGAACTCCGAGGCAAGATTAGCGGACGAGTCGTTGATCCAAATGGAGCAGCGGTCCCCGGAGCCAGCGTTAAGGTAATAGATGTGGCGAGAAACAACACCACCACCTTCACGACCAACGATGAGGGTCTCTTTACGGCCCCCTATCTTCTGCCGGGAACCTATCAGGTGCTGGTCGAGATTGCCGGATTCAAGAAATCGATCCAGGACAAGGTAGTGGTTGCCATCAACCAGACTCGCAACGTTGAAATCAAGTTGGACCTGGGAACGCCGCAAGAAACCGTCACGGTTACGAGCGAGGTGCCGCCGCTCAATGTAACTGACCCCAATCTCGGTCAGACTATCGATCGGAAGCGCGTCGATGAATTGCCGTCGGTGCATGGCGATCCTTATTATCTAATCAATCTCACCCCAGGCGTTGCCTACACCGGCAGCACTCGCCTGGATCGTCCTTTCGAGCCGACGCACATTGCCAACTTTGCGATGAGCGGCGCGCGCGGCATTCGCAGCGACTTGCTTATTGACGGAGCACCCAGCACCGCGACGGCAAATGCCAACGAAGTGATTGCTTCTTATGTTCCGACTACGGATGCGACACAGGAATTCAAGGTGCAAACGGCGACTTACGATGCTCAGTTCGGTAACACCGAAGGCGGCGTAACCAGCATTGTTACGAAGGGCGGCACGAACGACTTTCATGGCACTGCCTATTTGTGGCTTGAACCCGGCTGGATGACAGCCAATGACTTTTTTGGAAATTCGAGCGGACAGGGCCGGCCGTTCACCTATTCAAATCGTCCCGGCTTCAGCATCGGTGGTCCGGTGATTCTGCCCAGATTCGGCGAGGGCGGCAAATCAACTTATAGTGGCAAGAACAAGACCTTCTTCTTTTTCTCATTTGAACAAATCGCCGACTCGCGACCGCGCTTCGACGCCACCAACATTTGGGCGCCGACCGATGCTATGAAGAACGGTGATTTTTCGGCCTACACAAACCAGATCAGGATCTTCGATCCGTTGACCGGCACATTTTCAGGCGGAGTAACTACTAATCGCACGGCGTTTACAAACAACATCATCCCTGCTAATCGCATAAACCCGGTAGCCAGGGCGGTAGTTCAGTACCTGGGCTCGCCCAAGCAAGCATCGCCGAATGTAGGGGGCCTACTCGTTAACAATCTCCGAGATTCGACGCTGGCAGAGACGCTCAACCCACCGTACCGGAACTACACGACTCGAATTGACCAGAACATCGGCGACAACGACAAGCTGTTCGGGCGCTATAGCGCGTACAACCGGAAGAGTACTTACAACAACTACACCGGCACCATTTATGTGGGTGATCGGTTCCTGTTCATCTCGAAGCAGGCGGTCGTGGATGAGGTTCACACGTTCAATTCCAGTACCGTTCTAAATGTCAGGTACGGTTTCAATCGTTTCATCCGGGGTTCAGACGCGCCGGAAGGTCAATATGGAATCGATCTGACCACCCTCGGTTTTCCCGCTTCTTATAACAGTGCAGTTCCCGAAGGCGTGCGCCGTTTTCCACGCTTCGATTTCCCCACGGGCGGCACGGTTAGCAACGGCCACACCAATGAGTTCCGTCCGGTGGGTAGCCACTTCGTTACCGCGGTGGTGAGCCGGACTCAGGGCATACACTCGCTCAAATTTGGCGGTGAGATGCGCATCTACCGCGAGGATGACAGCTTCAAGAGCAATAACCAATCGGGGCAGTTCGTTTTCGACAACACCTATACGCGACAAAACAGTGCCAGCGGCACTGATGTCGAAGGCATACAGGCGTTTGCGGCGTTCCTGCTGGGATATCCATCCACTCAGACGATTGTGCGCGCCTCCGATTATTCGGAATACTCGAAGACCTGGGGCTTCTTTGCACAGGATGATGTGCGCCTGAGCAAGAACCTGACCTTGAACCTCGGCTTGCGCTGGGAATTTGAATCACCGCTGACTGAGCGACAGAACAAGAGCATTTCCGGCTTCGACCTGGCTTATACCCAGCCGTTTGACGCCCAGGCTCAAGCCAATTTCAATCTCACTATTCCCGCCACCGATCTCCTGCGGACGACTTATGGGCTAAATTCCATTAGCAGTAAAGGTGGTCTGTTATTCGCCGGCAAAGACACGGGCAGCGGACTCTACAACACGCCAAAGAACGGATTCCTGCCGCGAGTTGGTTTTGCCTATCAGTGGAATGACAAGACTGTGATCCGCGGCGGCTTTGGCTTGTATCAGGGTTTCCTTGGTGAGCGGCGCGGAGACGCGATTCAGCCAGGCTACACCCAAACCACCACCCAACCCTTAACTACGGGACCCATTGGTAATCCGCTACCGTTTCTCATTTCGAATCCGTTCCCGAGTGGAATCACTGAGCCAAGCGGCAACGCTCTCGGTAAGCAAACAGCTTTGGGTCAAGCCGTTACGTTCTTCAATCAGAATCCAAAGGTTGCGAGGCAGACACGATGGTCGATAGGCATTCAGCGCGAACTTTGGGGCGGCTGGGTGATTGAGGGCAGCTACGTAGGAGACATCGGTTCCAACATTGAAATCAATCGAAACCTCAACGCCGTGCCGAACAGTCTTTTGAATACGGACAATTCACTCACAGTGGCGCAGAATACCAACAACACGAATCTCGGCGCCAGTGTGAAGAACCCCTATTGCACTTACGCCACCGCCACCGCAACCACCTGCACCTCGGTATTTACCGGCGCCGGACTTACCACTTCGCGCCGTCAACTGCTGCTGCCCTTCCCGAACTTCGGCACCATCACGACGACCAACAACGATGGCAAGACCTGGTATCACTCAGCCCAGTTCAGCTTGAACAAGAGGTTCACGAAGGGTTGGGGAGTGCAAGCCGCCTATACCTGGTCGAAGTGGTTGCAGGCCACTGAGTATCTGAATGCGGGCGACGCCAAACCAACCAAGATGATTTCTGACCAGGATATCCCGAACCGGTTCTCAATGAGCGGTTTCTATGAACTGCCATTTGGCAGAGGCAAACAATTCGGGTCAAGTATGAGCCGTTTGGCTGACGCGATTGTCGGCGGTTGGCAGATTGAAGGAACCTATGCCTTCCAGTCCGGATTCCCGGTGCCCTTCGGGAGCGATATGTTCTACTTAGGGGGCCCGATCGCCCTCCCGAGGAGCCAGCAGACGGTTCAGCGCTGGTTCAACACGTCGGCCTTTGTTTCAGTTGTAGGAGGAACACCGACCTGCGCAGCGTTCCCGACCGGCAATTCAAGCTGCGCGACGCCGGCCAGCCACCTGCGGACACTCCCGCTCAGGTTTTCTGATGTGCGGCTCGACACAACCAACAACGTCGACCTCGGACTGCGAAAAGACATACACATTCGTGAGGGTATGAAGGTGCAACTGCGAATGGAATTCATCAACGCTTTCAACCATCCGTTGTTAAATTCACTAAGCGGTGGTGCACCAATAGTCAACCCCTCCACCGCGACCTTTGGTCAGGTTGTGGTGTCGAACCAACAGAACTACGCCAGGCGCGCGCAGGTGATGGCGAAGTTCATCTTCTAAAGCGGAAGTCATATTTACTTTCCAAAACCGGGGAATTGCGAATTGCAACTCCCCGGTTTTGCTTTGAATCGCATATATTGTCCGACGTCTCGATGATCAGCCGGGAGAATTCAACTATGCATCGATTGAGTAAACCGTTCGTCCTGATCTTAACGATAGGTGTGCTGGCGTTCGCGCATACTTACGCTAATGCCCAATCGCCCTACTTTAGTAAATGGCCGGCGGGAAGTTCGCCGGCGGAAGTCGGCAAACGGGTGGCGGAAAAGTTTCTGGCGCGCAAGCTGGAGGCGGAAGAGGGCAAGCGCAAGTTTGTGATCTATCCGGAAGTTTGCGCCTGGTACGGCTCGCTGACTGTGGCGCAGTTAACCAAGGACGCCGATCTCAAGGCCAGGTTGATTGCCAAGTTTGAACCGCTGATGACGCCCGAGGGTGCGAAGATGATCTCGCAGGACGCGCACGTGGACTATCGTGTTTTTGGTACGGTGCCGCTTGAACTCTATATCCAAACCAGGGAACAGAGATACCTCGATTTGGGCAAAGGCCTCGCTGACAAGCAATGGGACAAAACCACGCCCGACGGGATTACGGCCGAGGCGCGTTACTGGATCGATGACATGTTCATGATTACCGCGGTGCAGGTGCAGGCGTATCGCGCGACCAAGGATCGTAAATACATCGATCGCGCGGCGCTGACGATGGCGGCGTATCTGGACAAGCTGCAACAACCCAACGGTCTCTTTTTTCATGCCGCCGACTCAGCCTTTTATTGGGGCCGTGGCAATGGATGGGTGGCCGCGGGTATGGCTGAGTTACTGCGCTCGCTGCCGAAGAATCATCCGCGCCGGGCCCGCATTCTCAAAGGTTATCGGACCATGATGGCGTCGCTGCTCAAGTACCAGAATACGGATGGGTTGTGGCGGCAACTCGTCGATCATCCTGAGGTGTGGGCCGAGACTTCCAGCACCGGCATGTTTACTTTTGCGATGGTGACCGGCGTCAAGAATGGCTGGCTTCCGGCAAAGACTTATGGGCCGGCCGCTCGTAAAGCCTGGCTCGGATTAGTCAAATACATCAACTCCGATTCGAACATTACCGATGTCTGCATTGGAACCAACAAAGCCAATGCGGAAGTTGGAGCGGACCGGGAAGCTCAAATGAAGTTTTACCTCGATCGGCCGCGCCGCACGGGTGACTTGCACGGTCAATCGCCTCTGCTTTGGACGGCTTCAGCGTTGATGCGTTGACCTTTGGGACTACGCCGGTACAGCGAAGCGACGACAGAAGACTGGAGCGCAAGCGTCCTCGCTTGCATACGGCGAGTTCCGAAACTGACAGGCAAGCGAGGACGCTTGCGCTCCAGTCGCCGAACCGGCGCTCTGATGGCGCCTCCATAACGACGCTTTAAAAATGACTTTTTCTCGTAGAGACTTCCTGGTTGCGTCAATCGGTATGGTTGGTGCGGCGAGTCACTGGCAGAGTGCCGCGTCCGGCTTTGCGCCGGCCGATCCCAAACTGATCATTAACCGGAGAGCCCTGGTTGATAGACACAGTCCAACCCTTCACCAACTCAATTCGGTGTCGCCGATATCCTTGGGTAACGGCGAATTTGCTTTCACTGCTGATTTCACCGGACTCCAGACGTTTCCACGAGAATACAGACAATCAATGCCACTTTGCACCATGTCTCAGTGGGGTTGGCACACAATACCTCCGCCGGCGGGAGTCAATCCAACACAGCTTCGCTTAACTCCATATGACACGCATGGTCGCCCGGTGGGCTACGCGACCGGCAGTGAAGGGCAGCGCCAACTCTTTGATTGGCTGCGCGAGAACCCTCATCGTTTGCATCTTGGTCAGGTTGGACTCAGCCTGTTGCGCGGCGACGAAGCGGCCGGGCTGTCCGCCATCACGGAAATTACCCAGCGACTTGATCTTTGGAGCGGCACCCTGCATAGCCGTTTCAAGGTCGCCGGCACAGAGGTGTACGTCCGCACCGCAGTGCATCCTGAGTTTGATCTATTGGCTGTTTCGATCGAGTCGAGGATGATCCGCGATCGGCGTTTGGCGGTGCGTTTGGCTTTTCCTTACAGTTCGCCGGAAACGCATGCAGCTGACTGGAACTGGCCGGGACAGCACCAAACCAACGTGGTTCGCCGCACCACGCACGCAATCAGATTGCATCGCAAGTTGGACGCCGACGAATATCACGCGGCGTTGGAGTGGGTGGGTGATGCCGGTCTTGAAGTCACCGACGTGCACGGCTTTCTGCTGACGCCGGATCAGTCGAGCGACAGGTTGGAATTCATTGTCGCTTTCTCTCCGCGTCTATTCAGCAGCGAGCTTCCTTCCGCCGCCACTACGTTTGCCCGCGCCGCGAGCCATTGGGAAGAGTTCTGGAATACCGGAGCGGCGGTCGATTTTTCCGGCAGCAGTAATCCTCGGGCGGAGGAGCTCGAGCGTCGCGTTGTGTTGTCGCAGTACCTGACGGCCATTCAATGTTCCGGTTCGACGCCGCCGCAGGAAACCGGCCTGACCGTGAATAGTTGGTATGGCAAGTTTCATTTGGAAATGCATTGGTGGCACGCGGCGCACTTCGCCCTCTGGAATCGACTACCGCTGCT
>Ga0070694_100001370_pt1 | contig 14254 bp, 13 predicted proteins | sample KBSK1251metaG_FD_65470 | JGI IMG/M metagenome (GOLD analysis project Ga0070694, IMG submission 65470) | Corn, switchgrass and miscanthus rhizosphere microbial communities from Kellogg Biological Station, Michigan, USA - KBS K1-25-1 metaG | ecosystem: Host-associated > Plants > Roots >... | reverse complement strand
CGAGCGCGCGCCGTTCTGAGCTAGACGCCCATCCGGCGGCTAGACGAACGTCATCACCTCGACCGGCGCGCCTCCACGGCGGAAGCGCTCGATGTCGAGCGGCGCGACGTCGACGGTGTGCGCCCGCCCGTCGGCGACCAGCTCCGCCATGAGCTGGCCCGCGATCGGCCCGTGCATGAAGCCGTGGCCGCTGAAGCCCGCGATCACGAAGAGGCCGTCGGCCCCCGGCAGCGCGCTCAGGATGCCCATCTGGTCGGGCGTCATCTCGTAGAGCCCGGCCCACGCGCGCATCACCTCCGCGTCGGCCAGGGCCGGGACCCGGCGCACCGCCCGCTCGGCCACCCCCGGCACCAGGTCCCAGTCCGGGGTGGTGTCGAAGGTGCTCGCCTCGCCCTTGCGGCCGTAGCCGACCATGACCCCGGGCCCCTCGCGACGGATCGAGAAGCCGTCGTGGTGGTCGATGATGAACGGGGTCTCGAGGGGGATCCGCTCGGCGGGCAGCGGGGCGGTGATGAACTTGCACCGGCGGCGCGGGAAGACCGGGATCTCCGCCCCGGCGAGGCGGCCGACCTGGCCCGACCAGCAGCCCGCCGCGATGATCACCACCGGCGCCTCCCAGTCGCCGGGCGGGGTGCGCACGGTGATGCCCCGCGGACCGCCGCGCTCGATGCCCAGCACCGGATGCTCGGTCTTGATCACCGCGCCCAGCTCCCGGGCCCGCGCCGCGATCGCGGTGGTGACGAGGTAGGGATCGGCGAAGCCGTCGCGGGGCGAGTAGGTCGCGGAGACCAGGTCGTCGGACCGGAGGTACGGCCACCGCGCGCGGACCTCGTCCGGGCCAAGGACCCGCGTGTCGACTCCCATCGAGCGCTGCATGGCCGCGCTCTCCGCGTAGACCCGGCGCTCCTCCTCGGTCTGCTGGAGGATCAGGTAGCCGTGCTGGCGGAACTGGGGATCCACGCCGAACTCGCCCGCGAAGCCCTCGTAGACCACGATGCTCTGCCGGGTGAGCTCGACGCCGATCCGGTTGGCGTACTGGTGGCGGATGCCGCCGGACGCCAGCGCGGTGGACCCGGAGCAGACGCCGTCGCGCTCGAGCACGACTATTCGACCGTAGTTACGACGCGCCAGATGATAGGCGGTGGCGGCGCCCATGATGCCGGCCCCGATGATGATCGCGTCCGCGGTCTCGGCCATGCCGGCGGATCATAGCACCGCGGCGCGCCGGCCGCCCCGGTCACGCGGTGCGCATTGTGCTAGAGTCGGCAGCCCGAGGACCCCATGACCATTCGCGTCGCCGGCATCGAGGTCAGCCACTGGCATTCTCTCTACGACGCGGCCTACCTGCGCCACCTGGTCGCGATGCCCGACGTGTCCCTGGTCGCGGTGCAGGACGGCGACGCGGGGCTCGCCGGCAAGCGCGCCGCGGAGGTGGGCAACCCGCCCGTCTACGCCGACTACCACCGGATGCTCGACGAGACGAAGCCGGACTTCGTCATGGCGCTCGGCCGGCACCGGCAGATGGCGCGCATCGCCCACGACCTGCTCGACCGGGGCATCCCGTTCCTGATGGAGAAGCCCATGGGGGTTAGCGCGGACGAGGTCCAGTCCATCGCGGACAAGGCGGCGCGCCTCCGGGCCTACGCCGCGGTGCCGCTCTCGCAGCGCTATCAGCCCTTCGCGATCCGCGCCCGCGAGCTGCTGGCCGCCGGCCGCTTCGGGCCGCTCTCCCACATCTACGTGCGGATCAACCGGCCCGGGCCGGCGCGCTATCCCGCGTGGGACTGCGCGTGGATGCTCGATCCGGCCGAGGCCGGCGGGGGCTGCCTGCGCAACCTCGGCCCGCACGGCCTCGACATCTTCCTCCACCTGACCGGCGAGGACGCCCGGGTGACCGGTGCTCAAATCAGCAGACGGGCGCACGACCTTCTGGTCGAGGACTACGCCTCGGTGCTGCTCCGCTCGACCAGTGGGGTCCTGGGCACCGTCGAGGTCGGTAACGACTTCCCCCGCGTGGGCACCGACGGCGAGTGGAAGATCGCCGGCCGCGACGCCATCCTCACCGTGAAGGACAACGTGATGAAGCTCGCCACCGCGGAGGGCGACGAGGTCACGCCGGGCACCGAGATCGAGGCCCCCTACTTCACCACCGTCCGCGACGCCCTCGATCACTGGCAGCGGGGCGCGCCCCCGCCGGTCTCGGTGGCCGACTGCGCCCGCGCGGTCCGCCTGATCGACCAGGCCTACGCGCTCGCGGGCAGCCCCGCCTGACCGACCCCCCCGGACCCCGGGAACCCCTCCCCGCGTCCCCCGGTTGTCACCTCTGGGGGTCGGCCCGCATCTCAAGGGCGTCGACCGGAGAGCGAGAGGGGATGACAATCGTGGACACGACGACGCACATGGCGCGGCGCCTGGTGCTCGGCGCGCTGCTGGCGGCCGCCGCCGGGAGCCTCCTGACCGCGTGCAGCTCGATGCCGCCGGGGCCGACCTACACCGAGGACGAGCTGAAGGTGATCTGCGAGCGCCGCGGAGGATGGTGGCGCGGCAACCTGATCCCGGGCTACTGCGAGTACCAGACGGCCGCGAACCAGGCCCCCTGACGCCGGGGGCGCCGAGATCCGGTCGTTTCTTCCCGCCTAGCGCCGGCGGGCGCGACGGACCGCGCCCGCCGGCGGCTTGCCGAACGCGCGCAAGATCTCCCGAGCCATCAGCTCTCCCCGCAGCCGGAGTGCCCGCTTCGCGGTCACCGCGCGAGCGGCGGCGGGCCACCCGAAGTAGCCGAGCCCACCGGGTGCGATCTCCTCGAACGTCCGCGCGCCCTTCCGGAGCGCGGCCCCGTAGTCCACCCACGCCGGCGGCAGCCGCCGGATCAGGCGCCGGCGGACCAGCTCCGGACACCGGGCCAGCACCAGCGCGGTCTCGAGCTCGCCCGCGTGCCACTCGAAGGCCGGGCGCGGGCTGCGCGAGAGCCGCAGCACGCGGGGGCTCAGCATGGCGGCGCGGCTCCGCGCCTCGGGGCTGAAGCCTGCGAACTGGATCAGGAGCCGGCGGGCGCCCGCTCCGCGACGACGGCGGAGCGCGCGCTTGGCCTCGCCCATCGCGCGGACGTGCGCCGGATCGGCCTGGTAGCTCGCGAGCACGAAGCGGCGGAAGCCGTGGCGGGCGAGGCTCGCGACCACGTCCACGATCACGCGCCTCAGCGTGCCGCCGGCCAGCGAGACGGTGCCGGGCCAGGCCGCGGCGAGCGGGCTCGCGCCGTACGGGAGCGCGGGGGCCAGGATCACCCGGTAGCCGGCGCGCTCCAGGTGGGGCGTCACGCTCCGGGCCAGCGCCTCGGCGCCGAGCCAGTCGACCAGGAGCGGCAGGTGCGGGCCGTGCTGCTCGACGGCGCCCAGGGGCAGCACGATCACCGCGCGCGCGTCACGGGCCAGCCGGCGCACCTCCGGCCAGGTGCGCTCGGCGAGCCGGATCATTCAGAGTCGGGGGGAGAGCCGGCGGCGAGCTCGCGGATCTGCTCCGGGGTGAAGCCCAGGAGCTCGCGGAGCACGGTCTCGGTGTCGGAGCCCGGCCGCGTGGACCAGCCGGCCACGCGTCCCGGCGTGCGGGAGAGGGCGGGCACGATGCCCTGGGTGACGATCTCGCCCAGCACCGGATGCGTGAGCCGCAGCAGGTCGCCCCGGCTCCAGCAGTGCGGCTCCCGCACCAGGTCCGCGACCGAGTTGACGGCGCTCGCGGCCAGGCCCGCGCCGCGCAGCCGGGCCACCGCCAGGTCGGCGGGGAGGCCCGCTGCGAGCTTGCCGAGCTCCTCCTGCGCGCCGGCGGCATCGTCGCCGGGCCGGCGCCCGAGGCGCTCGAGCGCGTCGGCGATCTCGCGCGCCGAGCCCGCCGAGACGGCGACGAAGCGTCCGTCGGCGGCCTCGACGGTGAGACCGGCCGGGTAGAGCGGCCAGGCGCCGCCCGCGCGCTCGCGGCGGAGGCCGAGCGCGGTCCGCGCCGGCAGCAGGTCGCCGGTCAGGCGCAGCGCGGCCTCGTACATGGCGGTGTCGACCACCTGCCCCCGCCCGTCGACGTCACGGCGCAGCAGCGCGGCCATCGTGCCGAGCACGTTGAAGAGCGCCGTGGTGTAGTCACCCGCGATCACGCCATCGCGCAGCGGCGGCCGGTCCGGCCAGCCGTTCAGATAGGTGATCCCGCCGAAGGCCAGGCCCACCGGGTTGAAGGCCGCGCGCCCGGTGTAGGGCCCGGTCTGGCCGAACCCGGAGGAGCGCAGCAGCACCAGGCGCGGGTTCGCCTCCAGCAGCACCTCGGGGCCGAGCTTCCAGCGCTCGAGCGTGCCGGGGCGGAAGTTCTCGACGATCACGTCGCTCACGCGCGCCAGCGCCAGGAAGACCTCGCGCCCGTGCGGGGCGCGCACGTCGAGCGCGAGGCTCCGCTTGTTGCGGTTCGTGACCACCGTGCCCGGGCTGGTGCGGGTCCAGGTGTCGGAGGTCCCGCCCGCGGGCGGCAGCTCGACCATGATCACGTCGGCGCCGAAGTCGCCGAGGATCGCGGCCGCGGCGGGGCCGGCCAGCCACTGCGAGAGATCGAGCACGCGGAGCCCGGCCAGGGCGCCGCCGGCCATCGCCCCGGGCGCCGCGGCCGCCGGCGGGGTCGGCGCGCCCGTCATCGCGGCACGCACGGCCGCGGTGTGCTCGCCGAGGCGGGGCGCCGGCGGTGGATCCGCCGTCGGCGTGCGCGTGAGCTTCGGCACCGCCGCGGGGGCGAGGAACGCCTGCCCCGACGTGGACGTCAGGCGCAGCAGCGCCTGGCGCGCCGTCACGTGCGCGTCGGCCACGATGTCGTCCACCGACCGCACCGCGGTGCCGGCCACCCCGACCGCGGCGAAGCGCGCCTCCACCTCGGCCTGGTCGTGGCGGGCGATCCAGTCGCCGACCAGCGCGTCGGCGGCGGCCCGGTTCTGCAGCCGCGCGGCGCCGGTGGCGAAGCGCGGGTCCTTCGGCGCCTCCGGCGCCCCGATCGCCTCGCAGAGGCGCGCGAAGGGCTGGTCGCCCGCGCCGGAGACCGCGACCCACCCGCCGTCGCGCGTGCGATAGACGTTGGCCGGCACCACCACCGGCGACTCGGTGCCGAGCCGCGCCGCCACCTCGCCCGAGCGGGCGTGGCGGATCACCACCTCCTCCTGGAGGCGGAGGCAGGTTTGGTAGAGGCCGATGTCGACGATCTGCCCACGCCCGCTCCGGCGGGTGTGAAACACCGCCATCAGCAGCCCGCTCGCCCCCTGGATCGCGCTCCAGCCCTCCGCCAGCGGCACCGTCACCGGCATCGGCGCGCGATCCGGGAAGCCGGTGGTGAACTGCACGCCCGAGAAGGCCTGGGCGATTCGATCGTCGCCGCGCTCGCCCGCCAGCGGCCCGGACTGGCCGAACGGCGAGATGCGCAGGACGGCCAGGCGCGGGTTCCGCGCCTCGAGCGCGGCCGGCCGAAGGCCCGCCGCCTCCAGGCGGCCGGGCCCCAGATCCTCGATCAGCGCGTCGGCGGCGGCCAGCAGCGTGCCGAGCCACGGCTCGGTCGCCAGGTCGGCCGGCTCGGCCTGCACCGAGAGCTTGCCGCGGTTCTCTGTCTGGAAGTAGAGCGAGTCCTCTCCCGGCAGGCCGGGGCCGCGCCGTCGCATCGGCGAGCCCGCGACCGGCTCGATCTTGATCACGGTGGCGCCGAGGTCGGCGAGCAGCCCGCCCGCCAGCTCGCCGGCCAGGGTCCCGGCCAGCTCCAGCACGAGCAGGCCCGCGAGCGCGCCCCCGCGCCCGCTTCCGGGCAACCGCTCGGCGATCGCGGGCGGCGTCACCGCGCGCGCCTCACCCGATCCCGAAGACGCGCGCCGCGTTGTGGTAGAGCCACTTCTCCTTGACCGAGTCCTTGAGGGGCAGGCCCAGGTACTCCTGGATGAGCGTCTCGTACGGCTGCCCCACGAGCCCGGCCGAGAGGCCGACCAGCACCTTGTCCTGGATCAGGGTGTTGCCGAGCTGCATCAGCATCTCCCAGCCGGAGCCCGGCTGGCCGAGATAGCGGGCGCGATGGGCCGAGGTGTCCATGTGGAGCCGGGGATGTCGGCGGACCAGGGCCACCATCTCGTTCACCCACGGCCAGCCGCCGAGCCCGCCGATGATCGTGAGCTCCGGGAAGTCCATCGCGACCTGGTCGAGATGCCGCGGGTGGCCCAGGTCGTACGGCCGGTCGTTGGCGTAGTTCATCGACGAGTAGATGCGCACCGGGATCCCGAGCTCCGCCGCCTTGGTGTAGAGCGGGTAGTAGCGGCGGTCGCTCGCGGGCAGGCAGTCGACCAGGGCCGAGACGCCGAGAGCGCAGAAGCCCTCCTCGCGCACGAGGCGCTCCAGCTCGCGCACCCCGGCCATGCCCTTGTCCGTGTTGAGGCTGATGCGGGCCAGGCCCAGGAAGCGCCCGGGGTAGCGGCGCATCAGCTCGGCGACCTCCTGGTTGGAGACGCCGAACGGCACCGAGCGGACGATGCCGAGGTCGGCGATGTGCTTCATGTACCCGTCCAGGTCGGTCGTCGGCCGCGGATCGTTGCCCTCGCTCCGCGAGCGGAAGATGCGGCCGTAGTTCGCCATCCCGTAGCCCGCGGGCCGCCCCGCACCGGCCGCGGACGGGCCGGCCGGCGCGGGCGCGGCCGAAACCTCGGCGGCGGTACGCTCGTGCTCCGCCCCGTAGGGGACGTTGCACTCCATGTCGATGATCCTGAGCCCTGGATTCATGTGACGCCTCCCGCGCCGCCGGGTGCCTTCTTCGCGGGCGCGCCGCATACAGTACCGCGATCACGCCCATCTTGACAGTGCCGCGCCCGGACCGCAGTATCCCTCGCAGTACCCGGAACTCAGCCGATGCCACGCATCCCCGATCGGATGAAGGAGACGCCGTGAAAGCCATCCTGACCGTGCTGGCCGCCATCGCGCTGCTCGCCCCCGCCGAGGCGAGCGCCCAGAGTGTCCTCCGCATCGGGCTCAACGACGACCCCGACGCCCTCGACCCGACGATCAGCCGCGCCTATACCGGCCGCCTGGTCTTCGCCGCGCTCTGCGACAAGCTCTTCGACGTCACCCCCGACCTCAAGATCGTGCCCCAGCTCGCCACCGGCTACGAGTGGGCCCAGGACCGCAAGTCGATCGTGATCAAGCTGCGGCCGGGCGTGCGCTTCCAGGACGGCGAGCCGTTCAACGCGGAGGCGGTGAAGTTCAACATCGAGCGGCACCAGACCACCCCGGGCTCGTTCCGCAAGTCGGAGATCGCGGAGATCCAGTCGGTGGAGGTGCTGAACGACCTCACGGTGCGCTTCCACCTCTCGCAGCCCCTGGTGCCGCTGCTGGCCGCCCTGACCGACCGCGCGGGCATGATGGTCTCGCCCAAGGCGGCCCGAGCCCTCGGGGACAAGCTGGGCACGCAGCCGGTGTGCGCCGGCCCCTACAAGTTCGTGCAGCGGGTGGCCCAGGGCAAGATCGTCGTGGAGAAAGTGGCGGACTACTGGGACAAGAACGCCTTCTCCGTCGACCGCATCGAGTTCGTGCCCATCACCGACTCGAGCTCGCGCCTGGCCAGCCTGCGCTCGGGCGACCTGCAGATGATCGAGCGCGTGTCACCCAGCGACCTGGCCGAGATCCGCAACGACTCGAAGCTGAAAGTCGTCGGCGTCCCGGAGCTCGGCTACCAGATGATCCCGCTGAACGTGGCCAACGGGCCCAAGAGCAAGGCGTTCGCCGACGTGCGCGTGCGCCAGGCGCTGGACCTTGCGATAGACAGGGACACTCTGGTCAAGACCGTGTTCGGTGGCGAGTACATCGCGGGCAACCAGTTCATCAGCCCCGCGAACCCGTACTACGACAAGAAGGTCCCGGTGGCCAAGCGCGACGTGGCCCGAGCCAAGCAGCTCCTGAAGGAGGCGGGCCAGCCCAACTTCACCTTCACGCTGGTGGTGCCGCCGGAGCGCGACCGGCAGGAGGCCTCGCTGATCCTTCAAGCGATGTGGGCGGAGGCCGGCATCACCGCGAACCTCCAGACCCAGGAGAACGTGACGATGCTGCAGTCCGGGCGCAAGGGCGACTTCGAGGCCTACTTCACGTTCTGGAGCGGCCGGCCCGATCCGGACGGCAACGTCTATACCTTCTCGACCTGCAAGGGCGCGCAGAACGACCAGCACTACTGCAACCCCGACGTGGACGCGCTCCTGACCCAGGCCCGGCACGTGGCCGAGCCGGCCGAGCGCAAGAAGCTCTACGACCAGGCCATCGAGATCATGGCCCGGGAGGTGCCGCGGCTCATCCTGTGGCACCGTCGCGTGTTCACCGGCTTCAGCGCGCGGGTGCAGGGCTTCACGCCCTACCCCGACGGCATCATCCGCTTCCGGGGCCTGAAGCTCACCAACTGAGGCGCCGCCCCGCATGGCGCTCTGGCTCTACGTGGCGCGCAGGCTCGCGGTGCTGGTGCCCACGCTGTTCTTCGTCTCGGTGCTGATCTTCTCGCTGCAGCAGCTGCTGCCCGGCGACGCGGCGGTGGCGCTGGCCGGCGAGGAGAACGACCCCGCCGCGATCGCGGCCATCCGCGCGCGGTACCACCTGGACCGGCCCCTGCCGGTGCAGTACGGCCTCTGGCTCGGCCGCGTGCTGGTGGGCGACTTCGGCGAGTCGCTGCGCAACCGCATCCCGGTCCGCGAGCTGCTGGCCTCCAAGCTGCCGGTCACGGTGGAGCTGGCGCTGTGCTCGATGGCGATCGCGCTGGCGATCGGCATCCCGGCCGGCATCCTCTCCGCCACCCGCAAGGGCACCGCGGTGGACGTGGTGGCCAACCTCTTCGCGCTGTCCGGGCTCTCGGTGCCGCACTTCTGGTTGGGCATCATGCTGATCCTGCTCTTCGCGGTGCGGCTCGGCTGGCTGCCCGCCTCGGGCTACGTGGCGCCGTGGGAGGACCTGCGCCAGAACCTGACCACGATCCTGCTGCCCTCGTTCGTCCTCGGCACCGGGGTGGCCGGCGTCATCATGCGCCACACCCGGAGCGCCATGCTCCAGACCCTCGGCGCCGACTACGTGCGCACCGCGCGGGCCAAGAGCGTGCCCGAGCGGCTGGTGGTGCTGAAACACGCCCTGCGCAACGCCCTCATCCCGGTCATCACGCTCGGCGCGATCGAGTTCGGGCGGCTGCTGTCGGGCGCGGTGCTCACCGAGCAGGTCTTCGCCATCCCCGGCTTCGGCAAGCTGCTGGTGGACGGCGTGTTCAACCGTGACTACGCGGTGGTGCAGGCCGTCGTCCTCGTGTCGGCCGCCCTCTACGTGCTGCTCAACCTGGGCGCGGACGTGCTCTACTTCCTGGCGAACCCGCGCCTGCGGGGGACCACGTGAGCGTGAGCCCGGCGGCGGTCCTCGCGGCGCCCGCCGTTCCGGTGACGCGGCGCTACAAGGCGGCGCGGCAGCTCGCGCGCCGGCCCGCGGCGATCGCGGCGCTGGCGGTGGTGCTCGGCTTCATCGTGGCCGCGGTCGCGGCGCCGCGGCTGGCCCCCTACGACCCGAACGCGATCGACTACCGCGCGTTGCGCAAGCCCCCGTCCGCCGCGCACCGCCTCGGCACCGACGAGGTGGGGCGCGACGTGCTGTCGCGCCTGCTCTGGGGCGCGCGGGCCTCGCTGCTGGCCGGGGTCATCCCGGTCGCCATCGCGGTCACGCTCAGCGTGCCGCTGGGCCTGCTCTCGGGCTATGTCGGCGGGTGGATCGACGGGCTTATAATGCGCATCAACGACGCCATGCTCTCGATCCCCTTCCTCATCGTGGCCATCGCGCTGGCCGCGTTCCTCGGCCCGGGCCTCGGCAACGCCATGATCGCGATCGGGATCGCGGCCCTGCCCACGTTCGTCCGGCTCGTGCGGGGCACCGTGCTGGCGATCAAGACCGAGGAGTACGTGGAGGCGGCGCAGGCGCTGGGCTGCTCGCAGCCGCGCGTGGCCCTGCGCCACATCCTGCCGAACACGCTGCCGCCGCTCTTCGTGCAGGTGAGCATCACGGTGGCCGCCGCCATCATCGCGGAGGCGAGCCTGTCGTTCCTGGGGCTGGGCCAGCAGCCGCCCGCGCCGTCGTGGGGCAGCATGCTCAACGCGGCCCAGCGCTACCTGGGGCCCGCGCCGTGGATGGCCCTCTACCCCGGCCTGATGATCTTCGGCATCGTCATGGCCCTCAACGTCCTGGGCGACGGCCTGCGCGACGTCCTGGACCCGCGACACCAGTAGAACCGGCCCCAAGGAGAGAGAACCCGTGAGCCACGTGTGCATGAGCCCGATCACCGGCCCCAAGGCCTGGCGCGGCGAGACCCTCGCCCGCGAGAGCTCGTGGATCGCCACCCTCACCGACGCCGAGATCGCCGACATCGATCGCGCCCTCGCCGGGGCCAAGGCCTCGGGCCTGCCGCTCGAGGGAATCCAGCGCGAGCACTTCCCCCTGACCGTCATGCGCGCGAGGCTCGAGGCGGCGGTGGCCGAGATGTACGACGGGCGCGGATTCGTGGTGCTGCGCGGGCTCCCGGTCCGCCGCTATCGCGACGAGGACGTCGGCCTCATCTTCTGGGGCTTCGGCCGCTACATGGGCGCGCCGCTCTACCAGAACCCCCAGGGCGAGCTGCTCGGCCACGTCTACGACCACGGTCGGACCTACGGCAACATCGACGTGCGCGGCTACGAGACCAACGCCTACCTGCCCTACCACACCGACGCGGGCGACATGGTGGGCCTGCTCTGCCTGCGCCGGTCGCTCGAGGGTGGGCTCAGCAGCATCGTCAGCTCCACCACCGTGCACAATGAGATCCTCGCCCGGCACCCCGAGTACCTGGGCCTGCTCTACAACGGCTACTACTACATCCGCCGCGAGGCGGCGCTCACCGAGCGCGGCGTCTCCGAGCGGCCGATCCCGGTGTTCGGGTACCAGGACGGCCTCGTGAGCTGCCGCTACATCCGCAACCAGATCAACGCGGGCGCGGTGAAGCGCGACGTGCCGCTCACCACCTTCGAGGGCGCCGCGCTCGACTTCCTGGACGAGCAGACCCGCCGCCCCGACCTGCGCCTCGACATGGACCTGCAGCCGGGCGACATCCAGTTCATCAACAACTACACGGTCCTCCACTCGCGCACCGGGTTCGTCGACGGGCCGGAGCCGGATCAGAAGCGGCACATGCTGCGGCTCTGGCTGAAGTTCCCCAAGCCGTGGCCGCTGAGCCCGGAGTTCCCGACGCACATGGGGTACAAGCCGGCGAACGACACGCCGGAGCTGGTGGAGATGGAGCGGTAGCAACGGAGCAGGCGCCTCGACGCTCGCCCCGCGCGCGACCGCCCGGGCGAGAGGAGGGACCGCGATGGCGGCGCAGGGCATGGTCGTGCTGCCCGGAAACGAATTGGTTACCAGGGACTCTCCGCGCGCGCTGCTGCCGAAGCTCGGGTGCGGGGCGACCGGCGGCAGCATCATGGTGTTCGAGGAGATCGTGCCGCCCGGCACCAAGAGCTGGTTCCACCTGCATCACGACAGCGACGAGGTGGCCTACGTCCTGAGCGGCGAAGTCGTCTTCAAGATCGGCGACCAGACCACGGTCGCCACCACCGGCAGCTGGGCCTTCATGCCGCGCGGCGTGCCGCACTGCTGGAAGTACACCGGCGCGGGGACCGGGCGGATCCTCTTCCTCTACACCCCCGCGAAGGCCGGCGGCCTGATCGAGGAGCAGCAGCGGACGAGCCGCACCTTCGCCTCGATGACCGCGCAGGAGCAGACGGAAATGCTGGAGCGCCACGGCTGGGAGCTGCTGGGGCCCTCGCCCCTCTGACCCTTCACCGCGCCCCGCGGCTGCGGTGGCCGCCCTAGAGCGCCTCGCTCGAGTCTAGCCTCGGCTCGAGGGGCACGCGGTTCTCGTGGCAGCCGTACGCGTGCGGCGTCAGCTCGATCACGGTGTGCAGCGGAATGGGCAGGTACGGGCACCGCTCGCGCGGCACGCCCTGAAAATAGGCGTAGAGCGCCCGCAGCACCGCGTTGTGGGCGATCACCATCACCGGCCAGCGCGTCCGCTCGAGCTCGATGATCACCGGATCGAGGCGCAGGATGATGTCCTGGTACGACTCGCCCCGCGGGTAGCGGTAGGTGAACTTGTCGCGCCGGCGCGCCTCGTACTCCTCGGGCATCTCCGCCTGGATCTGCGCGTAACTCATGCCGTCGCAGACGCCGGCGTCGATCTCGTCGAGCGCGCGCCAGGCCCAGGGCGCGCGCTCGAGGGCCCCCGCGGTCTGCACCGCGCGCCGCAGCGAGCTGGTCCAGATCACGACGTCGTGCCGATCCGGGTAGCGCTGGTCCAGGAACTCGGCGAGCGAGCGCGCGTAGCGGTGCCCGGCCGGCGTGAGATCCGGATCGCCCCCGAGCAGGCCGGCCGTGTTGTACACGCTCTCGCCGTGACGGGTGAGCCAGATGGGCCGGGCGCTCAGGTGCAGGTTCATCAGGAAGAACACCAGGCGCGCCTCCAGGTAGCCGTCGACGTCGCTGACGGTCACGCCCCGACCGGCCCCGGTGACGCGCAGGTACGAGCCCTCGTCGTCCTCGAGCGGCTGGTACACCCGCTCGTAGTGGGCGATGCGGGCGCGGAAATCGGTCGTGGCCTCGTCGGGCTCGGCGCCCTGGTAGTCGGGCGACGATAGCTTCGTGCTGCGGATGTTGGCCTCGATGATGGCCGGGTCATCACAGCGGATCTCGATGAACAGCACCTGGAAGCCGGCGCGCTCGCAACACGCCCGCACCGTGGCGCGACGGGCCCGCGTGGTGTTGGTGGCGTCGTAGATCGCCACCTGGCCGTCGCCCGCGAGCCACCGCACCATGTCCTCGAGCGCGTCCATCGCGGCTCGCCAGCGCGCCTCTTCGCCCTGCGCGTTGTCGGGATCGAAGAAGCGGTGCCGGACCTGGGCCCCGACGCGCGCCCGCCGGTACTCGCCGACGTTGAAGACCCCGGTGCGGTAGCCGAGCCACGAGAGATACCGCTCGATGCGACGCGCGGTATAGCTCTTGCCGCGTGCCGGCAGCCCGACCATCACCACCGCGAGCTTCGGGTTGTCCGGAGCGATCTGCATCGCGGGCCGCGAGCGCGCCGGGTCCACGGGCAGCGGGGGCCTCAGGGCGCGGGGCGCGGGTACGGGCTGCCGTCGGACAGGCGCTCCAGTGCCCGTAGCGCGCTCTCCAGCACCGGCACCGCGGCGGCCGGTGTCGCGCCGGGGCCGTAGGCGTAGTGGTGAAGGAAGCCGCCCTCGTCGAGGCGGGCCATCAGCTGCTCGCCGCCCTCGCGGATCAGCAGGAGCCCGCGCCGCTTGTCGCAGGCCTGCCGCGCGCACCCCGTGACCGAGATATAGTTCGCGTCCCCCACGGTGACCATCCGCACCGGGCCGCCCAGCTCGAAGTACTCGGGCGCGGCCGCGCTCAGCTTGCCCACGCCTCCGGGTGTGGGCGGCGCCCAGTCGGCGCCGAAGAGCGCGCGCACCTTGTCGCGGAGCTGCGGGTTGTCGAGGATCTCGGCCGCCGAGCGGCCGTAGGCCAGCGCGCGGGCGTCGGCCTCCACCACCTGGCTCCGCGGCGGCGTGGACGAGCTCGGCACCACGCAGCCGGCGGCGACCGACGCGAGCAGCAGGCACAGCAGCGCTCTTCTCAGCAGTGACTGGCGCATGGGCCCCTCCTTGCCGGTTCCCGGCATTCGCTCTGGCGACAGGATACCAGGGGCCGGGGGCGGCCCGGCGCATTGCCGGGTGGGCGTTGACTGCACCCGCCGCGCGGACTAGCTTGGAGCCCCATGGACCTGCAAGGACAGATCGCGATCGTCACCGGCGCCGGCCGCGGCATCGGCCGCGCCACCGCGCTCGAGCTGGCGCGGCTGGGCGCCGACGTCGTCGTCGCCGAGCTCGACAAGCCCGGCGCCGAGCGCACCGCCGCCGAGGTCATCGCGCTCGGCCGCCGCGCGCTCGCGGTGCCGACCGACGTCACCCGGAAGGGCGACCTCGCCGCGATGGTGGAGCGGACCCGGGCCGCGTTCGGCCGCCTCGACATCCTGGTGAACAACGCCGGGATCTACCGGGCCGCCCCGACGCTCCAGGTCACGGAGGATCACTGGGACGCGGTGCTGACCATCAACGCCAAGGCGGTCTTCTTCGCGAGCCAGGCGGCGCTGCCGACCATGATCGCCCGGAAGAGCGGGG
>Ga0070694_100001369_pt1 | contig 14256 bp, 10 predicted proteins | sample KBSK1251metaG_FD_65470 | JGI IMG/M metagenome (GOLD analysis project Ga0070694, IMG submission 65470) | Corn, switchgrass and miscanthus rhizosphere microbial communities from Kellogg Biological Station, Michigan, USA - KBS K1-25-1 metaG | ecosystem: Host-associated > Plants > Roots >... | reverse complement strand
GTCATCGTCACCTTGAAAGCGCAGAGCCTGCCCGCGATTGCACCCCAACTACGACCGCTGCTGGGGGCAAATACATCAGTCGTCACCGCGCAAAATGGATTTCCCTGGTGGTACTTTCACGGCCTGGTCGGAGAATGGCAGGACACTCATATCGAAGCGGTTGATCCCGGGGGGATGATTAGCCGGCACATCGATCCGGCGCGCGTAGTTGGCTGCGTCGTCTATCCATCGACCGCGCTGGTTGAGCCGGGCATCGTCTGGCACATTGAGGGAACTCGATTCGCGATTGGCGAACTGGACGGCTCAAAGAGTGAACGTTGCCGGCAGATCGCCGATACCTTTATCAAAGCCGGTCTGCGTTGTCCGATTCGCAGCGACATACGCCACGACATCTGGGTCAAGCTGATGGGCAACGTCGCTTACAATCCCATCAGTGCTTTGACCCGCGCGACCTTAATCGAAATTGTGCAGTGCCCGGAGACGCGTGAACTTGCCGCCGCCATCATGAGTGAGGTTGATGCGGTAGCTCGCGGGCTCGGCATCGAAATGGGCATTTCGATCGAGCAGCGTCTGCAGGGCGCTGAGAAAGTCGGTCATCACAAGACTTCGATGCTGCAGGACATCGAGGCAGGAAAGCCGACTGAGTTGGCAGCGATTGTCGGCGCGGTGATTGAACTGGGCGGGAAACTTGGTCTGTCGTTACCGAATACGAAAGCCGTGTACGCGTGCGTGAAGTTGCTGGAAGAAGCGGGACGAGCGAAGCGATCGACGACGGCTTAGGCTAACTATACGCCGTTTGAAGTGAGAGATTCGGCTTCCCTCCGTTAGGAGGGAGATAGTTTATAGAAGACGCTGATCATTCCAGCTAAGGCAGCTCCTTTAGGAGCGTAATGTGACCATCCGCGCCGGCCATTTCGCTCCTAAAGGAGCTGCGGGTTGACGTCTTGATGCATAACTATAAACATGTCGCTCCTAACGGAGCGAAAACCTCGGCAAATCTGGACGTGTAGCCAATCAAAACTCAACCAAACCGATGACCGCATCTCAGGAAAACCGACCGCGCTGGCAGGTCCTCATCCCCTGCATTGTCGCGATGCTGGCTATCGCCAATCTGCAGTATGCCTGGACTTTCTTCACCACCGACATTACCAAAGCTCTGCACGTGCGCCTCGATGCGGTGCAGTGGACGCTGACTTTTTTCATTATCGCGCAAACGGCGCTGTTCCCAATCAACGCTTATCTGGTCGATCGGTTCGGGCCGCGCTTGATGGTCACGCTCGCCAGTTTGTTCGTGGCAGCCGGTTGGGTGGGCGCCGGTCGCGCCAATTCGCTCGCCACTCTTTATGTCGTCTATGCGATTGGCGGGATTGGCGCAGGTGCCGTTTACAGTGCCTGTGTCGGCGTCGCGATGAAATGGTTCCCTGATCGGCGTGGCTTGTGCGTCGGCGTGGTCGCGGGTTCTTACGGATTCGGGACCGCCCTCACCATTCGGCCCGTCGCTTATCTAATCGAGCACAATGGCTATCGCACGGCGTTCATTGTGTTCGGGATTTTGCAGGGAGTATTTGTATTGCTTTCAGCACAGTTCCTGCGAATGCCGCCAACGGGCTGGGTACCGGCGGGCTGGGAAGCAATCAAGGCGAAGGTACAGAGAAAAGTGCAGCAATCGGAGCGCGACTACACGCCGGCCGAAATGTTGCGCAGCGGCTCATTCCATTTGCTTTATTTGATGATGACGCTGGTCACTGCCAGCGGCCTGATGCTCACCGCCCAGCTGAAGCCGATTGGGGTGACGTATGGCTATGACAAGTACGCCCTCTTTGGCGGCTATACAGTACTCACCCTGACCTCGTCTTTGAACCAGGTGCTGAACGGATCTGCCCGCCCGTTTTTTGGCTGGGTTTCTGATCGCATCGGGCGATACGACACCATGGCGATTGTTTTCGTGATGGAAGCGATCACGATTACGTTGCTGACCGTGGTAGTCGCGCATCCTTTCTGGTTCATCGCGATTTCCGGTTTGATGTTTTTTGCCTGGGGAGATATCTACTCGCTGTTTCCGGCGGCCATCGCCGACATCTTTGGCAATAAGCACGCGACGACGAACTACGGAATTCAATACACGGCAAAAGGTATCGGTTCGATTTTAGGAGGGCCCGCCGCCGCCTGGCTTATGTCTGCCACCAATTCGTGGATGCCGGTTTTCTGGAGCGCCGTAGCCTGCAATGTGATCGCCGCGGGACTGGCCGTCTTCTGGCTGAAACCGCGGGTCGCGCGCGTGCTGCGAGAAGAGACTGAGGCGCCTCAGTCAAAGACTAAGGATTCGGGGACTGCAGAGCAGGTTGTCGTTGTGAAGGCTTCAGATTGAATGAATCATTGATTCATTGGTGCATTGGATCAGTTAAGCGAACCTGGCTTCGAGGCGTTTGATCTGTTCGCGAATAGATAGGTATTCCTGCTCCCGCTTTTCATCACGCTGGTAGAGTCCATCGATTTGCGTGGCGATTTCGTCAAAGCGTCGACTCATTTCATTTTGGAGGGGCCGAACCTCAGCCTGCAACTCCTCCCGCAGAAGCAATCGCAAAGCTTTCATTTCGTTCTCCGTAATTGGCATGCGTCGCTGTATATCACACCACCAGGTCGTTGTGTCACAAAATAGAGCTGATAAAACGATTACAAGCGCGCAGATCTTCCTTCGATTTCGGCAGACCCAACTTAATCATGAAGTTCGATTAGTGGGTGATACGGTTTGATGTCCGACAAGCTTTAGCTTGTCGAAGCTTGGCGACAAACTGAAGTTTGTCGGACATTTAATACCAAACTATTCATTCGCCCGGAACGCGGCTGATTAATCGTATTGCTCTTCGGCCGCCGCCACACCCGAAGGACACGCGTGTCCTTCGGCATTCAACGCGCGATGCAAAGCATCAAGCACGAGCAGAACATTCTCGCGCGTGCTGCCCGATCCCATCAGGCCGATCCGCCAGATCTTTCCTTTCAAAGGACCAAGGCCGCCGCCAATCTCAATGTTTTCGTCCAGCAGACGGCTGCGCACACGCGCGTCGTCTACGCCTTCGGGCACACTGACGGCATTCAGGCTCCACAACCTCTTGTCGGGCGCTACCGCCATCGACAATCCCATAGCCTCAACCCCTGCGACCAGCGCCCGGTGATTCAGTTCATGCCGGCGCCAGCGGGCTTCCAAACCTTCTTCGTGAATCAGACGCAGCGCTTCGCGCAAAGCGTAGTTCATCGAGATCGGCGCCGTATGATGGTAAGTGCGGTCATCGCCCCAATAGCGCTCAACCATCGTGATGTCCAGATACCAGCTCTGGACTTTTGACTTCCGCGAGCGAATACGATCGAGCGCCCGTTCGTTGAACGTGATCGGCGAAAGTCCCGGCGGCGCACCCAGACACTTCTGCGTGCCCGAATAACAGATATCAATTCCGTTGCGATCAATGCCGACCGGATGACCGCCGAGGGACGTCACCGCATCGACCAGAAACAGCGCGCCATGTTCATGCGCCATCTCAGCCAGTCCGGACAAGTCCTGCAACACGCCCGTCGAGGTTTCCGCATGCACGAGCGAAAGCGCGCGTGGTTGTGATGACGACTTGAGCGCTGATTCGATCTTGCCCGGGTCAATCGCTTCGCCCCACTTCGCCTCAACGACAATGGGTCTGGCGCCGGCGCGTTCAATGATGTCACGCATGCGTTCGCCAAAGACGCCGTTAATACACACGACCACTTCGTCGCCCGGTTCGATGATGTTGACGAGCGCGGCTTCCATGCCCGCGCTGCCGGTGGCTGAGATCGGAATCGTCACGCGATTCTCAGTCTCGAAGACATAACGCAGCAGCGACTGGACATCATCCATGCATTGCAGAAAAAGTGGATCGAGATGCCCGAGCACGGGAGCGCCCATGGCTGAAAGAACCCGATCGTCCACCGGACTGGGCCCGGGGCCGAGCAGAATTCGCTTTGGCGGCTGAAATCGTTCGTATGATTTGCTCATTTGATCATTGGTTCACTGAATCATCGAAACAATGGATCAATGACCCAATGAATCAATGATCCAATTCTTAAGATTGATACTTAATCAGAGACCTGACGTCGTAGCCTTCCAACTTCTTTCGGCCCGGCAGAAATTCCAATTCGACAACGAAGACCAGCCCTTCGATCGTACCGCCCAGTCCTTCGACTAAATCGCAAACTGCTCGCGCGGTGCCCCCGGTCGCCAACAAGTCATCAGCAATAATCACCCGATGCCCCTCGCCGATAGCGTCGCGGTGAATCTCGAGCGTGTCCTGTCCGTACTCGAGGTCGTAAGAGATCGAAGCGCGTTCAGCCGGCAGTTTCTTCGGCTTGCGTACCGGAACAAATCCGGCGCCCAGATGGTAAGCCAAAGCGGGCGCGAAGATAAAACCGCGGGCCTCAATGCCCACGACCGAATCGATTTTTGCGCCTTCGTATTGGGCCGCCAGAGCATCTACGGTTTGGCGGAGACCGTCAGGATGTTTGAGCAGCGTGGTGATGTCGTAAAAGTTGATTCCGGGCTTGGGAAAGTCAGGAACTTCGCGGATTAGTTTTTTCAGTTCGTCCATATTTTTCGTCGATTAACTCTGCGGCCAATTTTGTGCTGTTCTGAGAGCGGCTCATGATATCATCTCCGGCGATCTTTCCGTTTCCCCGCTGGCGTTCATAACCGCAGAGTCTCGACCGATGGTGCCTCGTCTGTTATTACGGATCGCTCTTCTTTCAGTAGCGGGTCCGCTGCTTGCGACATTCACTCTCGCGCAGCGCCCGCAGGTCCGCAGCGAAGAAGTCGTGCGCGTCAACACTGAACTGGTCCAGACCGACTTCATGGTTTTTGACAAGGAGGGAAATTTTGTCGATGGTCTCAAGAGCGATCAGTTCGTCTTTAAAGTTGAAGGCAAGCCCCGGGCGATTACCTTCTTTGATCGAATCGCCGCCGGCAGCCGGAACGAAGAGGCGCAATTAGCAGCCGCGCGCGGCAACCCCACGAACACCGGCGGCAAAACACCTGCGGTACCTATGGATCGGGGACGCACGGTCATGTTTTTTCTGGACGACATGCACCTGTCGAACGGAAGCATGAGCCTGGTGCGCGCGATGTTGAAGAGGTTTGTCGAGCGCGAAATGCGCCAGAACGATCAATCCGCGATCGCCTCAGCCACCGGTCAATTGGGCTTTTTGCAACAACTCACCGACAGTCGCGACGTAATGATGGCAGCCATCGATCGGCTGAGAACGCAGCCGAACCTGCTGCTCCAGTCAGCTGAACGTCCGCCGATGACTGAATATCAGGCGCTGGCAATCGACCAGCACGATCCAGATGTACTTGATTTCTTTGTGGATGCGCTCCTAAAAGAAAATCCAGGTTTGGCGCGACAGACGGCAGCAGAGATGGTGCGCCAGCGCGCATCGCAAATGCTGGAAGAATCGTCTGCAATCACCACCCGGTCGCTGGCGGGTTTCAAAGCGTTTGTCCAGAACACCGCTTCGCTGCCGGGCCGGAAGCTGATCTTTTTTATCTCTGATGGTTTTCTCCTGGCCCGCAATCATTCAGACAATGCCGATCGGGTGCAGTTGATTGCGGGTGCTGCCGCGCGCGCCGGTTCGGTGATCTATTCGATTGACGCCCGCGGGTTAACAACCGGACTCCCCGATGCAAGTTCGCAAGTTGCTGTTGATCCGACGGGCAGACTAGCGCGCTCTGGGGGCGGCGAACTCAAGGCCTCGCAGGATGGTTTGAATGCCATGGCCAGCGATTCGGGCGGACGCGCATTTTTCAACAACAACTCGTTGTCCGTCGCGGTGGCGAAAGCCTTGAAAGAGACCTCTACCTATTACCTCCTGGCCTGGCGTCCCGAAAACGACGAGCAACGCAACGCGAAATTTAGGCGCCTGGAAGTGAGTATCGTCGGCCGGCCCGATCTGGTCGTCCGGTTCCGTCGCGGCTTTGGCGAATCGCCCGACGAGGCAGCAAAACGCAACAAGGAGTCAGAGAAACTTCCGGCACGAAAGACACCGCTGGAGGAACTGAACGGGGCTTTGCGAGCGGTCTATCCGCTGACAGCTTTGCCAGTCTCGATTGCGCTCACGTTTCTTGACTCGCCGCAATACGGCGCCACGCTCACCACGTCAATCAAGATTGTCACCGACTCGCTGACCACCGAAAAAACGGGCGAAGTACCCACGGGCGTCGTGGATGTCGCCGGCCTGGTGCTGAACGATCAGGGCAAACCCGTGAGCAGCTTCAGCAAGCGCGTAACCGTCCGCGGGGCCGTTAAGGGCGGAGTCGCCACTCTGCCGGATTGCTTCTTCTACAACCACTTTTCACTGATGAAACCGGGCATCTATCAGGTACGCGTGGCGGCGCTGGATTTGAAGCAAGGCACGCGCGGCAGCGCTCATCAATGGATTGTAATTCCGGATCTTCAGTCGAAAGGTCTGACCATGAGCAGCTTGATCGTGGGCGAAAAGAAGCCCGACGCGGAGGTTGAGCCCGTCAACCCTAATGCCACAGACCCTCAGGCGCCGTCCGCGATCGGACAGGTGATGATCAACGTAGACCATCGCTTCGCGCGTACGTCTTATTTGCGGTTCCTGACTTTCATCTACAACGCGACGACGGTTTCGGTCGTGGCCCCGCCATCGGAGGTTCAACCAGGCGCCAGCACCGTTAACACCAGCGCCACGAAGATTCCAATTCCGGATCTCGCTGTCCAGGTCCAGATCTTTCGTGATAATGAACCGGTGCTCACCACAGCGCTCCGCAAAATCAACACTGAGGGTGTGGACGCACGCCGTGTCCCCTATGCGGCCGACGTCAACCTGGAGGACCTGCGACCGGGAGCTTACCTCCTGCAAGTGACCGTGATCGACAGGCAGGGAAAATCCAGCGCCTCACAAAAAATCAGTTTTCAGGTTGATTGATGCAGGGTGGCACGGGCATCTTGTCCGTGATTCACGGGCGGGACGCCCGTGCCACTTCCGGAGACCTACTCCTTAACTTCCACCACCACTTTTTTCTTTTCCCTGCCGCGAACGATAGCAAGGGTATGTTTTTTCTGGTGTGTGACCAGCGCCGGGCTGCTCCAAAAATCGCGGCTCACAATTCGTCCGTCAATCGACTCGATTACATCGCCTTCAAGAATGCCGGCTTCAGCGCCGGCGCTGTCCTGCCGGACCGCCACCACGATTAGCCCGCTTTCAGCTCCGAGTTGCGCAGCAGCTGTCTGGGTCAACCCCATGGTCTCGATTCCCAGGCTTTCCAGTCCCAGCGGCTTCATCCGGGGCACTTCAAAACGCCATTGGAAGAGGGGCGCAAACGAGCCGCCGAGGACTATGGGCACCGAAAAAGAACCCGACGTATCAGGTCTTTCGATTGTGAATTCAACCCGTTCCCCGCTTCCGGCTTCGCCCAGCAGCCGCGAAAACTGTACGGTGCTTTTGATGTCGTCCTGATTTACCCGCAGGATCACGTCGCCCGGCCGCAAGCGGGCCAGCGCGGCCGGCGTCTTGGGCATCACGCCGGTGAGGAGAATGCCTCTCTTCGCATTAATCAGATCGTCCAGCTGCTCGTTGCGCCAGCCGTGCGCCAGAAACTCGTCACGTTTCGCTGCTTGCACCAATTCTCCGCGTACACCCAGGACCGCCCGGGGCACGCTGGCCTGACGATCGAGCACCCGGCGCGTAGCGGCCCGAACAATCTTCTCGGTAACGATACTGGCGTCGCGTCCTTCGATCGAGTCAACGATTCCCACGGTGTTTCCCTGGGCATCGCAAGCAACGCCGCCAACCGCGTCGGACGAGAAAAGCTGACCGCGAACGATTAACCGATCAAACTCACCGGCACCAACTTCGTTGAGCTTAAGAACCGTCGCATCAGTCTTTCCGACCCGGACGAAAGTAGTGAAAGCCGGGCCTTCGCCTTCGGACTTAGTTGGTGACGGTGCGAAAATCTCGACTGCCTGTCCTTCAACCAGAGAGGTGATCGGCAGTTGTTTCGGCAAGGGCGTTACGACACCAGCCACCTGCATCACCGACAAACCGCTTTCCACATCCAGCCCGATTAACCTGGCTTTCAAGGTTCGGCCATCCTGGGTCACCACTGTCAGGTCTGGCTCACCCCCGGGACGAACCAACCGCAACTGCCTGGTAGTGGACCAAACTGATTTCGGATCTACGAGCGGCCCTTCGAATTCCCTGATTTCGATCTCTGCGGCGGCTTGCGGTAGACGCGCGGCTATGGTCTTGCCATCGTCCAGAACCCAACCGGCGATGATGCTGGCGTGCGCATCGTTGTTAACGGTTTCCGGATCGATCATTTCCACCACGCCATTGGCGACGGCCTGTCGCAAGAGGAACCGGAGTATTTTTACACCGCTCAGACGATGAATGATCGTTACAACTTGCGGAGCGACCTGTGTTTGACTGCGAACGACTGTGACTCGCCCGGGCCGCTGCGAAGGCTTGCGTGCAGGTTTTTCCTGCGGATAGAGGGTCACCGTGGGCGCCGGCGTACCGGCGGTTTGCGGCTGCTGAGAACTCTGGGCCGCGACCATGCCTGCCGTCCAGATGACCAGCGGAATTACCAGGAGGCATGCTCTAAGTGAAACTCGTCTGCGCATTGTTATTACCAATCCTTGCGATTCGTCATGCTCACGGGGGTGCGATTGTCCAAACGCTGCGAACCGAAGCTAATCGGCGGCAGAAGAATCTTGTGGGTCGCGCCATTGGCATCCTGCACGGAAACAACCATTGGTTTTGAAGGCGCCGTTAAGGAAACCTCGCCGGCGCGATCTCGTTGCCGAATCGATTCGGCGCCCCTGGTGTTGAATTCGGAAACCTGCGAAGGCGTGTTCACACTCACCGGGAGAGACTTAACCGAGTTTCGCTCAGACGGGTTGGTGCGTTTCGAATTTACCGGCGGATTGTTGATAGCCACAACGGGTTCCTTTGGCTGAGAAACCGCATCTCGATTAGCCGGCAGCGGCGCGGGACTTGTAGCCTTTTCGCTCTTCGGGTTGGTATTTGCTATTGGCGTATTGGCAGTCCGGTTCCTTTGATTGATCCAGACAATCGAAGCGATCGTCAGAACGATCAGCGCCACGACTGCGATCGCCGGCGTGGTCATAGCGAAACGAAAAATAAAAGGTTGTCGTGCGCTGGCGGCCTTTTCCCGGGCAATGCGGGCCCGCAAGCGCATGTCGAAATCAGCAGGGGCCGCCACCGGTTTGAGGCTGCCTACCAACTCACGCAACTGCGCTCGCTCAGTTCGGAACTGCGCACAGGCGGCGCACGCCGCCAGGTGCATCTCCAGCGGTCCACTCAACCGATGGCCCAGCTCCGCAGTGTCAATTTCCAGCCGCACTGTGCGGCAATCGTTCGCGTTCATGATTTCACCACCTAAACATAATTGCGCATCTTCTCGCGCAGAAAATTCCTCGCGCGATTGATGCGCGATTTGACGGTCCCCTCGCTCGTGCTGAGTATCTGGGCGATCTCGTCGTAGCTCTTTCCTTCCACGTCACGCAAAACGAGTGGGGCGCGGTATTTTTCCGGTAAGGTGCTGATGGCCTTCTGCACCACTCGTCGTCTTTCCGTATCAACCAGATTCTTGTCCTGCAACGGCTTCTCGTCGGGAGCGTCAAAGTCCCTTGCTTCCTCGCCCTCGCCCCCTATCAACAACCCCGTCAATGAAACCAGCCGCCGCCGTTTGCGCTTCCGCAGCTCGCTAATCGCCAGGTTCGTAGCGATGCGATAGATGTAAGTCGAGAACGCATGCGTCGTTTGGTAGCGTCCGGCAGCCCGGTAAACCCTGACGAAGGTTTCCTGGGCCAAATCCACTGCGCCGTCGTAATCGTTAGTCATCCGATAGATGTAACTCGTGATCTGATTCCGATAGCGGCTGACCAGTTCAGCGAACGCATCCTCATCGCCGGCCAGAGTGCCTTCGAGCAACGCGTGATCCGAAACCTTCTGGACCATGACGCGCGTCGGCATCGCTGCCGAGAAATTCAGATCCTCAATCGAACTTAACGTTCTCATCGGGCAGGAAGGGCTCTTCGGGTCGTCGAAGCGCAAGTTACGAGCCTGCGCTTAGTCATGTAGCGCAATCTGTCGACTTATGCTTTGTGCAAAATTGTCACTTTGCGCTACTTATTCGCGGAGAATTATACATCGGCCCGCGACGCCTCAACATTAACCACGCATTTTTGAGGGAGAAGTTCCGAAAAGTATCGGAAGCCCGACCGTACGGGAGGGCTAACCAGGTATCCGAGCCGTGTGGAGTCCCCAAGCCAACCCTGAGCGAAGCGCATAAAGAGGCCCCACAAAGGCCTCGAATTCCGAGCGGCCCTTGCTTACGCGCGGGCTTCTGACAATTTAAGGATTCCCGCTGGCGCTGGTCGCGGTTGGGTTCTTGAACAGGGCGTCATCCATCTTCACGCCGTAGGTAATCGTGAGAATGTGGGTCTCCGTCGTCAGCTTGCCATCTTCCATTGTCACCGTGCGGTAGGGAACCTGGGTCCCCTGGGCCAGCCGGTAATCATAAAAACGCCTGGTGTATTTGACCGCCGTCGAGGATCCGGGCGGCGCTTCCTCGTACTCGAGCGAGAGAATGCGGAAGGTCCTCGCGCTGATGAAGTAACGGGTCTTGCGACTTGCCTTGTCCACCAGGTCAATCACGTACAGATCGATTCCCTGTTGCTTATCCTTGCCTGCCGAACTTACTTTCGATTCAAACTCTTTATAGCGCAGCAGCGCATCGATACTGTGTGCCTGCCTCGAAATAAAATCGGCGGCGTCATCCGGTCGAGGTGTGAACGTCGCCCCGTTGATAATTCCGAACAGACGACCCTCGCCATAGACCAGAGTGTATTCGGCTTGCGGAGTCTTGCTGTCGATCCGGATCTTGTCCTGCTCAGGCTTTTCGCCATGAACGAATCGCAGCTCGTAGCGAGATTCCTCCGATCGACCATCGGGACGCGTGCGCGTCTCTTTGCCGACCTCAAGACCGTTGCGCCTGATTTGGGCCAGCACCGCCCGGCCAAACCCATTCCCGGCGACGGCAATCGCGCTTTCCGCGACCTGTTCAGCCGTTACTTCTTTGGATTGCTGTGCTTTGGAAGGTGGCTGTTCTTTTGAAGCTGGCTTTTCTTTTGAAGGTTGCTGTTCTTTCGAAGCTTGCTGGCCTTGGGAAGATTGTGGAAGGCAGAGAACACTGCTCAACGTGGCGACGATTAATAAAACGAGTGATGACAGGCGACGCCCAAGGGGTTTTCGACTCATAACTTAAAACTGCTGAATTCCGATTAACTGACCTCGACTTTTGCGCGATTCTAGCATAAGCCGTTTGATGAGCGCACTCAGCCGACTCTCCACTGATGCCAGCACCCCTATTTAAGATGCTTCGTCCTGGCACCCGCACGTTGCCCCTGATTCACGGACGGGATGCGCGGGCGAAGTCGTGAAGGTCCAAATTTGAACTTTCCTGCCGCCTCTGCGATCTCTGCGCTGACCTCGGCTGTCTCTCTGCGGTAAGTGCTTTGAAAGTCGTTTAACCGCAGAGGGCGAAGAGGACTTTCGCGGAGGAAAGGAGAGGAAAACTCAACCGGAAAACTACCGGCTTTGCGATGACGTTTGACAATCACCGGGATGGGAAGCTAGGTTGTTTCATCCTTTAGAATCGAAAATTTAGCCCGCATCGCTTCCGCTCAGAGGTGCGCGCCCAGAAGAGGTTGAGTTATGAAACGTGTCGGTATTTTAGTGGGCCGGGAAAAGACCTTTCCGGAAGCCCTGATCAAGAACATTAACGAACGCAGCGGCGGCTCAGTGGTTGCGGAATATCTGACTTTGGGTGGAATCCGTCACGATGCGCCCCCGGAATACGATCTGGTTATCGATCGCATCTCGCACGAGGTGCCGTTCTACCGGGCGACCCTTAAGCGAATGGCGCTGGAAGGCACGTTCATTGTTAACAATCCATTTTGGTGGTCAGCTGACGACAAATTCTTCAATTACTCGCTGGCACGCAAGCTGGGCGTCGCGGTGCCCAAAACCGTGCTGTTGCCGCAGAAGGACTACATTCCCGGCATCGTCAGCGAGAGCCTGCGCAATTTGCAGTTCCCGCTCGACTGGCAAGCCATCGTCGACTATGTCGGTTTCCCGGCTTTTATGAAGCCGTTCGACGGCGGGGGCTGGAAAAATGTTTCGAAAGTAAACTCCCTCGATGAGTTGATTAGCGAATACGATCAGACCGGGACGCTGTGCATGACGCTGCAAGAATCGATCGAGTTCGATCAGTTTGTTCGCTGTTATTGCATTGGACAGGAGGACGTGATGATCATGCCGTACGATCCGCGCAAGCCTTACCTGTCTGGCGAGCAATATGTCAACGATCCCAATTACCTGTCGCCGGAGTTGAATGTGCGGGTAGTGCATGATGTGCGCACCCTTTGTTCGGCGCTCGGCTATGACATCAACACGGTCGAGTTCGCGATCAAAGATGGCGTGCCTTACGCGATCGACTTTATGAATCCGGCGCCTGACGCTGAGCTACAGTCTGTGGGGGCTTTCTATCACGGCTGGGTGACTGAAGCGGTAACCAACCTGGTGTTTAAGCGATTGGGCGAAGAGACGGTGCGGCCGAGGTATCGTTGGGATGCGTTGCTGAATCCGGAACCGGTGAGAACCAATGCCGTGGCATCAGCCGGCGAGCAGACGACGCGCACCGTGAAGCCGAAAAAATCCGCAAGTAAAACGAAGGCTTCGGCAAGGAACAAAGCCAAGGAAGCGACGACGTGATGGATGTTTCGCAGACTGTCCAGTCTGCGAATCTTTCGCCGTCCTGAAGGTGAAGCAGACAAGACAGTCTGCTTCACATCAGGCGTCGCCTGCTTCGGCACGGCCTCTACCGCTCAGAAATTTGCGGGTAAGCAACGAACCGGACCAGGCAATAATGGAAGATGAGGCCATTGCCCAACCTAAGCCGGCGACGACGGCCTGATCGATTGAAGAACCTATCAAAGCCATAAGCAGCGCCGCGAAGCTCACGCGCCCGGTAAGCCTCTGAATCCGGCCCGCGCCTTCCAGCCAGTTCATCCGTCTCAATTCCGCCGCCAGATAGTCTTCATCGCTGTTCAGCCGCGAATAATAATCCGATTCCCGGCCAGCCAGCCGCGCCGTAGCCTTGTCCGGAGCACACCGCACCGCATCGTTGTAATGATGAATAACGTGCGCGAGTTTGCCATCACCCAGGGCTACTTCAGCCAGACCGAGTTGGGCGCGATAAGAGTTTTCATCCACATCCACAGCATGACGGAAAATCTTTGCCGCGCGCGCCGGATCACAATACTCAAGAAAACTTTCGCCAACTCTCTCCAACAGGCGAGCGTCGTCGCGGCCACGCAAAGACGCCAGCTTCAAGGCTGCGCAGGCGCGGCCGAGCAGGCGCGCATCGCCGAAAGCGCTGGCTTGCGACTTAAGCAGTCGCGCGTATTCGTAAATCATCCACGCATTGCGCGGGGTGATCAGCAGCGCCCGGCGAAACGCTTCCGCCGATTGCTGCAAACAACCAATCATCCGTAAATCGTTCGCGGTCCGTCGCAGCGAAGTGGCCCGGTCCAACTCCTCCTCGGACGTTGGGTGAATGTCTTCGCGCCGGTGTTTCTCAATCCTTTTCTCGGCAGCCGCAGCCACATTTTCCAGAACCAGGGCAGGTGCGATTCCAAGTCGCGATGCTTCAGACTTCGCCGCCCTCGCATCTACCAGGTGATCTCGTAGTTCACAGGCGCGGGCATCGAGTTTGTGTTCCCCTATTTGGGGCAAGAGCGCCTGGACCATTCGCCGGAACTGCCTTCCGCCGGAAGCAAACGACACCGACGAGTCGCTGCCGGAAATCTCCACGCGATAGCGATAGCGAACGTTGCCGCCCCGGCGTAACGTGCGCAGGCTGGTTACTTCGATTTTTTCGATATCGGCAATTGCGATTTTCAGCATGTTCCGCTGAAACATTCGCCGCGGCAGGGTGCCGAACCCGCTTCGTTTCAAAGTCACCCCGTCAAAGCTAAGTCGATCGGTCAAGACAAGTAGCGGCACCAGGATCCAGGTGCCTGAGACCAGGATTAGCGCGAGCAAGTCACGCTGAGTTCGCAAACAGACCAACGCCGCAAATGTCAGGATCGCACCCAGGGCCAGATAACCACCCGGCGACATTCGCACGGA
>Ga0070694_100001368_pt1 | contig 14258 bp, 9 predicted proteins | sample KBSK1251metaG_FD_65470 | JGI IMG/M metagenome (GOLD analysis project Ga0070694, IMG submission 65470) | Corn, switchgrass and miscanthus rhizosphere microbial communities from Kellogg Biological Station, Michigan, USA - KBS K1-25-1 metaG | ecosystem: Host-associated > Plants > Roots >... | reverse complement strand
CCGTCGAGGGCGATAGCTGGAGGTTCACGACGGCCTGCTGGCCGACCAGCAGCTCCAGCCCGCTTCGCGTCACGACGGCGAAGCCCTGCATCTGCGCGGTCAGGCGATACGCTCCGGTGCGCAGGGCAATCTGAAAGCCCCCACGCTCGTCGGTCACTCCCTCGAACGTATTGCCCGACGCTTCGTTGACGGCGGTAACGGTGACCCCCGGCAGCACCCCGCCGGTCGTATCGGTCACCGTTCCACTCAGCGTCGCGTCTTGTGCGTATGCGATGACGGGCAGCGCCAGGATCACAATGATTCCGAGTAGCCGGCGACACAAATCGGCAGCCATGAGTTCCTCCTCGCATTCAGGTTGACCGTGGGGCAGAAACCGACGGGGCGGCAGGGGCCGACCTGAAGGTCGGCCCCTACGACTTCAGGCCGATATGGCGGCTTTGACGCGCGAGGGCGTGAAGGGCACGGTGCGCAGCCTGACGCCGGTCGCATCGAACACGGCGTTGGCAAGCGCAGCGGCCACCGGTGCGGTTGCCGCTTCTCCCGCTCCGACCAGCGGCTCGTTCGGGCGATCGATGAGGATCACCTCCACGGCCGGCGCCTCGGGGAATCGCAGGATCGGATAGCTCACCCAGTCCACGCTCGTGACGCGCGAGCGATCGAAGGTGACCTCCTCGTGCAGCGCGCGGCTGAGCGTCTGCACGATGCACCCCTCGACCTGGTTGCGGAGCCCGTCGGGATTGACGACGAGGCCGCAATCGTGCGCGCAGGTCACGCGGCGCACCTGGATCTGGCCGTTCGATGGATTGACGGCGACCTCCATCGCCATCGCGACGTAGTTCTCCATCTGCTTGTAGCGCATGTACGCGATGCCCCGACCGACGAGCAGATTGCCCTGCTTCGCGCGCGGGTTCGGCGACATGCGCGTGTCCCACCGGAACGCCGACGCCGTTCGCGTGATGGCGTCGAGCGCGCGCGGATCGCTGAGGCGCTTCACGCGGAAGGCCACCGCGTCCTCGCCGGCTGCGACCGCGAGCTCGTCGGCGAGGCTCTCGACCGCGAAGACGTTCGCAATCTTGCCGGGCGCGCGCAGGTTCGACAGCTGCAGCGGCGTGTCCTTGATCAGGTGCGCGACGACGCGCACGTTGTCGACGGCGTACGGCGGATCGCCGTTCTGCGTGATGGCGCCCGAGCCGGTGCCGTGCTCCTGCTGGATGCCGGCGGCGTCGGCGGAGAGCAGCGCGCGCGCACCGGGGGCCGCGTTCGGCACCCACATCTCGGTCTCCCACGAGACGATGCGTCCGCTCGCGTCGAGCGCGGCGCGCACGTCGAGCAGCTGCTGCGGGCCCTTCGGATCCCAGCCGTGCTCCTCGTGCCGCATCCACTGCACGCGCACCGGCTGGCCGATGGTCTTCGACAGCAGCAGCGCGTCGGCCGCCACGTGGTCGCCGCCGTTGGTGCCATACGATCCGGAGCCGTCGAGGAAGACGACGCGGAGCTTTTCCGGTGGAATGCCGAACACCTTGGCGAGGTTGCCGCGCAGGCCATGCGTCCCCTGCGAGGCGGACCAGACCGTGGCGGTGCCGTCGGCCCGCACGTCGGCGACGGCGCACGACGGGCCGAGGGAGGCGTGGCTCTGGAACGGCCAGAAGTAGGTCGCCGACAGCATCTTCGCGGCCCCGCGCGCGGCGCCCCGCGCATCGCCCTTGTTGACGATTTCCTGGTCGCGATCGAGCGGCGCGCTCCGTGACAGCCGGTCGAGCCCTTCGTGGCCCGGCAGCGACTCCCGCTGATTCCACGTGGCCTCGAGCGCGGTCGCCGCGCGTACGGCCGCCCATTCGTCCCTCGACACGACGGCGAGGAAATCCTTCACCCGCACGACGCGGACGTCCGGGATGCCGCGCAGCGATCCTTCGTCAACCGACACGAGCGTCGCACCGATCGACGGGGGACGGACGATGCGGCCGTGCAGCATGCCGGGGAGCGTGAAGTCCTGGACGTAGACGTGGCGGCCCGTGCACTTGGCCGGGACGTCCGGCCGCAGCAGCGGCTTGCCGATGGCGGCGTGCTGCGACGGCGGCGTCAGCGGCGCGTTGCGATCGACCTTGAGCGCGAAGCGGCGGTCGCCGATCAGCGTGCCGATGCCGACGCCCGCGCCTCCCGCGCGCGGGCGCACTTCGCCGTCCGCGATGGTCAGGTCGGCGGCGGGACGATTGAGGCGGTTCGCGCCAAGCTGCAACAGCGCCCGGCGCGCCGTGGCCGCCGCGGCGCGAATCTCGGTGCCGCCGCGCACGAGGCCCGTGCTTCCGCCGGTGCCGCCCTGATCGGGGCAGGTCGCCGTGTCTCCTTCGATGACCGACACGCGCGACGGCGGCACGCCGAGCTCCTCCGCCGCCATCTGCGCGAACGCGATGCGCACGCCGGTGCCGACGTCCACCTTGCTCGTGTAGATCGTGACGGACCCGTCCGCGTGAATCGCCAGCAGGCCGTCGACCTCTCCGGCGTCGAGCGGCCGATCGGCCGCCCCGCCAGGTGCGCCCGCCTGCGCCGCCGCGCGCCGCGGGACGCCGCCGAACGCGAAGCTCACGACGAGCGCGCCGCCCGCCTTCAGCAGATCGCGACGAGTCAGTTCGATGGTCTGCATGGCTACACCTGTCCCGCGCGCTGCACCGCGCGCACGATACGGGTGTGCGTCCCGCATCGACAGAGGTTGCCGTCGAGCGCCTGCTTGATCTGCTCGACGGTCGGCTTCGGCGTCCGCGCGAGCAGCGCCTTGGCCGCCATCACCATGCCGTTGGTGCAGTAGCCGCACTGTGCCGCCTGTTCGGCGATGAACGCCGCCTGCACGGCGTCGGGTTGCTCGGGTGTCCCGAGCCCTTCGAGCGTCGTGATGTCGCGCCCCGCCGCGCGGCTGACGGGCAGCGTGCACGAGCGCGTCGCCGTCCTGTCCACGATGACGGTGCACGCCCCGCACTGTCCGAGGCCACACCCGAACTTGGGGCCGTGCAGCCCCAGCGGTCCGCGAAGCGCGTAGAGGAGCGGCTGCGCCGGATCCCAGCTGTCAACGGAGGTTTCGCGGCCGTTGAGTCGAAACGTGTATCTCGGCATGGGCGCGATTCTACGCTGGTCAGTGGGCAGTGGGCAGTGGGCAGTCGTAGGGCGGGTGCCGCGGAGCGCAGGCGCCAGGCGAACGCGGATTCGCCAGCGGCGGCCGACAGGATTGCTCTTGGCAAACCGCAGGCTGCGCGCAACAATCCGACCGGCATGACGTGGTGGCTCTGGGAGGTGCTCGGCCTCGCGCTGGCCGCGATCGAGCTGGCGACGCCCGGCGGGTTCTTCATCATATTTTTCGGCATCTCCGCCATCGTGATTGGCGGCCTCGCCCTTGGAGGACTGGTCGCCACGCCATGGATCGAATGGGCCCTCTTCACCGTCATCGCGCTCGTCGCCCTGCGCCTGTTCCGCCAGCCGCTGCTGGCCCGCATCCGGATGCGTAACCCGAACGAAGTGGATTCGCTGACGGGTGAGGTCGCGGTAGCAGCCGGCGACATCCCGCCGGGAGGACACGGCCGCGCCGAGCTGCGCGGCACGACATGGAGCGCGCGGAACGTCGGCTCGACGCCGCTGCGCGCCGGCCAGCGGTCGCGCGTCGTCGCCCTGCAGGGGCTGACGATCGACATTCTCTCGGAGTGAGCGATGCCTGTCGATACCGGTCTCGTCGTCGTCGTGCTGTTCGCGGTCGTCGTCCTGTTCGTCGTGTTCAGGACCACGGTCGTCGTGCCGCAGCAGAGTGCGTTCGTGGTGGAGCGGCTCGGGCGCTACAACGCCACGCTCAACGCGGGCTTCCACATCCTGGTGCCGTTCGTCGACGTCATCCGCTACAAGCATTCGTTGAAGGAGAGGGCCATCGACATTCCGGAGCAGATCTGTATTACGCGCGACAACGTGCAGGTGGGTGTCGACGGCATCCTGTATCTCAAGGTCCTGAACGCGGAGCGCGCCTCGTATGGAATCTCGGACTACATCTTCGCCATCACGCAGCTCGCGCAGACGACGCTTCGCAGCGATGTCGGCAAGATCGATCTGGATCGCACGTTCGAGGAGCGCACGACCATCAACGTCTCGGTCGTCGGCGAGCTCGACAAGGCATCGGAGGCGTGGGGCGTCAAGGTGCTGCGCTACGAGATCAAGAACATCCAGCCGCCTGCCGACATCCTCGCGGCGATGGAGAAGCAGATGCGCGCCGAGCGCGAGAAGCGCGCGGTGATTCTCGCGTCGGAAGGTCAACGCGATGCGGCCATCAACACCGCGGAGGGCCAGAAGCAGCAGGTGATCAAAGCCTCTGAAGCGCAGCGGCAGCGCAACATCAACGAGGCGGACGGACAGGCCGCGGCCATTCGCGCGGTCGCATCGGCCACGGCGCAGGGCATCCGCGAGGTGGCGACCGCCATCCGCACCGATGGCGGGATGGAAGCGGTGCAGCTGCGTGTCGCCGAGCAGTACGTGACGCAGTTCGGCCAGATCGCGCGCACCACCAGCACGGTGGTGGTCCCCGCCAACGTCTCCGACGTCGCCGGCATGATCGCCGCCGCGATGAAGGTCTTTTCCTCCTCCGCGCCCAGGAGCTGATTCGCGGCGCCCGATGCCCAGCTGCACGCGCCGTATCGCGAGCCTGGCGGCCGTCGCGGCGATCGTTGCCTGTTCGCAGCGGCCGGATTGGCCGTCCGGCAACACCAGGGTCGACCGGCTCTTTGCCGAATGGAACACGCGGGACGCGCCGGGGTGCAGCGTCGGCATCAGCACCAACGGTGAGACGGTCTACGAGCACGGGTACGGGATGGCGAACCTGGAGCTCGCCGTCCCGATGACGCCGGCGTCGGTCCTGAGCGCCGCGTCAATCTCGAAGCCGTTCACCGCGATGAGCATCCTGCTCCTCGCCGGTCGCGGGCAGTTGTCGCTGGATGACGAGGTAGGGAAATACATCGCGGATTGGGGTGATCACGGCCACCGGATCACGATTCGCCACCTCCTCTCGCACACGAGCGGACTGCGGGACGGGTTCGTGCTTCAGGGCCTTCGGCCGCAACACCCGGAGAACATCAACCCGCAGATCGTGAGCATCCTGGCGCACACGCGCGCGCTCGGCTTCGCCCCCGGTTCACAGTTCGAATACAACAACAGCGCGTACACGCTGCTCGCGGCCATCGTCGCCCGCGTCAGCGGCCAGAAATTTTCCGCGTTCGTCGACGCCAACATTTTCAAGCCGCTGGCCATGACGCATTCGTGGTTTCGTGACGATGTCACGCGCGTGATTCCGAACCGTGCGACGGCGTACACGCGGACAGCCGGCGCGTTCACGGTGGCGATCAACACGGAGAACAACGTGGTCGTCGGCAACGACGGCCTCTTTACGACGGCGGGCGACCTGCTCCGCTGGGAACGCAATTTCACGGACGCCCGGGTCGGCGATGCCGCGCTCCTGCGCGAGATGCAGACGCCGGTCATCGCGACGGGCTGGTCGGACAGGAGCCAGTACGGGTTCGGACTGGAGATCGCCCGGCACCAGGGCCTGCTGACCGTCGCACATGGCGGCGGCGACGACGGCGTTCGCAGCTACGTCGTGAGGTACCCGGAGCGGGCGCTGGCGATTGCCCTCCTCTGTAACCGGGAGGACGTGGACCCCGGGGCCGTCGCGCGCTCGATCGCGGAAATCTTCCTCGATAGCGCGTTCCCCGACCGTGCGACGGCGCCAGCGCCCGCCGCGCCCGCGCCGCCTTCGCTCTCTCTGCCCCTGCACGATCTTCAAAGCAAGGTCGGCCTCTATCGCGACGTGGCGAGCGACTCGGTCGGGCGGATATCCCTTCGCGACGGAACGCTGTTCGCCAGTGCCAATGACGGCGCCGAGTTCGAGCTGACGCCGACGGCGACCAACCGGTTTGCCATCACGGGAACGGCCGTCGTCATCGAGTTCGTCCCGCCGACGGACGGCAAGCCGCAGGAAATCCACGTCACTGGAGATGGACCGAAGCCAAGCGTCTCGCGAGCGATCGCGCCATGGACACCGTCGAACGCGGAGCTGCACGCGTTTGAGGGTATCTACACGAGCGACGAGGTCGATGGCACGTACACGATCGTCGCGCGCGACTCCAACCTGATCCTCCGCGTGCCGACGCGCGCGGACATCGACCTGCCGCCTGTATTCGAGGACGCGTTCAGCAGCAGGATGCTGGGCGTCATGAAGTTCTCGCGCGATGCGCGCGGCCGCGTCGTGGCGTTCACGGCAACGGCTCCTGGCGTCCGCGGCCTGCGGTTCGAGCGTGCGGCGTCTGCAGCGGCCGCTGACCCGGCGCCGCGCTAGATGCCGCCACCTGGCCGAGCCGCCGATCGACATCGTCAACGTGCCGCTCGATGGCTGGCGGCGGCACGGCCCCTATAACCGGGGACGGATCTTTTCGGCTGCCTCCGCTGAGGTGATGACGGGATACACCTCGAAGTCAACGAGGTCGTTCCACTGCGCCATCCAGTCGTGGAGCAGCTGCGAATCATCCGTTTCCATGAGTTGGTAGCAGCGCTCCAACTTCGTGTCGACCCAACTGGACACATACGTGAGACCCGGCGGCGCAAGACGTCCGCGATCCCGGAATCGCCGATAGACGGGGACGGCATCGCCTCCCTTGAAGTGCTCGACCACCATGTAGACCATCTTGGCCATCGTGTATTCCTACGGCTCAACCCGCATTTTGTAAACCGGTGCGATTCGCGCCGTCACACGCGCGCGAGGCCTGGCCGTGCAAGTGCTCCCTGACGGCGCTTGACACTCCGAGCGGCGGGGCTTATACAGGGCACCACTAATCCAGCGGCCCAATCGATTCCACGCTCTCATTCCTCTGTTCTTCGGTCGGCGGCGAGCATTCCTCGGCGGCAACGAAGGGATCCAAGGAGGTCACCCGTGCTGAATCGACAGTTCCTCGGGTTACTCGCGACGGCGATCTTCCTCGCGCTGCCTGGCGTCGCGCACGCCCAGGAAGCGACCGTGACCGGCACCATCACCGATTCCACGGGCGGCGTGCTGCCCGGCGTCACCGTGACCGCCATCAACGAAGAGTCGGGCAACACGTTCGTCGCGGTGACGGATGGCGAGGGACGGTTCCGGCTGCCGCTGCGCATCGGTTCCTACCGCGTCGCCGCGGAGCTCGCGGGGTTTGCGACGGTCACGCGCACGGGCCTCCAGATGCAGGTCGGCCAGCTCGCCACGGTCAACCTGCAGATGGCGCCGTCGAACCTGTCAGAGACGCTGACCGTGACCGGTGAAGCGCCGCTCATCAACACGACCATGTCGACGGCGGCGTCCAACATCGATCAGCGCCAGATGCAGGAGCTGCCGCTCAACGGCCGCAACTGGCTCGACCTGACGCTGCTCGCGCCCGGCAGCCGCGCCAACACCGGCGGCGAGACGCCGATCCCGCGCTCGCAGGTCGCCTTCCAGATCAACATGGACGGCCAGCAGGTGACCAACAGCGTCGCCGGCGCCGGCTTCGGCCAGCCGCGCTTCAGCCGCGACTCGATCGCCGAGTTCGAATTCATCACCAACCGCTTCGACGCCACCCAGGGCCGCTCGATGGGCGTCGTCGTCAACGCGGTGACCAAGTCGGGGACCAACAGCCCGGCCGGCACGTTCTCCGGCTACTTTCGCGACTCGGACTGGGCGGCGAAGGACCACGTCACCGATCGCGTCGTGCCGTTCTCGAACCAGCAGTACAGCGTCACCTTCGGCGGGCCGGTGAAGCGCGACCGCGTCCACTACTTCGCCAACTACGAGTACGAGCGCGAGCCGCAGACGGCCGTCTACAGTTCAGTGTTCCCCGCCTTCAACACCGACCTGTCCGGCATCCGCACGCAAAGCACCGCGGGCATCAAGACCGACTTCCAGTTCACGCCGAAGTCGCACATGTCGGCGCGCGTCAACGGCTACACCCAGTTCGTCCCGCTGCGCGGCGCGGGCGGCGCGACGACGCACCCCTCGGGCGCGTCGCAGTGGTGGCGCACCTCGACGCAGTACTGGGATCAGTTCACCCACGTCCTGTCGAACAACAAGGTCAACGAGCTCAAGGGCGGCGTGTACCTCTACGACTGGGACATCGCGGGCCTCGCCTCGTACAAGGGCGGCCCGGCGCCGAACTTCCCGGGCGGCAAGTACCCGATCATCAGCGGCCACACGCTGCCGAAGGGGGCGGTGATTGGCGCCGGCAACAGCGCGACGCTCGGCGGATCGCCGCGCATCCAGCTGACCGGCTACAACATCGGCACCGCGACCAACCTGCCGCAGATGATCGGCCAGCGGACGATCCAGGCGCGCGACGACTTCACGATGTCGTTCAACGCGAAGGGACGTCACGACGTCCGGATGGGCGGCGAGTTCCTCGAGCACAACTTCCACTTCCACTGGTGCAGCTTCTGCAACGGGTCGCTGCAGGCCAACGCGGGGGGCGCCGCACGCCGCCCGACCGCGGCGCAGCTGGCGGCGATGTTCCCCGACCCGTTCGACTGGTCCACGTGGAACTACAACGCGCTGAGTCCGATCTCGGTCCGTTACCGGCAGTCGGTGGGTAACTTCCGCCTGCTCAACAACCGCCACGCGTGGGCGACGTGGTACCAGGACGACTGGCGCGTGTCGCAGCGCCTGACGGTGAACGCCGGCATCCGGTGGGACGCGGACCTCGGCATCATGGGCGAGAAGAAGCAGCTCACGCCGTGGATGTCGGGCAACCGGCCGCATCAGCTCGACTGGTTCGCGCCACGCGTCGGCTTCGCCTACCAGTTCAGCGAACGGACGGTGCTGCGCGGCGGCTACGGCAAGTACTACACGCAGCTCGAAAACGACGCCGCGCACCAGTCGAACCTGAACATCCAGACGATCATCCCGGAGGTGGCCTACGACGGACGCCCGGACTTCGCGATGAACCCGTTTGGCGGCGCGTTTCCGACGGTCGAGCAGGCGCGCGCGCAGCTGTGCACGCCGGCGGCGCCGCTGGCGACCACCTGCATCCGCCGCGAGATCACGTCGGAGATTCCGACGACGGTGCACAACGATACCTACAGCCACCAGGCGATGGTGGGCGTGTCGCGGCAGCTCGCCACGAACTTCGCGGTCGAATTGAGCTACCAGTACACGGGGCAGCGGCAGGAAGAAGTCACCAACAACCAGAACCTGCGCTACGACCCGGCGACCGGCGACAACATCCCGTTTGGCAACATCGCCGCGCGCGTGTATCCCGAGTGGGGCTACGTCAACGGCGAGTACATGCAGGGGTGGTCCAACTGGCATGCGCTCGTCGCGTCATTCGACAAGCGCTTCAGCAACCGGTGGCAGTTCTCGGGCAACTACACGCTCGGCGCGGTGAAGGACTCGCAGGGTCCGCCGTGTCAGACGGTGAAAGGGCCCGATGGCAACGCGCAGTGCCAGCCGATCACGTTCACGCTGCGCCCGGACGTACAGGGCGAGTACGGGTACGCCGCCACCGACCAGCGCCATCGCGCGGTGCTGAACGGCATCTGGGACGTGGGTCGCGGTTTCCAGTTGAGCGGTCTCTACTTCTACGGTTCCGGCATGCGCACCACTGTCAGCTGCGGCTCGTGCCAGGTGCGCGACACCGGTGCGACCAACGGCACGCGCCGCCGGGACGATGGCAGCGTGATCCCGCGCAACAGCTTCGTGGGCACGCCGCTCCATCGCGTGGACGTCAGGTTCCAGCAGCGCATCCGCCTCGGCGGCCGCCGATCGATCGACGGCATCCTCGAGGTGTTCAACCTGCTCGACCACGCGAACTACGGGTCGTTCACGACCGACGTGGACACGACGCTGTACGGCACGCCGATCTACAACGCGGACACGGCGTACGCCGCGCGGGCGGCGCAGCTCGGGTTCAGGATCGCGTTCTAACAGCGGGCAGCGGGCAGCGGGCCGGGAAGGGCCGATCTTTCAGGTCGGCCCTTTTTTTGCGGACCGGCCCGAACCGGCGATCCACGCCGCGATCGCGGCCTGCAGCTGGCGGTAGGTCGCCGCGACTGCCTCGGCGCGGCGGGACGGCGCCAGCGAATGGTCGCCCTTCGGGACGACATGGAGTGTCGTCTCCGCGCTCAGCCCCTCGACAACCGCACGAAGCTCGTCCGGCGTGCCGAACGGATCCCGCTCGCCCTGCACGATCAGCATCGGCACGCGGATGCGCGGCAGGTGCGCCGACCGGAGTTGCGCCGGCTTGCCTGGAGGGTGCAGCGGATATCCGAGCAGGACGACCCCCGCGATGCCGAGGGCGTCGGCGTCCTCCGCGGCGGCAAGGTGCGTGGCAATCCTGCCGCCCATCGACTTTCCACCGATGAAGACCTCCGCACGGTCGAACTGCGCCCGCGCGGCGGCGACCGCGGCGCGGTAGCACGCCTCGAGCGCCTCGGTGCGATCGGGAACCCGGCGCCGCTGCTCGGTGTAGAGGAAGTTGAAGGTCAGGACGTCGATGCCCCGCTCGGCGAGCGCCGTCGCAAAGCCGACCATGAAGGCGCTCTCCTGCGGCGCGCCGGCGCCGTGCGCGAGGACGAGCGTGCGGTCGATCGATGAGCCGGCGGCCGCCCGATAGAGGAGGGCCGTCGTCTGACGGCCCTCCTCGGCAATCGTGACCCGGTCAGCCACGCCGACATTGTCGTTCGAATCTCACGGCGACTTGAACGCCGCGGCCAGCGCGAACCAGGCGGACGGCAACTCGACGGAGGCGGGTTGCCAGTCGAACGACGTTTGCCCGCCGGTCGAGTGGTACAGGTGCGCGTAGCCGTCGGACGACTCGAAGGTCGAGCCGTCAGCTTCGCCGGGGTAGGTCACCCCGTCGAACAAGCACCCGGGCGCGATGCAGTTGATGGGAGGACCGTGGCCCATCGGCAAGGTCGCAAGAATCAACCCGGGCGCGGTCGTCGAGATCTGCGGCGCGCCGAAGATGGTGGCGTTCGACGGATTGTTGCCCGATGCCTTCGCGGCCCCGTCGAAGGGAGACGAGGCGGCGCCGGCGATGTCGTAGATGACGAACTGGAGGAACGCGGCGCTGGCATTGATCGCGAATTCCAGGCTGGGCCCCGTGGTCGCATTCGCGGCGTAGAGCATCTGCGGATCGGTACCGTCGACCGGGGGGATGGTGACTTTCGTCCACGTGTTGCCCGGCGTCGAGGCGATCGACGAGATGTTCGAGTTGAGGGTGCCGAACGACGTCGCCAGCACGAGCAGGTTGCCCGTCGACGGGAACTGCAGCTTCGCCGGGCTGCCCAGCCAGTACCCATGATAGACGTGCGTCACACGAATGCCCGGCGCCGGCGGTGTCCCCGCCGTCGCGGCCTTCAACGCGATCGCCAGCGAGTTCATCGACCCGGACGCCGACGTCACCGTCATCGCCGGGGTGACGGCGCCCGCCTGGCTCTGCACCTTGTACTGCGCCGCCGACGCGCGGAGACGGTCCGCCGAGAGCAGTGTGAAGCCGCTCCCCGCCGTGATGCCGGTGATGGTCGCGCCGAAATCGTTCGTGGCGACGTAGTTGTAGACGAGGTCACCGGGCACCGAGGTCGTCAGGCTGCCGGCGACGATCGCGGGATTCGACGACGTGGCGCTGCCGCTGCTGCCGTCGAGCGCGAAGTTGACGGCGACGTTGTAGAACTCCGAGATCTGCGCCTGGAACCCCGACAGCCTGGCGTCGAACGTCACCGTGATGTCACGAGTCCCCTCGGCCACACCGGTCACGTAGAAGATGCGCGATCGGATGCCGTTGTTGGCGACCGTTGGACCCGCGAGCCACGTGTTCCCGCGGTTGTCGGCGATCGTCACCGTGCGGCCCGTCGCATCCGGATACCGGATGCCGAGGATGACGCAGTTGTTCGCGAGCGCCGGGTCCGCCAGGTGAACCTTGAAGTTGTTGCCCAGCTCGCTGGGATCGTAGTTCGACGAGGTGGTGACGTGTTGAATGAGCGTCGGCACCGACGGCAGCGCCTGCTCCGCCGGCGTGTTGGCGACGGCAGCGGCGGACTGGGCCGAGTGGTTGTTCGCTGCGTCGAACGCCGCGACCGTGTACGAGTAGGTCGTCCCTGGCGTGAGGCCCGAATCGGCGTACGACGTCGCCGCGACCGTTGCGACCTGGATGCCGTCGCGGAAGACGTCATAGCCGGCCACCCCGACGTCGTCAGTCGAGGCGGACCAGTTCACCGCAACCGTCGACGCGGACGTCGCCGTCGCGGACACACCATTCGGCACCGACGGCGGCCCCGTGTCCTGGGTCTGGTTGTCCACGACCACGTTGACGCTCGTCGCGGTCGTAGTGTTGCCGGACGCGTCCCGCGCCCTCGCAGAGAGGGCGTGCTGGCCGTTGGCCGCCGTCGTGGTGTTCCAGGTCACCGAATACGGCGCGGCCGTGTCTTCGCTCCCGAGGTTGGCGCCATCGAGCAGGAACTGGACGCCGGCAACCGCCGTGTCGTCCGACGCGGTTGCGGATACGGCGACGGAGGCTCCACTGACGAAGGCATTGCTGGCGGGGGCCGACATCGCGACGCTGGGCGGCACCGTGTCGGCGGTGCCGGCGGTCACCGTCAGCGCGAACGTGGTCCTGCGAACTCTTCCTCCACCGGTTCCGGTGATAGTGATCGTCGAGGTCGTCAGCGGTGTCGAGGCCGTCGTCGAGATGGTGACGGTGGTCGAGCACGTTGGTGAACACGACGACCTCGAGAACGTCGCCTGCGCTCCCGCCGGCAGGCCCGATGCGCTGAGCGTAACGGTCCTTGTAGACCCTGCAACGCGCGTGACCGTCACCGCGTTCGACACCGACGCGCCGCGAATCACCGAGCGATTGCCGCCGTTGGAGAGCGAGAAATCAAACGACGCTGCGGATACAGCGACGGAGAGGGAGACGCTTTCGAGAATTGCGAGGGTGATTGCTGTCAGGAACCAACGTGATGGTTGCGTGCCACTGCGGCGTCGTAGAGGCAAGGGACCTCCGGACCGGACGAGCACCGGGACCAGTGCGGTTGGGAGTGTCAGCCGAGGGGGGACGGCCGGCGGGAGGAAGTATCGTCACTATAACCCAGTGGACGAACTCGACCGCACGGACGCGCTCGAGGTTGTGCCGCCGCGCTCGGGGTGCAGCGCGGCGGCACGCGGGCTTACCGCGATTCCTTCGTCGCGCCCGACGCCATGAGGCGCGCGATCATCGCGTTGGCGAGCCCGCCGCTTCCGTCGCCGCTGACCGCGACGTCGGGGACGAGCTTCACGTTGTTCTCGCCGAGGATCGACGCCAGCTGCATCGCCGTGTAGCCCTCGGTGCCGACCGCCGCGATGCCCTGGCGGTACGCGTCGGCCTTCGCCGCGCCGACGGCGCGCACCGAGGCCGCTTCGCCTTCGCCGGTCATGCGCACCGCTTCGGCCTGGCCTTCCGCGCGCAGGCGCGTCGCGTTCGCTTCGCCGCGCGCGGCTTCGGCCGCCGCGAGCGCGTTCTGCTGCGAGATGCGCACCATCTGCTCCGACTGCACGACGTCGCGCTGCAGGTTCGCCACGGCGGTCTCGCGCTCCAGCGTCTGGCGCTTGATCTCCGCCTCGCGCTGCGCGTCGTAGGTGCGCTCGAGCTCCGCCGCGATCTTGCGGTCGGTCTGCGTCTTCATCAGCTCCGCCGGCGGCGCGATGTCGCCGATGAGCGTGTCGATGCACTCCACGTCGTAGGCCTCGATCGCCTTGCGGATGTTCTGGAACGCCTCGCGCTGGCGCTCCGAGCGCGCCCACAGGAAGTCGAGCACCGTCACCTCCTGCGCCGAGTTGCGGAAGTAGTTGCCGACCGTCGGCTGCAGCACGTGATCGACGAGGTTCTGCATCGAGCCGACGCGCGAGATCACCCGCGGGGCGTTCTTCATGCCGATGTGGATGATCTGCGACACGTCGAGGCTGAACGAGAAGCCGTCCTTCGAGCGCACGAGGATGGACGACAGGCGCTCGTCGTAGTGATGCGCCTCCGTGCGCTGCGCCCAGTTCAGCACGATGTTGGTCGTCGGCACGAGCTCGACCTTCATCACGCGCGTGTTGATCGGGTGCTTGCCGGGCAGCAGCGGCTCGACCCAGACGCCCTTGCGCCCGCGCTCGACGAGATCGCCGTGCGTGAACGTGTCGCCCGACACGTCCAGGTGCTCGCGTCCGACGTAGCTGACGACGACGCCGACGTAGCCGATCGGGATCTCGGTGAGCGCCACCTGCTCCA
>Ga0070694_100001367_pt1 | contig 14259 bp, 15 predicted proteins | sample KBSK1251metaG_FD_65470 | JGI IMG/M metagenome (GOLD analysis project Ga0070694, IMG submission 65470) | Corn, switchgrass and miscanthus rhizosphere microbial communities from Kellogg Biological Station, Michigan, USA - KBS K1-25-1 metaG | ecosystem: Host-associated > Plants > Roots >... | reverse complement strand
TTCGGCGGCGCCGAGGACCTGTCGACCGTCTACGCGGAGGTGTTCCGCTGCGCGGGGCCGCCCGCGAGCGCGCCGGGCACCGCCCCCGCGCGGATCCCGGCGCCCCCGCCCGGGACACCACCGCCGCCGCCGGGGCCGCCTCCCCCGCCCCCGCCGCCCGCCCCGACGCGCTGAGCGCGGCCCGCCGGGCTCAGGAGGCGGCGAAGAGGCTCTTCTTGATGATGGCGTGGACGCCCCAGTTGCCGTCGACGACCTGGGTGACGCCGAAGTCCACCCCCACCGACAGGAGCGAGATCGCCTCGTCCTCGCTGAGCCCCCGCGTGGTCATCAGGAAGCGCCGGGCCTTGCGGAAGGCGTCGCGCATCGCCAGGTCCACCGACGACCGGGCGAAGACGGCCTCCTGCGCGTCGGGCCCCAGGTCGGTGAGGAAGCGCGGGAAGCTGAAGCCGTGGACGACCCACTCCTCGGCGGTCTCGAGCAGCGGATAGTCGAGGCCCTCGAGCGGCGTGCCGGCCAGCCGGTCCCGCCGGTGGAGCACCAGCTCGAAGGTGCCGGTCAGCGAGCACTCGATGGCGGTGCCGCACAGCTCGGAGTCGCCCTGGGAGGCGTGCGGATCGCCCGCGGAGAGCAGCGCGCCCGGCACCGCGACCGGGTAGTACATCCGCGCGCCCGGGCCGATGCGCCAGTCGTCGATGTTGCCGCCCACGTAGTGCGGCGGGATGGTGTTGACGTAGTCGGCCTCGGCGGGCGCCAGGCCGATCACCCCGAAGTGGGGCCGCACCGGCACCCGCACCCCGCGGAGCACGCCGTGCCGCTCCTGCACCGTGCGGTGGTCGACCGGCACCCCCGGGTAGTCGATGGTCGGATGCGTCACCCCGGCGGGATCCACCTGGGGCGTCCAGCGGAAGCTGTAGACCGCCTCGGCCCAGCCGCGCGCGCCGGAGAGGTCCATCTCGTAGATCGTGATCACCTCGCGCGGCTTCGGCTCCTCGAGCAGATCCGCGTAGTGGAAGCCCCACCACGCGGCCGCGTTGCTGCCGAAGGCGCGGCCCCGGAACTGCGGGTTGGCGCACGGCCGCAGCGCCACGTCGACGATGCGCACCTCGAGCACGTCGCCCGGCTCCGCCCCCCGCACCGCCACCGGCCCCGTGCAGATGTGCACCCCGAGCCCCTCGCCCGCGCCCCGGCGGAAGCGCCCCGGCTCGATCGGGCCGGCCCCGCGACGGTCCACCGCCTTCCCGCTCCGGTCCCAGCGGTAGACGCTCTCCGCGCCCGGGTCGCGCTGGATCATGCGGGCCGCGTCGTCGTTGGCGTGGTGGGTCAGCGTCTCGATGGTCACGCGATCGCCCGAGTCCACCTCGAGCACCGGAGGGAGCAGCCGGCTGAAGAATCCCCAGTGCACGGTCTTGTCGGTGGCGATCAGATGGTGGGTCGCCATGGTCCGCTCCCTGCCTAGTCCTGGACGAGCTTGAGGAACTGCTGGGTGCGGGCCTCGCGGGGATGCTCGAGGACCTCCTCCGGGGTGCCCTCCTCGACGATGCGGCCGTCGGCCATGAACACGATGCGGTCGGCCACCTCGCGGGCGAAGCGCAGCTCGTGGGTGACCACGATCATGGTCATGCCCGCCTCGGCGAGCCGCCGGATCACCGAGAGCACCTCCGACACCAGCTCCGGGTCGAGCGCGGAGGTCGGCTCGTCGAAGAGCATCACCCGCGGGGAGATGGCCAGGGCCCGCGCGATGGCCACCCGCTGCTGCTGCCCGCCGGAGAGCCGCGACGGCAGGTGATCGGCGTGGTAGGCGAGCCCCACGCTCGACAAGAGCGTGGTGGCCCGCGCCCGCGCCACCTCGGGCCGCTCGCCGTGCACCCGCACCGGCGCCTCGCAGATGTTCTCGAGCGCGGTGAGGTGCTCGAAGAGGTTGAACTGCTGGAAGACCATGCCGATGCGCGCGCGGGCCCGCTCGCGGGCCACGTGGCGCGAGGGGCGGAGCGCGCCGTCCACGCGCTCGTAGCCCACGAGCTCGCCCCCCACCGTGATCTCCCCTCGGTCGAGCGGCTCGAGGTGCGCGATCAGACGGAGCAGCGTGCTCTTGCCGGAACCGCTCGGTCCCATCAGGGTCACCACGTCCCCGCGGTGCACCGTGAAGTTCACGCCCTGCAGGATGGTCCGGTGCCCGTACGACTTCCAGACGTCCGCGCAGCGCACGAACGGCCCCGCGGGATCGCCGTCGGTGCGCGCGGCCTGGGCGCCCACCAGCTCGACCAGGTCGACGCGCGCGGCCCGCGCCGGCGTCGCGGCCCGGGCCGCGGCGGTCTCCGCCGCGGCGGGAAGCGGCTCCGGCCGGGGGAGCGCCACGCGGAAGCCGAAGAAGCGGCCGAGGGCGCTCTCGCTCCGCGGTCTCCGGGTCCGGTCCGCGTCGGGGCTCACCCGCCGCTCGAGGACCCACTGGATGCCCGCGATCAGGGTCGTCACGGCCAGGTACATCACGCCGGCCGCCGCGAAGACCGGGAAGAACTTGAAGTTCTGGGCCACGATCTGCTGGCTGCGCAGGGTCAGCTCGTTCACCGCGATCACCGAGGCGAGCGAGGTGCCCTTGAGCACGCTGATCGCGTCGTTGCCCACCGCGGGCAGGATCGCGCGCATGGCCTGGGGCAGCACGATGCGCCGCAGGGTGAGCAGCGGGCCCATGCCGAGGGACGCCGCGGCGAGGGTCTGGTTGCGGCTGACCGACAGGATGCCGCCCCGGATGATCTCGCCCGCGAAGGCGGCCTCGTTGAGGGAGAAGCCGATGATCGCGGTGGTCACCGGGGGCATCACGATGCCGATGAACGGCAGCGCGTCGAACAGGAACACGAGCTGGAGCAGCACCGGGGTGCCGCGGACCAGCCACACGTAGGTCCACGCGAGGCCCGCGAACAGCCGGTACGGGGACAGCCGCATCAGCGCGATGATCAGGCCGAGCGCGAGCCCTCCGACCATCGAGGCCAGGAAGATCCGCAGCGTGAGCCACATCCCCTCCAGCAGGAAGGGGAAGGTCAGGTACTGGAGGAACGCCTCCATGTCCCCGGGGCTCGCGCTCGGCCGACCGCTCGCGCCGGAGGCGCTAGCGGCCGATCTCGACGGGGATCGCCAGCGTCGGGTCGATCCCGTTCTTCTGCATCAGCGCCTTCTGGGTGCCGTTGGCCTGCAGCTCGGTGATCGCGTCCTTGACCGCGGTCACCAGCTCCTCGTTGCCCTTCTTCACCGCCACCCCGATCTTGATGCCGCTGCGGAAGTAGTAGGCGCGCTCGAACTTGTCGGGATTGGTCCGCACCACCTGGTCGACGAGGACCACGTCGTACATCGAGACGTCGGCGCGGTCGTTCTCGAGGGCGCGCGAGGTCGCGGGCGCGTTCGGATAGGGCGTGATCTCGATGGCGGGCTTGCCCGCGGCCACGCACTTGGCGCTCGCGTCCTGGAAGCCCTTGTCCTCCACGGTGCCCAGGATCGGCGCGGCCCGCTTGCCGCACACGTCCTCGATGGACTTGATGTTCTTCGGGTTGCCCTTCTTGACGATCCCGGCGGTGCCGGTGGTCGCGTAGTTCACGAAGTCGGCGGCCTGGGCCCGCGCCGGCGTGTAGTAGATGTTCGACCAGATGAGCTGGATCTGACCGGCCTGGAGCGTCGGGACCAGCGTCCCGAAGTCGAGGCCCACCAGCTCGTACTTGAGCCCGAGGCACTTCATGGCCGCCTCGACCATGTCGGGGTCCTGGCCGATGATCTTGCTCGGGTTGCTCGGATCGCGGTACATGATCGGCGGCAGCGTCGGGTCGAGCCCGACCTTGAGCGTCTTGCCGGCCAGCCCCGGATACTTCGTCGCCACCTTGTCGGGCTCGCAGGCCGCCTGCGCGGGTCCCGCCGTCCCGAAGCCCACCGTCGCCGCCACCAGTCCCGCCACGAGCACCCCCGCCCAGTACCTCATTCCCCGGCCTCCATTCCTCACGAGAAGCGGTGCACTGCAGTATCGGGCGCTCTCAGGCGCCCGTGGTCGTCCGGCGGCGGAGCAGGTGCCGGCCGCGGCCGGCCTGGCTCACGAGCTGGCCCTGCCGCGCCACCACCTCGCCGCGGGAGATGGTCAGCACCGGCACGCCGCGCAGGGCGAAGCCATCGAACGGATCGTAGCCGGCCCGCGAGTGGAGCTGCCGCTCGTCGACCCGGCCCTTGCCCGCCGGATCGAAGAGGACCATGTCGGCGTCGCTGCCCACCGCGATCGTGCCCTTCTGCGGATACAGCCCGAAGATGCGCGCGGGGTTGGTCGAGAACGCGGCCACGAAGGTGTGCAGCGAGATCCGGGAGGTGCTCACACCCTCCGAGTAGATCACCGGCATCTCGGTCTCGAGCCCCGGCACCCCGTACGGCACCCGGGTGAAGTCCTCGGCCCCCGCCGCCTTCTGCTCGACGGTCCACGAGGTGTTGTCGCTCCCGATCGCCTGGATGTCGCCCGAGCGCAGGCCCTCCCAGAGCGCGGCCTGATCGCGGGCGGTGCGCAGCGGCGGCGCGCCCACGAACTTGGCCGCTTCCGCCCCGCCCGCCGCGTAGCGCTCCTCGGTGAGGGCGAGGTAGATGGGCCGCGTCTCGGCCCACACCCGCACCCCGCGCCGGCGGGCCGCGCTCACCGCCTCGAGCGCGTCGGCGCACGAGAGGTGCACGATGTAGATCTCGGCGTCGACCAGGGTCGCGTAGTCGATGGCCCGGCGGGTGGCCTCGGCCTCCGCGAGCGGCGGCCGGCTCGCCGGGTAGTAGCGGGGGTCGCGGCGACCGGCCGCGAGCAGGTTGCGCGTGCAGTGATCGAGCATGTCGCCGTTCTCGGCGTGCACGTTGACCACGACCCCGACCTTCCGCGCCGCGTCGAGCACGCGCATCATCGCCTGGTCGCCGATGCCGAACTCGTTGATCATGAACACCTTGATGCTCGGGTAGCCGATGTCGACCAGGCGCGGGATCTCGGCCAGGGTCCGGTCGCTCGCGTCGGACACGATGACGTGAAACCCGTAGTCGACGTGGGCGCGCCCCACCGCCTTGGTCTTCCAGGCCTCGACCGCCGCGGTCAAGGACTGCCCGCGGGCCTGCCAGGCGTAGTCGCAGATGGTGGTGACGCCGCCGCATGCGGCGGCCGCGGTGCCCGACTCGAAGTCGTCGACGCTGCGCACCCCGCCCACCTCGGCGTCCAGGTGGGTGTGCACGTCCACCCCGCCCGGCAGGACGAGCAGGCCGGCCGCGTCGACCTCGCGCCGACCGGTGGGCAGCGACGGGGCCAGCGCGGTGACCCGCCCGCCGTCGACGCCGACGTCGGCCCGGATCGACTCGGTGGCGGTCACGACGGTCCCGCCGCGCACCACCAGCTCGTGGCTCATCGCGCCTCCGGATCGGGCGCCGCGTCGACCGGCAGGAGCGGGGCGAGGTAGTTGTAGAAGCGCAGGAGGTGGGCGCGGATCTTCTGCTCGACCGCGCCCAGGTCGCGGGCCCGGAGCGCGGCCACCATCTCGGCGTGCTCGTCCGTGGCGCGCACGTCGCGGCCGAGCCGCGCGAAGGCGAAATGCTGGTAGCGGGTCTGGTGGCGCTTGAGGTTCTCGTGCAGCTGGACCACCTTGCGGTTGCCGCAGGCGCCGACGAGCAGGTCGTGGAACTCGAGCCCCAGGTCGAAGTTCGCCCGCAGGTCCACCTGGTACCCCGCCGCACGCGACCGCTCGACCTGCTCCTCCATCGCCCGGAGCGCCGCGTCGTCGAGTCGCTCGATGAACAGCCGTGCCGCGAAGGTCTCCAGCATGATCCGCACGTGCAGCATGTCGTGCAGATCGGTCGCGCTCAGCTCGCTGACCCGGGCCCCGCGATAGGCCAGCGAGGTGATCAGCCCCTCGGTCTCCAGGATCCGGATCGCCTCCCGCAGCGGCGAGCGGCTCACCCCCAGCAGCGACACGAGCTCCCGCTCCCGGATTCGCTCGCCCGGCTTGAGCCGGCCGGCGATGATGGCGTCCCGGAGCGCGTCGACCACCCGGTTCCGGATGAGGCCCGGGTCGGTGAAGCGGATGCGCGAGTCGGCGTCCTGGCTCAAGAGTGGTCGATTGTATACCAAACTCGGCAAAGCCGGTCAAGACGGCCCTTCGAGCGGCCGATTGGGGTATCCTTCGGGCGTGGCGTGGGATCCCGCCCAGTATCTGAAGTTCGCCGACCACCGGCTGCGCCCGGCGGTCGACCTCCTGAACCGCATCGATCTCGACCGCCCGGACGAGATCTACGACCTGGGGGCGGGCGCCGGCAACGTCACGCGGCTCATCAAGGAGCGCTGGCCCGACGCGCGGGTGACCGGGGTGGACGACTCGGAGGCGATGCTGGCCAAGGCCGCGGCCACCGCGCCCGCCATCGCCTGGAAGCAGGCGGACCTCGCCACGTGGCGGCCCACCCAGCCGGCCGACCTCATCTACTCCAACGCCGCGCTGCACTGGCTGCCCGGGCACGATCGCCTCTTCCCGTCGCTGCTGGGCGGCCTGGCGCCGGGCGGCGTGCTCGCGGTGCAGATGCCGCGCAACTTCGGGGCCCGCTCGCACACCGCCATCGCCGAGGCCGCGCTCGCCGGCCCCTGGCGCGCCACGCTCGAGCCGCTCCTGCGCCCGGCGCCGGTGGCCGATCCCGACTTCTACTACGGCGTCCTCTCCCCGGTCGCGGCCGCGCTCGACATCTGGGAGACCGAATACCTACAGGTGCTGGAGGGCGCGGACCCGGTGAAGGAGTGGACGAAGGGGACCTGGCTCAAGCCGCTGCTGGACGCGCTCGCCGAGCCGGAGCGGGGGCGCTTCGAGGCGGCCTACGCGGCGCTGGTGGCGCGGGCCTACCCGCGGCGGTCGGACGGCCGCACCCTGTTTCCGTTCCGGCGCCTGTTCATCGTGGCTCGGGCCCGCTAGGCTCGCGGAAGGCGCATGAAGATCGACGCGATCGACGTCTACTGGGTGCGGGTGCCGCTGGCCTTCGTGTGGAAGACCTCCTATGCGGACCAGCACTACACCGACACCATCCTGGTGCGCATGGAGGGCGGCGGCCATCACGCGTGGGGCGAGAGCTGCCCGCCCTACATCCCGGCCTACTCCGCCGAGCACACCCTCGGCACCTTCCACACCCTGTGCGAGCACATGGCGCCGCGGATCGTGGGCCAGGACATCGAGACCGCGGACGACCTGCTCGAACGGCTGGCCTTCATCAAGGGCAACCAGTTCGCCCGCGCCGCGCTCGACATCACCTGGTGGGTGCTCGACGCCAAGCGCCGCGGGCTGCCCCTGCACCGCGCCCTGGGCGGCACCGCCGACCGGGTAGCGGTCGGGGCCGACTTCGGGATCCAGGACTCGCTCGACCTCCTGATGGAGAAGATCCAGGGCGCGGTCGACGCGGGCTTCCCCCGCGTGAAGCTCAAGTTCCGTCCCGGATGGGACCTGTTCATGGTGGAGGCGGTGCGCAAGACGTTCCCGGACCTGACCATCCACGTGGACTGCAACGCGGCCTACTCGCCGGCCGACGCGCCGATCTTCAAGTCGCTCGACCGCTTCGGGCTGGCCATGATCGAGCAGCCGCTCGCCGACGACGGCATGAGCCTGGTCAACCACGCCGCGCTCCAGCGCCAGATCGGGACGCCGGTCTGCCTCGACGAGAGCGCCCAGAGCCTGGCCCACGTGGAGGCGGCCATCGCGCTCGGGAGCTGCCGGGTGGTGAACATCAAGATGGCGCGGGTGGGCGGGCTCACCGAGTCGCGGATGATCCAGGCGCGGTGCGCGGAGCACGGCATCCCGTGCTGGGTGGGCGGCATGCTCGAGACCGCGGTGGGCGGAGCCATCTGCGCCGAGCTCGCCACCCTGCCGAACTTCACCTACCCCGGCGACATCTTCCCCTCGTCCTACTTCTACGCCGACGACCCGGGCAAGCCCGAGATCGTCCTCAGCGGGCGCGGCGAGGTGGCGACGTCCCGGGTGCCCGGCATCGCGCAGGAGCCCGACCCCGCGCTGCTCGCGCGGTGGACCGCCCAGCACGCCGCGTTCCGCGGCGCGCCCGCCCGCTAGCGGGCCGCGCCCTCGTCACGTACTCTTCACGCCCGCGCCACCGGCGCGTCGCAGCCCGGGGCTATGGTCTCGGTAGGAACGGAGGCCGACCATGAACCTTCGCGCGAAGGCGGCGGCGATCGCCAACCAGTTCGAGGGCCGCTGCACCTGCGGGACGATGGACGGCGGCGTGGAGTGCCGCTGGTGCCAGGTCTTCCGCGAGCTGCTCCGGACCCAGCCCCTGGATCCGCGGCCCACGCGGACCGCGGCCGAGCCAGCCCCGAGCCTGTCGACCGGCTAGCTGGGTAGCCGCTGGCGCGGCTGCCGGCTCGACTGCAGGTGCCGCTGCAGGAACGGGATCAGCTTCTCCCACGCGTCGCGGGCGGGCCCCTCCCGGTAGGTGACCGCGTTGGAGAAGTTCAGGAAGGCGTGGCCCGCGCCGTCGTAGCGGTGGAACTCGTGGGCCTTGCGGTACTTGTCGAGCTGGGTCGAGATCCGGTCCACGTCGGCAGGCGAGGGGTTCGCGTCCTCGTTGCCGAAGAAGCCGGCGATCGGGCAGTGCACGTAGGGGGTGAGGTCGAAGGGCGTGGGCCCGTCGCCCCACGGCTTCATGATGTTGCCGCCGTAGAACACGCCCGCCGCCTTGAACACCGGCTTCGAGGCCGCCATCAGGTAGGCGACGCGGCCCCCCATGCAGAAGCCGATGATCCCCACGTCGCCCAGCTGCGTGTCCTTGAGCCGGCGCGCGTAGTTCACCGCGGCGCTGACGTCGTTGACGACCTCGGGGTCCCGCAGCCGGCCGATGCGGGTCATCATGTCGCCGTCCTCGGCTTGCCGGTGGTAGAGGTCGGGGGCGATCGCCAGGTAGCCGTGCTGCTCGGCCAGGGTCTCGACCCGGTCCTGGATGAAGCGGTCCACGCCGGGGCCGTGCTGGATGACGATCACCGCGGGGAATGCCCGTCCGAGGCTCGGCATGCCCACGTACAGCCGCATCGGCGAGCCGTCGACGTCGATCCGATCCCACTGCGCCATGCCGCGCCTCCTCCGACGAACGCCCGTGAGAAAAACGGCCCGGAGGCGGAACCGGTGAACCGCCTGCCGGGCCTCGGTTTCTCGCGCGCAGGATCACGATCCTGCGGCATGTCCCGACGATGAGCCGGGATCTCGTGGTGCTCTAGTGAGCTTCGCGCGTCATCAGGCCGGAACCACGCCCGATGACGCGCCGTACGAGCCGGGTGGCGTGTTGTCCATCCTGATCTCTCCCTGTCTGGTTCACCGCACGACGGGAGGCGGCGCCTCACCCTCCGTCGCCCTCCAGCAGACCGCCGGGCCCCCCTCGTTGTCAAGCGGCAGTGCGTCGAGCGATGGCGGCGCCGCCCGGCCGAGCGTAGACTACGGCCATGCGCCGCCTGGTGACCGCCCTGCTGGCCGTGGTCCTGATCGGCGCGCTCGCCCCGCTGGCCGCCTCCGCCCAGGACGTCCGCGTCGGCCCCGGCATGCGGCCCGACGCCCCCGGCACCGGCCGTCCCCCGTCGCACCGTCCGCGCCCGCCGTTCGGGCACCGGCCCGGCTTCCCGTGCTGCGTGGGATGGGCGTATGTGCCCGCGGAGCCACCACCGCCCGTGATCGTGGTGCCTCCGCCGCCGATCGTGTACGTGGTGCCCGCGCCCCCGACCCTGGCCTACGTCGCACCGGCGCGGGTCGAGCCGGCGCCCGAGATCCAGCTCGCGACCGGCCGCTGGGAGCGACACGGCAACGGCAAGGAATATCCCTACACCTGGGTGTGGGTGGGCGCCTCGGGCGCCCCCTGAAGGTCTGCGGCGCCGCGGCGCTCCATTCTCAGGGAGGGGGCAGTCGACCGAGGAGCGTCTCCAGCGCCAGGCCGATGCCGAGGAGCCGCCGGTCGCTGCCGGCGGGGCCGTCGAGCTCGAGGCCCACGGGCAGGCCCGCCGCGGTGCGGCCGATCGGCACGCTCAAGCCCGGGAGACCCGCGTTGCTGCCCGGATCGGTGTTCTGGATGAACGTGGGGAAGGTCGGGACCTCGGCCCCGTTGAGCAGGGTCTTGTCGTCGTCCCCGATCGGCGCGGCGGGCAGCGGCGTGGTGGGAAACACCAGGGCCGCGATGTTGTGCTTCCGGAAGGTCTCCGCGTAGAGCCGCTGGAGCAGCGGTCGCGCCGCCAGCGCCTCCAGGTAGACCTTCTCGGGGATCGCGTCCTTGGCCCCGGGCACGATCGCATTCGCGAAGAGCCCCTTCACGTCCGGGCTCGCGATGCGCCCGGCGAGGGTGGCCAGGTCGAGCGCGGGCCGGTAGCGCTTGAGGTAGCGGGTCAGGTCGGCGCGGGCCTCGTAGAGCGCGACCGGGAAGCTGATCTTGCCGTTGAGGTCGACGAGCCCCGGCATGTCCACGTCGACGAGCTCCGCCCCGGCGGCCCGCAGGCGGTCGAGCGCGGCGTCGGCGAGCTGCTCGGTCGAGGGATCGAGGCTCCGGAAGAACAGCGCGCGGCAGACGCCCAGGCGCAACCCCTCGAGCGGGGTCGCCGTGACGCGATCGCGCGCGCGGGTGATGATGGTGTCGAGCAGCACCAGGTCCGCCACCTCGCGGGCCATCGGTCCCGCGGTGTCGCGGGTGTGGGCGATCGGCGTGATGCCGTCCTGGGAGTAGCGGCCGAGCGTCGGCCGGAGGCCCGCGATGCCGTTGAGCGCGGCCGGGATGCGGACCGAGCCGCCGGTGTCGGTGCCGAGCCCCGCCGCGGCCATGCGGGCCGCGATGGCGCTGGCGGTGCCGCCCGACGAGCCGCCCGCGATGCGGCTCGGATCGTAGGCGTTGCGCACCGGCCCGAAAGCCGCGTTGTTGCTCGTGATGCCGAAGGCCAGCTCGTGCATGTTGGTCTTGCCGAGCACGATGGCGCCGGCCCGGATCAGCTTCTCGGCCACCGCGGCGTTGCGCGTCGGGACGAAGTCGCGGAGCGCCGGGGTGCCCGCCGAGTTGGGCAGACCGGCGACGTGGATGTTGTCCTTCACCACGATCGGCACGCCGTGCAGCGGCCCCGCGAAGGTCTTGCGGGCGGCCAGGGTGTCGGCCTTGTGCGCGGACGCGATCGCCCGCTCGCGATCGAAGGTGATGAACGCGTTGAGGTCGCGCTTGCGCTCGATCACGTCGACGAGGGCCCGGACCAGGTCCTCGCTCTTGAGCGTGCCGGCCCGGATGCGCGCCGCCGCCTCGGTGGCCGACAGCTCGGTCAGGTCCTGGGCCCCCGCTCCCTCCGGCATCGCCAGCAGCATCATCCCCACGACCCAGCCCCAGCGCCATCCCCAGCGCCAGCCCCAGCGCCATCCAATGGTGCGCATGGCGCGATTCTGTCATACTCGGGCGCGATGACGCGAGCCCGGCTGAACGACATCGAGATCGACTATCAGGCGAGCGGTGCGGGCCCCGCGGTGCTGCTGAGCCACGGCTACTCGGCGACCCGCCGCATGTGGGACGCCCAGCACGCGGCTCTGGGCGAGCAGCACCGGGTCATCTCCTGGAGCATGCGGGGCCACGGCGAGACCGAGAGCCCGGCGGATCCGGCCCAGTACTCCGCGGACCTCACGGTGGCCGACATGCGCGCGCTGCTCGCCCACCTGGGGGTCGAGCGCGCGGTGATCGGCGGGCTGTCCCTGGGCGGCTACGTCTCGCTCGCCTTCTACCTCGCCCATCCCGAGATGGTCCGCGCGCTGGTCATCTGCGACTCCGGCCCGGGCTATCGCAGCGCGGACGCGCGGGCGGCGTGGAACCAGCGCGCCCAGGAGCGCGCCGCCGCGCTCGAGAGTAGCGGGCTCGAGGCCCTCGGCAAGAGCCGCGAGGTGCGCGAGTCGCTCGGCCTGCACCGTTCCGCCCAGGGGCTGGCCCACGCCGCGCGCGGGATGCTGGCCCAGGAGGGCTCGCGGGTCATCGACGGGCTCGCCCGCATCACGGTGCCCACGCTCATCATCGTGGGCGATCAGGACCAGCCCTTCCTGGCCCCCTGCGAGTACATGGCCAAGAAGATCCCCGGGGCGAGGCTCGAGGTCATCCGGGGCGCCGGACACTCCTCGAACCTCGACCAGCCGGAGGCCTTCAACCGCGTGCTGCTCGACTTCTTAGGCGGGTTGCCCTCCTAGGCTCACTGCACCGGCGAGAACGCCGAGGGCAGCATGATCTTGTTGGCCATCGTGAGCAGGGTGTCGCTCCCGCCCGGGGGCGGCCACACGCCCATCTCGCGCGCCTTGTTCCGGATCGCGGCCCGCTCGTCGAGGCTCTTGTAGGCCCAGATGTGGATGAACCGGTTGGCCTCGCCGTGCTCGACGTGGCCGGCGAGGGCGATCGGCGACATCTTGACCCGCTCCTCGATCTTGGACTCCCAGCGCTTGATCAGATCCGGCAGCGTCCCCGCCCGGAGCGCGTAGTAGCGCATCTCGAAGTACGGGCCCATCTTGCCGGGCTTGAGGTCGGGCAGGAACGCGAACGGCACCACGATCTCCGACTGCATGGTCTCGATGAACTCGGCGATCTTGGGTGGCCAGTTGCCCCCCTTGACCGCGTCCGCCCGGAGCCGGTTGCGCTCGCTGATGTTCTCGTACGGCCACACGTGGATGATCTCGTTCAGGGGCCCGATCTCGGTGTGCCAGAACGCGGCCAGGGGCGAGATCTTCTTGCGGTGCTCGTAGGCCTCCCCGAAGCGCTTCTCGACCTCGGGCAGGCTGCCGACCTTGACGCGGTAGGTCCGGATCTCGTAGATCATGCGCGACTCCTCCTGGTTGGATGCTATCGGGCGGTTGCCGCTACTGGGCCGTCCATCCTCCGTCGATGACCAGCTCGCTACCCGTCACGAACGAGGCCTCGTCGGAGGCGAGGTAGAGAACGCCGTAGGCGACCTCGTCGGGCTCGCCGTACCGGCCGAGCGGGATGCGCGACACCATGTACTCGTAGTGGCCGGGATCGCCGCGGCGCGCCTCGGTCATGGGCGTCACCACCGGGCCCGGGTGCACCGAGTTGCAGCGGATGCGGTCGCGCGCGTACTGCACCGCGGTGAGCTTGGTCAGCGTGCGCACCGCGCCCTTCGAGGCCTGGTACTGCGGGCTGCTGCGCTCCATGCCCACCAGGCCGAGCTGGGAGGAGATGTTGACGATGGAGCCGCCCCCGGCCCGCCGCATCGCGGGGATCGCGGCCTTGGTGCCGAGGAACACCCCCTTGGCGTTGACGTCCATGCCGTGGTCCCACGCCTCCGCGGTGGTGTCCTCGAGCCGGCTGCCGCCGCCCACGCCGGCGTTGTTCACCAGGACGTCGAGCCGCCCGAAGCGGGAGACCGCGGTCGCCACCGCGCGCTCCCAGTCCGCCTCGCTCGTCACGTCGAGGTGCACGTAGACCGCCTGTCCGCCCGCGCTCGCGATCGTGGTCTCCACCTGCCGGCCCTCGGCGTCCAGGAGATCGCCGATGACCACCCGCGCTCCTTCGCGGGCGAACAGGCGGGCCTCCGCCGCGCCCATGCCGCGGGCGCCGCCGCTGATCAGGGCCACCTTGCCCGCGAGCCTCATCGCGTGCCGAAGAGGCGGTCGCCCGCGTCGCCGAGCCCGGGGACGATGTAGCCGTGCTCGTTGAGGTGGCTGTCGATGGCCGCGGTGTAGACCGGCACGTCGGGGTGCGCGCGGTGGAAGGACGCCAGGCCCTCGGGGCACGTGAGCAGGCACACGAAGCGGATCGAGCGCGGGTGCGTGGCCCGCACCCGGGTCACCGCGGCCGCCGCGGAGTTGCCGGTGGCGAGCATGGGGTCGAGCACCACCACGTCGCGCTCCGCCATCTCGTGCGGCACCTTGAAGTAGTACTCGACCGCCTGGAGCGTGGCCGGATCGCGGTAGAGCCCCACGTGGCCGACGCGCGCGCTCGGCAGGATGCGCAGCATCCCGTCGAGGAGCCCGTTGCCCGCGCGCAGGATCGACACCAGCACGATCTTCTTGCCGTCGAGGAGCCGGATCGTGGTGGGGGCCACCGGCGTCTCCGCCGCCACCTCGTGGGTGGGCAGGTCGCGGGTGACCTCGTAGGCGAGCAGCATGCTGATCTCGGCGAGGAGGCTGCGGAACACCGAGGTGCTCGTCTCCCGCTTCCGCATGAGGCCGAGCTTGTGCTGCACGAGGGGATGGCGGATCTCGACCACCTGGCCCGCCATCGAGACGCTCCTCC
>Ga0070694_100001366_pt1 | contig 14260 bp, 12 predicted proteins | sample KBSK1251metaG_FD_65470 | JGI IMG/M metagenome (GOLD analysis project Ga0070694, IMG submission 65470) | Corn, switchgrass and miscanthus rhizosphere microbial communities from Kellogg Biological Station, Michigan, USA - KBS K1-25-1 metaG | ecosystem: Host-associated > Plants > Roots >... | reverse complement strand
GATAATGCTTTGGCGATTTTCGAGGCGAGGATGAAAGAACTCGGGACCTAACGCCACCCCACTAGCTGGGCCAGGCCTGCAATATTACTGCAAATCCAAATCCGGGGTCAGGCCTTCGATTCTTCGATTTCCTCGGCGAGCAAGCTTTGTCTCATCTCAGACGAAAATAAGTATCCTCAAGGCGTAAGGCTGAGATGCAAAGTTGTTGCGTTGACGCAGGCGTCGACTCGGACTAGCATCCGCGTTCCATGGCCTGGAGGACGCGCGCGGAAATTGAAGGTGGTCTCTATCACGTCATTACGCGCGGCAACAATCGCCGCCAAATATTCAATGCGCCCGCAGACTATGAGAAGTTTCTATCGCTGCTGGACGCGCAAAAGAGCAAGCTCCCATTCCTTCTTTAGAATCGAAGGCCTGACCCCGTATTTGTATTTTCAATGGCCTCCCGCTGCCGGTGCCAGCACCAGCTCCAACTCCAGTTTTGCAACGGAGATGAAACGATGGTCCCTTTTTTCGTGAAGCGTTTGCTTCTTGCCCTTGTCTTGTTGGGCATTAGTATCTTGTTTTTTTTTCAGGCGCGGAGAGAGGAGGACAATAAGCCATGGTACAAGCCTCGCTGGATGCGCTCCGGTGGACTGTATCTTGCCGGTGCGATAATGCTCATTGGAGGGTCGATACTCCTGGTTATTGCCATCTTCGAGGCTTTGGGTCGGTAGAAAACGTTTGAAATACTGGTCGGCGTGATGTTTGAGATTCGGTAAGACTTTAAGACTGGGGTCAGTCCTTCGATTCTTCGATTCTCACTCAGTAAGGGACCTTGCACTCTTGTGCGGGAGAAGCGGAAGGTAAACTCGAGTCGTTTTTAATTGAGAATCGCAGAATCGAAGGCCTGACCCCGTACTTAAAGTTTGAAAACATCGGCAGGCCCGATTCTGCCATTCTTCGAAAGTTTTGCTCTTCAGTTCTCGGTTTGATGGATAGGGAATGGGAAGATTGATGGTACTGTGGCAGCCCGAGTTCGAGGAGAAAAACCAAAAATGAATAAGAGATTCGATCTGGGAATTAGTTGGACAAAGTTTTTGGCAGCTTTGGTTCTTTGGGGTTCAATCTCAAGTTTGAGTGCCATCGCACAAACTAATTCCGCCAAGCCGGACGAACCGCCGTCCGCTCAGACAGTTGCTTTGGGCCAAAGCAAAAGCATCTACACGACTCTAGCAGCGGATAAATGCAAGACTATTGATGTTAATAAGGGGATGCCGGGTAATTATTCAGGCAGATGCGCTGGTGTCGGGGGATATCAACTGGAAGTTTATTTGGATGACGAGCGAAATTCGATCGGTGTTGTTTTGCCCTCCAGCAAAGTCATCGGTCTGGATCTGTGGAATTATTTCGGTAACTTTTCTGCGCTGGGAGAGACGGCGGAGTGGAGAATGAAAGGAAAGAAACCGGTCGCCTTGATCGTTCGGTTGAATGTCTCCGATCAAGGAGATGAAAAGCCGCCGACCTCCTATCTGATAGTCTCCAGGATCAGTGGTGCCGATGTCTGTGTCACCGATATCGTCAAACCGGGTAAAGGTCAAAACACGAGAGCTCAGAGTCTGGCGGATAGGGTGTTAACCAGATCATGCAGGAAAACAGATCGTGGCTAACCGGGGTTTGCCGATTTTCCAATCTTCGTGACTATTGGAGCACCACATATCTCGGGTAAGTACTCTTGGCCACTTCGGCTGCATCCAGATCTATCTCGGCGGTAACAAAAGGTTGTTCATGCGAAGTAATCCCCAGCACTTCGCCCTCTGGCGTGATGATCCAGCCCTGTCCGCCGAGCTGAAGCGAATCCCGCTCAGTGCTGACGTGGTTTGACGACAAGGAAAACGCGCCTGAGATCATCGCCGTCGCTCGACCGCCAACGAGCCATTTGGCCAAAGACGCTTTCGGCGTTGCGCGCGGTGTGACGATTATGTGGACGCCTTCCTTGCCGTAAAGCCGCGCGTTTTCCATTGCCCACAGTTCTGTGCAAATCTCAAAACCAATGATCGCATCGGCACATTTGAGTGGAGTGAAACTGCCGTCGCCCGGCTGATACCAGGACGCTTCCCAAAAACCGTCCTCGTTCGGAAGATGGTACTTGTGGTGTGCGCTGGCGTACCCCGTTTCCTGCGACCAGCTAAAGCCTTCGTTGAGTCGTCGCCCACCACAATTCACCGGTCGGGTACCGAGCACGACGGCCGGCGCGAGTTCCAGCAGACGCGTTTGCCAGGCATCGTGGGACGCGACGGCTGCTTGCCATGCGCGCTCGTCAAACGCCGGCGTGACCGCGAACCAGGAGCAAAAAGGCATTTCGGGAAGCAACACTAATTCACTTCGTTCAGCCTTAACATGCGTGACCAGCCGATCCCAATCACGCGCGAAAGCATTCGGCTCATCGCCTAGTTCACAAACGGTTACTCGCATTTTCTATTTCCTGCGCCGCGCAGATAAGTCCTCGTAGATCTGCCAGGTATCCCCGACCAATTTCTCGGCGCGCCAATGAAATGAGTCCGGCTTAATTTGAGAGAAGATCCAGTGAATCGACTTGCCCTCGCTGGTTTTGCCTTCCAGAACGATCTCGTCTCCAACTTTGCGCCCGATTAAGGAAGTTACCACGCCATACCCCGGCTCAGTCCAGGTTATCCGCCAGGCGTCAATGCTCGGATCATAAAACCGCATCGTGCTGCCGTACACTGGTGGGTGGTTGTCAGAGACTTCTGTTTCGATCCACAGGTCCTGTATGGCCCGCCCCTGCAGAACCCAGGCGAAGTGAATTTCACCCTTATCAGTTGAACGCTTTCCATCCGAATCAAATGCGACTCCATCGAATTCCCAATCGCCAACGAACTGTCCAAAGAGCATGAGCTGATCTTTGTACTTCGGCGCCGGCTCAGCGGCGAACAGCAAGTGAAGCATGTCCCGCGATTTCGTTGCCAGGGCTACCGGCACACATGAAGCAATGATCATAAACACCGAGAGTAAAGTGGTTTTCATTTTGATTTTTCTCCTTCTCAATTAGGTTTCAACATCAAGTGGTGATGCGGTTTGGCGAGGTGGCACGGGCGTCCCGCCCGTGAATCACGCGCAAGATGCGCGTGCCACGTTCAAACTGAATCACTACTCCAACATCAGCGAGTCGTCGCATCTGTTTATAGCCCGGTGGTGTGTGGATGACTTGCGGTTTCTTGCTATTATTGTGACTCCTTAAACCAGAGGATCGAGTGAATCGAGTAGCCACAATCTTTCAGGGGCCGTCGCTGGTAGTCGAGCGTTTCGATCATGCGGAGCACTGCTTCCATCGAGACGACGGCCCTGAAGTCACCCAGACGATTGCGGTGACTTTCGTTGAAAGTGGGGATTTCGAGATAGTTGAGACCAAGCAGCATTGGAGATTCAACCAATTCGACGTGCTGTTGTCGGTCCCGGGAACGGCCCGCACTTATCGTCATCATCTCGAGTGTCCAACCGACGTGTGCTTAACGCTTAGTTATGCGCCTGATCTGGTGGAGGAAGCACTCGGTCGGCTTCCCGGATCAGTGCCCCCGAAGGTCGCGGCAGGTGTGACCTCAGGATTCGCGCTTCGGCGTATCCGGCGGGCGTTGAAGTCTGCGGATGCATTGGCCATTGAGTCGGTCGCTTTCGATTGCACGGTGGCCATCGGTCCCTACTCATGGCAGGGCACAGGCAAGCTGAAAGGCGCAACGGCGCATGCCAGACGCATCGAAAGTGCTTGCGAAGCAATGGTGGCAGGGCTGGCAGAAGATCGTTCGCTAACGTCTATGGCGCGCGACGTGGGCATGAGCACCTTTTACTTCGCCAGAGTTTTCCGGGAGTTGGTGGGCCAGTCACCGCATCAGTACCTGCTCCGCGCCCGCCTGGCTCACGCAGCGCGAGTGTTACGCCAGGGGGCTTCTGTAACAGAGGCGGCGCTTAACAGCGGCTTTGGTAACTTGAGTCATTTCACTCGCACCTTTCAGAGTCACTTTGGAGTCGCACCGGTTAAGTACGCAAAGCGACGACCGGCCTCCTTTTGAATGAAGCTGCGCCAACGGACTTGAACCTATCAACGCATGCAGCGGATCAATCATGACGCGGATTCAAAGTCTATTCATGCTTTTGACTTTTCTGGTCGCAGCTACGCTCGCTGCTGAGACTCAGAATCAGGCAGTTCAGCTGCCAGGAGGCAAGTTGGCAGTGCTGGACGGCCAAATCTCTGAAGAGGAATGGAGAGGCGCCTGGCATTAAGGAAGATCTAATCTTGGCAAACGCCTCAGGATATGAAATTCAATCAAGCAAGCTGGGGCAGAGTAAAGTTCTGATTGGCTTGATTTAGCTGCGCATCCGAACTGTGCAACAACCTCGATAGATGCTGCTTAAGATTATTTTCTCGCGCTGTAACTTGAATGCCTGCGCACGGCGCCGCTGAAGCGCAGCGTTAGGCCGACAGGAGAAATGTCATGAAACGCACCTGGACGATCATCGGCGTTCGAGATGTGCCGAGTAGCTTCAAATGGTACCAGTCAATCTTCGGCCAGCCCGAGACACGACCCGCCCATGACTACTTTGGTCAGATCCTCGATTCGGATGGAACGGTCTTGCTCTGCCTCCACCAGTGGGGCGCGCACGAGCATCCGACCTTGACGAGCCCGGACGACGCGACACCTGGCAACGGCCTCCTCTTGTTCTTCCGCGTCGACGATTTCGATCTGGCACTGAAAAGGGCGCGCGCGCTGGTCGGCCGACTGGAAGAGGAGCCGCACGCGAACCCGAATACTGGAACACAGGAGTTCGCGCTCCGGGATCCGGACGGATACTACGTCATGATTAGTGCGTACTCTTCGCTCGAGCTGGGCCACGAGGCGTCGGGGTAACAATCGCAGGCCTGACCCACGCGATTGAATGGCGGCGATTGATAGTCGCCTTCTGCCGAACTCACTTCGACTCGCGGTCGGGGCGCAATCCCGATTCACTTTTCTTAAAGTTCTTCGTTTGACAGTGTACTATGTGTGCTAGTACACTGCGCACGCGATGATTCCCTGGCGACACAAATTCAGACCAGGCATTTCCCTCTGCGAGCAAGTGGTCTACTCCGCCAAGAAGGCAGTGATCTCTGGGCAAATGCGGCCCGGAGATCCTTTCCCTTCCGTGCGCGCCTTGAGCAAGGACTTGAAGATCAATCCCAACACTGCCCACAAGGTGATCGCCCAGTTAGTGAGCGAGGGACTACTCGAGGTGAGGCCAGGAATCGGTACCGTTGTCGCCGAGCTTCCTGAGCCCAGGGCGTCCGAACGAATCAATTTGGTGGGAAACGAGATTGAGCAGCTTGTGGTGGAGGCGAAAAAGCTGGGCATGGAGCTGGACGACGTTCTCGGTGCAGTCTCCGATCACTGGGAACGGCTGGGAGGCGCAAGCCCGGGAACTATGGCTCAACATAAAGGAGGTCGTAGAGAAAAATGAACTATGCGATCCGCACGGAGAATCTGACCAAGAGATTTGGCAATCAGGCGGCGATTGACGGTTTGGATCTTCAGGTACCCGACGGCGCCATCTATGCCCTGATCGGTCCTAATGGAGCAGGAAAGACCACAACCCTAAAAGTGCTCATGAACATATTCCCGGCCACCCGCGGGCGGGCGGAGGTGTTGGGCACGGAATCGACCCGCCTTCGTCCTCGCGAGTTTGAACAAATCGGCTACGTCTCGGAAAACCAGGAGATGCCCGGCTGGATGACTGTGAAATATTTTCTAGACTATCTAAAGCCGTTCTATGCCGGGTGGGATCAGGCCAGGACCGAGGAACTGCTTCGCCAATTCGATCTGCCGTTGAACACCAAGTTGGCAAATCTATCGCGAGGCATGCGTGTCAAGGCGGCGCTGGCATCGTCATTGGCCTACCGTCCGCGACTTCTTGTACTGGACGAGCCGTTCAGCGGCCTTGATGCACTGGTTCGCGACGAGTTGATTGGAGCATTGCTTGAAAGCGCAGACGGCACCGCGGTCCTAATCTCTTCACATGACCTCTCGGAAATTGAGAGCTTCGCCAGCCATGTCGGTTTTCTCGACCGCGGTCGGCTGCAGTTCTCCGAAGATATGACTTCGCTCACGCGCCGTTTCCGCGCAATCGAGATCACACTGCAGCACGCGCCTTCTTTGCCTACAGACTCCCCCTCCAGCTGGCTTGGTTTGGAGACGTCCGCGGGAGTTGTGCGCTTCGTGGAGACCGACTATGACCAGGATAGGACTCCCGCCGAGGTCCGCAGTTTGTTTGGTGATGTCCAGGTCTCGATAAACGCGATGTCGTTGCGCGAGATTTTTGTCGTCCTGGCGATGGCCGGCCGGAAGGCCGCGTGAAAGGAGAAACGATGAGACAAGCCATTCACATCTTCAGGAAAGACGTTCGGCATCTCTGGCCCGCAATCCTCGCAGTCATGACGCTGACCGGGTTGTTCGCATATGTTGGTGCGCTCAGCCTTCCGCTCATGCAGAACTCATCGACACTCGACCGATACAATAGCCTGATTCAGTTTGTACTGCTTCTGGGCTGGTGGTATCTGATCGCGGCCGTGATCCACGAGGAGGTGCTGCCCGGCCATCAACAGTTCTGGCTAACCCGCCCGTATTCGTGGAAGAGCCTGCTGGCGGCAAAAGGGCTGTTTATCCTGGCATTTGTAAATGTGCCGAAGCTGCTGGCCGATTGTGTAATCCTCCAAGTCCACGGCTTCCATGCGGCCTCTTATTGGCCTGGTCTAATTGCCTCGCAGGTTCTGTTCACCGCCGTATGGCTGCTGCCGTATGCGGCGCTGGCTGCGATAACCAGAAATCTTCGTCAATTCAGCCTGGCCGTGCTGATGGTTTGGGTTGTGCTCATTTTCTTGCCTCTCTTTTTTACATCACATCCCTCGCGTTTTGCGCTCTATTCGGGACACTCGTTCGGAGCCACATGGATCCATTACTTCATCATCATTGCCATCCTTCTTATAGCTTCACTCCTCGTCTTGCTTTGCCAGTACTCGCAGCGCCGTACCGTGACCTCTCGGATGATGGCTCTCTCTGCGATCCTACTAGTCTTTGGCATTTCTCAACTGATATCGGTTCACGCCTTGATGACGCTCCAAACTCGCCTGTCGAAGTCCCTGGTGGATGCGTCGCCGATTCAGATTGGCATGGATCCAACCAGAAAGCGGCTGAGAACTGTTGGGACGGGCAGTCCTCAAGGCACAATCCAAATCGACATCCCGGTTCAGGTCACTGGACTTGCGGAAGGAACGGATCTGTACTCTGACTCTCTCACCGCAGAAATCGAAGGCCCCGATGGAAAGACATTCCAGGCTCCGGGAACGATCGTCCACGAGGACGACGGCTTTTGGCAAAGGATATATGTCGACCAGGCCGTCTTTCAACAATTAAGAGAAGAGCGAGTAACGCTGCGCACCTCCACCTACCTCACTCTGCTCGGAGACCGCAGCACGACGCAAATTGAGTCGCAAGGGAAAGGCACCGAAGTGCCCGGTCTTGGTATCTGCCGATTTTCTCAGCATGGTGAAAGTTTCATGTTAGTTTGCTTCGCACCGTTTAGAAGATCCTCTCTGTTTGCAAAGACTTTCTTTTCCCATATGGAAGAGTCCCATCCCTATGTAGAGCCAGGTTCCTATTCACCCTATCCGGCGGAGGCTGGAATTAACCCCTTAGTAGTGTCGGTGCGCAGCAGTGGGAGTTCCTCCGCGACACTGAAGCCAACGATCGTTACGCAAGCTTCGCTGACGCATTCCCGCCACGACTACCTGGTTCGCGAACTATGCCTCGGGGACTATGCGATCAGTGAATAACTGGCGGAAATCTCTCGAGCGTACTCAAAGGGACTGCTCCATGATCTCAAACCGCTGCATTTGGCCGCGCGTGGAACAAATTGCCTCCAAAAATCCCATTGTTCCTGTGAATTTGAGGGAGACGCCCGAGCCGACCAGCCACTTAATTCAAGATGATGTCGCGCAAGTCGTTACGGACTGGGCCGTTCATTTACCGGGTGGCAACTCGAAAGCGTTGTCGTTGGTACTTTCGGATAACGTCATCTCTGAGAGGGCTTGGCTGAAAAGGGGATAAACTGAACGCGTCTCATCCAATCGCCGGCCACGAAAACTCATAACTGACTGCAGCCCGGAAAACAAATGAACCCGACTACTATGAAAACCATTTCGACACTACGCACAATATTCTCATTCGCATTGACGATTGCGGCCTTCGTTCTGTTGGCGCTGCTGCTTCATCTCTCAGACTTCAAATCACAAGTCGTTTCGGCCCAGCAGACGGACTATTCACAACTCAGAGCTCAGGCTGAGCAAGCCTACGTTTCAGGCTCGTACGCCCGGGCCAACGACATTTACTCCAAAGTGAACAAAACCGGCTTGCCGGCGTCGGAAGCACGCTGGGTAGAATTCCGTCTGGCTGACACTCTTTGGCGCGCGCAAGCCGGAACCGAAACCTCAGACAATACAAAATTTGAGGAGGCGCAGAAGCAGCTCGAGGAGCTGATCCGCGCTAACGACAAGGCAGACGATCGCGATCTGGTTTGGGCCGAGTCGCACGAGTCACTTGCCGATCTGTTCTGGACGCGACGAAATCAGATGAACTGGGGCACCGCCTGGCCGCATTACCAGCAGGCGCTTGATTGGTGGGCCGGTCAGCGCGAGATCGATCGCGCTCGGGATCGCTATCTCAAAATTGTCTTCAAAGCCGCTGAACCACCGCGGGCAAACGAATATTACTTCTACACCTATTACGGCAACTATATTCCGGTCGACATTCTCGAGAACGCTCTGAAGATTAGCGCGAATGAAAATGACCAGACGCATTTGCACTTTCTCATCGCCATGACGATGCGAGCTACCGCAGGTGACTGGGAGACCCGCGAACGCGTGCCCGACGAATTCGAAGCGGCACTCAAAGGCGGCAAGAGGACCGATTGGTATGACGACGCGCTTTACTACTTTGCCGAATGGATGGGCAACAACGGGACGGTTAGACAGACGGCGCCGGGCCAGTGGCAACAGGAACCCGACTATGTCAAAGCCATCGAACTCTATCGCCGCCTGACCAGAGAATTTGCGAAGGGCGAAACCCGCTATTACGATCAGGCCCTCCAGCAGATCAAAAACATCACCGACCCGAGCCTGAGTGTCGGGGTGTCGAATATCTTTCTGCCTGATTCCGAACTTCAGTATGCCTATAGCGCACGCAATCTGAGACGCGTCGATTTTGCGCTATACAAAGTTGAGCTCACTCGCGATGTGCGCTTCACGAAAATCGCCGGTGAGGACGAAGGCGAAGGTGAAGGCGACAACAACTGGATTCAGAAGATCCAGGTAACCGGACGTGTTCCGGTCCGGACCTGGTTCAAAGATCTGAAAGACAGCGGGGACCATAAACCCGTCAGCGAACAGCTGCGTATCGAGGGCAAGCTGCCGGTGGGAGCTTACCTGCTCGAGGCCAGGAGCGGCGCGTTGTCAGCACGCGACGTTGTTTTGATTTCCGACACTTCGATCGTTCTTAAGTCTTCGGCGAAGCAGGCGCTGGTCTTTTTCTGTAATGCTCAGACCGGAGCACCAATCGCCAATGCTCAGGTGGCGCTGTGGGAAAGTTATTACGCGAATGACAAATGGCACTGGCGCAAACAACTTCAGACGACCAACAAAGATGGCCTGGCGCCATTTACCATGAAGAACACCAGCAACTCTCACAGTCTGTTTGCGGCGGCAGTCAGCGGAGAGCGGCAGGCGTTTTCGAACGGCTACGCCAACAGCTATGACCGCGACGGCGAGGCGTGGCGGATTTATGCCTTTACCGATCGTCCGGCTTACCGGCCCAAAGAAACAGTCCAGTGGAAATTCATCGCGCGCCGGGTTTCGGGCGGCGTCTATTCAACGCCGGCCAACCAGGTCGTCGAATATCAGATCAATAATCCGCAAGGGGCTAAAGTGAGCGAAGGCAAAGCCACCCTCAACGCGTTCGGCACCGCCTGGAGTTCTATGGATCTCGCTGCCGAGTTACCGCTCGGCGAATATCAGGTGCAGTTCTGGGACGCCGGACGCGCCAACCACATCGGCGATGCGAAGCTGTTTCGTCTCGAGGAATACAAACTGCCGGAATTCAAAGTAGCGGTAAAGACTCCCGAAGAAGATGGCCGCAAGAAATCGTTTCGCCTGGGCGAGAAAGTAGAAGTAAACATTCAGGCCGACTATTACTTTGGCGGACCCGTCAGCAATGCTTCAGTCGAAGTAGTCGTCTACCAGAGTCCCTTCTATCACTACTGGTATCCACGCCATGAATACTCCTGGTACTACGATGATCTGGAACAGCAGCAGGGCCGTTACTACTATGGTCAGGGACAGATCGTCAAACGCGAAACAATCAAGACGGACGCCACGGGCAAGGCCACAATTACTTTCGATACGCCACGTGAGAACTACAATCAGGATTTCCAATATCGGGTCGAAGCCCGCGTCACTGATTCGTCGCGGCGCGAAATCGTCGCCAGCGATACCGTGCGCGTTACGCGCCAACGTTACTATGTCTACCCGCGCCCGCAGCGCAATATCTACCGCCCTCGAGACAAAGTCACTGTGGACCTTAAGGCTTTGGACGCGAATGAGCAGCCGGTTGTCACCGAAGGCACGGTGAAAGTCACCCGCGACTACTGGTACGAAATCTGGCTCGATCCCACCGGCCGTGAAGTGAAAGGTGAAGAGCTACGCCTGCTTCGCGAAAAGCCTTTTCCCCCATCTCCGGCCAAAGGCCAGAAGGATTGGCGGCTCAAGTTTCGCGGCTATCAGCACGACGACATTCTCACCCAAACAGTAAAGACGGACGCCGAAGGGGTGGCCCAGCTGAATTTCGTTCCGGAGCGCGACGGCTACTATCGCATCGCCTGGGAAAGCAGTCAGGGAACCGGTAGACGTGGGCGCCTCCTGGCGCCAGTCACCGCGCAAACAACGGTCTTTGTCGCGACCAACACGTCGACCGAACTCGGTTACCGGCCCGGCGGTGTTGAAATCGTCGTCGATAAAGACACGTTCCGCGCCGGTCAGACGGCGCCGGTGATGGTCTCTGTGCCGACTAACGATCGATATGTATTGTTCAGCGTCGAGGGCGAAGACCTCTACAGTTATCAGTTGGTCCACGTCACTGGAACCGCAAAGCTGATTGAGCTGCCGATCGAAGAGAAGCACGTGCCGAACATCTTTCTCAGCGCCGCGATGGTGAGCGACACGCAGCTGTTCGTCGACACCAAGCAAGTCATCGTTCCACCCGTGCAGCAGTTCCTCTCAGTGGAGGTAAAAGCTGACCGCGAACAATATCAACCGCGCGAGGAAGGCACGCTGTCGATTACGACTCGAGATGCTAACGGCAAAGCGGTCGCGGCAGAAATTGCTCTGGGATTGATCGACGAGTCGGTGAAATACATTCAGCAGGATTACGCAGGTGACCCGCGCCAGTTCTATTACGGGACCAAGCGGTCGCAAACGGTTCAAACACAGAGCACCTTCAATCAAAAGTCATATGCGTCTCTGGTTGAAGTTGCCAAAGGGCTATTAAGAGACCGCAAAGCGGTCGACCGCGAGAGTGACGACGAAGACAAACGCAAGGACCAGGGCGAAGGCTACAAGGCCGAATATGGCGCGAACAAGTCTCTGGACGCTATCACTCTGGCAGACGGCCCTGTGTCAGAAATGTCGGTTAGAGGTGGGGTGGGCGCCAGCCGTCCGGCGGCAGCTCCGGTGGCCAAAGCTACAGCTAACGCCCAGGAGGCGCCAGCACCCCCGCCGCCCGGTCAGGAACCCGCGGTCCAGGTGCGCAGCGATTTTCGTTCGACGATTCTTTGGCAGCCCGACATCCAGACAGATGTGAATGGCAATGCCACGATCAAGGTCAAGTATCCTGATTCGTTAACGACCTGGTCAGCCACGGCCCGCGTAGTCACGGCCGCAAATCAGTTCGGCATCGGCGACACTTCAACTCGCACGAAACAACCGTTGATCGTCCGTCTGGAAGCGCCACGCTTTTTTGTGGTTGGAGATCAGGTGACGGTTTCGGGCGTTATCAATAACAACACCGATCAGCCGATGCGGGTCGCATCTTCGCTGACAGCTGAAGGGCTGACTGTCTCGGGCCTGATTGTCGACGGCAAACCGGTCAAAGGTGAGCGGGGACCTGTTGAAGTCAAAGCAAACAGCGAGGCCCGCGTCGATTGGCTGGTTCAGGTTGCCCAGACCGGTGACGCCAAATTAAAGGTCGAAGCGCGCGGCGAAAAATATGCCGACGCGATGGAGAAGTCCTACACAGTCTACGAGCATGGCATCGAGAAATTTATTTCCCGCTCAGGCAAGATGCGCGGCGACAGTGTCACGGTCAAACTCGATATTCCCAAAGACCGGCGGCCTGAATCGACCACGCTTTCAGTCCAGGTTGCACCCAGCATGGCGACCACCATGCTCGATGCGCTGCCTTATCTCATCGACTATCCATACGGTTGCACCGAACAGACGATGAGCCGTTTTCTGCCGGCGGTAATCACGGCCAAAACGTTGCGAGATCTCGGACTCAAACCGGAAACGGCGATGAACAAAATCTTCGGCGGGATTGAACAGTCAACCGCCGCCGCGACTCATCCGAAAGGCAAGCATGATCTAAGTGAGCTCGACGCGATCACCAAACAGAGTCTGGAGCGTCTCTACAATTTTCAGCACTCCGATGGTGGCTGGGGTTGGTGGAAAGAGGGCAGCAGCGATCACTTTATGACGGCTTACGTCATCTGGGGCATGACCCTGGCGCAACAAGCCGGGATCAACGTTAAGCCTGAAGTACTCTCGAACGCGGTCGGCTATCTGGACAAGGAACTGGTCGAAGAAGAAAAGAACTATGACGTGCAGGCCTGGATGCTGCATGCGCTGGCTTCGTATCACGCCCAGCAAAAAGCAGTTGAAGTCGGCCAGTTCCAGGCGAAAGCGTTCAATAACCTGTGGACAAACAAGGACAGACTGAACGCGTATACACGCGCGCTCCTGGCGCTGGCTGCACATGGGTTCGGTTATAACGATCAGGCGAAGACTCTGGTCCAAAATCTGGAGAATGGTGTCAAGATCGATTCCACACCAGACGTTTCGATCGTACAGACCGGCGCGCAATCGACCGATCCTTCGGTGATCGGCAATGCGCACTGGGGCGAAGATGGAATCTACTGGCGCTGGTCCGACGGCGGCATCGAAGCCACTTCGTTTGCCCTGCGCGCACTGCTGGCCATCGATCCCCAGAACAAACTGATCGAGCCGGTAACGAACTGGCTGATCAAAAACCGGCGCGGCGCCCAGTGGAGCAACACGCGCGATACCGCGATCGTGGTGATGACCCTCGACGAGTACCTGCGCACTACCAAAGAAATTCAGGCGCAGATGGGTTACGAATTGATGGTCAATGGAAAGTCGATTGCCACCAAACAGATCGGCGCGGACGATGCGCTCAGCGCCCCGACGCAATTTGAAATTTCTCGTGACGTCATTCGCGACGGAGCCAATGAAATCACAATTCGCCGCCAGAGCGGTTCGGGGCCAATCTATTTTTCGGCCCGGACGAAGTTTTTCAGTCTGGAAGAACCGGTGACGCCCGCCGGCAACGAAATCTTCGTGCGGCGCCAGTATTTCAAACTCGTCAATCATCAGACGCTTTTGAAAGGCTATGTTTCAGAACGCGTCCCGCTGAACGATGGGGAAACGGTGAAGAGCGGCGAGCGCGTCGAGACGGTGCTTACCATCGAAGCCAAGAACAACTATGACTATCTGCTGTTCGAGGATCTGAAACCGTCCGGGCTGGAAGCTGTAGAGCTGCGCAGCGGCGAAAACTTATTCGTCAAAGAACTCAAGTCCGGCGCGCTGAAAACCAAGAACTCAACGCTCATGAATTTCACCTCGGCGGTGAATTTCACCGGTCGTGAGCAGTGGGTCTACCAGGAACTGCGCGATCGCAAGGTCGCCCTGTTCATCGATCATCTTCCCGAAGGCGTCTGGCAGATTAGCTACGAAATGCGAGCCGAGAGTCCGGGTGCGTTTCACGCACTGCCCGTACTGGGTCACGCGATGTACGTTCCCGAAATTCGGACGAACGGCGCCGAGGTGCGCATCAGGGTTGTGGAGTAAAGCGAAACGTCTAAGAGACTAAATCGAATAGACAGGATTTACAGGATT
>Ga0070694_100001365_pt1 | contig 14269 bp, 11 predicted proteins | sample KBSK1251metaG_FD_65470 | JGI IMG/M metagenome (GOLD analysis project Ga0070694, IMG submission 65470) | Corn, switchgrass and miscanthus rhizosphere microbial communities from Kellogg Biological Station, Michigan, USA - KBS K1-25-1 metaG | ecosystem: Host-associated > Plants > Roots >... | reverse complement strand
TGGCTCGACTGCGTGAGCCGGCGCACGCCGCCGGCGGTGATCTCGACCGCGTCCTCCACCTGGATCCCGCCCCACCCGTGCTCGTAGTACGGCGTCTCGACGCAGAAGACCATGCCCGGCTCCAGCACCGTCTGGCCCGCCGCATTGATGGTCGGCGGGTCGTAGGGCTCGAGCCCGATGCCGTGCCCGACGTGGTTGCGCTGGTAGTGCGGCATGCCCCGCTCCCGGGTCACCTTCATGCCGATCTCGAAGATCTGGCTCACCGGCACCCCCGGCCTCATGGCCGCGATGGCGGCCTTCTCGCCGTCGCGGATCGCGTCGTAGTAGCGCCGCTGCTTCTCGGAGGGCGTCCCCAGTAGAGCGGTGCGCGAGATGTCCGAGCGGTAGCCCTGGTAGACGCAGCCCAGGTCGAGGCGGACCAGGTCGCCCGCCTTGAGCGCGGTCTCGGAGGCGTACACGTCGGCCAGCGCGGCCCGATGGGGGCCGATGGTCACCACCGTGAAGAAGGTCTGCGCTCCGCGGCGGATCACCTCCTGCTCGAAGGCGCTCGCCGCGTCCCGCTCGGTGACGCCCGCCTTGAGCATGCCCAGGATCGCCGCGATGCCGTCCTCCGCGATCCGCGCCGCCTTCTCGAGCCGGGCGACCTCACCCGAGCTCTTGACCATTCTGGCAACGCGGAAGTGGGCGTAGGCGGGCCCGATGGTGGCGCCGGGGAGCTGCTCGCCGAGCCGCTGCCAGGTGGCCGGGAACACGCCCGCCTCGTCGACCGCGATGCGGCCGGCCGCGACCCCGAAGCCGTCCAGCACCTCCCGCAGCGCCTCGCCCGGGCCGCCCGCGGGGCGGCTCGTGATCTCGCGCACCCGCGTGCCGATCGGCCCCGGGTCGTCGGTGTAGTTGAAGAAGAAGTTGCCGTAGCAGGCGATCCGGTCGACCTGGATGCCGTCGGCCGACACGCCGGTCGAGTCGATGAACGGGATCACCAGGCCGACGCCCCGCCGCGTGAACACCCCGTACAGCTCGAGGCCGCGGAACAGGGCGTGCGCGACCGAGCGGAAGCCGGTGACGTACTGGAGGTTCTCGGGGGTGGTGGCTACGAGGGCGTCCAGGCCCTCCGCGTCCAGCACCCCGGTGAGGCGCGCCTTGATGTGCGGATCCATGGCCTTGTCCTCCGGACGACGAGACTCAGCGGAAATTGGGCAGGACCTCCCGCCCGAACAGCTCGATGGCGTCGTGCATCTCGGCCACTCCGCCCGCGACGAACAGCATGCCGGAGAGCGTGGTGACCCCCACCCGCTCGTAGGCGCGGATCCGCTCCGAGATCTCGGCCGGGCTGCCGATCAGATTGCGCGAGTCGAAGCCCCCGGTTTGCTCGCGGAGCGTCGACTTCTTGAGCGACTCCAGGTGCTTGAACAGCTGCGAGGCGCGGAAGCGGGCCACCGCCTCCTCGTGGGTGCGCCCGATCGACACCGCGAACTGCGGGGCGATGTCGATCGCGGAGCCGTCGCGGCCGGCCGCGGCGGCGGCGCGGTGGACGTCGGCGACCCCGCGCTCGATCTCCTCCGGCGAGAGCACCGCCGGCATCCACCCCTGCGCGTACTGCCCGGCGCGGCGGCGCACCTCGGGGTGATTGCCGCCCGCGTAGATCGGCATGGGATCCTGCGCCGGCTTCGGGAAGCACTCCACCCCCTCGAAGTGCACCGCCTGGCCGCGGAAGGTCGCGCGCCGCTCGGTGAAGAGCAGCCGCAGGGCCTGCATCCCCTCGTCCACGATGGTCCCCCGCCGCACCCCGCGCGCGTCCGGGAACAGGGCCTCGTACTCCTCGCGGTAGGCCCCCGTCCCCACGCCCAGGATGACGCGTCCGCCCGAGAGCTGGTCCAGGGTGGCCACCTGCTTGGCGAGCACCGGCATGTTGCGCATCGGCAGCACGATGATCCCGGTGGCGAACCGCAGCCGCGTGGTGCGGGCCGCGCAGTAGCTGAACGTGATGAGCGGCTCGAAGAAGTTGGGCGGGTCCGGGAACTCCCGCTGCACGTAGCGCTGGGTCGTCATGTGGTCGTTGCCCCACACCGAGTCGAACCCGAGCCGCTCGCACAGGAGCGCGGTGGGCAGGATGTCGGAGGGCCCGGCGAACGGCACCGGGTACATCATGCCCTCGATGCAGGTCGGGATGTGGACCCCGAACCTCACGCGCGGCTCCTCCACCAGGGGCCCAGCTCCGCGCCGATGACGCCCAGCTGCTCCACCGGGTCGGTCGGGCCGGCCGGCAGGGCGATCGGGGTGTCCAGCCCGGCGTCGCGCCAGTCGCGCAGGCGCGCCCGCACCTGGTCCGGGGTGCCCGCAAGCGCGAAGGCGTCGACGTGCGCGTCGGTCACCCGGCTCGCCCCCGACTCCCCGGCCGCGCGCGCCTCGCGGATGGCGAGCGTCTCGCCGCCGGTGACCCCGGCGTCGGCCAGCAGGCTCTGGCCGTGCAGGTGCGCGAGGTAGCGCGCGAGCAGCGGGCGAACCGAGCGGCGCGCCGCCTCCGGGTCGCGACCGATGGCCACCGGCACGTAGGCCAGGACCGGGAACGGCCCCGCCGGCCCGGCCCGGTGCCGCGCCGCGGCCACGGTGTCGCGCACGCGGCGGACGTGAGCGGGCGAGGACATGATCGAGCACACCACTCCGTCGGCGACCGTGCCCGCGAGGGCGAGGGCGCGCGGCCCCTTCACGCCCAGCACGATCGGCAGCGCGGCCTGGGCCGGCTTGAACTCGAGCGCGATCTCGCGAAGGGAGAACGCGGCGCCGTCGTGGGTCACCCGCTCGCCCGCCCACAGCCGGCGCACCACGTCGACGCACTCGCCGAGCGTGGCGAGCGGGCGTGGCGCGGGAATCGCCATCTGGTCCTCGACCCAGCGCCGCACCCCGGTGCCGAGCCCGAGCACGACGCGGCCCGGGGCGATGCCGGCCAGCGCCGCGGTCTCCATGGCGAGCAGGGCGGGGTGACGGGTGTAGGGATTGAGCACGCCCAGGCCGAGGCCGAGCCGGGTGGTGACCGCGGCGGCGGCGCCGGCCACCGCGAAGGCGCCGGTCTGGAAGTAGTCCTCGATGAACCAGAGGCTGTCGAGGCCGGCGCGCTCGGCCGCGCGGGCGCGCTCGACCACGTGACCGGCCGTGCTCTCGCCCAGCAGCACCGCGCCCAGGCTAGGGCCGGAGCCGAAGGCCATAGCGCTCCTCGATCGTCTGGAGGGTCGACGCGAAGTCGCTCCCGGCCGCGGGCACGTCGGGCAGCCAGGCCCGGCTCGCTCCGTAGTCCTTGAGCCCGCCCGAGGTGAGCACGACGACGACGCGCTGATCGGGATCCAGCCGGCCGGCGCGGGCCTGCTGCATGACCGCGGTGAGCCCCACCACCGCGGAGGGCTCGGCGTAGAGCCCCTCCTCGCTCGCGAGCGCGCGCTGCGCCTCGAAGATGCCCTCGTCGGTGATCGGCACCCCCAGGCCCTCGGAGTCGCGCAGCGCGGTGAGCCCCTGGTAGGTCCCGTAGGGCGAGGCGATCGAGAAGGCGACCGAGGAGCCCGCGACCACCTTCTCGGGCGCCTCGAGCTTCCGGGCGAGCGCGTTGGCGAGCGGGCCGAACGGCTCCGCCGCGAGCATCCGGGGGCGCGTCTTCACCAGACCCAGGCGCTCGAGCTCCACCCAGCCCTTCCAGATGCCGTAGAGGCCGTCGCTGTAGCAGCTCGGCACCGCGACCACGTCGGGGGCGCTCCAGCCGAGATCCTCCGCGATCTCGTAGGCGATGGTCTTGTAGCCCTCCACCCCGAACGGATTCGACCCGATCGGCGGCACCACCCAGCCGCTCGTCGGGTACCACCCGCAGCGCTCGATGCCCTCGCGCATCAACGTCCACCGCTGCTCGGACGTGGCGCAGGCCACCACCGCCGCGCCGTAGGACTGCATCAGCGTCTTCATGGTATCGGGCACTGAGGCCATCGTGAAGATCACGCACGGCAGGCCCGCCCGCGCCGCGTACGCCGCGGTGGAGGCCCCGTGGTTGCCGGTCGACGCGATCGTGATCACCCGCGCCCCGGTGGCTACCGCGTGCGTCACCGCGAGCGAGCAGAGACGGTCCTTGTAGGACCACGTCGGGTTCTGGCTCTCGTCCTTGGCGAAGAGCTGCGGGACGCCGAGGCGGCGCCCGAGCCGGGCGAGCGGCACGAGCGGGGTCGCGCCCTCGCCGAGCGAGACCGGCTCCGCGTCGGGCAGCGGGAGCAGCCGGCGGAAGCGCCACAGGCTGCGCGGCGCGGCGGGGAAGCTCTCGGGAGTCAGTGGGCCGCGCGCGGCGGCGGGGACGCGGACGGTGAGGTTGACGTTGACCGACTGCCGCGCGCAGCGGGGACACCCGGTGAAGAGCCGCTGATCATCGTAGACCGCGTGACAGCGAAGACACTCGAGCTCGGACACCACCGAGGCGGACGCCATCGGCGGCGAGGTTAGCAAGCGTGCCGCGGGGTGTCAACCGACGCTACCGCTTGCGCCCGGCGCGGTCGGCCGCGAGCTGGCCCTGCCGCGCGAAATCGATGGCCTCGCCGAGGATCCGCGCCATCTCCTGGGGGGCGTGGAAGCCCATCGAGTTCTCCGCGGCCACGAAGTCGAGCCGCCACTGCGCCTTCTTGTGCAGGGCGGCCGCCGCCTCCAGATCCGCCTCGGAGGCTCCCGCCTTCCGGGCGGCCACGATCGCGTCGAGCATGTCGGTGGTGGCCTTGGCCGTCCGCTGCAGGAGCGCGTAGTGGCGGTCCTGGATGTCGAGGACCCGTGAGGCCAGCTCCGCCTCCGGCACCGCGTGGCAGGTCTGGCAGGCCCGGTTGAGGTTGAGGAGCGGGCTGCGCACCCAGTGATCGCTCACCTTCTGGGCGCCGATGCGCTGGTAGGGCATGTGGCAGTCCGCGCAGGCCACGCCCGCCCGGGCGTGCACGCCCTGGCTCCAGAGCTCGAACTCGGGGTGCTGGGCCTTCAGAACCTTGTCGTTGGTCTCCGCGTGCACCCAGTCGGTGAAGCCCTCGGCGTCGTAGTAGGCCTCGATCTCCTCGACCTTGAGGCCGTTGGCCCAGGGGTAGGTCACGACCTTGCCCGGCCCCTTGAAGTAGTACTCGACGTGGCACTGCCCGCAGACGAACGACCGCATCTCCTGGCGCGAGGCGTCGCGGTTCGGATCGTAGTCGGCGACGCCCTGCTTGGCCTTGAGGGCCCGGATGCCGTTGATGAAGCCGGGCCGGGTGACCCGCACCGCCATGGTCTTCGGGTCGTGGCAGTCGATGCACGCGATCGGGTGCTGGATGAGCGGCTGGCCCGCGTCGTCCTTCAGGTTGCGGGCCTCCGCGTACGGCATGCCCGAGACCACCTCGAAGCCCTTCATGACGTCGCCCTTGCCCGCGAAGCGATAGGCGGCCAGGTTGGAGGCGTGGCACTGTAGGCACGCCCCCGGCTGCTTGCGCTCGGTCACCCGCTTGGTCTGCTCCTGGTCGAAGAGCGCGTAGGCGTGCCCCCGGCGGTCGCGGTAGTCGATCGAGAAGGCGTAGCCCGAGAAGATGCGCTTGAGCCAGGGCTCGCGGCCGAGCTTCTGCTCGGCGGGGCCGGCGTCGCTCGCCCCGAGCCCGCGCCCGCCGTACTTGGTGGTGGTCGGCAGCGCGGTCTTCAGATAGGTGTCGTACTCGTTGGGCCAGTTCTGCCCCCACACCTTGGGATCGATGGTGGCCTCGGTCACCTCGGCGACCCGGACGAAGGGCTGGCGGGCCTCCTGCTTGCGCTCGAAGATGTTGGTGAGCAGCGCGAGCAGCAGCACCGTGAGCCCCGCAACGCCGGCGAAGCCCAGGATCGTAAGCAGCCAGACCCGCGCGTTGCCGGACGAGCGATTCGGTCGCATGCGGCCCTCCGTCGGATGATCGAGCCTACCCGCCCGCGCCGTGCCCGGCGGTGGCGTGGCAGTGCAGACAGTCGAGCTCGCGGCCGGTCGCGGCGCCGACCACCGCGTGGACGAACGACTCGTGGCAGCGCACGCAGTTCACCCGCACGATCTGGCGGTCGCGCGGGGTGATCTCGATGGGCTCGTGGAAGTTCTGCAGCGTGAACGCCATCGAGTGCCGGAAGCCGTGGTCGGCCTTGGCGACGTACTTGGCGATGCCGTGATCCGGCAGGTGGCACTCCACGCAGGTCGCGGTGTGGCGGTGCCCGCTCTTGAGCCACGCGTCGTACTGCTGGTTCATGACGTGGCAGTTGACGCAGGCGCGCGGATCGGTCGAGAGGTAGGAGAAGCCCTTCGCGTAGACGAAGGTGAACGCGCCCACGCCGGCGGGAACGCCCAGCAAGCAACCGAGCACCAGCGCGAGGCGAAGCGGCTTCATTGACGATGCGCCGCTTGCGACTATAGCACCCGCGCAGACGCGCTGGACGCGCGACTCCACAGCCGGGCCGGCGTGATCGGCAGCTCGTTCACCTCGACCCCGAGCGGCGCGAGGGCGTCGGCCACCGCGTTGGCCAGCGCCGCGGGCGGCCCGAGGGTGCCGCCCTCGCCCACCCCACGCACGCCCAGCAGGTTCTCGGCCGGGACCTCCACGTGGGCCAGCTCGAAGGCCGGCACGTCGGCCGCGGTCGGGAGCGCGTACTCCATCAGGGTCCCGGTCAGGAGCTGCCCGGCCTCGTCGTAGACCAGATGCTCGAGCAGCGCGCCGCCGATCCCCTGGGCGATCGCGCCCTGCATCTGGCCCTCGACGATGAGCGGGTTGATCACCCGCCCGGTGTCCTCGACGCAGACGTACCGCCGGATCTCCAGACGGCCCGTCGCCACGTCCACCTCGACCACTGCGGCCTGGGTCCCGGCCGCGAAGGTGCCGCGGATCGGATCGTAGAACCGCGTGGCCTCGAGGCCCGGTTCGGTCTCGGGAGGCAGCCGGTGCGTCTCGAGGTGCGCGACCCGCGCGACCTCGAGCATCGAAATGCCGCGCGCGGGCATCCCGCGCACCGCGATCCGGCCGTCGGCCACCTCGAGATCCGCCGCGGCCGCCTCCAGGAGATGCGCGGCGATGGCGGTGATCTTCTCGCGGAGCGCGCGCGCCGCGCGCGCGACCGCGCCGCCGCCGATCACCGCCTGGCGCGAGGCGAAGGCGCCGAGCCCGAACGGAGTCGCGTCGGTGTCGCCCAGGATCACCCGCACCGCCTCGAGCGGCAGGCCGAGCTCGGCCGCCGCGAGCTGGGCCATCGTGGTCTCGAGCCCCTGCCCCTGCGAGGTGACGCCGGCCAGCACCGTCACCGCACCCGACGGATCCATGCGCACCGTCGCGCCCTCGTGCCCGGTACGAAACGGCATGCGCGGCCCCGCGGAGGCCGCCTGCCCGAGCCCGGTGAGCTCGTTGTAGTTGGCGAAGCCGATGCCCAGGTACCGACCCTCGCGCCGCAGGCGGGCCTGTTCGGCGCGGAACGTCTCGTAGCCGATGGCCTCCACCGCCCGCTCGAAGCAGATCGGATAGCTCGCGCAGTCGTGGACGAGGCGCGTCGCGGAAGTGTAGGGCAGGTCCGAGGCCCCGATCAGGTTGATCCGTCGCAGCGCGACCGGATCGAGGTCGAGCGCGCGGGCGCCCAGGTCGAGCAGTCGCTCCATCACGAAGGTGGTGGCCGGCCGCGCCACCCCGCGGTAGGGACCGGCGGGCGTGGTGTGGGTGGCCACCGCCGCCACCTCGCAGCGGTAGTGCGGGACCTTGTAGGGCCCCGCGAGGAGGCCGCCCGCCATCAGGGCCTCGATGCCCGCGGTCCACGGGAATACCGAGTAGGCGCCCGCGTTGCAGGCGATCCGCGCGTCGAGCGCGAGCAGGCGACCGTCGCGATCGAAGCCGGCCCGGACCTCGTAGCGGTGATCGCGGGCGTGCGCGGAGGCGAGGAAGCCCTCACGCCGCTGCTCCACCCACTTCACCGGACGGCCGAGACGCATGGCCAGCAGGCAGAGGGCCACGTCCTCCGGGTAGAGCACCGCCTTCACCCCGAAGCCCCCGCCCACGTCGGGCGCCACCACCCGGATGCGGTTCTGCGGCAGCGCGAGCATCTCCGCGAGGGCGTGCCGCACCAGGTGCGGCACCTGCGTGCCGAGCCAGAGCGTGAGCCTGCCCTCGCCCGGGCTCCAGTCGGCCACCCCGGCGCGGCCCTCGAGCGGGGACGCGCTCTGCCGGTTCGTGCGGAACACGCGCTCGATCACCACCGCGGCGGCCGCGAGGGCCTCCTCCACCTGGCCGCTCTCGAACCGGCGCGCCAGCAGCACGTTGCCGGGCGCGGCCTCGTGCACGACGACGCCGGCCCGGGTCGGATCCACGAGGTCCAGGGCGGCCGGCAGCAGCTCCCAGTCCACGGAGACCAGCGCGGCCGCGTCCTCCGCCGCGTAGCGGTCGCGCGCGACGACCGCGACGACCGCCTCGCCCGCAAACCGCGCCTCGGGCCACGCCAGGATCGGCTGGCCGGTCATCGCGTAGCCGGGCAGCGCCGAGCGGGCCTCGATGCGGTGCGGGGCCCAGTCGGCGTCGGCGCCGGTGACCACCGCGGCGACACCGGCGGCGGCGCGCGCCGCGGCGGTGTCGACGCCCCGGATCCGCGCGTGCGCGTGCGGGCTCCGCACGAACGCGACGTGGAGCATGCGCGGCAGCTCGACGTCGGTCACGTAGCGCCCGCGCCCGGCCAGGAGCCGCGCATCCTCCTTCCGGGGCGCCGGCGCCCCGAACACGCTCGACGGGCTGTGGCTACTCACGCACCCGCCCTGCCGGTCGATCAGACCGCCAGCACGATGCCGTCGTGGCCCGGATCCGCGCCCCCGTCGAGCCCGTCCGGATGCACGCGGATCGCGTGCACCGCCGCGAAGCCGTAGGTGTTGGGACTGCGCACCACCTCGTAGCCCTGGGCCTCGAGCTCGCGCTGCACGCCGCGGGGGATGCGGTTGGAGACGTCGATGGCGTCGCTCGTCGCCGAGAAGCGGGGCGCACTGACCGCCTCCACCATGGTCATGTCGAAGTCGATGGCGTTCAGCAGCACCTGGAGCACGCCCATCGCGATCTGGGTCGCGCCGGGCGCGCCGATGACGATGTGCGGGCGTGGGCCCTCGAACACGATGGACGGGACCACCGAGCTGAAGCGCGCCTTGCCGGGGGCCAGGCTCCCGGCGTGACCCGGCCGCGGGTCGAAGACGCCCATGCACCCGTTGTACATGAAGCCGAGCCCGTCGGTGATCACACCGGAGGGCATGCCGAGCGAGTGGGTCATGGTCACGCAGCCACCGTCGCCGTCGATCACCGAAACGTGGGTGGTGTCTGGCCGCGGGGCGCCCGCGTTGAGCCGGGGCACGCGCGCCTTCTTGCCGGCGCGGATCTCCTCCGCGAGCCCGGCCGCGTACTCCTTGCCGGCCAGCCGCTCCACCGGCACGTCCACGAAGCGGGGATCGCCCACGTGGCGGTCCTTGTCGACGGTCGCGCGCTTCATCGCCTCGGCCACGATCCGGACGTACTCGGCCGAGTTGTGCTCGAGCCGGCCGAGGGTGAAGCGCTCCAGGATGTTCAGCATCTCGAGCAGCATGACGCCGCCCCCGGGCGGCCGGTTGCTCGACACGCGGTAGTCGCGGTACGTCCCCCAGAGCGGCGAGTTGCGGACGGTGCGCCACCCCGAGAGGTCCGCCGGACCGAGCAGCCCGTCGTGCCGGCGCATGTCCTCCACGATGGCGTGGGCGATCTCGCCCTCGTAGAAGATCGCGTCGCCGTGCTTGGCCACCAGGCGCAGGGTCTGGGCCAGGTCGCGGTTGACCACGCGATCCCCCACCCGCTTGGGGGTGCCGTCGGGCCGGCAGTAGAGCGCGCGCGAGGCCGGCGTGAAGGCCAGCCGCTCGTGGTTCGCGGCCCGGCCCATCTGCCCGTCCTCCGCCCACCACGAGCCCACGTGGGGCCGCACCGTCCATCCCCCCTCGGCCCACCCGATCGCGGGCTCCACGATCTGCTCCCACGGCAGCCGGCCGTGCTCCCGGTGGGCGTCGCGGTAGGCCCGCAAGCTGGCCGGCACGCAGATCGACTGGTAGCCGATGTCGTTGACCCGGCCGCGCAGGATGAAGCCGTAGCCGTCGCGGGCCTCCGACTCGATGCGATCGGCCCACATCTCGGGGCGGACCGCGAGCGGCGCGGGGGCGTGGAAGTCGATGTAGCCGTGGAACCCGGTGGCGGGCATCACGATGCCGCAGCTACCGAAGCCGGCCACGCCGCACATCATCGGATCCACCACGCCCTGCACCAGCGCGCAGGCCATCGCGGCGTCCACCGCGTTACCGCCCGACCTCAAGAGGTCTGCGCCGGCCTCGGTGGCTTCCGGCTGCGCCGCCACGATCATCGCTCCCTTGCGGTATCGCATGCGATCCCCTCCGTATCGGGCTCCCCGGCGTCAGCCGGCCATCGACTCGATCGTCTCCACCTCGTCGGCGGAGAGGGTCAGCGCGTCGCTCGCCAGGGCCTGCGCCATGTGCTCGCGATCCGTGGTGCCGGTGAGCGGCAGCATCCCGACCGCGAGCGCGAACCGGAACACCACCTGCGCGGGCGTGGCCCGCTCCCGCCCCGCGATGCGGGCGATCAGCGGATGGCCGAGCACCTCCGGGTTGGCGGTGAGCAGCGAGAACCCCTGGTAGACGATCCCCCGCTCGCGGCAGAACGAGCGGACGTCGCGGTCCCAGCCCCGACGGGCGAAGCACCGGTTCTGCACGAAGGCCGGCATCGGGGCGCCCGTGGCGGCCAGCTGCCGCAGGTGGAGCAGCGAGACGTTGCTCACCCCGAGCAGCCGCGCGCGGCCCGCGTCCCGCTCGGCCACCATCGCGCCCCACACCTCGACGTCGTAGTCGCTCCAGCCGTATCCGGAGGCGGGACCGTGCAGGACATAGCTGTCGACGTGGTCCGTTCCCAGGTGCTCGAGCGAGCTCGCCATCGACTGGGCGACCTGCGTGGAGAGTTCGGCGGCCGGGTCGTACGGCAGCCGGTGGTCCTGGCCCGGCTGGTAGGTGAACTTGGTCTGCAGGAACAGATCCCCTCGCGCGACCACGCCCGCGCGATACGCCGCCGCGAGCCCCTGCCCGACTCCGGCCTCGAAGTAGTGCCGCCGCTGGTTCGCGGTGTCGATGCCGCGGAAGCCGGTCCGGAGGGCCAGCTCGACCAGGGCCGGGGTGCGATCTTCCTTCCAGGCGGTCCCGTAGAGGAAGGCGGGCACGGCCGGGCGCGGGTCCGTTGGCATCGCGCCATTCTGCCACGTGAGGCGCCTCCCGGTCTTGTATCGCGCGACGGCCGCGGCTAAGCTCGGCGGCAAGGAGGGTCGACATGGCCGACCATGGCATCGACGTCGTTCGCGCGCACCTGGCGAAGCTCCCCCCGTCCGACTCGCTGACCGTGGCGGAGCGGCGCGCCCAGTACGAGCGCGCCGAGAAGGCCTTCCCGACCCCGCCCGAGATCAAGGTCGAGCGCGTGAGCGCCCCGGTCGCGCCGGCGGAGTGGCTGCGGCCGCCGGGCGCGGTGGCCGGGCGCGTGGTGCTGTACCTCCACGGCGGCGGCTACGTGATCGGCTCGCCGCGCTCCCACCGCCACCTGGCCGCGGCCATCGCGGCGGCCGCCCAGGCCAGCGGGCTGCTCCTCGACTACCGCCTGGCCCCGGAGCATCCCTTCCCGGGGGCGGTCGACGACGCGACCGCGGCCTACCGCTGGCTGCTCGAGCAGGGCGTCGCCCCGGCTCACATCGTCATCGGCGGTGACTCCGCGGGCGGCGGGCTCACGGTGGCCACCCTGCTGGCCCTGCGCGACGCCGGGCTCCCCATGCCCGCGGGCGGCGTCTGCATCTCGCCGTGGGTGGACCTGACGTTCAGCGGCGCGAGCTATCGGACCCGGGCGGCGGTCGATCCCATCGTGACGCGGCCCGGGATCGACGAGATGGCGCGCGCCTACCTCGGCGCCACCCCGGCGCGGACCCCGCTCGCCTCGCCGCTCTTCGCCGATCTCCGCGGCCTGCCGCCGCTGCTGATCCACGTGGGCAGCGACGAGGTCCTCCTCGACGACGCGGTCCAGCTCGCGGACCGGGCGAAGGCGGCGGGCGTGGACGCGACGCTCGAGGTGTGGGACCGCATGATCCACGTCTGGCACTGGTTCCTGCCGATGCTCGACGAGGCCCAGAGCGCGGTCGACGGCATCGGCCGCTTCGTCCAGGCGCGCGCCGCCTAGCCCCCGCGCGCCCACCGCGCTACATCTGACGGTCGCGCTCGCGGTACCCGCCCGCGCATCTTGCGATTTCCCGGCGCTTCTGGGAGGATCCGGCCATGCGGGAGGCACCCTTCCCGATCATCCGGCACCCGGCCACCGGAGCCGGCACCCCGATCCTGGTCAGCGTCCCGCACTACGGCACGCTGCCGCTGCCCGACACCACCCGCGACGACTACTCGGAGCCCTGGTTCGAGACCTTCGCGTACGGCTTCGCCGACACCTTCGCGAGCGACCTCTACCACGACCTGCACGAGCACGGGGCCACCCTGCTGGCCACCCCCTTCTCCCGGATGTTCGTGGACGTCAACCGCCGCCGGGACGATTTCGAGCATCACGACGGGGAGGTGCGCTCACGCCGCGGGGTGGTGCGCACGCACACCATGCGCGAGGTGCCGATCTTCAGCCGCCCGCTCGCGCCCGCCGCGCTGGAGGAGCGCCTGCGCGCCCTCTACGATCCCTACTACGCGGCGTGCGAGCGTCTGCTGGACCAGCTCCGCCTCGCCCACGGCCACGCCCTGCTGCTCGACGCCCACACCGGAAGCCCCCGGCGCATGAAGGACCACCAGGTCATCATCGGCACGCGTCACGGGTCGACCTGCGCGCCCGCCCTCGCCGACACCGTCGCCCGGATCTTCACGCGTCACGGCTTCGAGGTGCACGACAACGTGACCGGCTACACCGGCGGCAACATCGTGGCCACCTTCGGCCGGCCCGACCCCCACCGCGTCCACGCCATCCAGCTCGAGATCAACGCCTCCCTGCTGATGACGACCGGCCGGGAGGAGTTCATCGCCCTCATCTCCCGCGGCGAGGTGCCCGAGAAGGCGGACCGCAACATCGCCCGGGTCCGGGACTGTCTCCGGGAGGTGATGGCCGCTCTGCCCGCGGCCCTGGCGACCCTCCACGAGCGGGCCGACTGACCCGCTGCCGCGGGAGGCCCGGACCGGTTAAGATCGTCCCCATGCCCGACCACACCGACCGCAAGCTCGAGATCGTCACCGAGATCCCCGAATCCGCCATGGTCGTCTTCGCCCACCCCGACGACGCCGAGATCGGCTCGGGCGGGGTCGTCGCCCGCTGGGTCGCCGCCGGCTGCGACGTCACCTACGTGCTGTGCACCAACGGCGACGCGGGCACCGCCGACCGCGCCCTGACCCCGGCCGAGCTCGCGCACGAGCGGGCGCACGAGCAGCGGGCCGCCGCCGACTTCATGGGGGTCCGGCACGTGGAGATGCTCGGATACCCCGACGGCTTCCTCGAGGACACCCGGGAGTTCCTGGGCGACGTGGTGCGGGCGATCCGGCGCCACCGCCCACACACTGTGTTCGTCCACGACCCCTACCGGATGAAGGGCTTCCAGCATCGCGACCACCGCAAGGCGGGCATCGTGACCACCGACGCGGTCTACCCCTACGCCCGCGATCACCTGCACTTCGCCGAGCACATCACCCGGGACGGCCTCGAGCCCCACAAGGTGCGCGAGCTGTGGTACTGGGGCGCCGACGAGCCGGACATCATCGTGGACGTCACCGCCGGCATCGAGCGGCAGATCGCGGCGCTGGTGCGCCACCAGAGCCAGGTGCCGGGCTTCAACGTGCCGGAAGGCGCGACCATCGGCGAGCGGGTGAAGAAGAACGCGGCCGAGCAGGCCGCCGGCTACGGGTTCGAGTACGGCGCGGTCTTCCGCCGCCTAGTCGCCCGCCGCTAGCCGGCGGCGGTCAGTACTCCGAGAGGAGGCGGTCGACCATCGCCCGGGCCGCGGCCCAGTCGTAGGAGCGGAACATGCGGCGGTTCACCACCGGCTGGGCCGCCGAGTAGAACATCTCGTACTGCAGCTGACGGCCCCCGTACTCGGTGCCGATGAAGTCCCAGATCAGCTTGAGGAGCTTCACCCGGTCGCGCGCGGGCGTCCCGATCGACCGGTAGTACCGCTCGGTGTCGGCCCGGGTCTCGGCCGAGTCGAAGCTCCGCTCCGACGACGGCAGGTTCTGGAA
>Ga0070694_100001364_pt1 | contig 14270 bp, 13 predicted proteins | sample KBSK1251metaG_FD_65470 | JGI IMG/M metagenome (GOLD analysis project Ga0070694, IMG submission 65470) | Corn, switchgrass and miscanthus rhizosphere microbial communities from Kellogg Biological Station, Michigan, USA - KBS K1-25-1 metaG | ecosystem: Host-associated > Plants > Roots >... | reverse complement strand
ACGCGCATCCTCCAGGACGAGCCGCCGACGAGCGCGGACTTCAACGGCGACAGCGGTGATTCGGGCCGTCAGGGAAGCGACGAAGGCGTGACGTTCCTCCGCGCGGAGAGGATGGGGAACGGCGACGGCCGCGTCTACGAGATCCGCTTCACCGCGGATGACGGACGCGGCGGCGCGTGCTCGGGCGCGCTGTTCGTCGGCGTTCCGCACGACAAGAACAGCGTGCCGGTCGACTCGAAGGTTCGCTTCGACGCGCCGGTCGCTCTGAAGAAAAAGTAAGCGGACTTGTACAGCTGAATACCAGTCGCGGTTCACTTCCGGCCGGCGAACAGCTTCCAGCCGCCGACCAAAAGGCGATGAAGATAAAAGAGAGGGAGGAGCGCCACGCCGACGCGCGATCTCTCGAAGCCATACGCTTTCAGCATGTAAGCGCGACCGGGAACCACGACTTCGCGGACCAGCCGCAGCCGATCGCTCCAGCGTGAAAGACCCCGAATGCTCCACATCAACTCGTCGAGCCAGCGACGGTTCGCGCGAAGGTAAACCGCGGACGATTCGCGTTGCCGACCCCTGGTCATTTCGCGGATGGCCTCTTCAGGAATTCGCGTTCCAAGCTTCGTTCTTGCGGCCGTGAGCTGATGTGCGCAGATTGACGAGACGCGCTTGGCGATGGCCATCTCGGCGAAGCGCTCGAATTCCTGTTCTGAAAGCGCGGATGCAAGCAGGTGGATGTCGAACAACCAGATCAGCGATTCGGCGTTCCGATGATGCATCACCGGATGAATGCACGCGAGGAGCAGGGCATCGAGGGGCGCAAGTGCCCTGGCGTGAGCGCCAAGCGGCGGAAGGGCAGTCGCTCGCGCGGCTGCTTCGTCGAACGTCAGGACGTCCGCGAAGACCGATTGCGTACTAATCTTCCAATGACAGTCGAACGTGTGGACTACGCCAACATTGGTCGTTTTCTGCAGAGGGAATTGACAGAACAGCAAGTCGCCCTCGCAGAGAAGCGGCGCGGTGTAGCCCATGCCTGCCATCACGTGCCGGATGCGATTCACTTCGTCGCGCCGGACCAGAAGGTCGGTGTCGATGCGCGGTCGTGAAGAGGGCGCATCGTAAACGCTGTACGCGAGAGCCGTTCCTTTCAAAAAAATGACGGAGAGGCTCTCGGCCGCGAGGGCACTGACGACCGAGTGCAGTTCTTTGTGGTGCAACAATTCTTGTGCCGCTTGCGCCCGGACATCGTGCGCGAGCGTGTCGCGAATGCTTCGTGGCCAGTCGCATCCTTCCGGGAACATACGGAGGCGCTCGTAAATGAGGCCGGCGAGGCGCTGGTCGTTGCACGTGCGAACGAATTCTGTCGGGGGCATGGCGAATGCAGCCCACGGAATCGTCTCACCCCTCAGAAGGGCCGCGAAGAGGTCGCCCGGCGCCGGCGCCGGGCTCGCGATGCTCACGGCGTCAAGACCTTGAACTCTGATTGATGTGCGACCGCCCCAATCACCACGCCGCCATCGCATTCAACCCACGCATGCGCCTCTATGGGGACGTTGGGAGCGTCGGCCCTGTCGGCGTGATCGCGAAGGCGGACACCGAGGCGCAGTTCGGAAGCGAGGCGCCTGCGTCGCAGCATCGCATCCGCAGCGAGCGCCTGCACAAGGCAGGTCGCCGAGGGAAAACGTACGGCCACCGCCGTGATTGCGCGGCGCACGGAGCCAATCGCGACCGGATGCGCGACGCCGGCGTGCGTCGATGTCAGCGCGACGAAACGGTCGAGCATCCGTCGGAGCGTCAGGAAACGGTGCATTCGAAGACCGATCCAGACGATCGCCATGAACGCGGCCGCTTCGACGACGAGACGACGCTGTGAGCGCTCGAGCGCCGTGAACCTGCGGTACAACGCGATCATCACTGCTTAGCGGTAGTATAGCGGTCGCTGTCTTGGATACAATTTCGCGGGTCCCAGATGCCCATGGACAACGGCTCCTGCCATCGGTACTGTGTCTACGGAATCGAGATCGCAAGCGACAGTCCGCTCGCCCTGCCGCAGTATTCTCATGACACTCTCGGCCATCTCGAGTGCCTTCAGACTCCAGCACCGATCTTCCAGCAGGCAATCGACACCATCGTCTTCGAGTCGCGATCAGATTCGTGGTACCGCCATGCGGTCGTACGCGATGGGTCGACCTATGTCGCCTGGGACCTGATCGGCGAGTTCCTCGTTGCAGCCGACGGTCGACGGATTGTGTGTCGGCGCGCCGCGGGCTGCTCCGCCGAGTCCTTTCAGGTCTACATGCTGGGGCAGGCAATTTCGTTTGCGCTCGTGCAACAACGCTTCGAGCCGCTCCACGCCACGGTCGTTGTCGTGAATGACCAGGCCGTGGCATTCCTTGGCGGTCACGCGTTTGGAAAATCGACCCTCGCGGCGTGCTTTCTGGAAGCCGGATATCGCCTGCTGACCGACGATCTGCTGAACCTCCAGGAATCGCGCGATGGCATCCGCGCCTATCCCGGGCCGCCTCGAATCAAGCTCTTTCCCGGGATCGCCCGCCGTTTTCTCGGCGCCATCGCCGACGGCGTCGAGATGAACCCCGACACCAACAAGCTGATCCTGCCGATCGACGAGCATCGGAGTTGTTCCCGTCCGGTGCCCCTCAAAGCCATCTACTCGATCGCGGCTCCTCATGACGCCTCGCGCCGGCACGACCTGACGATCGAGATCCTCTCGCCTCGACGGGCCTTCATGGCGTTGGTGAGCGGCGCCTTCAACCGCACGCTGACGGGGCGGCAGCGGCTGACGCGTCAGTTTGGAATGATGGCACGCGTGACGGACCTCGTACCCGTCAAGACACTCGTGTATCCGAGAGCACTCGACCGCATCGAGGAAGTCCGGGACACCGTTCTCGACGATCTCCGGCGCGACGTCGGCATTGCACGATCGTCGCCGGACATCGCGTTGGCGATGCTGGGGTGAGGATCAACATGCCTGTTTCTTTCTCGGACTGCGTGAGGGTCGCTCCGGACGTGCTGTTTCGTCTCGTGAGCGACGAAGGGGTCCTGGTCAACCTGAACACCGAGATGTACCTGGGTCTGAATCCGGTGGGAGCTCGAATGTGGAGCGTGCTGAGCGAAGCCAGCTCGATTCAGGCGGCCTACGAACAGTTGCTGCGGGAATACGAAGTGGACCCATCGGAGCTGCGCCGCGATCTCGAGGAATTCATCGCTCAGTTGCACGCACATCAGTTGATCGAGACGCGTCCCGACGCCGGCTGAGACCGAACGTATGAGCGGTGTCGTGGCGATGTTCAATCGGGACGGGGCGCCGGTCGACCGTGTCCTGCTCGACGGGATGACGGCGTTTCTGGCCTTTCGAGGTCCGGACGCGCAGCGCGTCCAGGTGCTGGAGAACGTCGGGTTCGGTCACACGCTCCTCGAGACCTCCGACGCGCCCGCCGGCGAGGAGCAGCCCTTCACGCTCGATGGCCGGACCTGGATCGTCGCTGACGCGCGAGTGGACGCGCGGGAGGAGCTCGTCAGCGCGCTGCGAGCGCACGGACATGAGGACCTTGCGGCGTCCGCGACCGACGTGGAACTGATCCTCCGCGCATATCACGCGTGGGGTGAGGACTCGGTCGCGCATCTGCTCGGCGATTTCATGTTCGCCATCTGGGACCCATCACGCCGGCATCTGTTCTGCGCGCGCGATCATCTCGGCGTGAAGCCATTCTTCTACGCGCAGCTTGGACCGGCGGTCGTCATCAGCAACACGCTCGATTGCATCCGGCTGCACCCGGCGGCCTCGTGCGACCTGCACGATCCGGCGATCGCCGACTTTCTCCTCTTCGGCGTCAACCAGGACAGCGAGACGACGTCGTTCCGCGACATTCGACGGCTGCCCCCCGCCCACACCGTCACCTGGACGATGCACGTGCCGCGCCGCCGGCGCTACTGGACGCTGCCCATCGAAGAACCGATTCACTTCAAGCACGCGAACGCCTACTGCGACCGGTTTACGGAGCTCTTGAGCGCGGCGCTGCGCGACCGATTGCGAACTCGTCGCGTGGCGGTGCTGATGAGCGGCGGCGTCGACTCCCCGACGCTCGCGGCCACGGCCCTCCGCCTGCTGCGCGAGGATCCGTCCGGCTTTTGCCTGCGGGCGATCACGTCCGTGTACGATCGGCTGATTCCCGATTCAGAGCGACATTACGCCGGTCTGGTTGCCGAGCATTTGCAGATCCCGATTCGCTATGACGTGAGAGACGATGAGATCTCGATCGCGCAGTGGGACCAGATTTCCGTTCATACGCCCGAGCCGGTGGACAACCCTCCTGCATTCGCTGCTTCGGTGAAGTTCTTCGATGCCGTCGTGGCTGACGCGCGTGTGTTCCTGTATGGGGAGGGACCTGACGATGCACTGCGGTACGAGTGGCGTCCGTATCTATGGCGCCTCGTCGCTGAAAAACAGACCGCCCAGCTGATGCGCGCGGTGTCAGCCGATCTGTGGATGCATCGACGGATCCCGTTCTGGTCATCGATTCGACGGATCGCTGCGTTGCGACGAGCAGACGCACGGTGGATGGAAGACTTTCCAGGGTGGCTGACTCCGGAGTTTGCGACGCGTTGCCAGTGCAGAGATCGATGGGAAACGCAGCGCCGCTCAGGATCGTCGCATCCCACGAAGCCGGTCGCGTACGGTTCGTTCAACGACGTCCGGTGGCAGTCGCTGCTCGAAGGTTGCGATCTCAGCGGCGCGTTGAGTCACGCCGACATTCGTCACCCATTTCTCGACCTCCGCGTCTTGCAATACATGCTGGCGCTGCCCGCGATGCCATGGTGTCGCGACAAGGCGATTATCCGCCGGGCGATGCGGGCCGAATTGCCGCAACAGGTGCTCCGGCGACGGAAAACGAGCATCGAAGCGAGCCCCGATTTCGAGCGTGTGAAAGCTTCCGGGCTCCCGCGTCTGCTCGCCTCGCCGGATCTATTGAAGTACGTGAACCCGGATAGAATCCCCCGTACGCCTCGCAACGCTCTCGAGCTGCGCGCCACGCTGCGGCCGCTGGGTTTGAATTACTGGCTGCGTGATCTCGGAAGTAACTGAAGGAGAAATTCCCGATGAACCAGCAACATATCGGCAGGGCTGACGAACATCCGAACCAGAACGTCCCGCGAAAGGTTTACGAGAAGCCACGCCTCGAGGTCTATGGCGACCTCACGGAGATTTCCAAGTCCATCGTGGGTAACATGCTCAACGACGGCTCAGCGCACAGTAACAAGCACTTCACATCGTAGGCGATTGTGGCCGATTCCAGGGCTGCGCGGCTGTCTGCGCTTCTAGAGCCGGTATCAGTGGACGAGTTCGTCTCGAACTATTGGCTCAAGCAACATCTGTTCTGCCGCGGCCCCTCGGAACGCTTCTCGCCTTTGCTGTCCTGGACCGTTCTCAATCACATGCTCGAGCATCACTGGCGAGAGACGTATCGATTTCGATTGGCGATGCAAGGCCGCGACCTCGAACCGCTCTCATACGCGGATTGGGGCGGACACACTCCTCGGATTCGACCGAAAGATGTGACGGATCATCTTCGCCGCGGCGCAACATTGTCGTTCGACGCCATCGATGAGTTGCACGAGCCGCTCACCCGCCTGGCCGAATCCTTCGAAGCGTTCTTCCGCGGCGCCACGAAGATCAACATCTACGCCGGCTGGCGCGCGTTGCACGGTCTCGACCTGCACCGCGACAACCAGGAGATATTCATCCTTCAACTGGATGGCCCGAAGCGCTGGCTGCTGTACGGTTCGACGGTGGACAAAGTGGACCGCAGCCAACTCGGAAGTACGTCCGTGCCGCCGGGCGGGGCTTTGCTCGACCAGATCCTCAGGCCCGGAGACCTCTTGTACATTCCGAGGGGGTGTTATCACCTTGCGGTGCCGATGAATGAGCCGACGCTCCACCTTACGCTCGGCGTCAAGAACCCTCGCGAAATCGATCTATTGCTTTGGCTCGTCGAACGGTTGCGCGCGAGCGGCGCCGCCGATCGCGACCTGCCCTGCCTCGCCGAGGCGTCCGAACGAGTCCGCTTCAGCGCGCAGCTCCGACAGGCGCTTCTGGCAAGCTTGGACACCGACCTGGTCGACCAGTATCTCTCCGAGACGGGCTCGAATTTCAAACCGCGTCCCTCGTTCAATCTGCCCTGGAGCGCGACGCCAGAACGTCTGCCCGCCGGTCGGGACTTTCTGATCACATTGAACGTCGTGTCTCGCGTGGTCGTGAACGGGGATTCGCATCCGATCGAGTTGAACTACCGCGGCCGCACGTACCGATTTCCACATGGCATGCAGTGGGTCATCGAGCAGTTGCAGAGCCCGGCGCCACTGCCGATGGGTCGACTGGTCGAAGCTGTTGCGAGTCGACTCGATGAGGATACGGTTCGTCTGCTTGTCGCGATGCTCATCAAGCACGAGCTCGTCGCCATTACCCTGTGATGGAGACCATTTTCACCGTATCCGCTTACGGCCAGATGATTTCCGATGCCGTGCGACTGGATGGCTACACTCGCGCCCTCAGGGAGACGGTCAAGCCGGGCGCCGTCGTGGTCGACATCGGGACGGGCACTGGAATCTTTGCGCTCCTCGCGTGCCGTCTGGGCGCACGCCGCGTGTACGCGATCGAGCCCGGCGACGTCATCCAGATCGCGCGGGAGATCGCAGTCTCGAGCGGGTGCGGCGATCGCATCGAGTTCATCCAGGCGATGTCGACCCAGGTGACGTTGCCGGAGCGCGCCGATGCGATCATCTCCGATCTCGGCGGCGCCTTGCCGTGGTTCGAGCAACACATCGCGTCGATTGTGGACGCCCGTCGTCGCTTTCTCGCGCCCGATGGCACGCTAATCCCCCGGCGCGATGCCGCGTGGGCAGCGGTCATCGAACTGCCGGATGTGTATGCCGAACGGCTGGGCCCGTGGGAGAACGCGCCGTTCGCGCTCGACATGGAAGCCGCTCGTCGCATCGTGGTCAACACGTTCATGCGGGCCCGCGTGACGCAGGAAAACCTGCTGACGGATCTCCAACGTTGGGCCATTCTCGACTATGCCGTCGTGGAAGACCCCAACGTCCGCGCGCGAGTGAGCTGGAAGGTGATGCGTGCAGGAAGAGGGCATGGGCTCGCCGTCGGGTTCGACCGGACAGTGGCCGATGGGATTTGCTTTTCCAACGCACCGGACGCCGCCAATGCGATGCGTGCCACGGTGTATCCGACGTTGTTGTTTCCGTGGCCCGCACCCGTCGCGCTCGAATCTGGCGACGTCGTGACAGTCGACATCGAAGCCCGGCTCATCCGCCACGAATACATCTGGAGCTGGAAGACGCAGGTGTGGGCCGGAGGTGACGTCAACCGTCAGAAAACAAATTTCAGCCAGTCGACGTTCTTCGGCGTGCCCCTGTCGCCCGCGACGCTCCAGAAGAATGGCGCGTCCTCCGCACCGACGCTCAATGAAGACGGCCGCATCGCCCGCCGCGTGCTGGAGTCGATGAGCGACGGCGTCTCGCTGGAAGAGATCGCACGACGGCTGACCGCTGAATTCTCGACGCGATTTGCTCGTCCCTATGATGCGCTGTGTCACACGGTCGAGTTGTCGCGGCAGTACGGCGAGACGTCCTCTACGTCCGTTACAGGGCCGCTTTCCGCCGGATTCGAGCAGACATCAACGCCGATTCTCGACGGGGACAGTGTCGTGCGTCGCGATGGCGACTAGGATCGCGAGCAGGACGGCATTGGCCGGGACGCGCAACGTCATCTCGAACAGGTTCTGAACCGCTACCGCCAAGATGCCGCTCGCGGCGCCGGCGCGCATCCAGAAGAGCGGCGTGCGATCCGCACGTAGACGACCGGCTAGCGTGCGGCCGAGCGCGACGATGGCGAGCGCGGCCGGCACGCCGAGCACCGCGCCGCCTTCCGCGAGAATCTGCAAGTACTCGTTGTCGGCGTGGCTGATGTAGAAGAGACGGGAGCTCGTCTGATAGAGGGTCATGACCTGCTGGTAGGTCCCGACGCCCGATCCTACCGGCCAGAAATCGCGCACCATCGGCCAGGTCTGACGCCAGATGGCGACGCGGCCCGTCAGTCCCTCGCTGGCGGCGCCTGCGAGTCGCCCCGTCAGCGCGCCGATGTTCGCGGCGTAGACGGCCGCGAGCGCAACCATCGCCGCGACCGCCACGAGCATCCACACAATCCAGCGGCGGCTCATCCTGCCGCGCGAGAGCAGCACGAACAGCAGCAAGGCGGCCGCGGCGCCCGCGAGCGCCGAGCGCGACATCGAGGCCAGCAGGCCCGCGATCATCACGAGCAGGCCGATGCCGAGCGCCGTTCCTTTGTCGTCGAGCGCCGACTCGGGATCGAACGGCGCGCCGGTCCGCCGCCGCGACTGGATATGCGCGATGGCATAGCCGGCGGCGAGCGGAATCGCCATCACGAGCCAGGCGGCGAAGTCGTTCCGATTCGTGAACGGCGTGTACGGCAGTGCGTTCCCGACGTGCGCGGGCCAGCGCCAGTAGAACAAGCGCGGCGCGGTCGCGTGCTGGATCGCGCCGATCGGCGCGAGCGCGGCCCCCATCAACGCGATGCCCCACGCCGTGGTCCGCACGCCTCCGCGGTGAAACGCGCTCCGCGCGCACCAGAACAACGTCACGACGACGATCGCGAGGAACAGCGCGAACGCAGTCGCATCGCGATTGACCGAAATCGGTCCTGCTAATTGCGGGGCGGCATCGGGAGCGACGCGGGCGACCTGGTCGTATGCGACCGAGGACGGCGCGATGGCGAGGCGCACGCCGAACGGCAGCGGAACGAGCTGAACGGCGATCGCGGCCAGCGCGGCGATCAGCGCGAAGTCGAGGAGGCGTGCGCCGGGCGGCGCCACGCGCGGCCGCGCAATCCACGCGAGCGCGGCGACGCCGATCGTCAGGGGAATCGTGGTCCAGCGATAAATGCCGGCGAAGGCGAAGAGGATCCACCCGGCGGTCAGCAGCAGGACGAGCGCGGCGAGACGGTCGCCCTTCGGCGCGCCGCGTGCCTGTCGAACCGCGTCAGACCGTCGCTTCGGCGTAGTAGTTCTTGTACTGGTGGCCGTAGTAGCGCGAATAGTAGTACTTGTTGCGCGCGAAATCGACTTTGTTGAGCACGACGGCGGTGTACCGCGGCCGCGTCTGCAGAATCGTCTCGATGGCGCGCTCGGCCAGACGGCGGCGCGTCATCTCGGCGCCGATGACGAAGGTCACGCCCGACACGGCGGGCGCGAGAATGACGGCGTCGGTCACGGCGAGGACCGGCGGCGTGTCGACGATGATCCAGTCGAACGGCCCGTGTGACAGATTGGTGAGGAGCGTTTTCATGCGCTCCGATGCGAGCAGCTCCGAGGGATTCGGCGGCGTACGGCCCGCCGTAATCGCGAGAAGATTGGGATCCACGGTGCGCTGAATGACGTCGCGCACGCGCGCCTGCCCGATGAGCACCTGCGACAGGCCGCGCTCGTTCGTCAGCCGCAGCGGCCGGTGCATCCCGGGCCGCCGCATGTCGGCGTCGATGAGCAGCACGCGCGATCCGCCGTACGCGAGCGCCATCGCGATGTTCGCCGCCGTGGTCGTCTTTCCTTCGAGCGGCTGCGCACTGGTGACGACGATGATCTTCGTGCCCTCGCCGGGGTACTTCGAGATCAGCGACGTCCGCAGCGCGCGGAACGATTCGCCGAAATCGTGCGGCACGTGCGACGAGGCCAGGACCGGATGTTTGTCGCCGCGGACCGACGGCACGAGACCGAGGAACGGCAGCTTGAGACGCCGCGCCACGTCCTCGGGCGTCTTGATCGTGTCGTTCATGTAGTCGAGCCCGTACGCGATGCCCACCGCGAGGACGAGGCCGACGGCGAGCGAGAGCAGCCACGTGCGGCGGCCCGTCGGTGCGAGCGGACCGCCCGGCACCTCCGCGTGGTCGACGACGCGGACGTTGTTCTGCCGGCTGTTGCTCGAGACGCGCAGCTCCTTCTCGCGCGTCATCAGCGCCTGGAAGATGTCGCGGTTGGTCTTCGCCTCGCGTTCCATCACGTTGTAGTCGACGCTCTTCTTGCTGAGGTCCTGGGCGTCGGCCTTCGCGGCGTCGAGACTGCGCGAGTACGCCTGCTCCTCGAGCATGGCCGTTTCGTACTCGTTCTTGATCGCCGACGCCGCACGGCTGACGGCGAGGTCGTACTGCCGCTGCGCCTCGGTGACGTCCGCGTTCGCCTTCTGCATGTTCGGGTGCTTCTCGCCGTAGCGCTCCGCCGTCCGCACGCGGTCGGTCTGCGCCGACGTCAGCTTGCCCTTCGCCATGGCCACGTCGGGATTCTGCGCGATGACCGGGATCGTGTCGACGTGCTGGCCCGCCGCCAGCGACCGGAGCTGGTCGTAGACCGCCTGCCGCTGCCCCCGCTTCGACCGCGCCAGCATCACGTCGTCGTTCAGCTTGTTCAGCCGCACGAGGACGATGTTCTGTTTCTCGTCGAGCGACAGCGCGTTCTGCCGCTCGCGGTAGTCGGCGAGCGCGCGTTCGCTGTCCTCGGTCTTCTGCTGCTGCCGCTCGAGCTCTTTGTCGAGCCAGTCGATCATGTTCTGCGTCGACTGCTGCTTCAGCTCGAGGTTCTGCACGACGTATTCGTCGACGAGCGTGTTCGCGGCAAGCTGCGCGAACTTCCGATCCATGGAGTCGAACGTCACGTCCACGAGCTTGCTGCCCGTCACCGGCTCGACCCCGACGCGTCCGATGAACGCGTTGACGAGAGACGATTCGTCGGGCGTCTCGTCGACTTTCGGCGATTCGGAAGTCTCGGCAGGCGTGGGCTTGATCAGGCGGACCAGACGCCGCTCGATGTCGCGGAGCATCGTCGCCGGCGTCGACGGCGGTTCCGCCGTGCCGTTGAATTCGGGAACGGTTGCCAGATTCAGCCGCCGGACGACGCGCCGGGTCAGGTCGCGCCCTTTGAGAATCCGGTATTGCGTCTTGTAGTAGAGATCGGGATCTTCGTAGAAATTCTCAGGCGACACGCCGGGGACGGCCACCGCGCGCTCGTCTTCGATGAGCAGCCGCGCCTGCGCGCGGTAGTTCTTCTCCGTCGTGTAGCCTTGAATCATCATCGCGGCCGTCGACAGCACGAAGACGGTGATCGCGATGCGCCGGTAGCGGTAGAGAACCGCCAGCCGATCCAGAATGTGGATATCCGCGTCCGGGTTGTACAACAGCGGCGCGTGCGGCGGAGACGAACTCCCGGCTGACGCCGGTGGCGTCGCGCTGGCCCGAGCGGACGGCGAAGAATCGGGCATGACCTATGGACAGGTCGGCTCGCCGACGTTCGTGACAGCCAAGACGCTCGACGCGGCCGCTTCAGTGGTAACGGCTGCCGCTGTCGTCGGCGTCGTGTTTCCCAGAATGCCGGCAAACGGCGGAATGCGGAACGGCAGCTTGACGACGGCCGAGATCGCTTCGCCTCCGTTGATATTCAACACCTGGCTCGCAGCCAGAATCGAGTGATCGTTTCCTATCATCTCGACGATGTAGCTGCCAGGATCGAGAGCCTTGAACGTGAAGAGGCCGGTCTTGTCGGTGAGTTGCGAATCGACGATCCGTCCAAAGCGCGCATCGCGAAGACGTACGGTCGCGTTGACGAGCTGGCCGTTGGTCGAGTTCAGGGCATTTCCCTGGATCGTCCCCATCGCGTCCGGTCGAACCGACGTGAACGGGCTCACGCTCGGGCCGCGCGTGATGACGCGGGCGACGGTTGGCACTTGCGGCGCGGCCGGCTCTTGAGCCGTGGTGGTCTGCAGCGATCCGGCGAGAATCAGGGCTGCGATAGCAGCCGGACGAATGACATGCATACCGGTCTGACATTCTATCGGCCGGAAGCCGGTCGAACCCCAGACTGGCGAGCTGACTTTATATGACATCCACCCTCGTCTCTGTTGCGGCCGACTCAGCCAAAGTATTGATAAGTCAGCCGCTTAGCGCAATTCTAACGCATGTCGAAGGGCACTGACCGTGACTGCACATTTCTTCAGACAGATCTAGATCTTCAGACATGTGGTGGCGGATTGCCCTGATCGTCGTGTCGGGTCTCGCTGCGGTGGCACCCGTTTCCGCTCGGGCCGTTGAGCGGGTTTACTCGAACGGGCTGTACGCATTGCTTCAGCCCCGGCTGACCTCAGTGTCCAACGTCGTCCCGTTTGCGCTGGTCGACGTGCTCATCCTTCTTATATCGGCGGGCTGGCTGGCTCTCGCCGGGCGCGACCTCGTGCGGGCGTCGCGTGGCGGATGGGCGAAGAGCGCAGCGCGCATTGGTATGCGGACGCTGACGTGGTCGGCCGCGCTCTACCTGCTGTTCCTCGCAGTCTGGGGACTCAACTATCGCCGCGTGCGTCTTGTCGACAAGTTCGAGTTCAGCCCTGATACGGTGACGAGCGCGTCTGCGCTGGCGATCGCCAACCAGGCCGTCGATGAGTTGAACGACCTGCATCAACCCGCCCATGAAGGCGGCTGGGCGGCGGCCGACGCGATCGATCCGGCTCTTGCCGCGTCGTTCGACGGCGCGGTGAAAGACACAGGCAGCACCCACGACGTGGTCGCCGGACAGCCGAAGCGTTCGCTTCTCGACTGGTACTTCCGGCGTGCGGCGGTCAGCGGGATGACCGATCCATTCTTTCTCGAAACGCTCGTGGCGAGCGACGTGCTGCCGTTCGAGCGGCCAATCGTGCATGCGCACGAGTGGAGCCATCTGGCGGGCATCGCGGACGAAGGCGAGGCCAATTTCGTCGCCTGGCTCGCGTGCGTCCGCGGAACGCCGCCGCATCGCTACAGCGCGTGGCTGTTTCTGTATCAGGAGCTCCTGCCTTCAATCGATCGCCGCGACCGCGGGACGGTTGCCGCGCGACTCGAATCGGGGCCGCGCGAGGATTTGCGCGCCATCCGGGAGCGGTTCGCCCGCAACGTGAGCCCGCGTCTCTTCGCGATCGGCTGGAAGGTGTACGACTCGTATTTGAAAGCGAACCGCGTGGAGTCCGGGGCGGCGAGCTATGCGGAGGTGATCCGCCTGGTTCTCGGCGTCCGTTACGCCGGCGAGTGGAAACCGTTGCTGCGGTCTTGAGGATTCATCGTATCGGCGTGATCGCGCGCACTCCCGTGTCGCGCGTGTCGTGCTGGTAGTAGACACGCTCCAGAAACAGTCCGGAGGGCGGCGCCGTCAGCTTCGCCGGCGCGGACGATTCGTCGCGCAGCCACTGAGCGGCAGTCTCGGGCTCGAGACCGCCGCGGCCGATTTCGACGAGCACGCCGACGATGCGGCGGACCATCTTCCACAGAAAGTGCGACCCTTCGATGGCGACGAGCACGAGCGCGCCGTCTTCGACGATGTCGAGCCGATCGATCAGCACAAGAGTCGAGCGTTCTCTCGATGGTGGCCTGTCGCCGCCCCCGCTCGCACGTTGCGGCGATTCACTCTCGTCCGACTCCACGAATGATTTGAAGTCCTTCATGCCCACGAAGGCGGCGGCGGCCGTGCGCATACGCGCGATGTCGATCGGCTCTTTCACCCACCACACGAACGCTTTCGTGAACGCCGTGCGGCGGCGGGCGATCTGGTAAACGTAGCGGCGGCCGACGGCGTCATGACGGGCATGGAAGCGATGCGAGACCTGCTCGGCGGCGAGCACGTTGATGTCGGCCGGCAGTTCGTCGTTGACCCGCCGGCGCAGCGATTCCGCGGGCAGGTTGGTGCTCACGTCGAGGTGGGCGATCTGGCCGGCGGCGTGGACGCCCGCATCGGTACGCCCGGACCCGTACAGCTCGAAATCCTTGCGGCCGGTGACGGTCCGCACCGCGCGGTCGATTTCGCCCTGAATCGTCTTCGCGTTCTTCTGGATCTGCCAGCCGCTGTAGCGCGTGCCCGCGTACTCGATCGTCAGTTTGAACCGAGGCACGGCAGGGATTCTAGGGCTGATGGGTCGGGTAGGTCAGGTGGGTCGAGCGCAGCGAGCCGCGCAGCCGCCGGACGAGCGTCAGCACGTCAGGCATGTTGCAGGACGCGCGCGACGGCGACCGCGATGCGTTCCCATGTCGCCGTTTCCTCGGCGAGCTGCTTGCGCCCGGACTTCGTGAGCCGATAGATCTTCACACGCCGATTGTTCTCGGAGTCGCCCCACGACGACGCGATCCATCCTTGCTGCTCGAGCCGGTACAGCGCCGGATAGAGCGATCC
>Ga0070694_100001361_pt1 | contig 14277 bp, 10 predicted proteins | sample KBSK1251metaG_FD_65470 | JGI IMG/M metagenome (GOLD analysis project Ga0070694, IMG submission 65470) | Corn, switchgrass and miscanthus rhizosphere microbial communities from Kellogg Biological Station, Michigan, USA - KBS K1-25-1 metaG | ecosystem: Host-associated > Plants > Roots >... | reverse complement strand
TTATCTGGCAATATGTTTTCCCCGCGGAAAAGCTATCGGTCGATCCGAGGTCTAGCCGAATACGTCGCCATCACGTTGCCGAGCAAAACGTGCAGCGCGCGGTGAAGAGTGCTTTGCGGGCGGCCGGCGTCAGAAAGAACGGCAGTTGTCATTCGTTTCGGCACAGCTTCGCCACACACCTCCTGGAAAACGGATACGACATTCGCACTGTGCAAGAGTTGTTAGGACACAAGGATGTAAGAACGACGATGATCTACACGCACGTTTTGAATAAGGGTGGACGGGGCGTCAGGAGTCCGCTGGATGGTTAACGAAAGCAGCAAACCTCAGGTTTGGCCCATAATCCTGCCTGGTCTTCCAACTCCGGGGCTACGACCAGCCCCACTTCGACAACTCGACCGCAAGCCTTGAGACTCCGAGTAAGTACGTTCGAGTTCCGAGCAGGTATGTGAAGATTCCAGGCGTGAACTCTCAACTTCAAGCCCTGGACCTCGAAGTTCCAGCCTCAAACGTGAAGGTGCAAAGCGGGAAGTCGCAGGTTCCGGGGCGGAACTTGAAGCTTCCTGGCGCAAACTCCGAGGTTCGAGGTCGAAATTGATTGAAGGCTCGGCGTCCGCGTCAGTTGCGGATACGAGGTGCGCCCACCCAGGTGAAGACTGCCCACGGGACGTGCGCGTACCGTTAAGCTACTCGTAACTCAACGCATCAACGGCGTCCTGGCGCGCGGCGCGCAGGGCAGGGTAGAGCGCGCCGATCGAGCCGCCTACTAATCCCACTACCAGTGAGATGATGATCCATTTTGGCTCGACGTCCACGATCAGGGTGGTCGAGCGCATGACAACAAATCTCGCCAGCAACATCAAAAGCACGCCGATAAAGACGCCCAAAACGCTGACCAGAATTGCTTCCTGTTCAATGACCCAGGCGATCGATCGCTTGGACATGCCGAGCGACTTGAGGATGCCAATCTGTCGCGTGCGCTCAGTCACAGTCGTGTACATGGCGAGCAGGATTACGAGCATGCTAATCGTGGTGGCCACGCCCACGACAACTTTCAGAAAGACATTCAGGGCCGGCACGCTCGACAGGTAGAGTTCAGGCAGATCGCGCGTGAGGACTATCTGATCGTCGGGAAACTTCTCTTTGATGCGCGTAGCGATCAGCTCCTGTTGCGCGGGATCGTCACAGGCAACCAGGATCGTGTTGCAGCGATTCTCGCTGCCGACCTGATTCTGCATCGTTGCCAGCGGAATCTTCATCCGGCCGCCACCGGGCGGCTCATAAATGCCGACTAATTTAAAGGGTTGTTCGTAGATCTCAATCGATGAACCGACGACTGCGCTGCGCTCTCTTTGCCAGGCTGAATCGACAATTACTTCGTTACCCTGCTGCAGGCCGCGACCTTCCTTGATCGTGAGGCCGTTGAGCGCCGCGTATTGCTCGTAGGGAATTCCTTCGATTAGGCGCGTGCCGAAACCGGAATCGCTCTTATCCAGGTGCTGTCCGATAGGGACCGCCAGACGGACTCCGGGAATACGGGCCAACTCATCCACGTGGGACATCGGAATCGTAAATGACTGTCCCCCGCCGATACTGATTGAGCCGGAGGGCCGCACCAGGAGCTGCGCGCCGATATTCGCTTCGCGCTTGCCGCGTTCGCGGAGCAGTCCATGGGCCAGGCCCACGGTGAAGACTACGAGCAGAACACCCAGAGCAATACCGGCGATGCTGACCATAGTGCGCGCCGGCCGGTGAGCAAGATTGGAAAGGACAAGACTATCCATAAGTTTTTGTAAACGGGGACTGCGGGCGAGCACGCGCGACCAGGCATTCGGCAGCGCGCGCCAGGTGACCACAAATAGGCCAATTACGGTCCAGAAAATGATGGCTGCTTTACGCACGATGGCCAGGGCGACACCGATCGCAGTCGTATAGCCAAGCGTTCGCAGAATGATTCCGTTGCCGGTTTCATAGACGCCGATCGTGCCGGGAACAAAACCGAACGCGAAGTTAATTACCTTGGTAAGCGACTCGATGATGTAAGCGCCGCCGATGAGAGGGATGGCGCCGAGCATCCTTAAGGTGATATAGACCTCGAGCACGCTGGTTACATGGGCGGCCAGGTCGAGGCCAATCATCGAGAAAAAGGCCGCCCGGCGACGTTTGTAAAAACCGTAGACGGTCAACTCGACGCGGTAGATGTGATGCCGGCGGGTGCGCAGAAACCTCGGACGAAAGCCGCGACGGGCGAGTCGATCGATGATGTTCGTGAGCAGCGTGACTCGTTTGCGCGTGGCCATGGCGGCAGCTACCAGGCCGAGAAACGATATGGCCGCAATGACGATCAAAACCTCGCGGGCTACGGCCGGTACGGGATAGGCAAAGAGCATCAAAACCGCGCCGCCGAAAATCACCAGCACCACCGACAAGTTATAGAGCAGGTTATCGACGACGAGGGCGGGGACCCCGTGGACCAGCGGCACGCGCTTGCGCAGCAGGGCGACTTTGGTTGCTTCTCCCAGGAGGGGGCCGGCAAAAGTGAGGAAGCTCATCGACTCGCCACCCAGGCGAGCCGCGAAGGCTTGCATAAAACTAAATCGCCGGTGTTCGGGAGAGACTGACAGGCGCATCGCGATCGTGCGCAGGACGTGACGCGCTCCGTTCGCGGCGACCACGAAGAAGAATCCAAAACCAACGCGGCTCAACGCAGAAAAAATCTGTTCGACGCCGACCTTGCGAACAAGATAGAAAAGTAGCAGCGCGCCGAGCAGGAACGCGACAGTCTGAAGCCATGCGACTGAGCGTTTGGCGCGCGAAGGTCTGGTCACGCTTTGCGCTTCGGATTTGTCCGTCAACGCACGATCATCTAGCGAACGTTCCATTAAAAAATTGGTAGTGTCTTAAGTTCCAGTGCACCATGAAAAGCCCGACTAAAGTCGGTACTCTAACACCGCTTGGCCCAAATAAGTCACTACCCGGAAATTGCTTGCCGCTGAGCGATACGCAAACTAACAGTTTGCGTTACTAGTGCGACGCATTTCCGAAATTGGTGCCGGTAACTTCAGTAATTACGCGTCCGGGAAACTTCTTAAATCCACGTTTGGCCAGAGACTCGACAGGACGGTTATCGCTCTCCAGATTCCCCGTGAGGGCCAGAATGGTCGGCACCACGCTCAGGCTGTCATACGGTTCAGTTACGGCCAGACCGCGCGGAATACCGGTGCGATCACCGCCGGCAAACATCAGGGTCGAGTGGGTCGCAATGCGAAACAACGAGCCGTGATTGCCGCCCGGATTAAAGCCTCGCACGTCAAAATTCCAGTGATTGTTTGCAAAAACCATCAGGTCACTTTCAACCAGACGCCGTTGCCGCCGGTGAAACGCATTCAGCAAACGTTCGTCGGCCGTAACGTCAGGAGCGTTCGGGTCCGTCCCGGGCGCGGGGAACAAAGTAAACTGTTCATGCAATCCAATCAGCCCATTAGAGTATTGCGTCTTATGCAGCGCATGCAACCATTCGAGGTCAGTATGCCATTCGCTAAGCCATTGCGCACGGTCAGAGTCCCTGATCTCGAGGCGCGGGTCTTCCAACATTTTCAGCGGAAAGCCGGGCTTCCAATCGACGCGGTCAAAGCGAATCTGGCCGTCCCCGGACTGAGTTAGATTTGCGATCGGAAGGTAACGAAGGCTGAGTTGGCTTCCACCTGTCTCGCCGCGGGGGATCACCAGCGCCTGCCGGTCCGGACCGGCATAAAGCCAGAGCAGGTCGTCGTCAGGTTTGAGATCATCGCTCAGCGCGGCGGCAATTGCCTCGCGCGGGATTCTGGTCGCAATGAAATCAATGGGTTGGGTTGAGACGCTGGCCTGCACGTTATTTCTTACGGTTTGCTGCTTCAACAAATCAAAATAGTCCAGCCGCACAAAGCTTTGATCTTCGTCGAGCGAACCATCGCTCTTCAAAACCAGGCCATCTTTCCCGAGACCCACGACATAGTTCTGCAAATCATGAATCGAATTGCGCCGGCCCATCGAATCTTTGGAAATCAGGTCTTCGATTTTCAGATTCTGCGGATCGAAGCTTTCGCGTTTGAGCGCAAGCAGGTTTCGCACCACCGCAACATAGGCGCCGTAGCGCTCGTGAAATTCCGCAGCCTGCCGGGAGCGAATGCACACGCGCCGCGCGTTATCGTCACGACCCACTTCGATTTCGGCGGGCGTAAATTTCTTTGGTTGCGCCAAACAGGCCTGGCGCTGCGTTTCTACGGATTTGCCGAGGGCCGCCAGTTCCTGATCGAATCTATCCAGATCGTCCTGCCAGTAAGCGCGATCGTGATCGATCGCCCCAAACAGAGCCGCGGTGGCGGCCGTGCGTAATTGGGGCGTGAGGTCTTTGCGCTGAAGTTGTTGCAGCAGAATGTGGATGACGTTCAGGTTCGTGTTGCGCAGATGAATGCCGGCCCGCTCGTTTCCATCGAAATCAAGCAGAGCAGTCGGATAGGCCTCGCTCTGTCCTTTAAGGTAATACGAGTCGGTGGCGGTGGTGGTAATCGGCGGCACAAAAGGATTGATCGATTTGATCGAGTAATCCATCAGCAGACGCCGTTTGGTAATTACGTGGTGTCCGCCTCCCGCGCGACTGCCCAGCAGCTTCACCAGATTGAAGCCCTGGCTGATGATTCGCTCGTCGGTATTGAAGCCATGATCGGAAACTATGATGAACGCAGTTTCACTGGCCTTGGGACTGTTTTGAATACCCGTCCAGAGACGGCCCAGCTGGGCGTCGATCTGTTGCAGGGTGGCCAGATGAGATTCGCGATCGTTATTGTGATGGGCCGTGTGGTCGAAATCCATTGTTAAGAGATCAAGATAGCGCACCCGCTGATCTCCAAGGCTGGCAATCAGTTCGCGCTCCAACTGCTGGCCCACGATGTTGCGGGTGTCGAGGCCGGTAACGAATTCGGTGGCTAACTCGATGGGGTTGCGACGCACGAACTTGGTCTCAGCCGCGAGTTGGATAGTTTTGATTCGCGCGCCGCGGCCGTAAAGCTGTGATCCCGGCAAACGCTGATAATTGTCATAGGCGTCGATCAAAATGGGCACCCGAATCGAATCCAGCACTTCCGTGCCGGGCATGTCGACGTTGCCACGCGTCGCCTGCTTCACCAGAAACGGCAGGAAGTTCAGGTAATCGTAGGTGTGCAGGATGTCCCGATCAAATTCGACATTTCCTTTGATCTGCAAATGCTGGCCCGTGTCTACGAGCGACCACGACGGCGCGGATAAGCTCATGCCGCGCACGTAGTAGTTCGCGATCCGCGTACCGTTTCGATAAAAGATATGATCAAACCAGGGCAGCAGGCTTTTGCCGGTCAGGGGATCTTGTTCGTGTACGAAACGATCCACCATATCGTACGGAAGCCCGTCAACTTTGAGGATAACGACGCGGTTGGTTTGAGCCGGTGAACTCGGGCTGAAAAACAAGAGGGCGGCAGCGGCAAAAATAAGCAAGCGGGTCTGGAGCGTTTGCCGGAGGCGGCGGGCATCGCCGGTTGCGATTGTCACCTGGCAATTTTCATTTTGCATTTTCGGGCGGCCGCTCTTCCTCATGCTCATGAAAATTGAAAACTGAAACCCGGAAAATTGCAAAGGAACGGCTTACTATTGTTCGAGCTGGCTGAGAAGTAGTTTTGCTTCTTTAGGTTTGACTTGAGCGTCGCTCTCTAACGCCCGGCGCAAACGGGCGGCGATGTCGGCACGCAATTCAGATTGGGGAGGCTGCAACTGGAAGAGGCGCAGCAATTCCTTGCGCGCTGTCTTGTTGTTCATCCTGGAAAGAGCGTCGAGCGACAATCGCCGGGCTTCATCATCGCTGGTTTTTTCGAAGATTGCGCCCGCAGCCCTGGCGGCGCCATTACCGGCCGTGGAGCCCTGATCGGCAAAAAACTGGAGGGACTGCCGGACCACGCTGATGTCCCACACGACGTCAGTTTGTGGTGAGGATTTCGCCACCTCGAGCAAAAACTGCGTGTGATAATTAACGCGGCGGGACAGTTCCATCCGTTGGTTCAACTCAGGCGTCGGATTTTCGCGATGCACATAGCGGCCGAACGAGAAGACGTTACCCAAAGTGAAAAAGATCCGCGCCGTTCGTCCATGTTTGAGAGGCACCATCTCAGCGCGACGATCACGCTCAATCCTGGCCGACAAACCCTCCGGCCGAAGCGCGTAATTCATCAGCGCGTCGTACTGTTGGCGCGCCAGCGCGACTTCAGCTTCGTCATCGTTGTTGAGGGGATTGAGGGAAACGTTCTGCACGCGTCGCTCAATCTCGTTGCGCAATTTGGGATCAATCTCTGAGTTGAAGGTGAGCAGCAGCTTCAGTTCGGAATAACTGCGCAAACGCGTCGGCTGATTCAGATCTATTCCGCGGCGTCCGGTTACGAAATTGTAAACCTGCCGGCCGGCGAAGTAAGGAAAGTTCCCGAAGTTCGAGAGTGAAAGAATATTCTTGGCCAGATCGTCGATGAACCGGCGCGACATCTCGCGCTTCTTGGGGTTAAGACTACTGCGAAAATCGATCAGCAAGGCCGGAATCTTTGGATGATCAAGTCCGTAAATCGCCAGCGGAATCATTTCAACTGAGTGAGCCTCCGGGTTGTTTGGGCTAACGGCCCGGTTGTCGCCGTCGAAATAGAACGCGCGCGAATAGCCGCTCCAGTTTCGCAACCGCTGATCGCTCCACGGATTAGCGATGTTCAGAAACCGATCATGAAATTCGCGGTTGGCGCGGGCCGCAAGATCCGGCTTGGCGATCCAGAGCATTGCATGAGTTGCTCTACCGTCCGGCATCGCCAAAGGTTCGAAGTAAAGTCCTTCCGCTTCGGCGCGCTGGCGCAGCAGTTCCCAGTTATGCCCGCTATTGTCTACCGACCCCATCGTCCGCTTGGTGACGGTGTTGCGAAATGTGTCCGGCCCGAGCAAGCCGCCGAGCACTTCCCCGGACATGATCAGACGCGCCCGCAGCTCGAGCATTTCGCCCGGAGAGAATGCCGGCGTCAGGCTGGGAAGCAGAGGCTGCGAAGAATCGTTGGTAGAGATGGTCCGGTTGAGCCCGGCCCGAGAGCTTTGCAGTGCGAGCAGTTCGTTTTCATCACGCGTGCGCCGTTTGACGTTCTCGTAATTTTCCAGGATTGAAAGAGCCTGCATGACGTGACCGGAGCGATAGTCAGCCGCGTTTTGCCGATAAGTGCGCGTAGCTGCCTTCAACGGAGTGCCATAACTGTCGAGGAAAACATTCTGCACCCCCATCCAAAAGAACGCGTCCCAGGTTTGCCGGCTCGTGTTCGCCAGATCGATCAGGGGCTTCGGCAGACTGCTTCCAACTCGGGTTTGATTGCTGACGTGTTGGTAGAAAAAAGGAATGCCCGAAGCAATTCGCTTCGCCAGGTTAGGACGGGTATAGGTCAGCATCCAGACGTAGCGCAGCCGATCATTTTGGGGGTTGTTGTCGGAAAGAGTGTCGCGTACGACGCTTATCAACGGAATCTCGGGCGAGTTGGTGTTTTCACCACGCAGACCATCCAGCCGTCCGAAGATTGTCAGCAGTTCTGCTCCGCCAACCAGCGGTGTGCGCTCGAGGCGAAACTGGGTCGCCGCGGGCGTCGCCGCACCAGTTGCTGACTCGTCCTTTTCACTGGTGTCTTTGGGTGTTTCGGCTTTCGCTGGATCGTTTCGGACGATCGGGGTCGCGGCTTCGGGCAGGCCAACTTTACTCGCGACCGGATCAACTTGTAGCGGTTTCGCATACTGAGCCGCCGTATCGACACAAAAAAACGCCGACAGGAGTAGTAAGAACAATGCGGAGCGAAAGATCATTTAACGTTTGCTCAGTTACGAATTAATCATCACCGGCGCAGCGAAAAAATCTCTCTTGCTGCTCTAACGCTTCTTGCGAAGCAATGTTCCGACGTTTAGTCCCGTACTAATTTGCGCTTAATTGCTGATTGCCGGAAACAAATTCAAAGTCCTGCAATGTCTATGCCAACTAACGTGAGTTAGGCGGCCCCGCCGCGGTCGTGTCTTTCTGGTCCGTCTCCGGGGTTGGCGGCGCCGTCCATCCGGATTTTTCCAGCACGCTGATTCCGAAGTGAATCGGTACGGCGAAGTTAGATGCCGCATTCTCTGTAAAGATAGCAAAAGTAATTCCGATGACGCGACCCGAAGGTCCAAACAGTGGCCCACCCGATCCCCCCTCACCGGTGCGCGCGTCATAAACGATTCGGTGCGCGTCCAGATCGGTAATGTTTCCCTGGGTCGTCAAGGGCTTGATGTTTTTCGTCTGGGCCAAATAACCCAATAATGCTTCGGTTGAACTGTATCGATTTTGAATTCCCTGCGCTTCGCTGGGATCAAGCATGGCCAACAAACGATCGGGGCCCGATGGATAGCCCATGGTGACCACGATGCGACCGACGGCCACTGAGTCTGATCCAACGTCGAGCGGCAACATTGGCACCTTAGCAGGCAATTCGTTCGGATCGACTGTACATACCGCCACGTCTTCGGCCGTCGAGGCCTGCTTGTATTTCAGGACGATGGATTGCGAGTTGCCCGGAAAGAAAGCCGTTAACTTCTTCAGGCGCGGGCGCCCGTTGACCGTGCTGCTTAAACTTTGCGCGCGCTCATCCGCCAGCCACGGTTGCACGACGTGACGATTAGTCAGGACGTAGCCGTTGCCCACATTAAATCCGGTGCCGATGAATGGATACTCGGCGATCGCTCCGTGGCCTTCGGGCGTGAGCGCCGGCTGTTCGGTGCCGCTCTGAATCGTTTCACCCGTTTCATTGGTTTGCGTTTCCGGAAATCGCAAAGGGCGTCCGGTGCCGGCCTCGACGAAAATGTAGGAGCCCGAGATCAGGCAAACCCCGCCGCCATAGTTCACGCGCAGGTTTTCACCCAACGAGATGGTCCTGATGACCTGGTTGTTTGACTTGATGACTTCGCCCAGCTGCTGATTCGCCTTTTGAAGTTCAGTCTGCTGGAGTGCCAGCTGTGCCTGTTGCTCGGCAATAATCCGGCGGCTGCGCCTCGCTTCATTGAACTGAGCGAAGCCGATGTAGAGCGCGCCGACCACGGCAAAGATGATGATTGCGAAAATAATAATCTTCGTGCTGGGATTGATTTCTCGCACCAGCTCGCGAGTGAACTCGCGCAGGAAAATTTTGGCGTCATCGCGCCGCGCCGTGGCTGAAGCTTCCATGGCGGCCTGCTCGATGAAAGGAGCGACGTGAGCGCCGCCCCGCCGGCCCGGCACCATCGCCGTCGTGGCGGCAATCGGGAAAAAATGGATCGAAGGCCCGGCCGGACCGATCCAGATTTCATCGCCGTCGTGAATACCCTTGTTGGGCTTGATCGGCCTGCCGTTCAATTTCACATCAATTCCGGGATCGATCTTTGCTATGCGATAGGTGCCATCGATGCGGGTCACGTCTATCACTGAGCCATCACTGGGCGTGCCGGCGGCCGCGGGCAGACGAATCATTACGTCGCAATCATCACCCGTCCCGATGCGCACGTGCTCACTCATGACGACCTCGGTCGACCGGTCGTTCATCGACGACACGTGGATTACCAGGCCGTTCGATTCCGGTTGTTGAGTGATGTTTCGAAAGTTTTTCACGTTCGCAATATCAAATCAGGCGGCCTCTATCGATTAGCCGAATGCGCAAAATCACGGCCAATCAAGGGGTCGCCCGTTCGCGTCAATCTTACAATGAATTCAACCGCGCGCAAAGACTTCCGGCAGGTAAATGGTGCAGCTTGTACGTGGCGCGCGCATCCTGCATATGATTCACGGCAAGACGCCCCAGCTAACTCACCAAACTGGCCAACTTCCGGCAAGGAGACGCCTTCGCTGGAGCCCTGGGGAAGGATTGTTCAAATTGACAAACGCCTTGAAGTTGGGGTTTTGTCTAGAATGGGGCGGGAGTTCAACAGAAGAGTGTCGCAATTGAAATCACAACCATTGCTGATTCGGCTTCTTTGGCGGGCGCTTTCAATCCCGGACGCAGGTCCCGAAATCTCAGATCGGATTGTGGCTTTCGATGCCCAAACATTCCAGCGACAACCCGTTTCTAAAGAAGCGGTGGTGAATGAGTTCCTGTTGCTGGAGAACCGCACTGCCGCCGAGATCGCCAGGAGCTTGCCCGAGAAAAGCGAAGGCATGCTGGATCCGGAGGCAATGGATCGCCTCCTGATTAAAGTTCATTGCGAAATGCAAAGACTCTCAGAGGAATTCCAGCATGGCCAGCGAGTGGCTGAGGTCCTGGATTCACTCCTGCAATCGCTGCGTGACAATCACGTGCGGCCCCCTTTGCGGATTGTGGACATTGGCTGCGGCACTGGTTTTGTCATTCGCTGGCTGACCAGGCATAAGTCTTTGGGTGAGGACGTCGAGTTGCTGGGTGCGGATTATCATCCAGCTCTAATTGAGGAAGCTGCCCGGTTGGCCGCCGCCGAGAACTTATCGTGTCGCTTTGTAGTTGGAAATGCTTTTCGCCTGGCTCAGCCCGCTACGATTTACATCTCTACCGGTATTCTGCATCACTTCCGGGGGCCTGATCTGATCGACCTGTTCAGTCAGCATAATCGGGAATCAACTTGTGCCTTTTTGCATTTCGATTTTCATTCGTCCTCGCTCTCGCCGTTTGGGTCGTGGCTGTTTCATAAAGTGAGAATGCGCGAACCTCTCGCCATACACGATGGCGTGCTGTCGGCTGTGCGCGCACATACACCGCAGAAACTTCTGTCGGCGGCCAGAAGCGGTGCGCCGGAGTTTGTTTCGGCAATTTACGGCACCCGACTGTGGCGACTACCGATCCCCAGAGCCTTTCATTCGCTGGTCGGGGTACGGCCGCCCTACCGAAGCGACTTCCTTTCCAGGATGGGAAGGAAAGTGAACGTCCTGGGAGTAATTGAATGACTGCGTTTCTACTTTGGTTTCTGGCCACGCTTGATGGCGCTTTTACCGGGTATCGCGAAGCCGCCGGTCGCAGCGCCCTGATCGACAAGCGACGTTACTTCCGGCGGGCCATGATTAAAGGCGCTTTGTTTGCCCAGATCGCGGTCGTGATTGCAGCCGTGGTGGTGATCGTCTCAATTATGCTCGTGACCGACGGGCAGGATCTAGTCCGTGCTTATGACCGAGCCGGCGCGCACATGCTGTTCATTTATGTTCCCTATGCCGTCATGATGCTGGTCGGATTCCTGTTTCGTTTGATTCCTTCGGTCGACATTCGGAGCATCACCAGCACTGTAATCTTCGGACCATTCACGCTGATTCGGCCAGTGGTCGCCGTGCTGGGATTAGCCTATGGAATCGCCTCGGCAGCGCGGCCGGCGACGATTATTCCGGGATTGATCGTATTAAGTATGATGCTGAGTTTGGAAACCGTTTTGACGTTTTGGCGCAAACAAGCGTGACCGTTACTACCTAACGAATTCAGATGACCGAGAGTCTTGATTCTCGTAGATAATGGCGCAAATCCTAATGTCACGGACGATCGGCCCGGTCGGAATACGCCATTGACTTGCGCTGCGACCAATGGTGATGTCGAATCTATCCGGGCATTGTTAGATCACGGGGCTCGTATGGATACGCCCGATGCCTTTGGTCGAACGCCATTGGTGCTGGCGGCCTGGGTAGCCGATCGCGAAACGGTGAAGCTTCTAATTGATCGCGGGGCGGATATTAACTACAGAACCAGTGAAGGTAAGACAGCCCTCTCGCTGGCCAGGTCAGGTCGTGACACGCCCAACCGTCTTGATAAGAGACCAACAACTGAGGAAGGTCGAAGTGCAGACGTGGGGGAGAACGTTGGTGACTCGAGAGATTACAATGACCCGGTAATTATGAAGCGGGCAAGACAGCGGCACGATCAGATCATCGAGTTACTAATAAGTTACGGCGCAAGGTAGAATAGGTAGATCATGGGTGAGGCCTTCATAGACGACGAGGACAAGTTGCGCGCACTGGCGCCCGTCACAGTGGCTCCGATTCGTCACCACGTTTTTGTCTGCACGGGAAAATCGTGCTCCGCCAGAGACAGTGCCGAGGTTAAGGACGTTTTCGAACGCGAGCTTGGCGCCCGCGGCATTCTTTTTGGCAGGGAAGCTAAAGGCAAAAATCCGAACGGAAGTGTGGTCTTAACTGAGTGCGCGTCGGTCGGTTTTTGTGCGATAGGTCCGGCCGTGATGGTGTACCCGGATGGGGTCTGGTATGCGCAGGTCCTGCCTTCGGATGTTCAGGAGATTATCGAAGAGCATCTTTTGAACGGTCGCGTGGTCAAGCGGCTCGCCGTCATGCAGATTCCGGCTTAACGGCACGCCCGCATCTGGCGTGCTCTTGATGTGACTCTGAAGGACGCCGGACACGTCCATTTCCAAGCACGCCGTGCGTACCGATTATTTGATCGAGACTGTTAACTTGTACGAGGCATTCCCCCGCGTGCCGCCGACCACGATCACGTATTCAGCATCCTCCGGCAGTTCGCCCGACCAGTTCATCGCGTCATCCTCTTCGCCTGCGCCCGACAACGCTTCCTGCTCACCGGGAAGGAAAATCTGAAACACCGCGTTGTCTTCCAGTGAAGTAATCTTGACGCTCATCGTCTGACCTTGCTTCGCGCCTACGTAATAACGATCGCGATCTCCGCGCACGACGGCGCCGCTGATCGTCGTCGAAGATGAACCTCGGGCAAAGCGGACCTTTTGCTTCACGCCCTGAGCCAGGATTGAGCTAAGAGCAAAGACAGAAACGAAAATTGCTGCGACGATTCGTCGTCGGGTGAATGATTTGAACATTTGATTCCCCTTGATTGGCGTGTGATTTAGCTAAAGCGAAACGGCGGCTGAATTTCTCTGATCGAACCGGTAGAGAACATGAAAATGCCCATTTCATACTTGATCCGGTGCACACAATTGGGTTGCACCACGACATTTATCGCGGCGGGCCCGCACTGCGGCAGGAATAAGTAGTGAAAGTAAATTCGCACCTGGTGCATGCCCGGCTCGAGTGGAATCGAATGAACCCCCCAGGGCCGCAGCATTACATTTCCATCAATCACAATTCGTGGTGTGCAGGCGTAAAGAAAGAATGAGAGCGGAAAAAAGCTGGTTTCTACCTGAATGCCAGACCATGGTTGCTGTTGCGCAGACATCGAATGTTCTCCTTTGAAACCTATTTGATCCTGGACGAGCGCTTCTCGAAACCGGAAACCCGAAAGTTATTCGCTGATTCTAATTGCTCGGCCTACCGCTAAGGGTGATTCTCAGGCCGCCGCGAGAACACAAGAACTTTTTAGCAGCGTCGTATGCCATGGCTCCTCGTGGGTTATTATTTGTGAGTTGCGACCGAGCGAGGTTCAGCTTGATCCTGCTGTGGTTTCCAACGAAGCACCGGCCTCCTTGCGGCCGCTGCTTCATCCAAACGCCCGATGCGGGTTGAATGTGGTGCGGCCAAAACCATCTCAGGATTTTCGATAGCCTCTTTGGCAATCGACCGCATGGCTTCGATGAATTGATCCAGTTCCTGGCGGCCGACAGATTCGGTAGGTTCAATCAGCATGGCTCCGGAAACAATCAATGGAAAATAGATCGTCATCGGATGAAAGCCATAGTCAATCAAACGCTTGGCGATATCCAGCGTATGCACGCCTTTGCGTGCCTGTAGCTTGTCGGTAAAAACCACCTCGTGCATCGGAGCCGAATTGAAAGGCTTTTCGTAGTCCGAGATCAGTCCATGCGCAATGTAACGCGCGTTGAGGACCGCGGCTTCTGTCGCCTCGCGCAAGCCGTCGCGTCCGTGCGTGAGAATATAGGCGAGCGCGCGCAGCATCATCCCGTAGTTGCCGAGGAACGCTTTCACGCGCCCGATCGATTGCGGGTAATTGGAGTCGAGTTTGAAGACCCCGTCGCTTGCCTTGACGATGCGCGGAACCGGCAGAAACGGTTCCAACTCTTTCGTGCAACAGCAGGGACCGGAGCCCGGGCCGCCGCCACCGTGGGGCGTCGAGAAGGTCTTATGCAGATTTAGATGGATCACATCGACGCCCATATCGCCGGGGCGGGCAACTCCGACCAGGGCATTCATGTTGGCGCCATCCATGTAAACCAGGCCGCCGGCGTCGTGAACGATGCGGCAAATCTCCTGAATGTTCTTCTCAAACAAGCCGAGCGTGTTTGGATTAGTCAGCATCAATCCGGCGACGTCGCCGTGAG
>Ga0070694_100001358_pt1 | contig 14285 bp, 11 predicted proteins | sample KBSK1251metaG_FD_65470 | JGI IMG/M metagenome (GOLD analysis project Ga0070694, IMG submission 65470) | Corn, switchgrass and miscanthus rhizosphere microbial communities from Kellogg Biological Station, Michigan, USA - KBS K1-25-1 metaG | ecosystem: Host-associated > Plants > Roots >... | reverse complement strand
GCCGAGCAGGCCGACCCGGCGGAGACCGCGATCCCCTCCAGGTCGAGCGCCATCACGAGGACCTCGCCCGTCAGCCCCGCGAACGCCAGGCTCGAGGTGTTGGGCACCCGCGGCGACCCGGCGCCGTTCACCCGGGACCCGGGCACCCGCGCCAGGACGTCGCGCTCGAGCCGATCGCGCAGCTCCCGCATCCGCAGAGACTCCACGGGGAGCGCCTGCGCGGCCGCCTCGGCCGCCGCTCCGAGGCCGGCGAGGGCGGCGACGTTCTCCGTCCCGGGGCGGCGGTTCAGCTCCTGCCCGCCCCCCCGCAGGTGAGGGCCCAGGGCGACGCCCCGGCACACGTAGAGCGCTCCCGTCCCCTGCGGCCCGCCGAACTTGTGCCCCGCGATCGACAGGAGATCCACGCCGAGGGACGGTGCGTCGATCGGAACCTTGCCGGCGGCCTGGGCGGCGTCGCAATGGAGCAGGACGCCGCGACGCCTCAGCTCTCTGCCGACCGGCTCGACCGGCTGCAGGATCCCTGTCTCATTGTTGGCGAGCATCAGCGACACCAGGCCCGTCCCGGGGCCGGCCGCCTCGAGCACGCACCCGCTCTCGACGAGACCGGCGCGCGTCGGGGGCACCCGCACGACGTCGATCCCCCGGCGCTCCAGGTCCCGCAACGGCTCCAGGACGGAAGGGTGCTCGATCGCCGAGGTCACGACCCTCCCTGCGGACGCAGGGAAGAGGGACGCCGCCCCGTAGAGGGCCAGGTTGTTCGATTCCGTCCCCCCGGCGGTCAGGACGATCTCCTCGCGGCGGGCGCCGAGCAGACGCGCCACCTGCTCGCGCGCGCTCTCGAGGGCGATGCGGGCCGCGCGGCCGGGGGCATGGAGGCTCGAGGGATTCCCGGCGGGCGATTCGAGCGCCCGCTCCATCGCCCGCCGGGCTTCAGGCCGGAGCGGGCTCGTGGCGTTGTGATCGAGATAGATCGACTGCATCCGGGCACCGTAGCACAAGCCCGCCATCCTTGACAATAATGGGAAGTGTGCTAGATTCCGTCCTTCCGCTCTCCGGCCAAATCACTGGCCGCCAACGATATACGACGATCCCGGGAGCCATGGAAAGACTCGACTTCAAGAACACTCTCAACCTGCCGCGCACCGAATTTCCCATGAAGGCGGACCTTCCGCGGCGCGAGCCCGGCATGCTGGAGCAGTGGGACCGCCTGGACGTCTACGCGGCCGTCCGAAAGGCGAGCGCAGGCCGGCCCCGCTTCGTCATGCACGACGGCCCCCCCTACGCCAACGGCAACATCCACCTGGGGCAGACGCTCAACAAGATCCTCAAGGACGTGGTGGTGAAATCGCGCACGATGCTCGGATTCGACGCGCCGTACGTGCCTGGGTGGGACTGCCACGGGCTGCCGATCGAGCACCAGGTGGACAAGGACCTCGGGAAGAAAAAGGCGTCCATGTCGCCGCAGCAGGTCCGCGGGGCGTGCCGCGCCTACGCCGAGAAGTACGTGACCATCCAGCGGGACGAGTTCCGGAGGCTGGGCGTCTTCGGGGAGTGGGCGCGGCCCTACTTGACGATGGATCCGGTCTACGAAGGGACGATTGTCGAGCAGATCGCGCGCTTCGTCGAGAACGGCAACATTTACCGCGACAAGCGCTCGGTCCACTGGTGCCCGCGGTGCGCCACGGCGCTCGCGGAGGCCGAGGTCGAGTACGAGGACCATGCCTCTCCGTCCGTCTACGTGCGGTTTCCCCTCCTGACCGGCCCGCTGGAGGGCCGCTTCCCCGTCCTCGCGGGCCGCCGGGTGTCCGTCCTGATCTGGACCACGACCCCGTGGACCCTGCCGGCCAACGTGGCGATAGCGCTCCACCCGGACCTGACGTACCAGTTCGTGGACGTCGGGGACGAGGTGCTGTTCCTGGCGGCCGACCTCGCGCCCCAGGTCCTGGCGCTCAGGGGGCTCAAGCCGCGCGCCGTGCTCGCGAGCCTCCAGGGACGTGAGTTGGAGGGGGTGACGACGGCGCGCGCCCCTTACGAGTTCGCCGCCTCGGGGGTGTCACGGCTCGTGCTCGGCGACTACGTCACGCGAGACACCGGGACCGGGGCGGTCCACACGGCGCCCGGCCACGGCATGGACGATTTCAACACGGGGCGGAAGTACTCCCTGCCGATCTTTTCTCCCGTCGACGACCATGGCCGCTACACCGAGGGGATGGACTGGCTCACGGGGCAGAACGTCTTCGCCGCCAACCCCCTGATCCTCGCCGACCTCGAGAAGCGCGGCCTCCTGTTCCACGCCGCGACGGTGACCCACAGCTACCCGCACTGCTGGCGCTGCAAGCAGCCGATCATCTTCCGCGCCACCGAGCAGTGGTGGATCGCACTCGACCGCAACACGCTCCGGAAACGCAGCCTCGAGGCCATCCGGCAGGTCCGCTGGATCCCGGAGGGAGGCGCCCTACGCATCGGCGGCATGATCGCCAACAGGCCCGACTGGTGCATCTCTCGGCAGCGCGTCTGGGGGGTCCCGCTGCCCTTCCCGTACTGCGCCTCGTGCGGCAAGGAGATCGTCGACCTTGGATTCGTGCGCAGGACGGCGGCGCTGTTCCGGGAGCGCGGCAGCGACGCCTGGTTCGATCCGGAGTCGTTCCGCCGGCTCGCCGAGGGGACCGTCTGCCCGCACTGCGGCGCCCGGGAGCTCGTGGCGCGCAGCGAGATCGTCGACGTGTGGTTCGAATCGGGGGCGTCGTACCCGGCGCTCCTCGGCGCGCGGCCGGGGTATCCCTGGCCGAGCGACCTGTACCTCGAAGGAAGCGATCAGCACCGGGGCTGGTTCCACTCGTCGCTCCTGATCGCCGTCAACGATCGGAACGCGGCGCCCTATCGTTCCGTCCTGACGCACGGCTTCACCCTGGACGGCGCGGGCCGGAAGATGTCCAAGTCGCTCGGCAACGTCATCCCTCCCCAGGACGTGATCAAGCAGCACGGCGGCGACGTGCTGCGGCTGTGGGTGGCGACCGTCGACTTCCTCGAGGACATGCGCCTCTCGAAGGAGATCCTGGATCGCAACGCCGAGGCGTATCGCAAGATCCGCAACACCTGCCGCTACCTCCTGGGGAATCTCTACGATTTCGATCCCGCCCGCCACGCCGTGGCGCGCGCCGATCTCGAGGAGATCGATCGGTACGTCCTCGGACAGCTGAGCCAGGTGGTCGCCCGCGTGCGCTCGGCCTACGAGCGCTACGAGTTCCATCTCGCGTCGCAGGCCATCCACCGCTTCAGCACGGTCACCCTGAGCTCCCTCTACCTCGACGTGCTGAAGGACCGCCTGTACACCAGCCCCCCGGACGACCGCCTCAGGCGCTCGGCCCAGACCGCGATGCGGGTGATCCTGGACGCCATGACGCGGCTGATGGCGCCGATCCTGTGCTTCACGGCCGAGGAGGTCTGGCAGGCGCTCCGCGGCCGGAAGCCCGGGGACCCGATCGACGAGTCGGTGCACACCCTGCAGTTCCCCGAAGCGGACACCGGGGCGGTCGACGCCGGGCTGGACACTAGATGGGAGAGGCTCCTCGTTCTGCGCGAGCAGGTCCTCAAGGCCCTCGAGGTGTCGCGCGCCGAAGGGAAGCTGGGGAACGCGCTGGAGGCCCGCGTGGTTCTCGAGGTGGATGCCGCCGCCGTGGACGAGCTGCGGCTCGATCCCCGGTTCCTGCAGGACCTGTTCATCGTGTCCCAGGTGACCGTGGTCCCCGCGCCGCCCGGCGAGGCGGGCGTTTCGACACCGTTCGGCGTTCGCATCGAGCGGGCCGACGGCGAGAAGTGCGAGCGCTGCTGGCATGTCACCACCGACGTCGGCTCGGTCGCGGAGTTCCGCACCCTGTGCGCCCGGTGCGCCGGCGCCGTCCGATCGATCCACTCGGCCCGCGGAGCGGGCGCGTGAGCCGGGCCGCGGTTCTGCGCCTGGCCTACACCCTCCTGACCCTGTCCGTTCTCGTCCTGGACCAGGTCACCAAGGCGATGGTGGTCTCGCGCATGACGCTCTACTCGTCCGACCCGATCGTGCCCGGACTGTTCCACCTGACGCTCGTCATCAACCGCGGGGCGCTGTTCGGCCTGTTCCACGAGCTCCAGGATCCGTTCCGGAGCACCCTGTTCACGGCCGTCCCGCTCCTCGCGATCGCTCTCATGCTCGTGTTCCAGTACCGCACGACCGTGCACGACTTCGCGACGCAGTCCGGGCTGGCGCTCATCCTCGGCGGGGCGCTCGGCAACCTGGTCGACCGGATCCGGCTCGGGTACGTCATCGATTTCCTGGATGTCTTCGTGGGCGAGCACCACTGGCCTGCCTTCAACGTCGCCGATTCGTGCATCTGCATCGGCGTCGCGTGTCTGGTGATCGACCTTCTGGCGCGCGGCTGCCAGCGCCAGGCCGCGCTACCCCCGGGAGCCTGACATGTACCCAGTCCTGTTCGACCTCCATCTCGGCCGCTTCGGCCAGTTCACGGTCGGGACCTACGGGCTCTTCTACGCCCTCGGATTCCTGCTGGCGCTGCGCCTCGGCGTGGCGCTCGCCCGCCGCGAGGGGATCGACAGCGCCCGGATCATCGACCTGGGAATCGTGGCGCTTCTGGCCGGCTTCGTGGGGGCCAAGGCCGCTCTCTATCTGATCGATGCGCGCTATTACTTCGAGCACCCGGGCGAGATCCTGAGAAACCTCCGTTCGGCGGGGGTGTTCTACGGCGGGTTCGCTCTCGCGGCCGTGGCCGGCCTCGTCTACGTGCGCCGCCACCGCCTGCCGCTCGGGGTCATGGCCGATCTGGCCGCCCCGCCGCTGGCGCTGGGCCAGGCGATCGGCCGGATCGGCTGCCTGGCGGCCGGCTGCTGCTATGGCCGGGCCTGCGACCTGCCCTGGGCCGTGACCTTCACCAACCCGGCGGCCTACCAGCTCACGGGGGTGCCGCTGGGAGTCGCGCTCCATCCCACGCAGGTCTATCACGCGCTCGCCGACTTCCTCATTCTCGCCGTGACCCTGCGCCTTCTGAAGGGACGCCACGCTCCCGGCCAGGTGTTCTGGGTCTACGTGCTGCTCTACGCGGTGCTCCGTTTCCTGGTCGAGATCGTGCGGGGGGATACCGCCCGCGGACTCTTCTTCGGGGGGGGCCTGTCCACCTCGCAGATCATCGCCATCCCGGCGGCCCTGGTCGCCGTCTTCATGCTGATCCGACTCCGCCGGGCGGGCGGCTCCCCGGCACGCGCGCGTGCTTGAGGCGATGCCCGCCCGCACCCGGTCGCGTGCCGGCAGCAGCCTCCTGACGCTCGACCTGCCGGTCGAATCGCGCGGCCAGCGGCTCGATCGCACGCTCGCCGAGCGGCTGCCAGGCGAGAGCCGAGCCTCGCTGCAACGGCTGATGCGGGGAGGGCGGATCCGCGTCGCCGGCCGGCCGGCGCGCCCCTCGGACAGGGTGCGCGGCGGCGAGCGGGTGGAGATCGACCGTCCCGCTCCCGAGCCGTCCCCTCTGGCCGCCGAGGACCTGCCGCTGGCGGTCCTGCACGAGGACGCCGATCTGCTGGTGATCGACAAGCCGCCGGGCCAGACGGTCCATCCGGGGGCCGGGGCCAGAGGCGGCACGGTGGTGAACGCGCTCCTGCACCACTGCCGGGATCTGTCGGGCGTCGGGGGGGTCGAGCGCCCCGGCATCGTGCACCGCCTCGACAAGGACACCTCGGGCGTCCTGGTCGTCGCCAAGAACGACCTGGCACACCGCGCCCTGGCCGCCCAGTTCAAGGCCCGGGAGGTGGACAAGACGTACGAGGCCCTGGTGTGGGGCCGCCCGCGTGCCTCGAGGGGCGTCATCGACTCCGCCATCGGCCGCCACCCGACCGTGCGGACGCGGATGGCGGTGCGCCCCGACGGCCGCGCCTCCCGGACGGCGTACCGGGTGGTCTATACGCGGGGCCCTGTGTCCTTCCTGGAGATCCGTCCCGAGACCGGCAGGACCCATCAGATCCGCGTCCACCTCGGCTCTCTGGGCCTTCCGATCGTCGGCGATCGGCTGTACGGCGGCCGGAAGGACCTGACCAGGACCGGCCCTCCCTTCGGGGAGATCCTGCGAACCTTTGCAGGGCTGGCGCTTCATGCGCGGCGCCTGGCCTTCACTCACCCGCGGTCGGGAGAGCGGCTCGCCTTCGAGGCCCCCCGTCCCCGGGAGCTCCAGGACCTCCTGGATCGGATCGAGCGCCTTCCGGGGACGGAGCCGGACGGGGCGGCCCGATGAAGCCGGAGTTCGCGATCCTCGGCGCGGGACGGCTCGGCCGCACGCTCGGCCGGCTGCTGGCCCTGCGAGGGTACCAGCCGACCGGCCTGTCCTGCCGCACCCTGCAATCCGCGCGGCAGGCCCGGTCGTTCATCGGCGGCGGGGAGCCGACCACCTCCAACGTCCAGGCGGCGGCGCGCGCCCGCCTTGTCCTCCTCGCGACCCCGGATCGGGAGATCGTCCCCGTGGCGCGCGAGCTGGCCCGCAGCCGCATGCCGTGGTCCGGACGGATCGTGTTCCATACCAGCGGGGCGATTTCTTCCGCCGCCCTCGAACCGTTGAAGCGCCGCGGGGCGCTGGTCGCCTCGGTGCACCCGCTGGCGAGCATCGCCGCTCCCCGACGGGACATCGACCTGCGCGGCACTCCGTTCGCAATCGAAGGAGATGGCGGCGCCGTGCGACCCCTGCGCCGGCTGGTCCTCGAAGTCGGAGGCACCCCCGTCACGATCCCCCGGCAGGCAAAGGCCCTCTATCACCTGATCGCCTGCATGCTCTCCAATGACCTCGTGGCGTTCCTGGCGGGGGGGTTCGAGGCGGCCCGCGGACTGGGCCTGGGGACGCGGCAGGCCGCGCGACTGTACATGCCGCTGATCCGGGGGACGGTGGACAACGTCGCCCGGTTCGGGCCCGTCAGGGCCTTGACGGGGCCGGTCTCGCGGGGGGACATCGCGACCCTGCGACTGCACAGCGAGGCCCTGCGGACGCTGCCCGCCGAAATGCGCCGGGTGCACCGCGTCCTGGCGCTCCGCTCGGTGGGCGTAGCTCTCGAGGCCGGGACCATCACGCCGGAGGTGGCGGCCCGGCTGACCCGTCTCCTCGGGTCGCTCCCCTAGCCCGGATTTCTCACCGGTTTCCTGCTGCGACCGCGGATCTGGCCGCCCTGACGGGCGTCCTCGCGGTCTCGCGACGGACCCCGGTGAGAAATCCGGGCTAGAACCGCCGCCCCGCCCGGAGTTTCGCAGGTTCGTGCGCGCGCGGCGCCTGTCCTTGATCTTGCCGTCCCGCGAAATTACATTCCAGAAACGGAGAGGGGTCGAGGTATGCCGTCTGGCGGGCCGGGACGACTAGATCGCGTCGACGCAGAAGCCGTTCGGGAACGCCGACGGCGAGATCATCCCGGGCTCGTCCGCGCAACTCTGCAGGTCGGTCTGCTGCGAGAAGTAGTGGAGCAGGCAGCAGCCGCACGAGTCTCCCGTGCAGGCGAAGCGGCCGTCCCCGGTCTCGGCGGTGAGAGACGTCGGCCAGGCCGACAGGTTCCCCTGCCGGTCGACCGCCTCGATCTTGAAGTTGTAGGTGGAATGCGGGTCCGCGACGACGCCCACGACGTTTCTCGATCGCATGATGCAGTCGATCAGGAAGCCCGGCGCCGTCCGGTTCAGGACCACGAACCTGCGGCTGTACTGACTGTCGTCCTTGTTCGCGTCCCCCGACTTGATGTTGTAGCGCGCGTTGCTGCACGCGCACGTGCCGTTCGGGATGTCGATGTTGCAGTCTTCCGCGACATACGACTGCTGCTCGACCGGGAAGTTGGCTTCGGAACCGTCGTCGAACAGCACGAGCGAGGTCTCGATGTGGCTCTGCGGCGTGACGAAGCTGGAGCTCACGAGAAGGACGTTGTTGTTGCCGGGCGTCGAGTTGGGATCGACGACGTTCGCCTTGAAGTTCAGCTCCGTGTAGTTGCCGTTGATGATGACACCCGGGATGGTCGATTCGACGTCCTCGTGCTTGATGATCGGGTTGCCGGTGTTCGGGTCCGGGACGATCGTCCAGCCGAATCCGGTCTGCGGCTCCACGTCCAGGATCCCGTTCTGGCAGAACAGCGCCTCCACCACGTCCGTGAAGTCGCACATCGCCTGTTTCTCGGGCTCCACGAAATTCGGGTCGACGCTCTGGATGGTCGGAGGCTCACCGAAGATCCGGCGCTCGGGTGCCGAGTCCTGGGTCTTGCTGCAGTTCAGGGTGGCCGCGACCGCCAGCGACAGAAGCAGCGCAAGGTGACGTGCCGACATCCTCAATGCAGGACCTCCAGAGTTTCGAACGCTCGCAACATCATCACCGTGAGCCGGCTTGCCGTTCCGACCCGTGGCCCCATACCCGTTGGGAATCAGTCATTTGGAGCGAGCGCAGCGAGCGATCGCGGGCTAAGTGTACGGGGAGGCCCAGGGGCTGTCAAGGCCAAATCCTGCGACTTGCGGCGTAAATACAGCAACGTGATCGGGCACCCGGAGCGCCGGCGTTTTGGCGCTCTCCGGGCGGCCTGAAGGGACCCCCAGTGGCCGGATCGACCATCCTCAGCGGGGACCTCGGCGGCATCAACCTGTCGGACATTTTCAGCCTGCTCGGGATGTCCAAGAAGACGGGGGTCCTCAAGCTGACGCGCGGGGCGGAGACGCGCTCCCTGCACTGGGAGCAGGGGGAGATCGTCTTCGCGCGCTCCAATTCGGTGCGCGACAGCCTCGGAAACTGCCTGGTGCGGAAAGGGATCATCACCCCCGAGCAGAACGCCGTGTCCGCCTCGAAGATCGACGAGACCACGCGCCACGGCAAGGTCCTGGTTCGGATGGGCTTCATCACCGCGGACCAGCTCCTGTGGGCGGTGAAGCACCAGGTCCTGGAGATCGTCTACAGCCTGTTTCACTGGCGATCGGGGATCTTCGAATTCGTCGAGGGAGAGCCGGACGCGAAGGAGAAGATCACCCTGTCGATGTCCACCACGAAGATCATCATGGAAGGGATCCACCGCCTCGACGAGTGGGCCAAGATGCGGGCCGTCTTCCCCGACGACTCGGTGCTTCTCGAGCCGGCCATGTCGAGCCGCGAGATGGCCGCCCGGCCCGACCTCGGCGCGGGGGAGAAAAAGATGCTGGCGCTGGTGGACGGCTCGCACACCCTGAGCGAGATCGCCGGCCTGGCGCGCCAGGGCGAATTCGAGACCTACTCCCTGCTCTTCAATCTCGTCTCCGCCGGCGTCCTGAAGATCCGCGGGCCGCAACCGCAGGCCCGGCGCGCCGCCCGCTGACCCCCCGGCGATCTAGGAGCCGGTCCCCGTATTCGGCGCGCGTTCGAGGCTCGCCACGCATTCCAGGTGGTGGGTCTGCGGGAACAGGTCGAGAGGCGTCACCGACCGCAGTCTCAGCCCCCCCTCCTCCCCCAGGATCCGGATGTCGCGGGCCAGCGTCGAGGGATCGCACGAGACGTACACCACTCGCGGGACCGTGGCGGCCGCGATGGCGCACGCGGCGGCGCGCGGCAGGCCGGCCCGCGGCGGGTCGAGGAGGAGGGCATCCGGGCCGGCCCCCCGCAGCAGATCGGGGAGCGCGTCCTCCACGTCCCTGCACAGGAGGCGCGTGTTCCCCAGGCCGGCGCGGGCCGCATTGTCGCGCGCCGCAGCCACCGCCTCGCGCGACACGTCGATCGCCGTGACCTGGCGTGAGCGACGCGCCACGGGAAGGGTGAAGAACCCGACGCCGCAGTACAGCTCGAGGACCGAGTCGTGCGGCCCCGCTTCGAGCGCCGCCAGCGCCTCATGGCGCAAGCGGACGGCCCCCGTGGCGTTCGGCTGGAAGAACGCCCCGGCCGGGACCTTCAGGCGATCCTCCTCCACCTGCTCGAAGAGGTGATCCCTCCCCACCAGGATCGACTCCCCCGCGGGCCGATCGAAGCGGTCGAACTCGCGACGGACGACGCCCACCACGCGCGGGAAGGACCGCGCCAGGTCGCGCCCCAGCTCGCCGAGCGCCGGGGGATCGCCCCGTCCCGTCTCCAGGGTGATCAGGATCTCGGTCGTGCCCCGGGCCATCTGGATCCCGAGCCGTCGCAGGAGGCCCCTGCGCCGCCGGGCGTCCCAGGCCGAGAGCCCGAGACGGCGGGAGCGATCGGCGGCGCAGTCCCGGATGCGATTCGCCTCGTCGGGCATCAGGAGGCAGCGATCGAGCGGCAGGATCTCCGCCGGACGGCCGGCCCGGTGCAGCCCGAGGATCGGACCCCCGTCCGGCCCCGTCGCCCAGTCGAAGTCCATCCTGAACCTGTACGCGGTCGGGTCCCCGGCCGCGACCGCGGGCGCCACGGGGGGATCGGCAAGCCCCGCCAGGCGCTGCAGCATCGATTTCAGCTGGCGGCCCTTGGCCTCCGCCTGGCCCGCTGGCGACAGGTGCTGCAGGTCGCAGCCGCCGCACGCGCCGTAGTGCCTGCAGGGAGGATCCGTCCGTTCGGGCGAGGCGGAGAGCACCTGGGTCGTGGCCGCCTCGGCATAGCCGGCCTTGACGCGCAGGACGCGCGCCCGGACCCGCTCTCCGGCCAGGGCGCCCTCGACGAACACCACGAACCCCGAGGCCCGGCCGACCCCCCGCCCGCCGAAGGCGAGGTCGACGATGTCGAGCGTCAGGTCCTCGCCCCGTCGCGGCGCCCCGGCAGGAGGGGTCATGCGCCGCACGCCGGTTGTCGCCCAGCGGAGACGGAACTATATTCATCCGTCGCCATGTTGAGGACACATTGAGCCGCCTGCCGAGAATGAAGCGCGACCCCGAGGAAGAGGCCGACGTCCCCGACCGCCACGAGGAGGGGCCGCGCGTGCGCTCGATGCGCGACGTGGCGCCGAAGGACACCTGGACGCTCTTCAAGATCATGGGAGAGTTCGTCGAGGGGTTCGAGACGCTGCGCACCGTCGAGCCGGCGGTCTCGATCTTCGGCGGCTCCCGCGTCAAGAAGAACTCGCGCTACTACCGGAAGGCGATCCAGGTGTCGCAGGCGCTGGCCCGCGAGGGGTTCTCGATCATCACCGGCGGAGGGCCGGGGATCATGGAGGCGGCGAACCTGGGCGCCCGCCGCGGTGGGGGCCGATCGATCGGCCTGAACATCCGCCTGCCGTTCGAGCACCGGCCGAATCGTCATATCGACACCCTGGTGAACTTCAACTACTTCTTCGCGCGCAAGGTCATGTTCATCAAGTACGCCTGCGCCTACGTCGTGTTCCCCGGCGGCTACGGGACGCTCGACGAGGCGTTCGAGGCCCTCACCCTCGTCCAGACCCACAAGGTGGACAACTTCCCGGTGATCATGATCGGGCGGGATTTCTGGGAAGGGATCGTGCGCTGGATGCGGCGCGAGATGCTCGGGGGCGGCATGATCAGCCGGGAGGACCAGCACCTGTTCACCGTGACCGACGACCCCCAGGAGGTCTGCCGCCTGGTGCGCGAAGGCTGGCGCCGGCGCGTTCAGGGGAACGGCGAGGAGCCCCACCGATGAGTCAGTGGACCCGCGTCTCCTCCTCGGGGCCGGAGACATCCAGAAGCGGACGGCGACCGGCGAACCCGTCCGGGATCCGGTGCCAGTAGCCGACCCTCGGCTCCCCGTACTTCCAGCACAGAAAGACGATCTCGTTGTTGTAGACGCAGGGGAAGTCGACCAGCCCCGCCTCCGGCCCGTTGACCAGGCAACCCTGATCGTGCAGCTCCCCGATCAACCGCTTGACCCGGTCGAACAGGCCGGGGGCGACGGCGCGCGCCTCGAGGTGCCTGGCCAGCTCAGGGCTCCCCGGGGACAGCCCCGCCTGGCCCGCCGCCGTCTCGATCTCGGTCCGGATCTCCTTGAAGGTGGTGAGCAGCTCCTCGACCTTCGGCCGCAGCCTTGGAATCAGGGCGTTGGCCTCTTCGACCGTGAAGAACCTGGTGTATGTCTGCGCTTCGCTCATCGAACCGTGCCTCCGGCCGGAATTTTAGTCGGGCGGGCCTTCCGGCACAAGCGCCAGGAACAGGCAGAGATCCACGCCCGGGCGCAGCGGGAAGGTCTCGCGAGTGTACCCGGGCCCCAGCGTCTCCGCCACGCGGTCGCAGGCGTCGGACCGGGCGATCACGACCGGCCCTGTGGGCCGCTCGATGACCGAGCCGTAGTAGGCGACGTCCGTGAAGTCGCGCAGATACCAGTTGAGCGGCAGGTAATCGGGCGAGAGGACCTGGATCGGCATGGACCTTCCGAGCGCTGAGCGCGCGGCCTCCTCCTCGATGCGCTCGACGAGCCGCAGCGCCGAACGCCTGGTCTGGACGTAGATCAAAGGGCTCGCCCGATCGTCGTCGTAGCGCACGAAGGCGATGTCCACGGCCCGGCGGGCCGAAAGGAGCGCCCCCGCAACCAGCAGGAGCGCGGCCGCGACCCTCCACCCCCGGCCCCGCGCCGCCTCCTCCCCCCCCTGCCCGGCGACGGCCGGCGGGCCGAGCGCCCGGCCGGCGAGTAGGGCCAGGGGGGCCACGATGTTCAGCACCAGCCAGGGCGTCTTGTAGGGAATGCACGAATAGGCGGCCAGGCTCGTCCCTCCCCAGGCGGCCAGGAGGCCGGCGAACCGATCCCGCCGCCGCAGCGACAGCGCCGCTCCCGCGATCGCGGCGACCAGGATGGCCCGCTCCTCGCGGGCGAGAATGGAGAGGAAGTACCACCACGGCTTCCGATGGCCGTCGCCGCTGAAGCCCCTTCCGCCCCAGATCCAGAGCGCCTCGAACGGGCGCCGCAGCCCGCCCGGATCGGAGAAGAGGTCGGTGTAGAGCGCGACGGCGATGGCCGCCGCGATCAGCAACCCCGCCGCCAACGGGCCCCGGCGCGGTGCGCCCAGGCTGCCGCCGCGGGACAGGAGGACGCCCGCGAGGATCGCGCCCAGGCCCAGCACGGCCGTCTCCTTGGTCGCCAGCATCCCTCCGAGAGCAGCGCCGGCGGCGGCGAGCCACCCCCACCCCGACGACGAGAGGCCGCGGACCAGGCCGACGAACAGGAGCAGGGTCAGGAAGACCAGGTAGATCTCGTGGATGTTGTCACGCGAGTACCAGACCATGGAGGGAGAGGTCGCCAGGAGGACGCCCGCCGCGACCGCCCCGGATCTCCCGAGCTCCCGGCGCAGGCACCATGGAAGGGCCGCCGTGAGCGTCCCGAGGAGCGCCGGGACCAGGCGGAGCATCTCCGTCGAGATTCCGAACAGGAAAAGCGGCACGGCCGACAGGAGATAGAGGAGCGGTCCGTGATAGTTCGACGGGTCGTATTCGTACGCCCCTTCCCGCAGGAGACGCAGCAGGAAGATGACGTTCGACCCCTCATCGTGGTGCAGGGGGCGCAGGCCGAGCCGCGGAAAGCGCAAGGCGGCCGCCAGGATCACCGGAACGCACGGCAGGAGGACGTCGCGCGCCGCGGTGAAGCGGCCCGGCCTCCCGGCTGCTGCGCCGTTCACGGCGCCCCCCCGGCGTCGGACGGCCGGGACCCGCAGATCATCCTCGAGTCACGGACCCATATCCCCTCCCGGGAGAAGACCGGCGGAGCCGCCGACGCGAATCGTCCGGCCCCGGGGCCGTAGCGCTGCCGCTCCCGCTCCCCCACCACCACGAAGCGAACCCCATAGGACGAAAGGAGAGGACACGCCTCGCCCGGCTCTCCTGCACGGTAGATGGCCGCCACGTCGTCGCGTCGTTTCAGGATGGGGCTCCAGTCCTGGCGCCACACCGCCTCGTGGTTCCCCCATCCCAGGACCGTCGGGACCCCGCTGAACGTGCCGATGCGCGACGACCAGGTGTACGGCTCCCCGGTCTCTTCGAGGACGACATCGCCCGGAGCGGCGGCGCGCGCCACGAAATCCGCGGCGGCCGCGTCTCCCGGATAGAGCGCGCGGAACAGCGCCTCGGCATCGGCCCCGGGTGCGAGCGCCGCGCGCGCCCCGGGGTCGTCGAGTCCCCGGATTTCCGCCCTGCGTGCCTGAAGCCAGGACGAGGTCCCCAGGACCGGGTAGACGAGCGCCGCCGCCAAGGTCAGCCCCGCCCCCGCCCGGACGGCGAACCCCCGGCGGCCGCTGCAGCGCCACAGAGGCCCCAGAAGCCACGCGGCCGCGATCCCCGACAGCAGCCAGGCGAGACGATGCAGCTTGAACACGGTGTTCATCCGGGCCAGGGGCGTGGCGTCGAACAGGTCCCTCAGATACACCCACTCGGGGACGGCCGCGCAGAG
>Ga0070694_100001357_pt1 | contig 14294 bp, 9 predicted proteins | sample KBSK1251metaG_FD_65470 | JGI IMG/M metagenome (GOLD analysis project Ga0070694, IMG submission 65470) | Corn, switchgrass and miscanthus rhizosphere microbial communities from Kellogg Biological Station, Michigan, USA - KBS K1-25-1 metaG | ecosystem: Host-associated > Plants > Roots >... | reverse complement strand
CCACGCGCGCAAACACGATAATTGACGGCTTCGGTTCACGATAACGAGCAGAATCTATTTTTGACTCTCTCAAAAGTCAATCGGACTTGTTAGATCCGCGCTTTGGCCGGGAACTCTGCTCGAATGTCCGGATGTTTGTTCAGTAGCAGGACTACAGATTGCGGGCTCGACAAGCCGAGCAGTCTCGCCGCTTGCGCGAAGCTGCTTCCTTTGTCCGTCCGCGTCGCAGCTAACGCCGCACGGAGAATCTCACCCTCATGCTCGTGAAGCGTCTTCCCTTCCAGGAGAGACGTTAACCGCTCTCGCGGGTCTCCTTGAGTAGCCATCTCAGTTCCGTCCGTTGAAATCGACTGTCCGATATCCATTCCCATTTGAAACCACGCGAATACTTTTGCCAGGCGGTAGTTGGAATGCTGATGCGCCATCGATCGACGTTGCCGGGGCGATCGTAACAGGGCCAGTGCCTTTGTTGGTTACGTCGAAGTACCAATCCTTGGCAAATTGAGGCAGGATCTCCTTGACCGCGTTAACGCTCTTGTGGACGATGTTCTTATAGCCATCGCTCTCCTGGACGGTATAAGCAGCTCCATTCTGTTCCTTCAACTCCGGCTCTTCGTTGACTGCGAAATATGGCAGCGGCTCAGTGGCCGCGGTTCGTCGCGGGACCCATCGACCAACGCCCTTGTCGTCAACCACGAAAGACGCATTGTCGATCTGATCCTGAGTTAACTTTGCCGCTAGCCCGCCATCGACGGCCACCTTCCGAAACTGAGCCATTAGCGCCTCGCGCCGCTGTTGATATTCCTGGTACAGCGAAATCGCTTCGGCGTAATTGCCGCGCAACTTGTAGAGCTTCTGCATCAATTCTGTCGCCTGCGCCTGATATTCAGGCGGCAAAGGGACCGCCTCACGTTTTTGATCCTGAGCTACGACCGGCGCAGCCAGCACCAGAATTGCGAACACTATACTTTTCATTTGAAGCTCCTTTCTCAGTATCGACCAGCGTCGTTATAAGCGACGTAATTAGTTCCGTTTGAGGTCAGACGAACGCTGTGACCTGTCGTGATAGTGATTGACGTTGCTGCCGCGGACCCGCCGATGCGAGTTGCATCAATGGTTGAAGTCGTTGGGGTAATCGTCGCGGTGCCAGCTCCTATTGTTCCAATCTGAATCGTCCAGCCAGTAGTGAAAGAGCCGGTCGCCTGGGGCAGTGTCACTGAAATCGCACTCGCATTGTTCAGCGTCAGGAGCTTGTTGTTATCGCCCGAGACAACCGTATAGCTCGTGCCCGTTTGAGCGTTTACCGTCGTTCCTTCGTAAGTGGTCGATTGGCCAGAAACCGGCGTGACCGTCAGGCCGACCAGCGAAACCGCGCCACCTGAATCAGTCGCCAGAATCGCCGCCGCCGCCCCTGGATTCGACGATGTCGTAATAGCGTGAGTGTGATTACCGCTTGAACTATTGCTTGTCGAAACAGTGAGCGTGCCAGGTGTCGTCAAGGCCACATCATCAGCGTTGACCGTAATGCCAGCCCCAGCCCCTACGTTGAAGGTCCTATCGGCTGACAGATCGCCGCCACCTGTTAACCCACTGCCCGCGGTAAGAGTGCGATCAGTTCCAGTCAGTTTCGAGAAAGCGATACTTCCGGCCAGCATCGAGTTAGTCACCACGCCGGCCGCGATCGTCGTCGAACAAGAACCGGCCGAGGTCGTCACGTTGCCAGTCAATGCCGGCATCTGCGAACAGGCGAGCGAGTTGGCGATGTTCGAGAAGGCGATTTGCGAGCCGTTAATTTGATAGGTGCTGCCACTCGCGAGGTTGAAGCCGGAGGGCGTTAGCCGCGCGGCCTCGGCCAGAGAGCCAGCATTGTTCACTACCTGCCACACGAAGGCGCTTGTGCGACTTGCATCGGTCGCCGTTGTCCAGAGAGCGCCAAAGCGTCCTGCGTCTCGATTCGCCGTCGTTGAAGTTCTCAGTTTGAATAGTTGAGACGCACCGAAGCCAGCCGTGGCGCTGGTTGTCGAGTCATGGTTCAGTGTGAATAAGTCAACCAGCGTAGAAGTCGTGGAATCTGCGATCCAAATAAAACTAGGACTGCTGGCTGTGAAATCTGTCATTGTGGTCGAACCGGAAACGTCCAAACCGCCACCCATGCTTGTGTCATTGCTGACAGTAAGAGCATCAACCGTCGTTACCATTCCTGCGCCGAGATTGATTCCATTAAAATCGAACGACGCTAGCTCGGTCCATGTGCCCATCCGATTTGCCTCAATAACGAACCCGCCTGAGCGAGAGGCATGAGTAGCATTCGTCCACTTGGCGATCATGCGAGCGGCGTCCTGATTTGTAGTCGTGCTGTCCTGTAATTGAAACAGCACCGTGCTGCCGAAATTAGCCGAAGGCGTCCCAGACGTGTTGTGTCGAATCGTCATCGTCGTTGACGATGAATTAAGCGCGCTATCTGAAATCGTAATTGTCGGCGCTGCTGTGAAGGCGTTTGCAGCGTTCAGTTTTGCGATGTTTGAGCTATCACTAAGATCGGTCGATGCGAGCTGAGTCCATGATGTAACGCCAGAGCCGTTCGTCTTTAAGACGTAGCCATTGGTCCCGGCCGAGGTCGGCAGCGTCATCGTCCATGTTCCGGCCGCAGCCGCGCCTTGGACGGTCACAATTCCCGATGACGTACCTTGAACAAGAAAGAAGTTGCCTGACACCGAGCCGGCCGAAAGACTGCCGGCGTTTAGCTCATCAGTGATTTGGCCGCTCTGCGCGCTAATGGTATTCGACAAGGTCAGACCGAAAGCATCGAACCGGCCGAAACTTTGCAGCGAGCCAGATGAGCCGGCATCAATACCCTGAATATCGATCACAGCTGAACGCGTGCCGTGAGTCGCCGTTCCCCATTTGACGACGATTTGTGCGGCATCCTGATTTGTGGTCGTACTGTCCTGTAGTTGAAAGAGCATCGCGCTGCCGAAGCCCACCGCAGGCGTGCCAGAGGTATTGTGCTTGGCGGTTAGGATGTTCGAAGCCGTGTTCGTCGCGCTGTCAGTAATCGTAATCGTTGGAGAGACCGTCAACGATGTGGTAGGTGATGGAGTCACCCATGATGTCACGCCCGATCCGTTAGTCGTCAGCACTTGACCATTCGATCCGGCGTTTGGAGGAAGCGTAAAATCCCAACTGCCACTCAAAGCCGGTGGCGTTATCAAAATACGATTGCCACTCGTTCCATCATGCAAAAAGACGCCCGCGTTGTAAGTAGCGATGCCCGCCAGAAACTCAGCATCGCTTTCAGCGTGGAGCGTATTCATGAAGTAAACGTAACTCTCGAATTTCGCCGGTGCGTTGTAGAAATGAAAAGGAAAAGAGTCTGAGTTGTCGATCACTAATCGAGCCTGCGTAGGTGAAGTCGAGTCATCTCCGATGACGATGTGCGAGGCCGTATTTCCAAGCGCTATCTGCTCGTTGTCCGCGACTTTAATCCTGATGGTCGTGCCGTCGTCTGTGATTCGCCCGCTACCAGTGATCGGCGCGCCGCCAACCGTCAGTGTGCCGGTCACAACCAAATCCTGAGTAGTGATAAGGCCGCTCGAAGTATCCAGGCTGCCGGCTGCGATATCTCCGACAACATGGAGATCACCGTTCGGCTTCATTTCCAGCGCGGGCACATAGCCCCCACCGTTGACCTGGTAAGAAAACACTAGATTGCCAGCAGGTGCAGTGGTGCCTTGCACGGTCTTTAATTCGGCGATCCAATCGACCGTCTGACTCGCTGCGGTGGCGTCTGTTTTCCAACCTTGGCCCTTCCAATGCAGTCTCGGCGACCATTGCTGCGCTCCAGCGGCGGCGGCGGTGCTGTTCGTCAATTGCAACCCATCAGTTGAAGTCGCGCCGATCGAGTCGCGGAAGATGCGGCCCAAATTTAGCGAGGTAAACCCGGCATCAAATTCAACGTCGCTATCGAACGTGATGTTATTCGGAATATGACTAGCGACGACGATGTTGCCGGATGAAAAGGTGAGCCCTGCTCCGAGCGCAGCTGAGAGAGTGCCACCTGAAAGACTCAATCCATTGCCGACAGAAAAGGCGTTAGCCTTTCCGTTGAAAGTATTCCAATCGGTCGCCGATAGCGCGCCTGGTTGAGAACCATTGGCAGTGTCGATTGTGATATTTGGCGTTGGCCCGCCCGACGAATGCACCGGCGTCGAGGCGGTAACATTCGTCACAGTTTCTGCGCCCGTTGAGACAGCGCCCCAAGGAGCCCAGCTCGAACCGTCCGAATAGCATGGCGTCTTATACGACCCGCCGCCCGCATCGCAGCGTCCTGGCGCAATCGCATCGACGACATTAACGACACGGCCCTTCATGGTCGCCGCGGCCGGCAATGTGCTTACCGTATATTGAACCGGATATATCGGCGTCTGCGCCCGCACGACACTCGCGCAAAGGGTCAATGCTGCGGCAAGAATAATTAAGCGTCTCATGGCGATCTCCTGACTGCTGCTGTTCTAATTTTTCGGCCTTGCGGGATCGGGCTCAGATTTAGGCTTCGGAACCCACTCGTAATTGCCTTTCTCGTCTACCCTCAGATCTGAGTTGTCGAGCTGATCAATGGTTAAGTGTGCAGCGATTGCCGCGCGTGTAATCAAACGAACGATCTCGTTTTGGAAAGCCGTCTGCTGAGCCGCATAGTCCTTCCACGCAGAGACCAGCTTTGCATTTGCCTCCGCATAATCGCGCGAGGCTTTGACTACGTCCGCGACCTTTGCCGAATATTCGGCAGGCATTTTGATCGCGTCTGCATGGGCTTGCTTTGTTGCTGGTTGCTGAGCGCTGACGGTCATCGTGACGGCCAACAAGAATAGAAGTGCGCCGAGTTTTTTCATCATGTAATTACCTCCAAGGGTGGTGAAATCCAAGATCCTTTCTTGATTGTTATCGAACCTGAAGAATGTGAAACCTGAGCGAAGCGCGGGACAAAGGTTCCGCCGTCGCCCACCGTGAGAAAGCAACGCACCGTGATTAGGCCGTCGCCACCATCTAGCGAATCGTAGGAGAGAGCCGTGGCCAGCGCCGCTGAATGCCGCGCCATCGACGGCTCTAAAGCCCATCCCAGCGCGCTGGCCCAGAAGTAGCTGACTGTTGCGGTGCCTCCGTTGAAATCGATCGACAGACCTTCCATATTTGAGTCGTAAACCCGCAACACCAGATCGAAGTAATAGCTGTTGCCACTCACCACGTCGCACTTCAGATCGTCCAGCGCCGCCATTACATCGGTAGCATTTGCCGCATCCGCTTTCTGGATGCGCGGCGACAGCGCAGCCGGATATTCGCTCAGCGGTCGCAGCAGAAGGCTCGGGTGAATGTTTGTGTTGGGCCAACCCATTTCTCATGGTCGATTCGAAGTCTGAACAACCCAATCGCTCGGCGGTCCGCCCGTATAAAACGAATGTTGACGGACGCGCCATTTGATTTGAGCCGGAAGCGCGCTGCTGTTATCTGCCCGCTGCATCGCGGAGTTGTATACAAATTCCGGCACCGAGCGAATCCAGTTCGCATTACGCACCGATGACAATCCCGGCGCGGCGCAAACCGCATAAGCGAGGTAAAGCCCAGGCGTCTTCACCCTGCGCGCCGAAGTCAGTATCGGAACGCTATGACCACTTTCATAATTGAGAACAAACCGCGGGATGCGGTCGCGCCCTATGACGATTCCTGGCCGGTTGCCGGGAAGTATCGGATGAACCTCAACGCCGTCTGCCTTAATCCAAGTGCGCGCAATGGCCGGTTCAGAGATAACCTCGCCGTCAGGCTGCGCGTCGCCGTGGACATAATTTCCACCAACCTCCCACCATAAGCCGTACTCCGACGTGGCCGGATCTTCGTCGTACGGGACAACGCCGATCTTCGTTGGCATTGAAGCATTCGGCGCAATCTCGAACTGAAAGACAAATAAGTCATAGGCAAGCGCCTTCACGGCCGAGCGAAGCGCGATCGAGTGCGGATCGCCGCCCGGATGCGTGCTCGCATCAAAGCCACCAGGAGCGACCAGAACGAAACCGGAACCTGCACCTGGCCCAACCGTGTCGGGATCGTCATCGCTGTCGAACTCCCAAGGAATGAATGAGGCCGTCTGCTGGATTGCACGATCGATCGTCACTTCGCGCACTGTCGAGAAATCGCCATCACCCGGCACGCTGAATTGCAGATCGTACAACTCGCGTTTCGAAGCGCCCTTACCTGTTTGCCCGCTCCAATCACTCAACAAGTCGTCAGTGTCGGGAAAGAATGTGCCGAGCAGATCTGTCGGCACAGGTCCTTTTAATAGATCGCCGGTGACATTGAGTGTGAAAGCCGGATGTGTGCCGAAGGCGAGAGTCACGCCGAAGGGATCGGATTCAGTCACTACCTTAATCGTATAGGTTCCCGCCTCGATGGCTTTGATCTCAAACGCAGCTTGCAGTGTCGTCGGATCGGGAAAGATAGTGATCTCTGTCGCTTTATAAGCGCCGGCGCTGGGGGGCTTAATCCAAACACGGCCGCGCTGCCGGGCCGGCCCAACGAAGGGCAGAAACGTGACAGCGCCGCGAATCACCTCGAATGCGTCACCGGTCGTGACTTCAACGACTTCCTCAGTGAGCGTGCAGCCAATGACCACTGGAGGTGGCGAGAACGGATTCAATCGCGCTGGCGGCAGCGGACGAGGCAGCGGGTTATGATCGGTGTCTGAGTACCACGCGCCAGCAGTGCGACCGGTCATCTGGTAGCCAGCCTTGGTGTCTTCCGGCTCTTCCTTCGTCTCTATATAAAAAGAGACATCCTCCCAATCAGGAACGTCATGAGTAACTTCGATCGTATCGCCCGGCAGCACGACATAGGTCTTCGGCGAAAACTCTGAGTTATCGCCGCCTACAAACCAATCCGAATCAATCAGGCGCTTCGCCCAGAACTCGCCGACGCGTTCAGCCTGGCTGCGATACGCGCAACCCATGTTGATTTGAAAGGTGCTGAGACCTTCACCGCCGCGATCGATTTGGACCGGAGGATCAGCCTGGCTCAGGAACTCATCATCGAGGTTTCGATAATCAACAATGATTTGATCGTACTTTGTGCGGCGATCGGCTTTTCGAACCGGCAAGCCCCTGACTTCGGCCATGTTCACGGTGAATACAGGCTCGCGAATTTCCGGCGTGTAGAACCGCCACAACCCACCACTGCACTGCCAATCCATACAGGTGATTTGCGCGATCTTGTCCAGGAAGGTGATGTAATCGAACGGCGGCACCATAAAGAGGTGTGATTCGAACCGCGGGATCTGGCGAATCAATCCAGCAGTCGCCACTTCAGGCGGTGCGCCCATTGTCGCGCCGGCCAACGTCGTCAGCAGAAACACATTCGTTGCGCCACTGCCGATCGTAAAATATCGATCCTCCGCGCCTTCAGCAGTGCCAACATAAACGCGATAGCCCGTCGCGCCGCGATCGACTTGCGAAGCCCATTCAATACTGACAGCGCCACCTGAACCAACCACAAAGCTAGCCGTCGATTCACCGTCGCTCGCGCGGTCCTTGGAAGCCGAAGAGATATCGCCACCTTTAAGAGTCGCGATTCGAACCCAAATGACCGTACCGGGTGCGAGCGCGCCGCCACTGCCGGCCGTGAGAAACACCTGGTGCGGCGTCAGCGCGCCATCATCCCAATCGATTAGCTCAGCACAATAGTCCCGGTAGTGACACCAGACGGGCCAATTCACACTCAGCATCCCGCGCCGAGTCCGACGCCACGCGTCGATTATTTGCAAACCAGGCTTGGCGTTATAGAAGAGCGCATCATCAGGATCGGGGAGAGTAACGATCGCGCCGTCCTCATCAATTTGGTCACCATCTTCGTTGTAATCAGCGGTGCAGGTTGTTTCAAAAACGCCATCAATATCTTCGGGCTGATTGTCAACCTTCATCCCGTCAGGCAGCTTCCCATTTACATAAGAAGCGCGACGATGCGGAATGTCATTCGGGAAGAATGCGTCAGGCGCGTCGGTGGGTCCGCCTGAATGAAAGGAATAATGATCGGCCGGGATTTCGAATCCCTGGTAATAGAGTTTTCGACAAGCATTCCAACCGCGGCCGCGATATTGCGAGCCCACCTTCCAGCTCGCCCAGCCCAATGCGCGTTGGAACAGAACTTCGTCCGTTCCCGTCGTGTGAATCGTGCCTTTGCCCGTTACCAGGTGCACGCCATACGACTGTGGCAGCCGATCGACCCGATTTGTGAGATCGTTAACAGTGGTCATGAAACTCTGCGCAGCACAAAGCTGTAACTAACCAAATTGTTCGCGTGCCATTTCCGCTTGAATCCAGACCAGAACAACCAGCGCGATTGGACGCCTTCATAAGGGTCCGTGAAATAGACTTGCTTGCCCTGTTTTTTGTGGGCGTCATAGAGAGCTTTAACTTCGAGATACTCGCTCTTTTGCGCGTTGTTCTTGACAAACGGAAACGTGCTCTTGTCGCCCTTCGATCGCGTCTGCGGCGTTCCTAAGTCAGGCTCGAATACAAGCGTTTCGTCATCGTCTTCGGGTTCATAATCACGACTCGGGACCGCGAAGATTTCAGCAATGACGGTGATGGTCACCGCGGTTGTTTCGTGTCCGGCATTTTCAGCGGTGACCGTATAGCTTCCGGTGACGTTCGGCGCGGTCCAGTCGATCGAGCGCGCCGCGGTGTTCGCGAAGGTGCCGCCGCTCTTCGTCCAGGTCACATCCTGATCAGACGTGAAGTGCTGCACGTCCTTTCCATGCTTCGCAAGCGGTCCCGCGGGCGTGATTACCGGTGCGCTCATACTTGTAAGAAACCTAAGCTCGGATCGTCGGGGATGCGGCCCTTAACGAGCGGCAATCCGCCATCAGCACTGCGATTCGGATCGAGCAGATCATTCGGGTCTCTGCTCACTGTAATAGCGCTCGCCGGTGGTAGAGATTGATAGGGAAACTCAGACGCAATGGTGACGCCGATGACCTGGGCCGCATAGATATCGCCGATGAAGTTCAGTTGCACTTCCTTTTCATCGATCTGTCCCGCGATGATGTCGCCGTGCATCTTCGGATCGAACCAGGCTTCGCCGCTGATCATGTCCTTGATAATCAGTCCGAGAACTGCGGTTGCGCCGTCGAGCGCATCACCCGCGCTGGTGAGCTGCTGCCCAAAAATCTTGTCAGTGTTATCCACGCGCAACGTGCAGCCATCCTGCGACGGCAAAAGCGAAAGCTTCAGCGGATCGTTCTCGCGCAATTTCCCAAGAAAGAGATCTTCGCCAACCTGCACTTGGCCAGTCGCAAAACGCAGGACCGTCCCGGCTTCGTCCGCCAGAGTGATAATGACGGCCGTGTGGTCTTCGCGACGGCTGTCAACCGTGCCGCTCGAATCAATTACCGCCTGGCAATTTGGATCTAAGTCCCTCGGCATTCGTTTATCTAAAGTGGGCCGCTACGGCTTTCACGATGACCTTGCGGCCGTCCGAAGTCTTACCACCCGCTGAGACAACTTTCCCGGCGAAGTCAGTGCCGACTTCAACATCAACAGAAAGGCTTTCAATGATCACGTCGCCACCAACTCCTGATTCCCGATTCCCGACTCCCGGCTTCACCGCGCCGCTATCAGCGAACCCCGGCACTCTCACGGCTTGCAGATATTTCGTAATCGGTTTCCATTGGCGCGGCGTCAATACAACCTCATCACCACTAACCCGAATCAACTTGTCGTCACGGCGATCGTAGACACCCGGCACCAATCCGCTGAACGTGCCACCATCAGCAAATCGCAAATGCTGCATCGCTCGGATCTGCGGCCAGACAGCGCCGGCATCCTTGAACTCGGGAACCATTTTCGACGCACGGACCTTCGCCAGGTCCGCAGCATCCGCAGCCTGCTTAATCAGCGGACGGTAATACTCGAAGCCATTCTTCGTGTCGTTCCAAACGTCGGTCGCAATGCGCTTCGTTTTCGAATCGTAGCCAGAGATTTTTGAGAAGTAGTCGCTCTTGATTTTGTCGAAATCGGCCAGAGCCGCGCTCGCAGACGAATACTGACCAGAGCGCGCGTTGTTCAGGATTTGAATGACTGCCGAGTAGGTATCGTTATTCAGCGCCGCGCGCGCGGTTTCATTTCTGCGCTTCGCCGCATTGCGCTGAATAAGAATCGAGGCGACCAGCACGGCAGCCCCAATCCCAAACAGACCGGCAGTGACCGCCGTCATCGAAATTCCCAACGTCGCCGCGACCGTGCTCAGCGCCGTGCTGCCAAATAGATTGCCTATGCCGAGAGCCGCACCGAGGCCGATTGCACCGCCGCCGATTTGACCACCGATCCCAAAGCGGCTGCCGACCGCTGCGCCAGCTCCTAAACCGAGAAACGGAGCGAACTGTAGGAGCGATGCGCCGATGCCGCTCTTTCCACCGCCGCCACCAATCGCTGTCAGCAGATTCGTATCGACGGCAGTGCCGCCACCGCGCAAGGGCAGAAAGGGAGTCGCGCCGCTCAATGGAGAAGGCGCGCTGATACCTTCGTTTGTGAGCGAAGACAAGCTGCTGAGAAACGGCGCGGTCGATGCGTATTGTGGAGCACTGCCACCGCCGCGAATGAAGTTAAGGAACTGTTGACCGAGCGATGAAGATCCACCTCCGAGACTTGCCGCGCCACCTGCAAACGTCGGTGTTCCACCGGGACCGCCACCAAAGATGCCACCGAGTGCCCCGCCCCCTTGCGATTGAGTTGGTGAAATACCAAGCAGCTTTTCAAACGGCGCGACCAGTTTCAATTTGATGAAGTCAGAGATGACCTGCCTGATCGCGTCGCCAAAGATGCCAAGTTTCTTAGTCGCCCGATCTAGTCCTCGATCGATATAATCGAAAGTCGTCTGCACGACACCGATCTTCGCTTCGGCAACAATGTCCGTTATCGATTTAGTGCGAGCGAGGAAGTCTGCGACTTGAGCATCCGCCTGGGCCGCATGGTAGATAGATTTATCAGCCAATTCGAGTTGCGAGCGATTCAAGGAAATGATTGCATCCTCATCACGCTTGCGCATGGCGGCAATGTTTTCCAGCAGGCCAAGTTGGATGCGCAACGATTCGTTGTAAGGACCGTTGGCGATCTCGTCTTGAACAACCTGAATGTGGACCAACAAATCCTTCTCTTCGTTTTTGGCAGCCAGCAGACGCCGCTGATCCGTGAATTGGTCGTCGGCATTTTGCCGACGAATCTTCTCAAGATCCGTTTCGAGGTTGGCCAACTCGATCGTGTTGCGCTGGCTGTCTTGAGAGTATTCAAGATCCAGATTGCGACGCCTCAGCACCGCGGTCTCTAGCTGCTTTTCGTAATCGAATTGCTCAACCAACCCTTTGCGATATTGTTCATCGAGAGTCAGGCGTTGCTCTAACGGCTGAAGGTTGATTTCCGCAGTGGTTGACACCGGCCCGCCCGCGAGCGTCGCACCCAAACGCGTACCTGCCTGACGAATAAGCGCATTCTGATCTGCTGGTTTTCCAAACGGCCCGAATTTATTGATCGCCTCGACATAGTTGCGCGTTTCGCCCGGCAGCTTGGGATTACGTCCACCCTGAAGCTGTGCAAGGAACTTATCGACGTGGCCTTCACCCCAATTGTAGGCAGCAAGCGCGAGGTCCGTATTTCCCTGATAATGATCGAGCAGGAATCGGAAGTATTGAGCCGACGCATTAACGTTCGCGCCAACATCGAACACCTGACCACGTCCGACGCCGAATCGCGCGGCCGTGCCCGGCATCAGTTGACCTAGACCGCGGGCACCTTTCGGCGAGACCGCCCGCGGATTGAATTGTGATTCCTGGGAGATCAGTGAGAAGAAAAGTCGCTCGTCAATGCCGAATCGATCAGCCGCGCTTTTGACTGCCTGATTGATGGCCTGATTACTCGATGTCGGCACCGGAAGCAACCCGGAGATTTCAGCGTCCTTTGCAGCGCTGCCAAGCCCTTTCACATTATTCGCCGTCTCGCGCGCCTGATCCGATAAGTCCTGCATTCGCTTAAGCAGTTCTTCCTGCGTCTGCTTCGCGTGACCTGAGCTATCCAAGCCAAGACTGCGATTCAAATCCGCCATGTAACGAGCATCAGCGAGACGGTTGCGTGCGGTGACCCCTTCCTCACTAAGTTTTGCGGCGACATCGAAATCTCGACCAGCCCGAGATAGCGCAGTGTCGCGGATGTTTCTCAAGCCGGAACTGTAGTCAGCCCGCGGCAGTTTTATTTCTTCCATAGGAGGTCCAAACTGCAATGGCAGACCTACGCCACGGTTGATGGAGTTGATTATGTCGGCTGTTTTATTCGCTGCGCTGACGACAAGGTTGAGAGCCTTTTCAACCGTGGAGGTAATGGCGTTAACCACCCTTTCAGTCAGGCTTGTGATGCCCAGATAGATGGTGACTGTAAGAGCGTCCAACGAATAGCCGACACCCGAGAACAAGTGGACGAGGAAGGCGGCAAACGGAATTAGTTGCGCCTTAATCGAAGCGGCATAACTCAGGATGTGATTTGCAAATTTAGAGGTTTCGGAGTCGGCGTTATCTAGCGCTTCGGATTGGTGATTCAACTGTTCTGCGACGAGTCTAGTTGACTCAACCCACTCCGCGTTGTTGATGACCGTCTTGCCAATAGCCCGCTCCAAATTCTGGTAGGCAGTTTCCTCCGCGGCCAGCGAACCGGTATACGTGTTCACCAGTTTGTTGGCGTCGCCCAATTGCGCCTGAGACTCTGCCAATACACCCTGATACAAGGCTTCGCGCGCCGCAGCGCCTTTGACCTTGTCAGAGAGATCCTGAATGGTGAAGCCGCGCTCTCTGAGAATGACTTCAAGGTTTTTAGTTATGCCGATATTATCGACCAGAATTGAATTTTGATTCTTAATACCCTCAGTTCCCGATCGAATCGCCTCGCCATAGCTCAATGCTTGTTGCTTGCCAAAGGCGGCTGTATCGCTGAACCGTTCAAGTAGAGTTATCGACCGGTCAAGGCCAAAGCCAGACATTAGTAAGTTTTTCAAACCAACTGAGGCGTCACTGACCGTGATGATGCCGGCCTTGACTAACCGTAGATTCTTGACCGCATTCTGAGCATCTTCCGCGCTGATGCCTTTGAAGGCGGCGACGGAAGAGACGCCGAGCAGCGCGGATTGCAAGTCTTGCGCTAATTTGACGGCTTCACTAATGAACTGCCTGGCCTGGCCAACAAACGCGTTGAAAGCATCTCTGGCAATTTGAGCAAGAAACTGGGCGTTAAAATAGGTCGAGAAGGAACTATTGACACTCTTGGCGGTATGCTCGCCTTCGTCCTTCATCTGCTTAAAGGCATTCGTAATTTGACGAGTCGCCCTTTCGGCGTCTCGATCGCCTTTAACCTGGATGATGATCGGAACTAATCGTGCTGTTGCCATTGGTGTTAGAATTCGACGCGTGTTAGTGAACTGTCCTAGTTGCCAGAATCAATGCGCGCCGAACGCGATAAGCTGCCCTCGTTGCGGCCATGAATTTCGGAAGCCGCCACAGGGGTTCTTGCATAACATTGCCGAATTTGGTTGCTGGGCGATCGGCTGTGGGCTATTTATCATTATTGGTGGGATCGTAATCATCATCATTATTCTCAGCTTGCCCGCGAGATAAGCGACTCCACAATTTGCGCCACGCGCTGCTGATGCGCCCGCTCATAGCTCGCCACGATGTCATCCCAAATAACGATCAACTCTTTCTCCAACTGAGTGAGATCGGAGGGGAAGCCGAAGCCCGAATTTCGCTCGCGCACCAGGTCTTCAATAACGTCGAGCAGCTGCTCAACATCCCCGTCTAACTCTTCGCCCTCGGTCCCAAATCCTTGCTTTGGACAATGCGGGCATCGCGCTTCGTCCGGCTGATCTGCCGCGCTGCTCAACCACGTCGCGCAACTGTCACGTCCTGGACAGCCATGCTCGCCATCGCCCTGATAGAGTTTTGAGACTCGATCCGCGACGGCTTTGGCGAGCCCGTCTAGTTTTTTCTTACCGCTTCGACTTCCTTGGACAGATGGTCCTGGACCACCAGCATCTGGTGATGCAAGGGAATGGGGCTATCAGCCGCATAACCGGAGGTCTGCTCAATTAGTTGCTGATAGAGCGCGCCCATCTTTTGCAATTTCGGCGGAATGCGAGTTTCGCCTTTGTTCAAGTGTGTGCCCTGAACAATCCAACGCTCTTTCTGAATGGACTTGAAGGTTGCGATCTGATCGGCCGTT
>Ga0070694_100001354_pt1 | contig 14301 bp, 16 predicted proteins | sample KBSK1251metaG_FD_65470 | JGI IMG/M metagenome (GOLD analysis project Ga0070694, IMG submission 65470) | Corn, switchgrass and miscanthus rhizosphere microbial communities from Kellogg Biological Station, Michigan, USA - KBS K1-25-1 metaG | ecosystem: Host-associated > Plants > Roots >... | reverse complement strand
CGAGCGTCAGCAGCGCGCCGTCGACCTCACCGGTAAGTTCGCGCGCAGCGTCACCCAGTTGATCAAATGTTCCGCGCGAGACAAACTCACCCGGGCGATCGCGGCGCAGGGCACGCCCACAAACGATCCCCAGGATCCAGGCGCGGATGTTTCCGTACGTGTGCGTCGCTATAACGAAGCCGCTGTTCGCGCCAGGAACGCCCCTTGGAGCGCGGTTCAACTCATCCTCTGTGAGGTCGCCAAGCGCCACATGGATCTGCTCGATCTTCTCTCGAATGTAGCGGCCGTAGCAATCGATTTCGGGGTCCATCGTTACTACGATTCTATCAGCCCTTCGTCGAGCCGCCGCATGACGTCGTCCACCGTCTCCGACGGCGTTAGGTTCGAGCTGTCGATCCACAAACCAAGGCCCGCCATCGTCTCACGCAATTCGCGGTCGAGATGGCGTCCCCATTCAGCACCGACCGTGTAACTGCGTGCCGCGTCTCGCTCGACAACCGTGCCAACGTCCGGAGCGAGGATGACGAGGTAGAACGGCACACCGTGCAGGTCTTCACGGAGGTGCTCCCAGCGCTCCCCCAGAATGATGTCGCCGACGACTGCCGTGAAACCTGCCTTACGAAAGGAGCGCGCGAGCAGGCAAGAGTTGCGCAGACGCAACCGCAACTGACGCGCCGCCTCGTCTTGTATCTTCTCCCCGGGACCGCTGGTGTCTGTCACCCAGGCCTCGCCCGATACGATCATCGACTGCACCGTATCCGCATCGATGTGCGCGGCGCGTTCGAACTGCTCGGCCAGAAGGCGCCCGACCGTAGACTTGCCCGCTCCCTGTATCCCCGTGACAACGACTATCTTTGCCTCGTCAGTCACTCACGCCTCCAAGAAGGGCTTCACAATCGCGCACGCGTCGATCGGGTCGTCTAGCCAGTGGATACGTTCATCGGTTGACTTGAACCAGGCGTTCTGGTGCCGCGCGAGCCGGTGCGTGCCGAACTTCGTCCCGCGAATCGCTTCGTCCAGAGTGATCTCGCCGTCCAGGTGTGCCGCGATGTCGGCGTACCCGATGCCCGACATCGCTGGAAGGCCGCGAGCATACCCCAGCGCGCGCAGCGACTTCACCTCGTCGACGAAACCACCCGCGATCATTGCATCCACTCGCGAGTCGATGCGCGCATACAGTTCTCTACGCGATAAGCGGCGGCCGATCGCCAGCCAGTCGAACTCGGGCGGGTGCTTCGTACGCCAGTGCGAGAACGGCTTGCCCGTCGCGTGGTACACCTCCAGCGCACGGACTATGCGGCGGACGTTCTGGGGCTGGATGTACTCGTCCGAATCCGGATCGATCCGCCGCAACTCCACGAGCAGCTCTTCCGGCGGTCGGGATTCGAGTTCCTTTCGGAGTTCGTCTTGTGCTGGAACTTCCGGCACTCGCCATCCTTCGAGCAACGCCCAGATATACTGCCCGGTGCCGCCCACGACGATTGCGACGACACCGCGCGACCAGCACGACTCCAACGCTTTGTTCGCGAGCTCGAGCCACGTAGCCAGTCCGAACGGCTCGTCCGGATCGACGATATCGATCAGGTGGTGCGTTAACATAGCGCGTTCGTCCGGCTTCGGTTTGGCAGTGCCGATGTCCATGTGACGGTAGACCTGGCGCGAGTCCGCGTTGATCGCTTCGAAGTCCCCGGGCAGTCGCGCAGCAAGATCGATCGCCAGCGACGTCTTGCCCGACGCTGTGGGGCCGACGACGGCGATGAGCTTGCGCGACATCGGGCTACGCGCGAACGCGCAGCGCCTCTTCGACGATGCCGCAGAACGCGTCGACCTTGAGGCTCCCCCCGCCGACTAGCCCGCCATCAATCGTCTCGCGCTCGAGGAAGCTCGAGATGTTGTCAGCCGTAACGCTACCGCCGTAAAGGATGCGCACCGTCTCCGCCTTTGCCGCGCCAAACATACCGCCGACCTCTCGACGGATAATGTCAATCGCCTGCTCGGCGTCGTCCGCGGTTGCCGCGCGGCCCGTGCCGATCGCCCAGACCGGCTCGTAGGCGATGATGAAGCCGTCTGGAATGTCGATACCCTCGAGACCGCCGCGCGTCTGCCGCACGAGTACCGACTCCATCTGCCCGGCCTCACGCTCGTCCAGCGTCTCGCCGACGCACATAATCGGCTGCAGCCCGATTTCGAGCGCCGCCTTCACTTTGCGGTTCACGATCTCGTCCGCCTCCGCAAACATCGCCCGGCGCTCGGAGTGGCCAATTATCACGTAGTCACATAGCTCTTCAACCTGCCCCGGCCCGATCTCGCCGGTCGCCGCGGTGTCGTCCTGCCAGTGAGTGTTCTGCGCGCCGAGCCCGATCTTACTCATCGTCAGCACAGACTCCACCGTCGCCAGGTAAAGGAACGGCGGGCACAGCACAACGTCCACATCCTCGACGTCATGCAGGCGCTGGTAGATTCCCTCCGCCAGCTGGAAAGCTGACTCCAGGCGCGTGTTGCACTTCCAGTTGCCGGCTATCAGAGTTTTGCGCATAGCGAACTCGCTACGACGCGGCCGACGCCTGCTGCCCGAGCGCGCGGTTGATCTCGCGGAGCCACTCTTTGGTTCGCCGGTTGCCGGTCAGCATCGAGAGCATGAACCATTGCGGGAAGATCAACACCTCTCCCTCGTCAGTGTCGAGGACGATCGCGTCGCCGCTGCCCCGGCACCCGCGTACTTGCGCAAGCGGCAACGCCACTTCTACCTCGCCGAACGGATCCATGCTCAGACTGCGCTCCCAAAGCAGGCGTCGATCCGTCAGCGTCAGCGTCCCGCGGTTGAGCGGTGTCTGATAGCCCGCTCGTCCGTCCAGGATGACAGTTTCGTCCTTTTCAAGCATCTCAGGCTCCGAACTTTCTTAGGCGACCGGCGTGCGCCATCGCCAGGGTCATCGCTTCTTTGGCCGGGAACGTGCCCAGCGAGCCACGGTCCAGATCATGCTCGTTGAACGACTCGCAGGCATCTGCACGCGCCCATTTCGAGCGGAGCATGAACGGCACGGGGTGCCACGAGTGCCCCGCCATCGTCGCTGGGGTCGAGTGATCGCCTGTGACAATAAGCACATCCGGATTCAGTTCTACTAGCGCAGGAATGGCTTCGTCCACCTCGGCGATCTTTTGCACCTTTCGGTCGTAGTCTCCGTCCTCGCCCGCGGTATCCGTGTACTTGTAGTGGACGAAGAAGAAGTCGAATCTGTCCCAGTTCTCGCTCACGGTCGCGATGCTATCCTCCAGCGTCGGCCCTACTGTGAGCGCCTCCATCCCGACGAGCTTCGCCAGTCCGCGATACATAGGATAATGCGCAACCGCAGCCGCGCGCAGACGAAACGCCTTCGGCATCGAGGGCCACTCCGGTCTCCTGGCGAAACCGCGCAGCAGTAGCATGTTCGCCGGCAATTTGCCTGTGAGACGCGTCGCGGCCTCTGCGATCCAGCGATTCACCAGAGAAGCAGTCGCTTCGCCGCTCGGTACAGTCGCCCGAGCAGCGAGCGGTTTATCGCCTAGCTTCTCCGGATCGGTGTCCGCGATCTCGTCGGTCAAGCCGTTCCCGCGCAACACCAGCACAAACCGATGCTCTCTTACGGGCTCGACAAACGCCTGCACACCATCAATCGAAATCCCCCGCAGAGCTTCGACAAGCTTTGTGCTCTCCTCGGTCGGAATGCGGCCGGCCCGCCGGTCCGTGATCCGCCCCTCAGCATCGACCGTACAGAAGTTGCCGCGCGCCGCGACATCGGACGACTGTAGATCGAAGTCGATTCCCGTAGCCTCGAGCACCCCGCGCCCGATCTTGTATTCGAGCGGGTCGTACCCGAAGAGCGCGAGGTGTCCCGGCCCGCTCCCGGGCGTGATGCCGGTCGCGACGGGCACAGTGAACCCGCACGAGCTGCCCCGCGCGAGACGGTCCAGATGTGGCGTATACGCGGCCTCAAGCTCTGTACGGCCCGTCTCCGGGTGCGGCAGGCCTCCGAGGCCATCCATGACGAAGAGCACGATCTTGGAGTCGCTCTCCTGGGCAAGCTCCCGCACGAGTTCGAGGTCCATCGCTGTTCGATTATGAAGTATTGCTTGTCTGGCCGCCAACGACTCCCGGCCATCCGCTGACGTTAGGCGCACGCTCACATATGCTGGGCCTTGCCGCCTGATGACGACCGAAGAACCACAATCCCCTCCGACGAGCAGCACCCGGCCCCTCCTCGCCAGGCTCTTCGGCGGTGAGCGCTGGGCCTCGATGGCGCTGCCCCAGTTCCGCTGGCTAATGGCCGGAACAGCATTCGCGCAGATCGCCAGCTGGATGGAAGAGGTCGCGCGCGGCTGGCTGATCCTCTCGTTTACCCACTCAGCATTGCAGCTGGCCCTGTTCGCCTGCATCCGGGGCTTCAGCCAGTTGCTCGTGTCGCCATTTGCGGGCGTGTTAATCGATAGGTTGGACCGGCGTCAACTCGCCGTCCTGACGCAGGTGCTGCCGGGCGCCAATTCGCTTGGTATTGCGGCACTCATCGCCACCGGCCAGATCGAATTATTGATGCTCTACCCCCTCGTCGCGATCAGTGGCGTTGCCGCTTCCATCAACATGCCGGTCCGCCAGGTGCTCGTTTATGACGTCGTGGGGCCGGACTACATCACGAACGCGATCGCGCTCAACGCGGTAGTCTCGAATGGCGCGAGAATCATGGCGCCGATCGCCGGCGGCGCGACGATCGCTCTCATCGGCATCGGCGCATCGTACTACACGCAGGCGGTGTTCTTCGGCCTGGCGACACTGGCGACGTTCACACTGCACCCGATCATCCATGCCGACACAGTCCGCGAGCCGTACCTCAAAAGCATTCGCGGCGGCTTCCGCTACACTCGAATGGACCCAACGGTTGCGCGCCTCGTCTTACTGAACATGATCCCCAATCTGCTCATATATCCATACGTCGCTCTACTCCCCATCTTTGCCGAGGACATTCTGGAGGTGGGTTCGACTGGCTACGGGATTCTCCTGACCGGGGTTGGCGTCGGCTCTATTCCCGGCGGACTCATAGTTGCAGGAATGCACGATTCGCGCTGGAAGGGACGGATGATGGGTATCGCCGCCTGCACCTACATGGCGATGGTCACGCTCTTCGCGTTTTCCAACGTCTTTCTCTTATCGTTCGCGATCCTGTGCATCGCCGGCGTTGGTTGGTCGATGATGGTCACGCTCAACCAGACGCTCCTCCAGATGAACGTTGCGGACGAGTACCGGGGGCGTGTGCTCTCGCTCTACACGATGGCGTCAGGGGCAACGCCGTTCGGCAACCTTGGAATGGGTGCCACGGCCAGCCTGTTCAGCGTGCAGGCGGCGGTGGCGAGCTTCGCGCTTACGGCTTGTGCCTTGGCGGCCGTACTCGGTATCGGCTCGGCGGACGTCCGCAAATTGTAGCTGGTCTACTTCGAAGCATTCGCTGATCGAAGCGCGTCCAGTTTTTCCCGCGCGGCGCCAGAATCGATGGCTTTCCGTGCCAGTTCTATCCCCTCGCCAATCGACGGCGCGCGTTCGCCCAGCCAGACGCGGATGCCAGCGTTAAGGAGCACCAGATCGCAGTGTGCGCCCGGCTCGCCAGCGAAAATGCGCTCCGCGATCGCCGCGTTTGTCGCGGCGTCGCCGCCCGCCATCTCTTCCTTCGTAGCCGCCTGGAGTCCAAACTCAGAGGCATCGATGCGCAACTCCTGGGTTTCGCCACCCTCCCAGAGGAACGCCCGACATGCGCGTGAGGTGGGTGCGTCCTCGTTCCCTTCGATTCCCTGGACAATGAGGACGCGTTTGAAGCCAAGATTGGAGGCAGCCGCGAGCATCTTCTCCATGTACGGCAGGTGGGCCAGGCCAGCGATACTGTAGTCTGCGGACGCGAGGTTCCAGATTTTCTCAACGGTGGCGAAGACGGTGCGGAGCGCGACTTCTTCGCGCACCTCGCGCATCGCCGCTACATCTGGCGCGAACCGGGTTTGATGCATGTATCCAAGACCTGTCGCCTCGAGTTGGCGTTCGACCTCTGCGGGCTCAGCGTCGACGCCTACTCCGAGAGCCTCGAGCACGTCGCCGATTGGGACGCCATGCTTGGGGCCAAGGTCTTTCTCCCCGTGCATCACGATTGGGACGCCCGCGGCGGCCGCCACGATCGATGACGCAGGCGAGACGACGATGCTCTTCTTACGCCCGTCGTACGGACTGCCGATATCAAGCAATCCACTCACCTTTGGATGGATGGTGGTGGCGTGTGCTCGGACTGCTTCGGCGAAGCCCAGCAGCTCGTCCACCGACTCACCCTTGAAGCGCTGCAGGAGCAGGAAGCCACCCATCTGCGCGCGTGTCGCCCCACCCGACAGGATCAACTCCATCGCCTCTCGCGCCTCGTCGCGCGTGAGGTCGCGGCCCGCTCGCGGACCCTGTCCGATCGCGCGCAGGTGCGCCCGCATCCGTTCGAACGGAGCGGCCTCGGGGTCGGGGGCACCGGTGTCACGGTAGGTCATGATTCGAGTTTGTTTCGCAAAACAGGCACGTCAAATGGGCGCTACAACGGCAGTCTCAAGCCGAGCGCATCGTCGCCGGGTTGATGCCCATCTGCCGGCACCAGTCCACGTAGGCCAGCGGCGATATCTCCGAAGGCTTGATCTCGCTTCGACCACCCCAGAAGACGTTTGTGTACGCGACGGGAATGCCGAGGTCGGCCAGATGCTCGTCAATCGCCGCTTTGTGGGCGAGCACGACGTCCTTGTCTGTGCCGTGGGCGACAGCCATGACATTGACATCACGGAACTCGGGCCCTGCCTCGCGCCAGTAAGCATGCGTCAGGATGTCGTGACGGCCAACCTCGCGTCCAGCCTCGGTGATGCGGTCCGGCGGTACTGCCCAGTGAAAGAGCGCGTTGTAGCGGGTCACGCGCTCTCCGGTTGCGGTCGGCTTCACGTGCTCAAGGAAAGTTGAGAATCGGCCGAGGAGGCGGCGTTCCTGTAGCGATTCCGCGATCTGGTAGAAAGTCTGTAGATCGACGCCAGCCTCGGCCGCGCGGGCTGACCACGTGTGCGGGACGATCTCAGCAGGCTTGAACTCGCGCTTGAGAGTCGAAAGAACGCGCCACTCCAGTTCGGTCAGTTCGACGACCTGAGGGTACATCACCTCGGCCGGCTCGTCGGCACGGCTTCCAGGTTCCATGCCCTTGCGACGCGTGTGCCCGACGCCGAGGACGAACAGCGCCCTGGCTGGCATCAGGCGGTAGTCCTGCGCCACGACCTTCTGGAGCAAGAACCGGCAATGTTTGTGGATATCAAAGCCCTGCGGCACCTTCAACGTCGTCCATAGCCGGTAATTCGAGCCTGGGTTCGAGCTGTCGGTCGTGCGGACTACAACATGGCCGCTGAACGGGTCTTGCTGGAACATGAAGTCGAACGCGGCATTGAGCCGGTCCGGAGGCACCTGCCAGGCAACGAGTGCGCCGTCGGCGAGATTCGTCGAAAGGAGCGTCTGGCGCACACGGCGGATCGTGCCGGCAGCAAGGAGCGCGCGAATGCGTTCGATTACCGTGTCGAGCGGGATGCCGGAACGACGCGCGATCTCACCGAACGGGTCTCGCTGGAAACCCTCGAGCTTGTCCTCCGACACCTCCAGGATCGCGACGTTCGTTTCATCCGTGAGTTCCAGTGGGACGGCGGCGTCGGTTGTCACTACGAGTAGCGCTCTTCTTTGAAAGGATCGCCGCGCATGTGATAGCCGTAGCGCTCCCAGAAACCGGCCTCGTCCTTGCGCAGAAACACAATACCGTTCACCCACTTCGCGCTCTTCCAGAAATACAGGTGCGGGACGAAGAGACGACAGGGACCGCCGTGCTCGGACGGTAGCGGCTCGCCTTCGTAGATGTGGGCGAGGAGGTTATCTTCATGAAGAAAGTCATCAAGGGTGAGGTTTGTCGTGTAGCCGCCGTAACAATGAGCCATGACCGCCTGGGCTTCAGGCTTCGGCTGGATATGCGTCATCAGGTCTTTGATGGAAAGTCCTTCGAAGTTTGTGTCCATTTTGCTCCACGTCGTCACGCAGTGGATATCAGTGTGAACCTTCGTGCGGGGCAGGGCGGTGAATTGCTCCCAGCTCCACTCCAGTTCTTCCTCGACCAGGCCGAAGACGCGGAAACGCCAGTCCTCCAATTTCACACGCGGCGTGCCGCCGTAAGTGAGGACAGGCCAGTCCTTGGCGACCTTCTGGCCGGGAGGCAGGCGGTCGCCCCACTGTTCACGGTCCTTGTCGCGCCGGGAGAGGATATCGAAAACCATTCGTTGGGGCTCCTTGAATCGAGAATAGCACGCGGTTTGCGGGCGTTATAGCCAGATACGAGCGGTTCAGTCGTTCGGGCCTCAGATGCGGTCCATCCCGTATCATCGAAGAGATGCAAACGATTGATGCTGCTGAGGCGCCCGCCCAGCCTCAGCGTCGCCTCGCACTCGGGCGATTTGCCTTCTGGCTGTCCGCTGCGGCCGTCGTTGCTCTCGATCAAGCGACGAAGGCCGTCGTACGTTCGACGATGGAGATTGGCGACGCCTGGCCGTCCGACGACTGGCCTGTGTACGCCCGGTACGTAACAAACACCGGCGCCGCTTTCGGAAGCCTGCAGAACGCGACGACGCTACTCATCGGCATGACGTTCATCGGGTTGGCGGCGATCTATCTGTACTACCGTAATCCGCCGTTCCAGCACTGGGTAGCGTCAGTCGCCATCGGGATGATACTCGGCGGCGCGCTTGGTAATCTGATCGACCGGGTTCGCGTTGGCCGCGTTACCGACTTCATTCACTTCCCGCACTTTCCCAACTTCAACGTGGCCGACTCGTCGATAAATCTTGGCGTCGCGATTCTAATCATCGGTTACTTGTTGCTCGGCGAGAGGAATCCGGCGCCTCCCAAAACGCATGAAGACGCACAGGCTGACAGCTGAGCGCGACGGCGAGCGGCTCGATGCTTTTCTTGCGAGGAGGCTGCCGGAGCTATCGCGGACGCACCTCAAGCGGCTGATCGACTCAGGCCTCGTGACGATCGAGGGGAGGGTGCCGAAAGTAGCTGAAAGGACGCGAACAGGCCTCGAGATTGATGTCATAGTGCCGCCCCCTGAAGAACTGCGCGTCGAGGCGCAGGACATCCCCCTGACGATCATCTACCAGGACAACGACCTGCTCGTCGTCGACAAGCCGCCGGGACTGACCGTGCACCCAGCGCCCGGCCATCCGAGCGGCACGCTGGTGAACGCACTGCTGGCCGCCTGTCCGGACCTGCAGGGCATATCGGGTACGCTGAGGCCGGGCATCGTTCATCGGCTAGATAAAGACACTTCCGGTCTGCTCGTTGTCGCGAAGAACGACCGTGCAATGCGGGCTTTGCAGTCGCAGCTCATGGAGCGGACCGTTCACAAGACTTACCTGGCACTGGTAACCGGCATCCCCAAGCCGCGCGAAGGTCAGATCGAGGCGCCGATCGGCCGCAGTCCGCGCAACCGCAAGAAGATGGCAGTCGTCGACAACGGGCGGGAGGCGACGACGCGGTATTGCGTCCGAGAGGAACTCCCGGGTCACACGCTACTGGAGGTCGAGCCAATCACCGGCCGAACGCACCAGATCCGGGTACACCTCGCCGCGATCGGCCACCCGGTGTTCAGCGATGCGCTGTACGGAAAAACATCGCCGATTCTTGCTCGGCAGTTTTTGCACGCGTGGAAGTTGGCCTTTCGCATGCCACTCAGCGAGCGCGAGGTGGAGTTTGCGTCGCCTCTGCCGATGGACTTGCGCGAAGCGCTGGAGAGAGTTCGGGCGGGCTAGCCCGTCGCCACGACATACCTGGCACCGCTGAGCACGACCAAGTCTTCTGTGCGCAGAGCGATTTCGGTGCCTCGCTCGCCGGCCGAGATGTGGATCGTCTCCAGGTCGCGCGCACTCTTGTCGATCAGCAGCTCGAACGCCGTTCCGCGTAGGCCAAGCACAGATATGCCGCCGACCTGCATGCCTGTGAGTCGCTCGGCCTCCCTCTGCGACGCCATCCGTAGCTTCTTCTCGCCGAGGGAGCCCGCCAGCAGTTTGAGGTCGAGCTCCGTATCTGAAGGCACCATAACAACGATCGGTCGTGCCCTGGCCGCTGTGTCTCGAAGAACGACCAGCGTCTTGTACATTGCGCTCAGGGGGACGCCGAGCAGCTCAGCGGCTTCTTCGGCGGTGTGGAATTCGCCAGCCTCGTCGTAGGTCGTGGCGGTGTAGGGGACGCGCTTGGAGTCGAGGAGACGCATTGCTTGCGTCTTGCGCACGCCCACCGCTTAGCTCGGCGTTCTAGCCGGCGCCGGGGGGCTTTCCAGCGCCGATGGGTGTGATGCCGGTGGCATAGATGTAGATGCGGGTCTGGAAGCGGGCAAGGAGCGCCTTGTGAACGTCCTTCTGCAAATCCCGGATGTATTTCGGGAGGACGGCGCCGTACCCCTTGAGCGGGAGTGTCTTGAAGTACCAGTAATCTTCGCCGTTGTAGATTAGCTTCAAGGCCGGGTCGATGTCTCCGTACTCGATGTAGGGTAGATCGAGGCCGCCCGTGCTCAGCGTCTCGATGTTGTCCGGCCGTACTTCAATCACACCCTGCATGGCGTAGACGATAACGGTCACTCGTTTGATGAGCAAGGCAGGTGCCAAGCCCGTACAATCGAAACATGACTGCTGCCGTACGGACTCGCTACGCGCCGTCTCCCACGGGCGAGCCCCATCTCGGGAACATTCGCACCGCCCTGTACGATTGGCTGCTCGCCAGGCACTACGGCGGACAGTTCATCCTCCGCATCGAGGATACAGACCAGCAACGCTACGCAGAGGGTGGCGTCGAAGCCCTGTTCGCTGCGCTGCGGTGGCTGGGGCTCGATTGGGACGAGGGACCAGATATCGGCGGTACACGTGGTGACTACGGGCCGTACATCCAGTCTGAGCGGCTACAACTGTACCAGTCGTATGCGGACCGCTTGATCGCGGAGGACAAGGCGTACTACTGCTACTGCTCGCCGGAACGGCTTGACCAGATGCGCAAGGCACAGCAGGCGCGGAAGGAGCCGCCCCGCTACGACCGCCTCTGTCGCGACCTGTCTCCGGAAGAAGGGGACAAGCGGGAGGCGAGCGGTGTGACGCCCGTGGTGCGATTCAAGACACCGTTGACAGGTGAGACGGAGGCGCACGATGTCTTGCGAGGTAGCGTCGTCTTCAAAAACGAAACGCTAGACGACTTCGTGCTGATGAAGTCGGACGGCTACCCGACGTACCACCTCGCCAGCATCGTCGATGACCATTTGATGGAGATATCGCACGTCATCCGCGGAGACGAATGGCTACCCTCAGCGCCACGACACTTCCTGCTGTACCAGGCATTCGGCTGGGAACCACCGCTGATAGCGCACGTCTCGCGCATACTTGGCCCGGACAAGTCCAAGCTGTCAAAGCGACACGGTGCTCACTCAGTGCTGGAGTACCGCGACCAGGGCTATCTTCCGGACGCAGTCGTCAACTTCCTGGCGCTCCTGGGATGGTCGCTCGACGATCATACCGAGATCATGAGCCGCGAGACGCTGATCAAGCACTTCGATCTGGATCGGGTGCTACCCAACCCGGCCGTTTTCAATGCGGACAAGCTCCTCTGGTTCAACGGCATGTATATCCGTGAAATGCCCACGGACGAGCTCGCGAAAGTGGTGCGACCGTGGCTTGAGGACGCGCTGGGAGCTCGAGTCGACAACCAGCTGCTGCTCCGGATCATCCCGATCGTGCGAGAGCGAATACATCTACTCTCGGAGATCGTCGATATAGCGGACTTCTTTTTCAAGCAAGGCCCGCTGGAGTACGGGGCAGATACGCTGCTCGGCAAAAAGTTCGCCGGAGAGCCGGCTAAGGCGGCTACGGCGTTGGAGGCGGTGATCGTAAGAGCGGACGGCCTGTCAGAGTGGACTCACGAGGCCTTGGAGGCCGGCATGCGGCCGCTGGCGGAAACGCTCGGGATGAAGGCGGGCGATCTGTTCGGGGTAATTCGCGTGGCCGTAACAGGCAAGACGGCGACACCGCCGCTCTTCGAAACGATGGAAATCCTCGGCAGGGAGACTACGGTGGAGCGTCTGAGGACGGCGCTCGACAGGCTGGGCTCAAAGGCTGGTTAGCCGGCGCCGGTGCCGTGCGTGACCGACATAAGGTCCGCCCGTATTACGAGACGGTGGTCGTACTCGCCTCCGAAGGTTGGGTCGCCGGTGTCAGTAAAGACGCCGTCACATGTGATGATCGTTAGAATATCCGACGGAGTCGCCGACATTAGGAGCCGCGAGTTCGGATCGTTCGCCACCACGCGGAAGACGTTTGACACGCGGTAGACGAGCTCGGTGCCGTCCAGGCCCCGGAGTTTAATCTCATCTCCAAGGTCGACGTCTGGAAGATAGTAAAAGACAGCCGCGCCAAACCACGTAACGTGACCCGCGAAGACTGCGTTACTGCCGACACCCGGCTTGGCCGTAAACTTGTACCACGCTACGACACTCGCCGCATCCGGACCGGTCGGCACCTCCGGCACCGCCTTTTCGTCCAAACCATATGCCGATACGGGCGCATCGACGCCGATCTTATCGATGATAAGGTCGTACGGTTCGTCGCCGAGCGGCGGAAGTGGCGTAGGTGTCGGGCTGAACGGCGATCGTGTAGAAACTGGAGTCGGCGTCAGGAAGTCACTGACGGCGAGCAGCGGCGCGTCGGACACGGGCGGGCCATCGTCACGGAAGAAGACGTTGTAGGCACCGAAAGCCAGCAGGCCGATACCCAATGCGAAGGCAACCCCGCCTACCCCCAGGAAGAGTCCGCGTCTTCGCATGTCAGGGGGCGCTCACTCTAGCCCCCGGCGTCGCTCCCGACAGCCGCGACGGCCGAAGCCGGAGTGGTGCTCTCCAGGCTCGCCCGGACGACGAGGCGGTTGTTGTACTCGCCGCCGAACACCGGGTCACCGGTGTGTGTAAACGTCCCATCGCAAGTGATGATCGTAAGCGTGTCGGTCGGCGTGCTGGCCATAACCTGAACAGCGTTGGGGTCGGTCGCGTCTACGTCGAAGATGTCGGCCACTTTGTATGTCAGTTCCGTCCCATCGTCTCCCTTGAGGCTGATTGCGTCACCCTTCGCCAGACTCGTCAGGTTGTAGAAGACAGCCGCACCGAACCAGGTTACGTGCCCCGCGAAGACTGCGTTGCTGCCGATGCCCGGCTTGGCGCTGAAGTTGTACCAGGCGACGATATCGGCTGCCCCGTCGCCGGTCGGCACCTCCGGGACTTGGTTCTGATCCAGGCCGTAGGCTTGCACCGGAGCATTCACTCCGATACTCGGGATGATCATCGTGTACGGATGGTCGCCTAGCGGAGGCGTCCTCACCGGTGACATCGTGGGAGCTGCGGTAACGACCGGCTTTTTTGTTGGAGAGGGTGTGACGGTGAGCTGAACGACCGGTTGTGCAGTCCTGTCGTCCCCACCGCCAAGCATCGTGACCGCCGCCACCGCGATGAGAACGACGCCCAGAAGGCCGGCGACGGCGCCTCCTCCGAACAGCAACTTACGGTTCTTCGTTATGTTAACAAGCACAGTTGCCTCGCCCCTCCGAACTTCATCTGCTATCTATTGTAGAACGACTCAACGCCGTACTCTAGAAACGTAGACGCGCAAACCATCTATATTGATTCAACGAATGGATTCGGAAAAAGTTTCAATTGCACAGGTTTCCGGAATTTCCGTAGGTCATTGGACGAACGCGGAGGCGGCTAAGGGCTGCACCGTTGTGCTCTGTCCTGAAGGCGCGGTTGCGTCTGTCGATCAACGGGGAGGCGCCCCTGCCACCCGTGAAACGGACCTTCTTCGCATGGGCAACCTTGTGGATCGCGTCCACGCCATCGTGTTGTCCGGCGGAAGCGCATACGGCCTCGACGTCGCCACCGGTGTCATGAGGTGGTTGGAGGAGCACGGACACGGTTACCCGGTCACGACCGGCGTGGTGCCCATCGTCCCGGCGGCGTGCATCTACGATCTCGGAATCGGTGACGGCAACGCGCGGCCGGGCGCGGACGCAGGCTACGCGGCGTGTGATTCCGCGACAACCGGCGCGATCGCGGAGGGGAGCGTGGGCGCGGGAGCAGGTGCGACCATCGGTAAGGCGCTGGGCATGGAGCGCGCGATCAAGGGCGGCGTCGGCACGGCAGCGGAGGTGACGGCATCGGG
>Ga0070694_100001353_pt1 | contig 14307 bp, 7 predicted proteins | sample KBSK1251metaG_FD_65470 | JGI IMG/M metagenome (GOLD analysis project Ga0070694, IMG submission 65470) | Corn, switchgrass and miscanthus rhizosphere microbial communities from Kellogg Biological Station, Michigan, USA - KBS K1-25-1 metaG | ecosystem: Host-associated > Plants > Roots >... | reverse complement strand
CGCCCCGCCTGCAAGGCGCGACGAGGGACAATATCCAGCATATTCGACCGAGGAGCAACGCCGCAGGCGGGGATGCAGCGACGGTCGAACGTAACAAGACTTCGGTGACGCGGCACTAGTTGCGCCCCTATCCCCCCGCCTGCTCTGAGTCACACGGACCGCATGTTGGTCTAGTCGCGCCGGATCCGGCGGGGTTGCTCGGCCTCTCGCATGGACGTGTGGCATCCTTGGAGGATGCGCAGGAATCGCCCGGGACGCCGCCGGCTCCTTGCCGCCCTGGCGGCCGCGCTGGCGCTCGCCCTTGGGGCCCTCGCGGCCCGGCCGTTCGTCGAGCGCGCCGTCGCCTCTCGCATCGAGGCGGAGGCCGCGCGGCGCGGTCTCGTGGCGCGGGTCGACGCCGTTCGCGTCGGCCTCTGGCCGCCGCTCCGGCTGGAAGGCGCCCGGCTCGAGAAGCCCGGGAGCTGGCGGCTGGGAGCCGACACCGTCGAGGCCTGGTGGCCCGGCAGGATCCGGCTCGTCGTGGGACGCGCCGTTCTCGACGGGCCGGCCGGCCTGACGGTCGCGGCGGAATCGACGACGTGGGACGTCGTCGGCGGCGCCGCGGACAATCTGCATGTCGTGCTGGGACGGCCCGGGGCGGGGCTGGACGTGCGACGGACCGCCGGACCCGGCGGGAGCGCCTGGTCGTTCGAGGCCGCCGATCTGCCGATGGGAGGCCTCCTGGACGTGCGGCGCTTCGACCGGCCCCTGCTCGACGGTGGGACGATTCAAGGCGCCGTCACGCTCCGGTCATCGGCCGGCGTCGCCGGCTTCGATCTGGACCTCGAAGCGCGCTCCGCCCGCCTGCCGGCGCTCGCCGGCGAGGGATCGGAGCAGCAGGCGCTCGGCGAGCCGACCGGGGTGGCCCTTCGGATCGCCGGCTCCTGGAAACGGGCGGAGGGTCTCCTGGAGATCCCGCGCTGGAGCGCCACGATCGACGGCGCGGCTCTCTCGGGCGCCCTCGTCGTCGGGAATCTCGACACCGACCCGAGCGTGGACCTGTCGCTCGACGTCGAGCGGGTGGATTTCGCCCGCCTGCTGCGGACTTCCGGTCTCGACGCCCAGGAGAATCCGGGCCCCGCGGCCCTCGCGGGGTCCGGCGACGACCTGGGCTCCGCCTCGCTCGCCGCGAGCGCGCGGGGCCGCGTCTCGGACCCGGCGTCGTTCGTGGTCACGCAGCGACTCGACTTCACGCCGCCGAAGCGCCTGCCTCCCGCCATCGTGAGGCTCCGCGGCGACTTCGTTCACGAGGCCGCCTCCGGCACGGGCGCCAGCCGGGCGATCGAGGTGTCCCCTTCGTCCCCCGACTTCATCCCGCTGGCCGAGGTCCCGCCGCTCTTCCTGCGCGCTCTTCTGCTCGCCGAGGACGCCGGTTTCTACGGCCACCACGGCATCGATCTCAGGGAGGTGCCCTCGGCGATCCTGACGGACTGGGCCCGCGGCGGCGCCGCGCGCGGCGCCTCGACGATCACGCAGCAGCTCGCGAAGAACCTGTTCCTGTCCCGGGAGAAGCGCCTCGGCCGGAAGCTCCAGGAGCTGACCCTGACGCTCCTCCTCGAGGAGGCCCTGGGCAAGAATCGAATCCTCGAGATCTACCTGAACGTCATCGAGTGGGGCCCGGATCTCTTCGGTCTGCGTCCCGCGGCGCGTACCTACTTCAACCGGGAGCCCCGGGACCTGACGCCGGCCCAGACGGCGTTCCTGGTCTCCCTGATCCCTGGGCCCGTGAAATACCAGAGCTCCTTCGCCCACGGCACGCCGGGGCCGGGGCTTCGACAGCTCATGAACGCCCTGCTCGCCAAGCTGCGCTCCGTGGACGCCCTGACCGAGGAGGAGTACCTGCGGGCGGTCGACGAGGAGATCGTCGTCATGGGCCGCGAGGCGCGCGCCGCGGGGGCCGGCTGAGACCCTTCTGTCATCTGCGGCGGACGACGGTCGTACTGTCCGGCCGACACTCCGACCGCGGTGCCTGCTCCGCAGCGGCCGGGGCCCGCGCCGCCCCGTGCGGCACCCAAGGAGGTCGGACTCCTTTGGGTGCAATCGCTTGCGCGGTTTCCCCCGGCACATGGACTCGACCTGGATGCGGACCCCACGGCGTGCCCGTCCCGCCCGGAGGACGTGGCACAAATCCTGCTATCCCGTGCATACAAAACCATTTAGAGCGGGAAGTAAACCGCGGGAGGCATCATGAGCATTCAAAGGACCGGCCTCGTGGCTGCGGCGATCATCGCGATGGTCGGACTCGGAGCGCTCGGCTGCGCCAGGCCCGGACCCGGGTCGGCGAAATCCACCGATGAGCTGTTGACCCAGCTGAAGGAAGACCGCACCGAGATCGATCAGACCTCGGACACCATGATGAAGCGGATCGAAGTCTTCAACGCCTCCCGCAAGCCCGGGGAGCAGACGCTGCAGTTCAGCGAGATCTTCGCCCAGGATCTGAACCCCGAGCAGCGGGACGTGCTCAACGCGCTCGTCGAGCAGGAGAAGGACATTTCCTACAAGGCGCTCCTGCAGAAGATCATCGCGGACAGGGACAGCATCCGGGAGCTGCAGGAGAAGGTGGCCCACCTCGAGCAGACCCTGCCCGACAAGTTCGTCGTGGCGAAGCGTGGCGACCGGCACGAGCAGCTGGCGCTGGCCTACCTGACCGGCGAGGCCGGCCTGGACCAGGCCAAGGCCAAGGAGCTGGTGCGCCAGGTCGACCAGACCGACGAGCTGCTGGCGGGGAACCAGGTCTGGTTCTTCTATGATCCCCAGCAGGACACCTTCCGCACCTACGTCACGCAGGGGGATGCCGGCCAGACGCCGGTCCGCGTGCGGCGCGCCCGCCAGCGCCAGCTGGTGAGAGAGCGGGACACCGCCCAGGCGCACGCCGAGAACCTGGAGCGCGTCAAGGCCGAGCTCGAGAGCGACATCGCGACCCGCGAGAACAGCCTCCACTACCACGCGGCGAGCAACGAGAGCCTGAAGGGCCAGGGGGTGCTGAGCCCGGTCTTGAGGCGCCTGCAGGACCTGAAGACGGTCGCCTTCGAGGAGTCGCTGGACCTGAGGGCGGGGAACAGCATCAGCCTCATCCCCCAGAGTTTCGGCCTCGATCAGATCCGGGCGGTGCGCCTGCTGCCTCCGGTATTCCAGGAGGGCAGGGACTTCGCCATCGAGACCGCCGAGGACTTCAGCAGCGCGCGGGTGGTGATCCTCGACCCCGACATCTTCAAGGGGAAGGAGGTCCTGCTCGCGATCGGAGGGTGAGCGAACCCTCCGCCGGGCGGCGCGCGTCCCTCTTGCCTCCACGGCGCGCGCCGCCCGGGTCATTCCATAGTGGTGCGGAGCTTGTTGCGGTCGGGGATGAACGGGGTGTTCGATGGGTGACCCGAGCTGGTCGCCAGGTTGGCTGGGCTGAAAGCATAAGTCCTTCCCATCAGCCAGTTGCGCACATTAACTCGTGGGCACGCGGTTTGATTCTCCGGCGGATGTGTACTGGCCCGGGACTCCCGTCGAGCGTCTGCAACACTTCGCGCCCGCCTTCTGCCCGTGGCCGGGATGCCACGACCATCGACGGAGCGCTTCGGGTTATCGGTTCCTGCGTCACGGGACCTTTCGTACCGCACGACGCACTGTGCCGCGCTTCCGTTGTTTCACCTGCCGTCGTACCTTTTCGAGACAGAGCTTCGGGTTGTCTTATTATTTGAAGCGTCCCGAGATGCTCGTCCCTGTCGCGGCGGGTCTTCAGGCCGGCTCGGCGCATCGGCAGCTGGCCAGGAACCTCGGCTGCGCTCCGTCCACCGTGACCCGCCTGAGCGCCCGGCTGGGCCGGCACGCGCTGCTGCTCATGGCCCGGGCTCTCGAGCACCTCCGGGGTGGGCTCACCGAGCCCGTCGTCCTCGACCACTTCGAGACCTTCGAGTTCACTCAGGACCTGCCGTTCGGCATAGCGACGCCGGTGGGCCAGGATTCGTGGTTCGTGTACGGACTGGACCCGGCCCCGCATGCGCGCACCGGCAGGCGCTCGGCCGAGCAGGAGGAGCGCCGGGCGCGCCGGCCAAGGCGACTCCGCCGCGGAGGCTATGAGGGGTCGAGCGCCCGCACCGTCCGCCTGCTCCTGTCGCTGTGCCCGAGGGGCCGGAGCCTCGAGCTCACGGGCGACGGCCACCACGCCTACCACCACGCCGCGCAGCGTCCGGAGCATGCCGGCCGGGTGCGTCTGCAGAGCTTCCCCAACCCGCGCCGCGGCCCCAAGGGTTCTCCGCGCTCGCCCGAGGCCCGCGCCCGCGACCGGGCGATGTTCCCCGTCGATGCCCTGCACGGCCTCATCCGCCACACCGTGGCCCACCATCGCCGCGAGACCATCGCCTTCGGCAGGCGCCTCAACGCGCTCATGGAACGCCTTTTCCTGACCATCATCTGGAGAAACTTCGTGAAGGGACGCTCCGAGAGGCGCCCCGACACCGACACCCCGGCCATGCGCCTCGGCCTGGCCACCGAGCCTTGGAGCTGGCGCCGCACCCTGGCCCGGCGCCTGTTCCCGGCCCGCGAGCACCTCCCCCGGACATGGCGCGACCTCTACTGGCGAGACTGGATCACACCCGTGCTCCCCTCCAACACCCGTCATCGACTCATTCACGCCAACTGACATCCAAGGACCGTCCCGCAAGCCGTCGTTCCTTCCCGCATCAGAGTTCGAACCATTCCATCCATCCGCCCCTCCTCCCCGCGAAAATCTACAACCTTCGCACCACCATGAAAAGCCCCGAAAACGGCGCCAGGGCCGTCTTCGCTGCGTCTGCCGTGCAGCGCCCACTCGGCGATTCGGTGGACGGGGCGCGGCCTTGAGCGTACCGTCGAATCGAGTACTTCCTCGCCGCACGCGCCGGGCGCACTTCACGGTCAGTGAGAAGCCGGCGCGAATCGGACCCGCGCGATGCGCGGGGCGCCGGAGTGGCGGGTGACGAGCAGCGGATAGAGGCCGCGGATCCCAGCCGCAGGCGATTCACCGAGCGCCCCCCGTCACATCTTCCTCCCCGCGCGCGATCAGGGTCCACGGTCATGGAACGGAGGACCCACCATGAGGACACCGAGCATACGGCTGGCAGGGATCGTCGCGGCGGCGCTCTTGACGTGGACGAGCGGTTCCGCGCAGGAGGTCACCACCGGAACGATGACCGGAAAAGTCACCGACCCCACGGGGCGCGGCATCCCGGGCGCCGTCGTCATCGCCACGTCCGCGTCGGGGACGCGCACGGCCGACACCGACGCGGCCGGCAGCTACATCCTGCCGTTCCTGCGGCCCGGATCGTATTCTCTCAGGGTGGAGGCCCCGGGCGGCTTCACGACCGTGATCAAGAACGACGTCCCGGTCGGCCTGAGCGAAAGGCTGCAGCTCAACTTCACGCTCGAGCCGGGGAAGACCGAGACCGTCACGGTGACGGGCGAGGCGCCCCTGGTCGACACCAAGTCCACGGGGGCCAGCACCAACATCCGCTACGACGAGTTCGCCAACTCGGTCCCGCTCGGGCGCTCCTTCACCGACACGTACGCCGTCGCCCCCGGCGTGGTCAGCGGGCTCGGCACCGGCCAGGGGAACTATTCGATCGGCGGCGCCAGCGGGCTGGAGAACTCCTACCTGATCGACGGAGTCAACGTCACGAACACGGGGTACGGCGGGATCGGCGCCTACAACATCGTCTACGGTTCGCTCGGCACGGGGGTGACCAGCGAGTTCCTGGACGAGGTGCAGATCAAGACCGCGGGTTTCGAGGCCGAGTACGGGCGGGCGCTGGGCGGCATCATCAACACCATCGTCAAGTCGGGGACCAACGACTTCAAGGGGAGCGTCGCCTGGTACGCCACGCCGGGAGGCGCGCGGTCGGACTACCGGCTCGTCGATCTCCAGAGCGGCACCTCCAACCTGATCCACGAGGACGTGCAGGACTTCGCCTTCTCGGTCGGAGGCCCCATCCGGAAGGACAAGCTGTTCTACTTCATCGCCTTCAACCCGGTCATCACGACCCAGAGGAACCAGGCCAGCTCGATCGTCAATCCGGGGTTCGCGGCGGCGGCGCCCGGCACCAACCCGAGGTTCTCCGACCCGATCACGGGATTCGACGTCACCGACGTCCAGGCCTTCCCGTCGTCCGCGCGAGAGCTGGAGAGGACGCGCACCGCCGACAACTACGCCGTCAAGCTCTCCTGGCGCGCCAATCCCAGCCACCAGGTCGATCTGACGTTCTTCGGCGATCCGGCCACGGGGGACCGGGGCTTCCAGAGGGACATCGCCCCCCTGTTCACCGACTTCGCCTCGGGGGGCGGCCAGAGCGAGATCGAGTACGGCTCGAACAACGGCACGCTCAAGTGGAACGGGGTCATCAGCCCGAAGTTCTTCGTGGAGGCGCAGATCGGGCGGCATGTCGGCAAGTTCCGGGAGGATTCCGTCAAGGACGAGACCCGGTACCTCGACCTGCGCAACAACCTGGAGTTCCGCCGGGGGGCCACGTCCTACAGCCTCGACGGGACTTCGGCGAACACGGCACCGTTCACCGTCCCGCTCACTCCCGTGGCGGACTACCGGGGCGGCGTCGGCTTCATCAGCAACCAGGACGACAAGAGCACCCAGTACCTGATGAAGCTCACGAACATCGCCGGAAACCACGAGTTCAAGTGGGGTGTCGAGTTCGACGATATCAGCTACCTCGACACGGGCACCTACACGGGGTCGTCCTTCAACGTGCAGCTGCCCGTGAGCGACGACACCGGCGCGCCGGTGGACGCCCTGACCTGCGACGGCGGCACCGGGATCTGCTCGCCGGGCGCCGACGGGATCCAGGACGTCGTCTTCGTCCCGACGCGGGGCGGCGCGCAGGTGAGCGTCCGGAACGGCACCGGCGACCCGACGGTCGCGTTCGACAGCGCCAACCGGTTCCGGGTGACCCGCGCCCGCATGGGGCCCGCGCTGCCGCCGACCTCGGCGAGGGAGTACAACGCGTTCCTGCAGGACACCTGGACCGTCGTGCCGCGCGTCACCCTGAAGCTCGGCCTGCGCGCCACGCAGGAGACGGTGGGCGGATCCGGCCGGTTCAGCCTGCCGTTCGCGACCAGGGTGGTCGACGTGGGGGGGGTCCCGACGCGCATCTACCAGCCGGGCACCTCGAACTACGACCCCAACCGGTACAGCTTCACCGGCAATCTCGCTCCGCGCCTCGGCGTCGTGTGGGACGTCCGGGGCGACGGGAAGAGCAAGGCCTACCTGAACTGGGGACGCTATTTCGAGAGGGTGCCCAACGACCTGGCGGTCCGCGCCTTCAGCAACGAGGTCGGGGTCAGCCTGCAGGAGTTCAACGACCAGGCCCTGACGTCGGCCCGCGTCGTGGCGGGCGGGCTCGCGCCCGGCTCATGCGTCGACGGCTCCGGCGTGGCCAGCACCTGCGATCCGCTGGGGGCCACGTTCACGCAGGGGGTCGAGCCGACGACCGTGGTCGGGGGGGCGAAGCTTCCGTACGAGGACGAGCTGTCGGGCGGCTACGCCTTCGAGCTGACGCCGACGTCCTCGCTCGAAGCGCGGCTGATCTACCGGACGCAGGGGCGGGCGCTCGAGGACACGCAGGTCAACGCCATCGAGCAGATCCAGAACTTCTACTACGGGGTCTCGTACGGCTACCCGTACGATCCGTTCGGCGGAGCGAACGGCGTGGACCAGGGGAAGGGGGTCGGCCGGAGCGCGACCTTCCCCGCGACCGTCTTCGGCCCGTACGTGCTGGCCAACCCGGGGACCAGCAAGGTCCCGCAGGGCGGGCTCTTCCCGTTCCCGAAGCCGGAGCGCACCTACGAGGCGCTGGAGCTGATCTACAACCGCCGCTTCTCGAACAACTGGTCGCTCCTCGCCAACTACCGGCTGTCGAAGCTCGAGGGGAACTACGAGGGGCTGTTCCGGAACGACAACGGCCAGAGCGATCCGAACATCACCTCGCTCTACGATTTCCCCAGCAGCCCGCTGCTGCAGAGCCAGTTCGCCCCGGGCCCGCTGCCGTCGGACGCGCGCCACGTGCTGCACGTCTACCCGAGCTACGTCTTTCCCATCAAGCTGCGGGTCGGTGCGAACCTCACCTGGCAGACCGGCGTGCCGCGCACCTCGATGCTGGCCCACCCGATCTACCAGAACGCCGGGGAGATCCCGGGGAAGGACCCGGTCTACGGCTACTGGGCCGATCCCGGCAGCGGCCCGATCATCAGGACGACCTCGTCCCTGCCGAGCGCCTTGACCGATCCCGACGCGCTGAGCAACATCTTCCTGTACAGCTACACGCCGGTCAGGCGCGGCAACCTGGGGCGCACGCCGAGCGTCGCGTCCCTCGATCTGCACGCCGACTACCCGGTGACGCTGGCGAAGAGCCGGCTCCGGATCATGTTCGACGTGTTCAACGTCACCGGCTCGCAGAAGCCGATGACCTACGAGGACACCGTCGAGCTGACGGCCGGCGTGACCGATCCGGATTTCCTCAAGGCGATCCAGTACCAGGTTCCCCGGTCGTTCCGTCTGGCGGCGCGCTGGGAGTTCTGAGAACGGAAGGTCAGTCGGCGGCCTTGGCGATCAGCCCCAGCTCCACGCGGGCCCGCTCGACGACGGGGGAGCCGGGACAGCACGACTCGAGCCGGGCGAGCGCCGCCTCGGCCTCCGGCCGCTGTCCCGACAGGCGGCAGGCGGTCAGGAGCCCGTAGAGCGTCACCTGCGCTCCCGGGTGGCCGGGGGAGTCGGCGAGGCAGGCCTCGAACGCCTTCCTCGCCGCCCTGGTGTCGCCCGCCTTCAGGTAGTCCCACCCGATGGCCGTCTGGATGTCGGCGAGCACGTCGGGCTGGTTCCTGGCCTCCTTGGTCTTCAGGGCCCGCTCCAGGAACTCCCTGCTGGTGTGGAACAGGTTCATGCGGTAGTACAGGCGGCCGATCTCCCGCAGCGCCTCGAGATCGTTCCGGTCCTTCGCGAGCCGCGCCTGCCACGGCCCCAGCGGGGCGAAGTCCGAAGGCATCCCGTTCAGCAGCGAGAGGTAGGGGGACGGCTCGCCGAACCCCTCGCGCCGGGCGATCTCCGTGCCCCAGGGATCCATGATCACCAGGGCCGGGATGCTCTCGATGCGGTAGCGCTGCGCCAGTCCTCCCGCGTTGTCGAAATCGACCTTCACGAAGACGAACTTCTTCGACAGGGCGGTGACGTCCGGGCGGGCCCAGAGCTGGGCTTCCATCTCCCGGCACGGGCCGCACCAGGTGGCCCAGAAGTCGATGAGGACCGGCTTCCCCTCGGTTCGGGCCCTGTCGAGGGCCCGGCCGAGATCCTTGGTCCACTCGATTCCGGCCTGCGCGCGGGCCTGTGACGCCGGGAGGGCAAGAGCGATGCAGGACGCCAGAACCGCCGTTCGGCCGAAACGCGTCATGTGAATTCCCCCGGGGGCTGCCTGGCCCCTCATGTACCACGCGGGCCCCCGGCCTGGCAAGCGTTTTACCGGTTGATCCGGCCGGTTCACCGAGGCATACTCCCGACTCCGGAGCCAGGGGGATCGTCGCGGAAGGAGGAGCCTGTGACGGGTTACAAAAGGTTCATCGTTTCTTCGGTCATCTTGATGCTGGGGGCAGGCGCGCTGGTCGCGCAAGACTTCCCGAAGGCACGACCGGAGGCGCTTTCCGTCGAAGGGCCGGCGCGGCTGTCCGTCACGACGCCTTTGGGGAGCGACGTCCTCCTGCTCGATACCTTCTCGGGCACCGAGGCGATCTCCGAGCTGTTCTCGTTCAAGCTAGGCATGTACGCCCCGGGCGGCCAGGAGATCCCCTTCGAGGCCGTCCTGGGGAAAGACTTCCGGGTGACAGTCCTGCTGCCGACCGGCGAGACGCGCTATTTCCACGGCATCTGCAGCCGATTCAGCGCGGGGGACACGGGGGACGTCAGGAAGTACCGGGCCGAGATCGTCCCCAAGGCATGGCTCCTGACCCGGCGCCAGCAGAGTCGGATCTTCCAGGAGCTGTCCGTCCCGCAGATCGTGGCCCGTGTCCTCGGCGGAGTCCCCGGCCTGGCGTTCGAGACGCGCCTCGCGGGGACCTTCCCGGCGCGCGACTACTGCGTCCAGTACCGGGAGACCGACTGGGACTTCATCAACCGGCTGATGCAGGACGAAGGGATCTACTACTTCTTCAAGCACGGCGCGGACGGCCACACCATGGTGATCACCGACACGCCCGAGGGGCACCCGGATCTGCCCGACGCGGTCCCGTTCCGCGGCAACCTCACCGTCCCGGCGCGGCCGAATTCGATCTACGCGTGGGAGAAGGCCCAGGAGATCCGGTCCGGCAAGGTCACCCTCCGGGACCATCACTTCCAGACGCCGGACGAGACGCTCGAAGGGAGCGCCACCATCCAGGACAGCGTGCAGGCGGGGCAGGTCGTCCACCGGCTCGCGGTTGCGGGGAACGACCAGCTCGAGATCTACGACTACCCCGGCGGCTATGCCGATCGGTTCGACGGCATCGATCCGGGCGGAGGGGAGCGTCCCGAGGAGCTGCAGAAGCTGTTCGAAGCGGCCCGAAGGACCGCCGAGATCCGGATGCAGGAGGAGGCCGTGAAAGGCCTGGCCATCGAGGGGGTCGGGACGGCGCCGGCGCTGGCGTCCGGCCATGCCTTCACCCTGTCCCGCCACCCGACCGCCGCCGGCAAGTACGTCCTGACTGAAGTCCGGCACGCCGCGCGGGTGGTGACGTCAAGCGGCGGGGCGGACTATCACAACACGTTCACCTGCATCCCGCAGGGACTCCCGTACCGCCCGGCCCGGACGAGCCCGATTCCGGTGATCCCGGGACCGCAGACCGCGATCGTCGTCGGGCCTCCCGGCCAGGAGATCTTCACCGACAAGTACGGCCGCGTGAAGGTGCAGTTCCACTGGGACCGGCAGGGGCAGAAGGACGCCGACAGCTCCGCCTGGATCCGGGTCGCCCAGCCTCACGCGGACACGGGGTCCGTCGTCATCCCGCGGGTCGGCTGGGAGGTCGTGGTGTCGTTCGAGGACGGAGACCCCGACCGGCCGCTCATCCTCGGCAGGGTCTACAACGCGGAGCCCGTCAGACCAGCTCCTTGAGGGTCAGGACGACGTCGCGCGTGGCGTCCCCCGAGCGGACCGTGAGGCGGACCTGCGTCCCTGCCGGCTCGCTCTTGAACCGGCCGCGGATCCCCGGCAGGTCCAGCTCGCTCGCCTTCTTCCCGTCCACGGCCAGGATGCGATCCCCCGTGCGCAGGGCCGCCTGGGCGGCCGGGCCTCCGGGGACGATGTCGATCACCTCGAACCCCGACTCGGACTGGTTCAGCCACATCCCGGATCGATCGAAGACGTCGGGCTTCGACCCCAGGGCGTTCGGCTCGAAGATCAGCTTCTGGTTGGCGTAGTCGAAGACGATGTTGAAGCGCTTCAGGACGCCCGCGCCGACGTTCCCCGCGACGTACGGATCGGTGAAGGACCCCTTCTTCTGCAGCGACAGCTCGGTGACCGGAGAGGCGACCTGGACCGACCCCAGGCGCAGGGTTCCGGCGCGGGCCACGAGGCTGCGGGCCGCACCTCCGACGCCCCAGCCGGTGACCGCCTCGACCTTGGCGGCGTAGCGATCCTTGAGGTTGTGTTTCTCGGCGAACGGTCCCAGGAGCGTGATCGAGGCGCGGCTCCCGGTGTCGATGTCGAACTTCCCCGCGATGCCGTCGATCTCCCCTTCGACCTGCGGAACGTGGCCGTTGAACCGGAACGGCACGACTGTCCCCTTTCCCTTGTAATCGAAGGCGGCGGGGTCGGTCAGGGTCAGCCGGCTGTTCTCGTAGTCGACCCGCACCGTGAACCGCTTGAGCACCTCGTAGCCGATGAGGCCGGACTGGGCGACCCCCTCGGCGCTGGCGAGCGATCCGAGCGCAAAGATCGCGAACACCTGGTTCGAAACGGTCACGTCCCCCACCTGCAGGGAGCCGACCTTGGACAGGGCCACGTCCTCCGACTTCTCGCCGACGCCCCGACCCTGCAGCGCCCCCTCGGTCTTGAGGCCGATCTGCCGGGCCAGCTCGGGGGTGACGATGTTGGCGCCCCCGGTGTCGAACAGCATCCGGAACGGACCCTTCCCGTCGAGCGTCACCATCAGGTAGATGTGATTGTTGATGAGCTCGAACGGGACGGTCGTGGACCTCGCGTCGTGCGCGAACTTGAAGTCGGCCGGCGGGGGAGCAGGCATGCGGAAACGCGCCTCCTCGACCGGCAGGTTGAGCTCGACGCTCTGCAGGGTGATGACCTGGTCGTACTTCGTCTCGCCGTTCGTGGAGCGGAGGGTGAAGGGGATCCGGACGCCCTGGACCGCCCGGTAGTCCGAGACGAAGGTGGTACGCGTCTCGACGGCCGCCTTCTCGACCACGCGGTCGATGAGCCAGGTCTTCGTGTCCACCCACAAGTCGAAGGGGCGCCCGTCCTTCGGGGTGATCCGGACGACCCGGAACTGACGGCCGGCCTCCTCCTTCGTCGCGGGGGCCTCCATCGTCGCCGGCCAGCGATCCGGGAAGAAATAGGCGAGGCTCCTGCGGTAGGCGTCGTTGGCCGCCGCCTCGCGCTCGTCGCCGCCTTCGTCCTTTCTCACCTGCCTGGATGTGTCCTGCATCCAGAGAGTCGTGCCGTCGAACCCCTGCGCCTGCCAGATCGGCCCCAGCTCGACGGTGTCGACATAGCGTCCCTTCCTTACGTCGTCCCAGGACTCCACCGGGCCGGTCATCCCGCCGGTGGCCAGCGTCGCCTTCGTCCGCATCGTGACCACGGCGTCCCAGGCCTTCCCTCCGCTCGCCTCCTTCACTCTCGAAAGGACGTCCGCGGAGCTCCTCTCGGGAGCGGCGGCGGTCGCCGGTAAGGCCAGAAGTCCGAGAACGGTCACCGTCAGCGCGAGTCTCTCTGCCTTCGACATGATCCTCCTCCCGATCCCCGAACGGGTTTCACGGCAGGATACGCCTGCCGGGAGCGCTTGGTTCCGTGGATTCACCATAGTGGCGCCGAGAGTGTGGAGACATGTCTTGTGCATCGGGCCGTTCGCCGGCGGGAGCCGTCCGCGGACAACCGGCCGTCCGCGAACGCGGTGCCGCCGTGACTCGTGGGGAATTCCTTGATCCAGGAGGGGAAACGTCCTGGCGCAACCCTTGAAGATGGATAGGCATGGACCTGCAGGTCGTCAAACTCCTCCGTTTCGGTTCCACACTCTGAGCGCCACTATGGACTAGGCGCGGCGGTTGCGGGCCATTCGCCGGGCAGGCGGCCCAGGGCTCCTGAGCCCGTCCGCCTTGGCCTGGTAGAGGAGACGATCGGCGGCCCCCAGCAGCGCCTCCTTGGTCCGGCCGTCCCGGGGATAGAGGGCGATGCCGACGCTGGCGGTGACGGGGGGCTGCTGACCGTCCGCCGCGAGCCGGTCACAGATACGACGCACCACCTGGCGCGCGGCCTCTTCCGAGGCCTCCGGGAGCACCACCGCGAACTCGTCCCCTCCATATCGCGCGGCGGTGTCGAGCGCCCGGCACGATCGCTGGATCGCCTCGGCCATCCGGATCAGCGCCCGGCTGCCGATCAGGTGGCCGTGCCGGTCGTTGATCTCCTTGAGCCCGTCCAGGTCGAAGAACAGCACGGCGAAGGAGCGCCGGCTGCGCCCGGTACGGCGAATCTCCGCCTCCAGCACGTCCGTCAGCTGCCGGTAGTTGACGAGCCCCGTCAGGGGATCCGTCCGGGCCAGCTGGCGCAGTCGCTCCTCCACGGTGCGGCGCTCGGCGACCTCGGCAGCCAGGATCTGCGACGTCACCGCGGTCACCGCCATGAACCCCTGCAGCAGCATGAGCGACTGGTTGACGTCGGGGGTCGCGAAGGGGCCGTGCCCGTGGAGCGTCCCGCGGATGGCCACCGCCGAGACCAGGAGGATGGCGATCGCGGCCCCGCGCTTCCCGAAACGGAACGCTCCCCAGACGAAGATCGGTATCAGGAAGAAATCGACCGGAGAGTGCGTCGAATTGGCGGGCTGGAACCCGCCGAAGACCACCTGCGCGGCGCCCAGCAGGCAGGTCAGGAGCGCGACGCATTCGAGCGCCTGCATGCGCGTCCAGGTCAGGCGCGGATTCTGCGCCCACAGGAGGATCGCCGGGGCGATCACCAGGGCGCCGGCGGCGTCTCCCAGCCACCAGGTGCTCCAGATCGAAGAGAAGTCGGCCCTCAGGGCGAGCCCGCCGAGGACGATGCTGGTGACGCC
>Ga0070694_100001350_pt1 | contig 14315 bp, 15 predicted proteins | sample KBSK1251metaG_FD_65470 | JGI IMG/M metagenome (GOLD analysis project Ga0070694, IMG submission 65470) | Corn, switchgrass and miscanthus rhizosphere microbial communities from Kellogg Biological Station, Michigan, USA - KBS K1-25-1 metaG | ecosystem: Host-associated > Plants > Roots >... | reverse complement strand
TGAGCTCAAGCATGATCCGCACACCTTTGCCCGCAGCAGAAATCTTAGCCGTACCGACGCTTTCTCCCTGGCCATTCTTCATTTCAACGGTAACCGTCTGCTTTGCGCTTCCGTAAGATAGAAGCAAAGTAGCGAGTATTATCGTTACCGGCCATACAAACATTTGTCGCTTCATCATTCTCTCCTCCATGCAAGTCAATTTTCGTCAACTCTGTTTCTTTCGGGTCTGGGCCGCTTTCTTTGCTGAACGCGATCGAGCAGCCGCCGATCTTTTCCTGGCCGCGCTATGCGCCTGACGCGAGAGCGCACGCTTCGAAGCCGCGCTCCGGCCTTCACGCTTCAGCGCGCGCGAGGTTGCCCGCGAACGCTTCGCCGATTTCTTCGCGCTCTTTTTCTTTCCCTTCTTCAGGTCGCGCGCGGCTTGCTTGCGCGTCTGCTTTGATCCCTTCTTTGGCGGCGGCAAATCCACTCCCGCTCGACGCGCCTTCGACAGACCAATGGCAATAGCCTGCTTAGCCGAACGCGCGCCGTGCTTGCCCTCGCGCACGTGCTCGATTTCTTCCCGGACAAATTCCCCTGCCTGAGTACTCGGAGCTTTTCCTTCTTCCTTGTCTTGTTTCGCCTTTTCGAGTGTTTCTTTTTCCGGCATCCATTTCTCCTTCCGCTCGTTCAGTGACCTCGCGCTGTCTTTAGACGCTCGTCAGTTGAGCAACACGAATGCCAATGTCGCCTCGCCGAAAATGGAAGATTTCCTGGCTTCCCACCTGGCACTAACTGATTTTATTCGGGCCGCGGAAACTGCAGGCACTTCGGTTACGCGCCGTCTCTGCTGATCGGTGCGATGTGCTTAACCTTTCAAGTCCCGATGTATGAGACTGGTACGGCGGCTGATCGAATTGAACCATGAGTTTCGTTGACGGCGTCGTGGTTGGCAAGTTCAGCGGATTAGCCGATAATGCGGCCAATGTTGTTGGCCGAGTCAGGAATCAACCGTCCCTTGGCGATCTGCCTTTCAGCTTGTCTTGTCTGGAGCTTTTTTGCCTGCGTCTGGATGTGTTCTCATCATAGCGAGGACGCATCCGAGAATCGAGCCGGCTATCAGACAGCGACTTGGGTAATCTCTGGCGACTGCTACAGTTGTCCGATAGAAGATGCCCGAGTTGTGATCCCGCACAGGCCAACGACGATCGATCCTTCAAGTGATGCTGTAAACCGAACTGTCCTCTTAGATTTTCAGCAAGCTGGAGACTGGCTTACGACAGCGAGTCTGAGTCACTTGCCGCTCTCGACCGCTGACCCTCCGCTCGAACGCCTTTGCGCGTATCGCATTTAGTCTTCTCCAGCCACCAAGCTGTTCTCTCTGCACGTCCGTCACAAATGTGTCCTAATTCCTGCTCTGGAGATTTCAGAATGAAACGATTGTTCATCGCGCTGCTCTTCTCTCTTGCCTGCGCCGGCGCGACAGTATCACAAAACTCTGCGGTAAAGCTCGAAGGACAGGTTGTATGCTGTGCCGAGTGTTGGGCCGAAGCTGACCGCACCAAAGTTGAGTACGGAACAGCAGAGAACCTTCTGAAAGCCCGGTCGTGCGTTGAGCGCGATCCGACTCTGCTCGCGGTGCGCGAAGGCGACAAGTTCAAGCTCTACCAACTGGCGCTGGGAGAATTTCGCCTGCCGGGAAAAAACTGGATCGATTTTGTCGGCAAGCGCGTAGAGGTCACTGGCTCAATCCAAACCAGGAAAGACACACGCATCTTTCGGGTTGATTCTTTGAAGGTGCTGGCGCCGAGCCTGGCCGAACGCGAAGCTGCCAGGGCTGTCGGGCAAGAGGTTGAACAAAATCTGACCGATCTCTCCGGGTCTCAGCAGAGCCTCAACTCTCTCAAAGGCCGGATTGTGATCTTGAACTTTTGGGCCACCTACTGCGTTCCCTGCAAAAGCGAAATGCCGGATCTGGCGGCCATCCAAAATGAATATGCCGCGCTTGGCGTCCAGGTGATTGGGGCCTCGACCGATGAGTTGGCGGATCGTCAAAAGGTCTTGCAGTTTGTAAAGGAAAGCAAAATAAATTTTCCGGTCTGGATTGGGGCCGCGACCGGTGACATGCTGCGCTTCGGATTGGGCTCGGCGCTGCCGGGCACCGTGGTCATCGGTAAAGATGGACGAATCGCGAGAGTGATCTCCGGGGTCGTGAATCAAGCCGATCTAAAAAAGCAGATTGACGTGATGCTCGCTTCAGCCTCAACGTCCGCAGAGCCACCAAAGAACAATCAGCAGGTGACTTCGTCCAGGAAGCCCGCCCAGGTTTCTTCAGTTCCCAGTTGACCACTTTGACCTGGCGAGGGCCGCGCCGTGAGCGGGGCAGGAAACGACAATTATAAATGGACCTACGGCGTGCGTCTCATCGCGAACCAGATTGATCGCGCCAAATGGCGAAACACGCTCACTTACAGATTTCATCCGCGAGTGACGGTTGGGATTGAGTACAACCCTCTGGCTAAAAAGGTCAGCCCGCTTGCCAATCTGGTGGCGATTACTGAGACGCATACCCGGCCGGCCCTGGTTCTGGGAACCAGTTCGGATCGGATCGGGACTCCTTCGGGTCAATCCTTCTACGCAACGTTTAGTAAGAGTCTGAAACACGCGACAGGCTTGCCAGTGGCGCCCTATGTTGGAGTGGCCTACGGAACTTATGAAGATCGCGCGCGGGTTATCGGCGGGCTAAACATCACTCTGAGCGATCGCTGGAGTTCCACGATTCTGTTCGACGGAGTGCGAGTTCATCCACTCCTGAATTACACCTTTGGGCGGCACCAGTTGGGAGTAATTTTGGAACGCGGCCGCAACCCCGGAGTTAGTTACAGCATTTCATTTTAGATTGGTGACGCGAACGTATTACCATTAAGCGCAACCAATGCGATGAGACACCGCGTCAAGCAGCGAACCCGTTCTCGCAAAAAGAAGCAGAGCACGACTTCGTTGTCAGAGCTGGCGATTTTATTCCTCAAGCTCGGAACGATCGCTTTCGGCGGACCCGCCGCTCACATTGCCATGATGGAGGATGAAGTTGTGCGTCGCCGTCGCTGGATGACGCGTGAAGACTTCCTCGACCTGCTGGGCGCCACCAACCTCATACCCGGTCCAAATTCGACCGAGATGGCCATCCATATCGGTCACCGGCGAGCAGGATGGAAGGGACTGGTGGTGGCCGGCGCCAGTTTCATTCTTCCCGCGATGCTGATTGTCACGGGCTTTGCCTGGGCCTATGTCCGCTACGGGTCTGTTCCCCAGGTCAAGAGTGTTCTCTACGGGGTAAAGCCAGTCATCATCGTGATTGTTCTGCAAGCACTGTGGTCCCTGGGTCGCGCAGCCTTAAAAACCAAGCTGCTGGCCGGGATCGGAATTGCGGGAGTCATGCTGACCTTTTTGGGACTCCACGAACTTCTCGTTCTTTTGGGCGGCGGCTTGCTTGTGGTGGCCGTACGATTGATCCGGCGAGCAAACAACGGTCAACAGAGCCTCCGGTCGCTGATGTCAGCGTCGCCTTTGATTGTATTCCTCCAGTCAGGCGCGACGACGGCTTCATTCAGCATGACAATGTTGTTTCTCTTCTTTCTCAAAGTCGGAGCAGTGCTATACGGAAGCGGTTATGTTCTCCTCGCTTTCATCCGCGCCGATTTGGTGGATCGTTGGCATTGGTTAACTGAATCGCAATTGCTCGATGCCGTTGCTGTCGGACAGGTCACGCCCGGTCCAGTCTTTACCACGGCAACTTTCATAGGTTACGTGCTCGGCGGAACAAAAGGCGCAATGGTTGCGACGGTTGGAATATTTCTGCCCGCTTTTGCTTTCGTGGCGGTGAGCGGCCCTCTCGTTCCGCGAATTCGCCGGTCGGCACCTGCAGGAGCGTTTCTGGATGGCGTTAATGCAGCGGCACTGGCACTGATGGTTGTCGTTACGTAGCAGCTGGGGCGCGCCGCAATTGTCGACTGGACGACCATTGCACTGGCTGTACTAAGCGGAGCGATACTGTTTGGTTTTCGAGTGAACTCTGCCTGGCTGGTCCTGGGAGGAGCGATAGCTGGTTGGCTACTCTACGGCAGATAAGCAGGCGCCCGTCCACGAGTCATGACGATCCAGTGACAACGTGAGGGCCTGCTCACTCCTTGTTTCCGGTCACAATAATCACGTTGGCCGGCAAGCTCATTTGATTATCGGAAAAGAACCTGGTTGCAGCTTGCTCAACCTCCTGCGCAACCTGATCTCTCTGTTGCTGAGACAAAGTGGCTAACTTTTGACGCAGCGTTCCGGAAGTCTCGGCTCGCATTTCCCAAAACTCCTTCGGCGTAAAGGGTGCCACGATCTGGAACTCAAGCGGATTCTCTCTTACTTCAATCGCTCCGGCCTGCTGAAGGATTCGCGCCAGATTACCGGGCTCGGCAAAACGAAACGCTCCCGGCGCGTCCCTGTCCGCCGGCGTCGAAGCGGCGAGGTGTCGTTCGAGCGCCTCGTTAGACAGCGAGAAGAAAGGGTTGAGTTCGCTCTTGCCCCAAACGGCCAGCGCTATTACGCCTGAAGGCTTCGTCACCCGTAACATCTCGCTCAGACCCGCCAAAGGATCGGGAAAAAACATTGCTCCCAGACGACAAACCACGACGTCAAAAGAATCGTTCTCGAATGGCAGAGAGTCCGCCGCACATTGCCGAAACTCTATGTTTGTTAATCCAAGTCGCTGCGCCTCGCTTTGCGCTCCGCCGACCATTTCTGCCACAACGTCGCTGCACAGAACGGATCCGGTTGGTCCAACTTTTTCCGCGATCGTAAGGGACGGCTCACCTGAACCGCCGGCAACGTCGAGTACTGACTGCCCCTGGACAATGCCTGCGGCGTCGATGAGCGCCTGCGTGACGGGGGCGAACATTGTTCGGATCGGATCGCGGTGCTTTTGCCAATAAAAGGCGTTCTCGCGCCACTCGCGCAGAGTTTCGTCAGCCTGTCTGTCGTCATGCTTTGGATTGGTGATGGGCATCGTTATCTCTCGTCTACTGTGGTTGAAAAATTTCAGCAGGGCGTCCTCTCTGCTTCACACCGCCTTCATGCAAGACCACGACTTGCGTCCCCAATCGCATCGCTTCGTCGATGTTGTGTGTGACATAGATAAAGGGAATGCCGACTCGCTCCTGCACCGCGACTACTTCATCTATTAGTCTGGCGCGGGTCTCCCCATCCACCGCCGAAAGCGGTTCATCGAGGAGGACTACCGCCGGATCGGACGCCAGCGCGCGAGCCAGAGCAGTGCGCTGCTGCTCACCTCCAGACATGTTTTGCGGATAGCGATCCGCTACGTGTTCGATCTTGAACAGACTCAACATTGCCTGCGCGCGTTCCCGCCGCGGCGGACCCGGAAGACCTTTGTCCTTTATTCCGTAAGCGATGTTCTGCGCAGCCGTCATGTGAGGAAACAGCGCATAATCCTGGAAGACATATCCGACGCGCCGCTTTTGAATCGACAGGTTCGTTCCCCGAGCGGCGTCGAAATAAATCTCTTCGCCAATGCTAATTCTCCCGCTGTCGGGAGTAATAATCCCGGCGATGGCCCGTAGAGTGGTCGTTTTTCCCGAGCCTGATTGCCCAAACAGGATCGTTATTCCTCCGGCCGCGTCAAAAGCCACATCGAGCGTAAAACTTCCGCTCTTGTCTGACTCCAGATGCTTCCTGATCGCTACATGCAGCAGAGGTTGGCTAATATCTGATCGCCCCCTTGGTAAGTTTACTGGTCAGATAGACGGCGCCCACCGAGATTCCAGTCAGGATCACGGCCAAAACCTGCGCTCGTTTATCCTCGCCGCTAATCACCGCTTCGTAGATCGCCAGCGGCATTGTTTGGGTCTTGCCGGGAATGTTCCCTGCCAGCATGAAAGTCGCGCCGAACTCTCCCAGCGCTCGCGTGAAACTCAATACTATGCCGGCGAGAATACCGCGGCGAGCCAGCGGTAAGGTGATCAGAAAAAACGTTGCCAGCCAACTCTTACCCAAAGTGTACGACGCGATTTCAAATTGCGGATTGACACTTTCGATCGCCGCGCGCGCTGACAGAACCATTAACGGCAAGGCCAGCACGATTGCGGCAATGACCGCAGCTTGCCAGGTAAAAGCGACAGACCACCCGGTCAGGTTATACACGGGCTCGCCAATCAGGCCGTGCCTTCCGAGCAGTACGATCAGATAGTAGCCGCTTACAGTTGGCGGTAAGACCAACGGCAGAGTGAAGCACGAAGCCAACAACTCCTGCCCATGGAACCGGCCTTTCGCCAGCAACAGCCCCAGGGCCAGTCCCAGCGTCGCGATTATTGCGGTCGCCACCGTTACGACCAGCAGAGAAAGCTTGAGTGGCTCCCAAATCATCTATTTGCCCGAAGTTTAATGTCCGACAAGCTTTAGCTTGTCGAAACTTTGCGACAAACTAAAGTTTTGTCGGACATCGTCTATTTGATTGCCTGGAAGCCGTGCTTCACCAACGCGGCCTGACCTTCGGCACTGAGAACGAGATCAATGAACTTCCGAGCGGCTTCCCTTTGTTGACTGTCCCTGACCACCGCAATCGGATACAGGATTGGATCGTGCGAGTCATCGGGGGCCCGCGCCACTAACTTAACCTTATCTCCTGCGCTCAAGGCGTCAGATGAATAGACGACACCGGCGTCAACCTCATCGCGGGCGACATAATCCAAAACCTGACGCACATCCTCGGCGAATATGAGTTTTGACTGAATCTGCGGCAACAACTTGAGCTTGTTGATTGTCTGTTCAGTGTATTGACCAGCAGGTACCGTCTTCGGATTTCCCACTGCGACTTTCTTTACTGACGGATTTGCGAGATCACTAAATGACCCAGGACCCGGGCCTTTGGCCGGAATTATCAGAACAAGTGAGTTTCCGGCAAAGTCTGTGCGCGTGTCCGGGACGATAAGACCCTTGCTCGCGAGTTCGTCCATTTGTTTTGCGCCCGCACTGGCGAAGACATCTGCCGGCGCGCCGGACTCGATTTGCTTCTGTAAGGCGCCTGAGGCTCCGTAGTTGAAATGAATCTTAGTGCCGGTGCGCGCCTCGTAAAGTTCCGCGATCTCTCTGAACGCATCCTTGAGACTTACCGCCGCCGAAACAGTCAATTCACTGGCCGGTGCTCCCGACGGAGAGGGTCCCCGGGATCGACAACCTGGGATCAACACAAGCAGCAATGTGAGGATTGCAACCGCACGAGACTGCGGTGTTCCGTTTGAACCACCTGACCGGTGAAGTATTCGCGCGGTTTTCATCTCGCCATTAGCCTTGCCTCAAGAGTTGGCTCTCGTGTGTTCCCAAGCTTGCCCCGAAGGGGCTACATCCTCCGGCCCAGGGTTGGCGCTTTGGGCTACCCCGGGTACGGTCGGATCTTGTGTCTCAACCGCAACGCGGTTGCGCCTACCCTGCGGCATTCTTAATAGAACTTACACAACCGCGTTGCGGTCGAAAACAAAATCCGTCGAGTACCCAGGGTAGCCCAAAGCGACAACCCTCGGCTGGAGGACTTAGCCCCTTTGGGGCATAAACGAAAATCCTCGCACAGCGACTAAGGTCGCTTGAAAGTCCACCACCGTCAGAAATCGAGCTCGATACCGAGTTGAATCACCCGCGGATCGCCCGCCGATATAATGGAGCCAAATCCAGGCAACGCCCAGGACTGCGTTCGGTGCCCCCCAGCGGTGGCGAACTAACCTCGGATCACCATGACTTCCGTCGCCTTGACCAGCGCGTAAACTGAAACACCCTCTTCCAAACCCAGCGAACGAGCCGCATCGCTCGTGATGATTGAAGTAATTTCGTGACCGCCAACATCGATGGTCACTTGCACCAGCAAGCCCTCGAAGCGCAGTTCGGTTATCGTTCCCGGCAACTTGTTTCGTCCACTGATCGCGTCGAGACCGACCGGCCTCTCTTTCCTCGTGGCCTTCGGCCGCTTCGTTCTCGTGACCCGTTCGATTTCACTGCGGGCGATTCGGTGATGACCGCCGGCAGTCTTCGTCGTCCGAATCTTGCCTTTGTAAATCCACTGCTTCAGTGTCGGGTAACTAACCCCGGCTAACTGCGCAGCATCGATGGGTTTTAGCAGTTGGCTCATCTTTTCTATTAACCCTTCTCGCCATTTTAGTCAACGATATTATCGCATAACCATACGGTTTAATATGGTTTTGGACCACCTCAACCTGCTAACCAACGTCAAACTGATGTACCGCAGACTGTCCAGTCTGCGGCTTCCCTGGCAATGGCGGAGACTAGACCAGTCTGCGCTACATCTCGATCCCTGCGCTTATTTGTTTACGCCTAATCTGCGACCGGCGTAGTCAAGACTCTGACACAAGAATCATTCTTCGGTTGATTGTGGCAAAACTGCCGGCCCCGCAAACTGGCTCGTTTAACTTGTCATCGAGAGGACTTAAAGTGAAGGAATTAAGAATAGTCATTGCGGATGATTCTGCCGTCATGAGGGACTACATTCGCCAGTCCCTGTCCAAGGTGCCGGGCCTGGTCGCGGTGGGTGAAGCCGTCGACGGCGCCCAGGCATTCTGGCTATATCACCAAATGGAACCTAATGTGTTGATTCTCGACTTGAATATGCCGGGGACGAATGGACTTGAAGTCCTTAGGGCAGTGCGAAAGACAGACAAGGAAACGATTGTTATCATGTTCAGCGCCGATCCGACACTGGAACTGCGCGACGCTTGCCTCAGCGCCGGAGCCAACTTTTATCTGGACAAGGCCGAGCTGCCAAGGTTGGTCGATATTTGCCAGCAGTTGCAAGAATAAATCGCGGGGGACGAGATCCGGGCATCATTAACGGAATAAGGATGCTGATGCACTTTGGAATAGATGTCCGACAAACTTCAGTTTGTCGCCAAGCTTCGACAAGCTAAAGCTTGTCGGACGTCAAACCGCGACACCATCCGAAATTGTTTTGCCGCCCAGCTATTACTTGCTACACTTCGGCTTACCCCTTGCCACGATTCAATGGCGTCTACCAATCAGATGGATCAGTTGGGAGACGGACGCTTTCGTCTGGCCTTCGAACACGCACCTATTGGGATGGCTCTGGTGGGCATGGACTATCGTCTCCACCGGGTGAACGCAGCGCTGTGCGAAGCGCTGGGTTACACCCGGGAGGAATTGTCGTATCGAACATTCATTGATATCACTCATCCTGACGATGTCGGGAGGGACAAGGAACTTGCCGACAAATTATTTCGGGGAGAGATTCCGAGTTATAGATTAGAAAAGCGCTTTCGCACCAAGGACGGGCAATTGGCATGGCTGGATTTATCCGCCTTCGTTATCCGGGATGAAGACGGAGAGCCAATTTGCGGTCTGGCAATGGTCGAAAACATCACCGACCGCAAGCGTTCAGAGGAAGCCCTCAGACTCAGTGAAGAGCGGTATCGATCTTTCATCGTCAACAGTTCAGAGGCCATCTGGCGATTCGAAATTGAACAACCAATCCCTACGGATTTGCCCGTCGATGCGCAAATTGAGGCGCTGTACAAGTATTCCTACCTTACTGAATGTAATGATGCGATGGCCCGGTTGTATGGGCGCGATCGAGCCGAAGAAATGATTGGCAGTCGCCTCGACCAACTCATTTCAATCTCGAATCCCGCTAATCTGGCGTCGGTCAGAACATTCGTTACCCATGGCTACCGGGTGCACAACACAAATGCGAATATGACTAATCCGCTGGTGGGCGAAAGAGTTTTCTCAAGCAGTGTCATCGGTATTGTAATCAATAATTTCTTGGTGCGTTTTTGGGGAGTGCAGCGCGATGAGACGGAGAAACGCAAGGCCGCAGACCAAATCCAGCATTCGCAACAACAACTTCGTCTGCTCGCAGCTCATCTGCAAACGCTCCGCGAAAAGGAACGGACGAGTCTGGCCCGGGAAATGCACGATTCGATGGGCAATTCTTTGACCAGCTTGAAGCTGGATTTGACGCGCATCGCGCGACGGTTAAGTAACCCCCCGGACGACCAAACCAGAACTGAAATAGTCGAGAGGCTCAAATCCGCGTCAGATTTGCTCGATCAGACGATCGATCAAGTGAAGACCATCTCGACGGAGCTGAGACCAGGCGTACTTGATAAATTCGGACTGGCCGCAGCGATTGAGTGGCAATGTCAGGAGTTTGAACGGCGCACCGGAATCACCTGCACCAGCGACCTGCCGGCAGCCGCTCAGCTCTTCATTCCTGAGCACTCGATTGCGCTGTTTCGCATTCTCCAGGAAGCTTTGACCAATATTGCGCGGCACGCGGACGCTCGGAACGTTCGGGTGACGCTTCGTTTGGATGGCCCGGACGTAGCGCTAACGATCGATGACGACGGTCGAGGGATTTCAACCGAGGAAATCACCGCACCAAACTCTTTAGGACTCCTGGGAATGCGGGAGCGAATGGAAATCCTGGGAGGACAGTTCACCATCACCGGCCAGCCAGGGCGCACAGAGCTTAACGCCCGCGTTCCGTTCGAGCCGCAACTAATTAAGGCACGTTGAAATGATCAAGGTACTTATCGTCGACGACCACGCCATTGTCAGGCGCGGACTCAAAGAACTGCTCACCGATGAACCGGACATTAGCGTGTTTGAAGCCGGCGATGGCGAAACTGCATCCGAGCTGATCAGAAAGGATCATTGGGACTTAATCGTTCTCGATCTCGATCTCCCGGGCAAGTCCGGCCTCCAACTCCTCGAAGAAGTTAAGAGGGACTCGCGATCAATACCAGTGTTGGTCTTAAGCGTCTATTCCGAGGAACAATTCGCGGTTCGGACTTTGCGCGCGGGCGCCGCCGGATTCATGTCCAAGGATTCCGCGGCGGAAGATTTGATCCTGGCGATCAGGCGCATCCTCGGCGGCGGAAAGCACATCAGCCAAACCGTCGCGGAATTGCTTTTGTCGCAAGCGACTCCCGATTCTGATGCGCACACCAGCCCGCACGAGAAACTGTCGGACCGGGAATTTCAGATACTGCGACTGTTCGGCTCAGGCAAAACAGTCAGCGGGATTGCCCGGGAACTCTCGATTAGCATTCCCACGGTAAGCACCTATCGCGCGCGCATTCTCGAAAAAATGGAGTTGAAAACCACCGCTGAGCTAATTCGTTATGCGGTTCAGAATAGGTTGGTGCCTTGATTTGGAGTGCTGCGACTTGTCGCAGCTTTCCCAAAGCGGTGACAAGTCACCGCACTCCAAAGTAGATTACAAATCCGATTTGATAAATCATGAACAGACCGAGGCTGATGCTGAAGGCGCCGGCCAGACCTCGCATCGTTAGCTCCACACCGCCGAAGGCCTTCGCGGTAAAGTGAAACGGAAGACTTAAAAGCAAACTCATCAGCATCATCCCGCCAATCGAGCCAATGCCAAACACCAGGATGTACGACATGCCCACCAGGGGTGATGAGATCGTCGACAACACCAGCAGCATCAAAGCTCCGCTGCCGGCGAGGCCGTGAATCATCCCGACTATCAGAGGTCGCGGCCCAATAGCCAACCCGTGATGCGTGGGCTGATTGGCTGTCCGATCGTGATCGTCCGCGCTTTGATGAACCTGCTCGGCTTCGTGAACGTGCGGGTGAGCATGCAACCGTCCGCCGTGCCGGTGAAAGTGCATGTGCACCTGACCGCCGCGAAACAGCTTCCGCAACGTATCACACCCCAAACCAATTAACATCAGCGCGACGCCGAGTTCGAGGCCCCGGCCCAGGCGTTCGCCAATCTCAAAATGAAAGAGGAGAACTGCGATCGCGGCGACAAACAGCGAGATGGTGTGCCCCAGCCCCCAGAGAGCACCCACCAGCGACGCGCTCCAGAGGCTCTGGCGATCGCTGACAATATTCGAGACGGCCGCCAGATGATCCGCTTCGATCGCGTGCTTCAGTCCCAACCCAAACCCGACTGCCAGCAAGTAAAAAATAGATACTGTATTCATCCAGCGACCCTATCTCGGCGTGGCACGCGCATCTTGCGCGTGATTCACGGGCGGGACGCCCATGCCACCCTATCTTGGCTTGCCCGGTAAAAAATAGAAGCGTACCACGATCAACCCGGCCAGCGCCGCTGAGCCCAGCAGCAATTCGAGCCCCGAGATATTTGGATTAACCATTTTTCGGGCCACAGGTTTCCGGCACTTTCGGAGACTATTTCTTCCTCCGCATCTTGCTCTGTGTGCTCTGTGGTTGATTCTTTTCACGCCGAGCTAGCAAATCCGCGGCAACTGTTCTCCCGCCAGCATATCCACAATGCGGGTGCCGCCAAATCCGGTGCGCATCGCCACGATGCCCCGGGGCTCAGGCTTCACATCACCAATGATGCAGGCCTCGGCCCCGAACGGGTTCGCTCTCATGCGCGTGACCAGAGATTCCGCCACGTCGCCGGCGACGATTGCCAGGAGTTTTCCTTCGTTGGCGACATAGAGCGGATCCAGACCGAGGATTTCACAGGCGCCTTTCACCGCTTCGCGGGCGGGAATGGAGGCTTCCCGAATCTCAATGCAGACTTCAGAACTGCTCGCCATTTCGTTCAAAGTGGTCGCCACTCCGCCCCGAGTTGGATCTCGCAGACAATGAATCGCCTCGAGGGCATCCAAACGCGAAGCTTCAGCCAGCATGTCTTCAACCAGAGAATTCAAAGGCGCAGTGTCGCTTTCAATCTCGGTTTCGAGCTCGAGTTCGCCGCGCGCGATCATGATGGTCGTGCCGTGATCACCAATTGAACCGCTCAGAATGACCTGGTCGCCGGGCTGCGCGCGGGACGCGGAGATGTTCGCGTGATGCTCAATCACGCCGACACCCGCCGTGTTGATGAAGATCTTGTCGACGCTGCCCCGTTGCACCACCTTGGTGTCACCGGTCACGACTGAGACGCCGGCCCGGGCCGCAGCATCACGCATCGAAGCGAGGATGCGCCTGAGGTCGGCGATCGCGAAACCCTCTTCGATAATGAATCCTGCCGATAGATAGAGAGGGCGGGCACCGCTCATCGCCAGATCGTTCACGGTGCCGTTAATTGCCAGTTCACCGATATCGCCGCCGGGAAAAAAGATCGGATCGACGACATATGAGTCGGTCGTGAAGGCGAGTTTGGCCCCGCCCCCATTTGATCCAGCGACCTGGAACACCGCCTGGTCCTCGAGCTGCTCCAGCAAAGGATTGCGCAGGTAATCCAGAAACAGTCCCTCGATCAGTTCGTGCATGGCGCGGCCGCCGCTGCCATGGGCCAGAGTGATGTGCGTGTCACGAATCTTGTGCTTGCGCCGGCGCGCTCTCTCGACACGCTCGAAGAGTGGAGATGGAGTGAACACCGCCACTGAGGATTGCCGTTCGAGAAGAGTCGTTTTGTCGTGGTCGTCTGTCATTCGTTTCCGGGATCAGCCTGATAGGTCTATTCCTCTCATTCAGACCGGGCTTCAGCCCGGTCACGTGCACTGAAGAAAGCGTCAGAACCGTTTTTAACGGTTTCCCTTCCTCTCTCGGACGACAATGGCGTCGCACAACTCAATTTTGGCCAACCTCTTCTGCTAGAAACCGTTGAAACGGTTTCCTGCCAGTTTCGGTACGCGGAATCACCGGGCTAAAGCCCGGTGTGAATGAGACACTCACCGACTCGCCGCAGCCACTCGTGCCGAACGTTCCGCGATTTTCGAAAGCCGGCCGAAGTTGTAATACGCGGCACAGGCGCCTTCAGATGAAACCATGCATGAGCCAATCGGCGTCTCCGGCGTGCAGGCAGTGCCGAACACTTTGCACTCCCAGGGTTTCTTGACGCCCTTCAAAATCTCTCCGCATTGACAGGCTTTCGGGTCCGCCACGCGCAGACCGGGCACATTGAATTTCAACTCGGCATCAAAAGCGGCGTACTTCGCCCTCATTCTCATGCCGCTGTGGGGGATCGATCCCAGGCCGCGCCATTCGAAATAATCGCGCGGCTCGAAAACCTCAAACAGAGCTTCCAGCGCTCTGCGATTGCCGTCGCGTTCGACCACGCGCCCGTACTGGTTTTCGACCACGGCACGCCCTTCGATGATCTGTTTCACAATCATGTAGACCGATTGCAGCACATCCAACGGTTCAAACCCCGTAACCACGAGCGGTTTGCCGTAATCGCGCGGCACGAATTCATAGCAACGGGTTCCGATTACGGTACTGACATGGCCCGGCCCGACGAACCCGTCCAGTTGCAGGTCGGGCGAATCCAGCATCGCTTTCAATGCCGGTACGATCATGATGTGGTT
>Ga0070694_100001347_pt1 | contig 14324 bp, 18 predicted proteins | sample KBSK1251metaG_FD_65470 | JGI IMG/M metagenome (GOLD analysis project Ga0070694, IMG submission 65470) | Corn, switchgrass and miscanthus rhizosphere microbial communities from Kellogg Biological Station, Michigan, USA - KBS K1-25-1 metaG | ecosystem: Host-associated > Plants > Roots >... | reverse complement strand
GGACAAGCAGGGGATCGAGCAGGTCAAGGCCAACATCGCCCGGTACAATCCGAAGGCGCTGGTCATCGAGGCGGCCTCCCCCGTGACCGTGGAGGACCCGACCGCCATCCGCGGCAAGCGCGTCCTGGTGGTCGAGGACGGCCCGACCCTCACGCACGGCGAGATGGGCTACGGCGCCGGGGTCATCGCCGCGCAGCGCTTCGGGGCGGCCTCGATCGTCGATCCGCGCCCGTACGCGGTCGGGTCGATCGCGGCGACCTTCCGCAAGTACCCGGGGATCGGGACCCTCCTTCCCGCCGTCGGCTACGGCGAGAAGCAGATGAACGAGCTGAAGCAGACCATCGACAAGGTGGACTGCGACCTGGTGCTGATCGCGACGCCCATCGACCTGCGCCGGACCATCCACTTCGATCGGCCGGCCCTCCGCGTGACGTACGAGCTCCAGGAGATCGGGAAGCCCGACCTGGACGACGCCCTCGACCGGCTCCCGTAGGACGCGGTCCCCATGCCGCGGCGCGGACACCTTGCGGTCGTCGCCTTCGGCGGCAACGCCCTCATCAAGAAGGGCCAGGAGGGGACCCAGTGGGAGCAGATCGAGAACGCGCGGGAGACCGCGCGCTCGCTCATCCCGATCCTCAGGGAGGGCTACCAGCTGGTCCTGGTCCACGGCAACGGGCCCCAGGTCGGGAACATCCTGATCCAGGTCGAGGAGGCCGTGACCAAGGTGCCGCCGCTGTCGCTCGACCTGTGCGTCGCCATGTCCGAGGGGAGCATCGGGTACCTTCTCGAGCTCGCTCTCCTCAACGAGCTGAGGCGGAGCCGGCTGCGGCGCAGCATGGGGGTCCTCACCCTGATCACTGAGGTCGTCGTGGATCAGAACGATCCGGGATTCCGGCGGCCGACGAAGCCGATCGGCCCGTTCTACCCGCGCTTCCGGGCCGACTTCCTGATGCACAACCGGGGGTGGTCGATGGTGGAGGACTCCGGTCGCGGCTGGCGGAAGGTGGTCCCGAGCCCCCGGCCGCTCGAGGTGGTCCAGAAAGACGCGATCCGGCGGGCCGTGGAGGACGGCGGCATCGTCATCGCGGGAGGCGGGGGCGGGATACCGGTGTACCGGACCAGGCAGGGGGAGCTCAGGGGGGTCGAGGCGGTCATCGACAAGGACTACACGGCCGGGCTCATCGCCTCCGAGCTCGAGGCGGACCTGTTCGTCATCCTGACCGGCGTCGACCAGGTGGCGGTCCAGTTCGGCAAGCCGGACCAGAAGGGCATCAGGCGCATGGACGTTCACGAGGCCCGCAGGCACCAGGCCGACGGGCAGTTCCCCGAGGGGAGCATGGGGCCCAAGATCCGGGCGGCGATCGAGTTCGTGGAGAAGACCGGACGAAACGTCCTGATCACCTCAGGGCCGAGGCTCGCCGAGGCGGTGCGGGGCCGGGCGGGCACGCACGTCGTCGCCGCGGCGCCGCGGTCGGGAAGGGCCGGGAAGGCGCGGGCGGGCCGAAGTACCCGCGGGAAGGGGGCGGCACGGTGAAGAGCACCGACCTCATCTCGATCCACGACCTGCCGCGCGAGGAGATCGCGGAGATCCTCGACCTCGCCGCCCGCATCAAGCGGGACCCGGCCGCGTTCTCGGCCGCGCTCCCGAACCGGACGCTGGCGATGATCTTCGAGAAGCCCTCCCTGCGCACGCGCGTCAGCTTCGAGGCCGGGATGACCCAGCTCGGCGGGCACGCCATCTACCTGGGGCCCGCCGACATCTCGATGGGAAAGCGGGAAAGCGTCGCGGACATCGCCCGCACCCTGTCCGGCATGGCCGACGGCATCATGGCGCGGACGTTTTCCCACGAGGCGATCGTCGATCTGGCGCGGTTCGCCGACATCCCCGTGATCAACGGGCTCTCGGACCACTCGCATCCGTGCCAGGCGCTGGCCGATTTCCTGACCGTCCGGGAAGCGCTCGGGCGCACGGAGGGGATCACGCTGGCCTACGTCGGCGACGGCAACAACGTCACGCACTCCCTGATGTACGCCGCCGCGAAGCTGGGAGCGAGCGTCCGGGTGGCCACGCCCCCCGGCTACGCCCCCGACCCCGAGGTGGTCAGGCGGGCCCGCGCCGACGCGGCGGCAACCGGCGCCGGGCTCACGATCGGGCATGACGTCGACGAGGCGGTCGAGGGGGCCGACGTGGTGTACACCGACACGTGGGCGAGCATGGGGCAGGAGGCGGAGCACGACGCGCGGGTGCTGGTGTTCCGGCCGTTCCAGGTCAACGACCGCGTCATGGCGCGGGCCGCGAAGGGGGCCATCTTCATGCACTGCCTGCCGGCGCACCGGGGCGAGGAGGTCACGGAAGACGTCATCGAATCCAGCGCCTCGGTCGTGTTCCGCCAGGCCGCGAATCGCCTGCACGCCCAGAAGGCGGTCCTGGTGCTTCTGATGTCCGGCGCGTCGGAAACCAGATAAGACTTGACAGCACTTGCCCCTGCCTGCCAAAATGACCGACTTGCACCACAGTCTCGGGGTGCTTCCATTTGATCGCGGGGAATGGATGAAAACGTACGTCTGTAAGCAGGCCGACGCGGACAGGAAGTGGATCATGGTGGATGCGGACGGCCAGACCCTCGGCCGGCTGTCCACTTTCGTGGCCCGGATCCTGATGGGAAAGCACCGCCCCACCTACACGCCGTTCGCCGACACCGGGGATTTCGTGATCGTGGTGAACGCCGGCAAGGTCCGCCTGACGGGACGCAAGCTGGAGAAGAAGCTCTACCGCTGGCATACCGGGTATCCCGGCGGCCTCAAGGAGGTCCCGGCGGCGAAGATGCTCAAGGCCCGTCCCGCTCGCGTGATCGAGTGGTCGGTGAAGGGAATGCTTCCGAAGGGAAGCCTCGGCAGGAAGCTCGGCACGAAGCTCAAGGTGTACCCCGGGCCGCAGCACCCGCACGAGGCCCAGAAACCCGAGACGCTGGCAGTTCCGGCCTGACGCCGGAGCGGAGGTTGATGGCATGTCGGCTGTGCAGTTCTACGCGACGGGACGACGCAAGACCGCGACGGCGCGAGTGTACCTGCGACACGGCGCGGGCAAGCTGGTCGTCAACCGGCGCCCGATCGACGTCTATTTCCACACCGACGCGCTGAAGCGCGTGGTGCGCGAGCCCCTGGCCCTGACCGAGACCGCCGAGAAGTTCGACGTCCTGGTCAACGTGGCGGGCGGCGGCGAGGCGGGCCAGGCCGGGGCGATAAGGCACGGCATCGCCCGCGCCCTGGTGGTGTTCGAGCCGACGCTCCGGGGCAAGCTGAAGGAAGCCGGATTCCTGACGCGCGACTCGCGCGTGAAGGAACGCAAGAAATACGGGCAGAAGGGCGCGCGGGCCCGGTTCCAGTACTCGAAGCGGTAGAGCATCCATGACAGGAGGGGCGATTTGACGGCGGTCACGATGAAGGAGCTTCTGGAGGCCGGGGTCCACTTCGGGCACCAGACCAAGCGTTGGAACCCGAAGATGCGCGAATTCATCTTCGGCCAGAGAAACGGCATCTACATCATCAATCTCCAGAAGACCCTCATCAAGTTCCGCGAGGCGATCGACTTCGTCCAGCAGGTCTCGGTGCAGGGGGGCGCCCTCCTGTTCGTCGGCACCAAGCGCCAGGCCCAGGAGGCGGTGGCCGAGGAGGCGACCCGCGTCGGGATGCCCTACGTCAACCAGCGCTGGCTGGGCGGCACCCTGACCAACTACCGCACGATCAAGAAGCGCATCGAGCGGCTGCGCTGGCTCGAGACCTTCCTGCAGAACCCGGTGGAAGGCCGCTACACGAAGAAGGAGCTGCTGCAGCTCGAGAAGGAGCGGGTGAAGCTCGCCAAGGTCCTGACGGGGATCAAGACGCTCGATCGCCTGCCCGACGCGCTGTTCATCATCGATCCCAAGAAAGAGCACATCGCCGTCCAGGAGGCCAGGAAGCTCGACATCCCGGTGGTGGCGGTGGTGGACACCAACTGCGACCCCGAGGACATCGACTACCCGATCCCGGGGAACGACGACGCGATCCGCGCCATCAAGCTGTTCGCGTCCCGCATCGCCGACGCCATCCTGGAAGGGCGCAGCGTCTACGAGAAGCAGGCGGGCGAGCAGGAATCCGAGGAGGCCGCGCTCATCGCCGCCGGTGGCGGCGGGGTCGTGGTCGCGGGGATGCCGGCGCTCGGCGACGAGTCCGCGGGAGCGCGACACGCGCGCCGCGGCGGGGCCGCAGACAACCGCCGTCCCGCGCCTCGCCGTCGGCCCGCAGCGCCCCGCCCGGCGCAGCCGGCAGCGGAGACCACCGCGGCTCCCGAGGCGGGCGAGCCGGCGGCCGAGGCGGTGAACGTCGAGGGCGGAGCGGAGCGCAAGGCCGCCGCTCCCGGCGGCCGAGCCGTCATCGAGTAGGCCGGACCGGGAGCAGGCCGGACCGGATCCCGTCCCCGCCGCACGCCCGCCCAGCCGCATCGACATCGAGGAGGAGTGGATGGACATCAACGCGTCATTGGTCAAGGAGCTCCGCGACAAGAGCGGCGCGCCGATGATGGACTGCAAGTCGGCCCTGGTGGAAGCCGAAGGGGACCTGGAGCGCGCGCACAAGATCCTGCGGCAGAAGGGCCAGGCGACCGCCGCGAAGCGCTCGGCCAAGGCGACCAGCGAAGGGGCGGTCTCGGCCTACATCCATGCCGGCGGACGGATCGGCGTCCTGATCGAGGTGAACTGCGAGACCGACTTCGTCGCCCGCACCGCCGATTTCCAGACGCTCACCAAGGACCTCGCCATGCACATCGCCGCCTCCGAGCCGAAGGCCGTGGACCGCGACGAGGTGACCGAGGCGGTCCTGAACGAGGAGCGCGAGATCTACCGGCAGCAGGCCGCGGCCACGGGCAAGCCGCCGGCCGTGATCGAGAAGATCGTCGCCGGGCGGATGGAGAAGTTCTACCAGGAATTCTGCCTTCTCGAGCAGCCGTTCGTGCGCGATCCCAACCTGACGGTCCGGGACGTCATCAACGCGGTCATCGCCAAGACGGGCGAGAACATCCGGGTGAAGCGATTCGCGCGCTTCGTGCTGGGCCAGGACGGCGCGCCGAAGGGAACCGGACACACCTCGCGCTAGCGGATCGTCCAGGAGCGCGCGGCACGGACCATACCCGGACGGGGCAGGCTCCCAGCGTGGCCAAGCAGCCGAGATTCGGTCGCATCCTCCTCAAGCTCTCGGGCGAAGCCCTGATGGGCGCCAAGCCGTTCGGCTTCGAGTTCGACGTGGTCCGCTCCATCGCCGAGCAGGTGCGCGACGTGCACGCCCTGGGCGTGCAGGTCGCCATGGTCATCGGCGGCGGCAACATCTACCGCGGCCTGGCCGGCGCCACCAACGGGATCGACCGGGTGACCGGCGACCACATGGGGATGCTGGCGACGGTGATCAACTCCCTCGCGATGCAGGACGCCCTCGAGAAGCTCGATGTCCACACCCGCGTGCTGTCGGCCATCGAGATCCGCCAGGTGGCCGAGCCGTACATCCGGCGACGCGCCATGCGCCACCTCGAGAAGGCGCGCGTCGTGATCATCGCCGCCGGGACGGGGAACCCGTTCTTCACCACCGATTCGGCCGCCGCCCTGAGGGCCATGGAGGTCAAGGCGGAGGTCATCCTCAAGGCCACCCAGGTGGACGGCATCTACTCGGCCGATCCCAAGAAGAATCCGAAGGCGCAGAAGTTCGAGTCGATCACGTATCTCGAGGTCCTGGAGAAGGGCCTGAAGGTCATGGACGCGACGGCGATTTCCCTGTGCATGGACAACCATCTGCCCATCATCGTCTTCAACCTCGGGGTACGCGGCAACATCATGCGCGCCGTCACGGGGGAGAAGATCGGTTCGATCGTGAAGGAGTGAGCCATGATGGTCAACGAGATCCAACAGCGGGCCCAGAAGAAGATGAACGAGACCGTCGAGCACACGCGCAAGGAGCTGACGGCGATCCGGACCGGCCGGGCCTCGCTGTCGATCCTGGACGGCCTCACCGTCGAGTACTACGGCACGCCGACCCCGCTCAACCAGGTGTCCACCCTGACCGTCCCCGATCCCACGCTGATCGTGGCCCAGCCCTGGGACGTGACGCTGATTCCGAAGATCGAAAAGGCGATCCGCGGGTCGGACCTGGGCCTGAACCCGGCGAACGACGGAAAAGTCGTGCGGATCCCGATCCCGCCGCTCACCGAGGAGAGGCGCAAGCAGCTGGCGCGCAAGGTGCATGACATCGCGGAGCACGGGCGCACCGCGATCCGCCTGGAGCGGCGGGACGCCAACGAAGCGCTCAAGAAGCTCCTGAAGGAGAAGACGATCTCGGAGGACGACGAGAAGCGCGGTCTCGACCTGGTGCAGAAACAGACCGATCTGCACATCCAGCAGATCGACGAGATGTCGAAGCACAAGGAAGACGAGATCCTGAAGATCTGATCGCCCGTCCCTCCGGACCCCATGACTGTCGCCGCCATTCTCGTCGCCGCGGGACGCGGCGCCCGCATGGAGGCCGACCGGCCCAAGGCCTTCCTTCGCCTGGGCGGGACGACCATCCTGGAGCGGGCGCTCCGCGCCTTCACCTCCCATCCCGGGGTTGGCCGCGTCGTCGTCGCGGTGCAGGACCCGGACGAGGCCGGACGGCTGCTCGGCCCGGCGGCGAAAGGGGTCCTCCTGGTGCACGGGGGAACGGAGCGGCAGGATTCGGTCCGGCTGGCGCTCGAGGCGCTCGGGCCGTCCGACGCGGAGGTCGTCCTGGTGCACGACGCGGCGCGGCCCCTGGTGTCGCGCGCCCTCATCGATGCGGTGATCGCGGCGGCCGCGGAGCACGGGGCCGCGGTGCCGGTGCTCGCCGCGACCGAAACGGTCAAGCGGCTGGCGGCGGACGGCCGCATCGAGGCGACCGTGCCGCGCGAGACGCTGCGCCTGGCGCAGACGCCTCAGGGGTTCCGCGCCTCCGTCCTGCGCGAGGCCCATGCGCGCGCCGCGCGCGACCGGTTCGCCGGGACCGACGACGCGGCGCTGGTCGAGAGATCGGGGATCCGGCCCGCGGCCGTCCCCGGTTCCCCGGACAACTTCAAGATCACGACCCCTTTGGATCTCGCCCTGGCGGAGTCGCTCCTCGCCGGCCGCGGGACCGGAGAGACCCATGGCTAGGCCGCGATCGTCTCGAGCCGCGACGTCCCGACGCGTCTCCCGGCCCGCCTCCCGGGGCTCCCGTCCCCCTCGAGGGGCCGGCGCCCCGCCCGCGGGCCTGCGGATCGGGTGCGGCGCCGACGCGCACGCGCTGCGGCCGGGACGCCGTCTGGTGCTCGGGGGGGTCGAGATCCCGCACTCCCTGGGGCTCGCGGGGCACTCCGACGCGGACGTGCTGTCCCACGCCCTGTGCGACGCCCTGCTCGGGGCCCTGGGTCTCCCCGACATGGGGACGCGCTTCCCCGATTCCGACCCGGGCCTGAAGGACCGCTCCAGCCTGTTCTTCCTGCAGGACGTCATGCGGGAGGTCCGCGCCCGGGGGTTCGAGATTCTCAACGTGGACACGGTGGTCCTGGCGGAGGCGCCGCGCCTGCAGCCGCACCTCGAGACGATCCGGGCCTCCCTGGCCGGGGCCCTGGGGGTGCCGCCGTCCTCCGTCGGCTTCAAGGCGAAGCGTCTCGAAGGCCTCGGGGCGGTCGGACGGCAGGAGGGGATCATGGCGCAGGCGGTGGCCCTGCTGTCGGGTCCCCGAAGATGACGCCGCCCCGCGTCCGCTTCGCCCCCTCGCCGACCGGAGAGCTGCACGTCGGCAACGCGCGCACGGCGCTGTTCAACTGGCTGTTCGCCCGCCGGCACGGCGGCGTCTTCATCCTGCGCATCGAGGACACCGACGCCGCCCGCTCGCTGCCGGAGCACGAGGTGCGGCTGCTTCAGGATCTGCGCTGGCTCGGGCTCGGGTGGGACGAAGGGGTGGATGAAGGGGGGACGGACGGGCCGTACCGGCAGTCGGAGAGGCTGTCGATCTACCAGGGGAAGGCGGACGACCTGATCGCCCGCGGCCTGGCCTACCCCTGCTTCTGCTCGCAGCAGATGCTCGAGGAGGAGCGCGCCGCGCAGCGTGAAGCCGGCAGGGCGTCTCTCTACCCGGGCCGCTGCCGCCAGATTCCCGCGGACGAGGCGGCGCGGCGCCGCCGCGCGGAGCCGGCGGCGGTGCGCTTCAACGTGGGGGCGGCCGCGCGGGGCGAGGCGTCGATCGCCTTCGAGGACCTGGTGCACGGCGAGGTGCGCTTCCCGATCTCGCAGATCGGGGACTTCGTCATCCTGAGGCGGGACGGCTGGCCGTCGTACAACTTCGCGGTGGTGGTCGATGACCTTTTGATGCGCGTGAGCCACGTGATCCGGGGGGACGATCACCTGTCCAACACGCCGCGCCAGCTCCTGGTGTACGCCGGGCTCGGCGCCCCCGCGGTCCCGCGCTTCGCCCATCTGCCCCTGATCGCAGGCCCGGGCGGCGCGCCGTTGAGCAAGCGGGAGGGAGCGGCCTCCCTGTCCTGGTTCCGCGAGGAGGGGTACCCGCCCGAGTCGCTGATGAACTACCTCGCCCTCCTGGGATGGTCGCCGCCGGGCGGGCAGGACCTCCTGACGAAGGAGGAGCTGGTGGCGCAGTTCGGGTTCGATCGGGTGTCGCGCTCCCCGGCGATATTCGACCTGCCGAAGCTCGACGCGCTCGCGGCGCGGCACATGGCCCGTCTCCCGGCCGAGCGGCTGGTCGACCTGGCGGCCGATCACCTCCGCAAGGCCGGGTACCTGCCGGCGGGAACCACGGCCGGCGCCCGCGAATGGATCGGGCGGCTGGCGCTTCTCTACGCCGAGCGGCTGCCGAAGATGAGCAACCTGTCGCGGGACGCCGCGGCGCTGTTCGAGTTTTCCGCGGAGCGCTGCGTGGCCGACCCGGAGGTCCGCGAGGCGTTTCACGGCCCCCGATCGCGCGGCGTCATCGAGGCGCTGGCGCGGCGGCTGGGGGAGGAGCCCCTGACCGCCCCGCGCTTCCAGGTGCTGGTCGACGATGTGCGCAGGGAAACGGGGGCGAAGGGGCGTGACCTCTACCATCCTATCCGGATCGCCCTCACCGGCAGTCCCTCCGGCCCGGAGCTGGTGAAATTCATTCCGGTCATCGAGGAGGGGAGCCGGCTGCCGCTGCCGCGGCCGATCGCTCCGTGCGCCGAGAGGGTCCGCTCCCTGCTCGCCGCCGCGGGCCAGGGTCGCGAGGCGTGAGCGACCTGCTGTTCGGGATCCACCCGGTGCTCGAGGCGCTTCTGGCGGGCCGGCGCACGGTGACACGGGTCGTGATCGCGGAGTCCCGCCGCGATGCGCGGATGCGGCAGATCGTCGAGGCGGGACGCAAGGCGGGCGTGCCGGTGCAGTTCCAGCCGGACCGGGCCGTCGACCGGCTCGCGGCGGGAGAGGCGCACCAGGGGGTGGTCGCCGTCGTGGCAGGGGCGGCCTACGCCGATGCCGAAGACCTCCTGGCAGCCGCCGGTCCCCGGACCCTCTTCGTGGTCCTCGATGGCGTCGAGGATCCCCGGAACCTCGGCGCGGTCATCCGGACGGCGGCCGCGGCGGGGGCCGACGGCTTGTTCATCCCGGAGCGCGGCGCCGCCGGCCTGACCCCGGTCGCCGTCAAGGCCTCCGCCGGCCTGGCCGAGCGCCTCCCGGTCGCCCGGGTCACCAACATCGTCGCGCTCCTCAAGTCCATGAAGGAAAGAAACATCTGGGTCGCGGGCCTGGATGCGGAGGGGGGGGAGCCCTGGACTTCCTTCGATCTGACCGTCCCCGTGGCGCTGGTTTTCGGAGGGGAGGGTCGCGGTCTGCGCCGGCTGGCGCGGGAGACCTGCGACGTGGTCCTTTCGGTCCCCCTGGCGGCGGGAGTGGAGTCGCTGAACCTCGCCGTGGCGGCGGGCGTGGTCCTGTTCGAGGTGGTGCGCCAGCGCGGCGGGCAGGCGTCCGGGGAGGCCGGAGGCGGCCGCCGGGCGGACCGATAAAATTTTGGGACAGGCATCTTGCGGGCCGCGTAAATGCATGTTACCATTCGGCGTTTCTCAAGCTGGCGTAGCTCAGCGGGTAGAGCAGCTGATTTGTAATCAGCCGGTCGGGGGTTCAAATCCCTTCGCCAGCTCCACCCGCATGAGCAGTCGTTTGTGTTTCTACACCGTCGTTTCAGGGAAGGCTCTGGTCGCGGACGGCGGTGCTTCCGTGGGGAGATTCCCGAGCGGTCAAAGGGAGCAGACTGTAAATCTGCCGCCGTAGTGCTTCGGAGGTTCGAATCCTCCTCTCCCCACCACTTCGGGGTGCGTCGGGCGGAGATGAAGCGGCGGAAATCGGGCGCGCCACGACGGGGACGGCGCGAGGCACGGCGGCACGAGAGGGATCTGGACGGGGGGACGGCGGCTGCGGCCAGGCGCCAGTGGCGCGATGGTTCCTGACCCCAGCCGTTCGCAGGCAACGCGGGAGTAGCTCAGGGGTAGAGCATCAGCCTTCCAAGCTGAGGGTCGCGGGTTCGAATCCCGTTTCCCGCTCCATCGCTTCATTCCCGGGCCCACGTGGCTCAGTGGTAGAGCACTTCCTTGGTAAGGAAGGGGTCACCGGTTCAATCCCGGTCGTGGGCTCCACCTTTCGGACGACAGCGGGCGCTCGGGCGCCCCGGAGGCCCGCCGCGGCGGGCGCGATGAGGATCGACGAGGCCGCGAGGAAGCCGGCGCGGCCTTCGGAGGGCTGAGATGGGTAAAGAGAAATTCCAGAGGACGAAGCCGCACGTGAACGTGGGGACGATCGGGCACGTGGATCACGGGAAGACGACGTTGACGTCGGCGATCACGATGGCGCTGAACAAGAAGTTCCCGAAGATCCTGGTGCGGTCGTTCGACTCGATCGACAACGCGCCGGAGGAGAGGGAGCGCGGGATCACGATCGCGACGGCGCACGTGGAGTACGAGACGGACAACCGTCACTACGCGCACGTGGACTGTCCGGGGCACGCGGACTACGTGAAGAACATGATCACGGGAGCGGCGCAGATGGACGGGGCGATCCTGGTGGTGTCGGCGGCGGACGGGCCGATGCCGCAGACGCGGGAGCACATCCTGCTGGCGCGGCAGGTGGGCGTGCCGCGGATCGTGGTGGCGCTGAACAAGGTGGACGCGGTGGACGACAAGGAGTTGCTGGACCTGGTGGAGCTGGAGGTGCGGGAGCTGTTGAAGAGCTACCAGTTTCCGGGGGACGACATCCCGGTGATCAAGGTGTCGGCGCTGAAGGCGATGCAGGGGGACCAGGCGGCGATCAACCAGGTGTACGAGCTGATGGCGGCGGTGGACAAGTACATCCCGGTGCCGGACCGGCCGATCGACCGGCCGTTCCTGATGCCGATCGAGGACGTGTTCTCGATCTCGGGGCGGGGGACGGTGGTGACGGGTCGGGTGGAGCAGGGGAAGGTGAAGGTCGGGGAGGAGATGGAGATCGTGGGAATCCGGCCGACCTTCAAGCGGGTGGTGACGGGAGTGGAGATGTTCAAGAAGCTCCTGGACGAGGGGATGGCCGGGGACAACGTGGGGCTGCTGCTGCGCGGGACGGAGAAGGAAGACGTGGAGCGCGGGCAGGTGGTGTCGAAGCCCGGGAGCATCACGCCGCACACGAAGTTCAAGGCGGAGGTGTACATCCTGACGAAGGAGGAGGGCGGGAGGCACACGCCGTTCTTCAACGGGTACCGGCCGCAGTTCTACTTCCGGACGACGGACGTGACGGGAGTGGCGACGCTGCCGACGGGAGTGGAGATGGTGATGCCGGGTGACAACGTGAACCTGAGCGTGGACCTGATCACGCCGATCGCCATGGACAAGGGGCTGCGCTTCGCCATCCGCGAGGGCGGCCGCACGGTCGGTGCCGGCACCGTGGCGGAGATCATCCAGTAATGCGCGACCTGATCACGTTCCAGTGCAGCCAGTGCAAGAGGCGCAACTACGTCTCCACGAAGAATCGCAAGAAGACGACGGAGAAGCTCGAGTTCAAGAAGTTCTGCCGGTGGTGCAGGGCGCACACGCTCCACAAAGAGACGAAGTGAGGGGCCCGGGGCCCCGTCTGAAGGCCAGTAGCTCGAACGGCTAGAGCGCCGGTCTCCAAAACCGGATGTTGGGGGTTCGAATCCCTCCTGGCCTGCCAGATGCGGGACGAGGCGCTTGGGCGCAGGGGTCGCATGAACTGGTTCCAGAGGGTCAAGGCGTTTCTGGCGGAGGTCCGGTCCGAGCTGAAGCGCACGTCGTGGCCCTCCGGGAAGGAGGTCCGCGGCACGACGACGGTCGTCATCGTGACGGTCTTCATCTTCGCGCTGTTCCTGTGGGTCGTGGACACGATCCTGTTCAAGATGGTCAGCTGGGTCTTCACGCACGCGGGCTGAGGGCGATGACGGGCATGGCGAAGCAGTGGTACATCGTGCACACCTACTCCGGGTATGAGAACAAGGTGCGCGAGAGCCTGAAGCAGCGGACCGAGGCTCTCGGGATGGAGAACGAGATCGGCGAGATCCTGATCCCGACGGAGGACGTCGTGGAGATGCGGGACGGCGCCAAGGTGATCTCGAAGAAGAAGTTCTTCCCGGGATACGTGCTGATCAACATGGAGATGAACGACGCCACCTGGCACGTGGTCAAGAACACGCCGAAGGTGACGGGCTTCGTGGGGTCGGGGCTGAAGCCGACGCCCCTCACCCAGGAGGAAGTGGACCGGATCATCAACCAGGTGTCGGTTGCGGCGGAGAAGCCGAAGCCGAAGTTCCAGTTCCAGAGAGGGGACTCGGTGCGCATCGTGGACGGCCCGTTCTCGAACTTCTCCGGGCTCGTGGATGAAGTCAACCAGGACCGGGCCACCGTGAAGGTGATGGTGACCATCTTCGGCCGTTCCACGCCGGTCGAGCTGGATTTCCTGAAGGTCGAGAAGCTGTAAGGGTTCCGGAGAGCGCTCATGGCCAAGAAGGTCGTCGGATTCGTCAAGCTGCACATCCCTGCGGGGAAAGCCACGCCGGCGCCGCCGGTGGGCCCCGCGCTGGGCCAGCAGGGCGTCAACATCATGGATTTCTGCAAGGCGTTCAACTCGCAGACCGCCAAGATCGGGGAGGGGATGATCATCCCGGTCGTGGTCACGGTGTACGCCGATCGCTCCTACACCTTCATCACCAAGACGCCGCCGGCCAGCATCCTGCTCAAGAAGGCCGCCGGCCTGGCGAAGGGCTCGGGCGTCCCCAACAAGGAGAAGGTCGGCAAGGTCACGATGGCCCAGGTCGAGGAGATCGCGCGCACGAAGATGCCCGACCTGAACACCGACGACGTCCAGGCGGCGGTCCGCACCGTGCTCGGCACGGCGCGCAGTATGGGGATCGAGGTGACGGCATGAAGAGCCACGGCAAGAAGTACACGGCGGCGCGCAAGCAGGTGCAGGAGAAGCAGGTCACCCTGGACGAGGCCATCCCCCTGGTCCGGAAGATCAAGTACGCCAAGTTCGACGAGACGATGGAGCTCGCCCTGCTGCTCGGCGTCGACCCGAAGCACGCCGACCAGATGGTGCGCGGCACGGTCATCCTGCCGCACGGCACCGGCGGCTCGAAGAAGGTGCTGGTCATCGCCTCGGGCGAGAAGATGAAGGAGGCCGAGAAGGCCGGCGCCGACCACGTCGGCGGTCCCGACATGGTGGCGAAGATCCAGGAGGGCTGGCTCGATTTCGACGCCATCGTGGCCACCCCGGACATGATGAAGGACGTCGGAAAGCTCGGGAAAATCCTCGGCCCCAAGGGGCTGATGCCCAACCCGAAGACCGGGACGGTCACGTTCGACGTCGCGAAGGCGGTGCAGGAGATCAAGGCCGGCAAGGTGGAGTTCCGGGTGGACAAGACCTCGATCATCCACGTGCCGTTCGGCAAGTCCTCCTTCGACGAGAAGAAGCTCCTGGAGAACGCCCGGGCCCTCGTGACGGCCGTCCTGCGCGCCAAGCCGCCGACGGCGAAGGGGAAGTACCTGCGCTCGGCGTACGTGTCGACCAGCATGAGCCCGAGCGTGCGCCTGGACACGGGCAGCCTCGAAGCGCTGGCATAGGAGCCTGCCCGAGTATTCGGCCGGGCCGCGCGCATGGGGCTTGCGGATTGCAGACAAGGAGCGAGGAGGAGATTGATGCGGGTTCATCATCGACGACGAGCGACGCGGTATGCGGCCGCAATCCCCATGCGCCCTTCGGGTTCCGGCGGCGTGGGGCCGTCTGCTTCGTTGCCGCGCCTCGATG
>Ga0070694_100001346_pt1 | contig 14332 bp, 12 predicted proteins | sample KBSK1251metaG_FD_65470 | JGI IMG/M metagenome (GOLD analysis project Ga0070694, IMG submission 65470) | Corn, switchgrass and miscanthus rhizosphere microbial communities from Kellogg Biological Station, Michigan, USA - KBS K1-25-1 metaG | ecosystem: Host-associated > Plants > Roots >... | reverse complement strand
GGGGTTCAAGACGATCATGATCAACTCGAACCCCGAGACCGTCTCGACCGACTTCGACATCTCGGACAAGCTGTACTTCGAGCCGCTCACGTTCGAAGATGTCATCGAGATCACGCGCTTGGAGAAACCCAAGGGCGTCGTGGTGCAGCTCGGCGGTCAGACGCCGCTGCAGCTCACCAAGCCGCTCGAAGCGGCCGGGGTCACCGTGCTCGGCACGTCGCCCGACGCGATCGACATCGCTGAGGACCGCGAGCGGTTCGAGAAGCTGGCCGACAAGCTCGGCGTGACACAGCCGCCCAACGGCATCGCGCGCTCGGTCGACGAGGCGGTCGGCGTCGCGCAACGGATCGGCTACCCGGTGCTGGTGCGGCCATCGTATGTACTCGGTGGCCGGGCGATGGAGATCGTCTACGACGACGCCTCGTTGCGCGATTACTTCGTAAAGGCCGCGCGCGTCGCGCCGGAACATCCCGTCCTGATCGACCGCTTCCTGGAGGACGCGTTCGAGGCGGATGTCGACGCGATCAGCGATGGGACGCGCTGTGTGATCGGCGGGGTGATGCAGCACATCGAGGATGCCGGCGTGCACTCGGGCGACTCAGCCTGCGTCCTTCCGCCCTATCTCATCGGCGACGGGCAGGTCGACGAGATGCGGCGCCATACGCAGGCATTCGCCAAGGCGCTGAAGGTGGTGGGCCTGATGAACGTGCAGTTCGCGATCAAGAACGGCGTCGTCTACGTCCTGGAGGTCAATCCCCGGGCGTCACGCACCGTCCCGTTCGTGAGCAAGGCCACCGGAGTCCCCCTTGCCAAGCTTGCCGCGGCGGTCATCTCCGGGCGGACACTGGACGATTTGGGTGTTCCGGATGAGCTTCCCGTCGCCGGGGTGGCTGTGAAAGAGGCGGTTTTCCCCTTCACCAAACTGCCCGGCGTAGATACAGTGTTGGGTCCGGAAATGCGGTCCACCGGGGAAGCGATGGGCCTGGCCGACAGCTTCGGGATGGCATTTGCCAAGGCGCAGATTGCCGCAGACGGCAGCCTGCCGCTGGAGGGCGCGATCCTCGTGACGGTGAATGACCACGACAAGCCGACGGTGCTGCCGATCACCCGGCGCTTTCATGAGCTCGGGTTTCGGATCCTGGCGACGGAGGGAACGGGGCGGTATTTGCGGGGCCGAGGTGTTCCGGCGGAACACGTGATGAAGGTGCACGAGGGGCGGCCGAACGCGATCGACCTGATCGTGTCGGGGGAGATCCACCTCCTGATCAATACGCCGCTCGGGAAGTTCACGCAGGCCGATGACTATCTGATGCGGCGCGCCGCGCTGGTACATCGGGTCCCGTACACGACGACGATGTCCGCGGCGAGTGCCGCGTGTGACGCGATCATTGCGCTCCGCAGCCGTACCGGGAGCGTCAGGAGCCTACAGGAATGGCACGAAAAAGCGAACGGCGAAAAGTCGCCGACCGGCGGGCACGTAGCAGCGGCAAACGCGTAGCCAAGGCCCCGGCCAAGCCGGCGAAAGCGGCCAAGGCCTCGGCTCCGGCAGCCCCACCGCCAGCCCCAAAGATCAAGTTCCGCGGCAAGCTGCTCGAGAACGAGCCGCTGGCCCGTTACACCACGTGGCGGATCGGCGGGCCGGCGCGCTATCTCGCCTTGCCCGCCGAGGCGGACGACGTGGTCCGCGCGCTCGAGCTGGCGCGTGAGCGGGGCCTGCCGTGGGTGGTCCTGGGTCTCGGTTCCAACGTGCTCGTGAAAGATGCGGGCTTCCCCGGTGTCGTGATCCGCATGGGGAAGGGCATGGATCGGTTCGAGATGAAAGGCGCGACCGCGATCGTCGGCGCCGGTATGCCGACGCCGATTCTGGCGCGGCGCACGGCCGAGGCGGGGTTTGTCGGGGTCGAGCGGTTCGTCGGAATCCCGGGCACCGTGGGCGGCGGGATCTACATGAACGCGGGCTGCCATGGCGCGGAATTCGCCGAGATCGTCACGGAAGTGACGGTGATGGATCCCAAGGGCAAAGTCAAACAGCTCTCACGCAAGCAGATCTCATTCAAGTATCGCTCGAGCAACCTCGAGGGCATCGTCCTCGAAGCGAAGCTCGGTCTGGGTGAGGAGTCGCCCGCCAAGCTGAAGGAGCTGCAGGCGAAGCTGTTCCGTTGGCGCAAGGCCGGCACGCCGTTCGACCAACCCTGCTGCGGCTCGACGTTCACGAACCCGAGCGGAACGAAGACCGCCGGCATGCTGATCGACGAGTGCGGTCTCAAAGGCTACACGGTCGGTGGCGCGCAAGTGTCCTCGCTGCACGCCAACTACATCATCAACAAAGGCACTGCCACCGCGAGCGATGTCCTCAAGGTGATCGATCACATCCGCAAGACGGTCGCCAAGAAGACCGGCATCACGCTGGAGCTCGAGTGCAAGATCATCGGCAACTGAACTACTTCGTCCACGAGTCCAGCTACGTCGATGACGGGGCGAAGATCGGTAACGGCACCAAGATCTGGCACTTCTCGCATGTGATGCCGGGCGCAGTCATCGGCGAGCGCTGCAACCTCGGCCAGAACGTCGTCGTGATGCCCGGCACCAAGATCGGCAACAACGTCAAGGTCCAGAACAACGTCTCGATCTATGAAGGGGTCGAGCTGGAAGACGACGTCTTCTGCGGGCCCTCGTGCGTCTTTACCAATGTCATGAATCCGCGCAGCCACGTGCCGCGCAAGAACGAGTACCGCCGCACCCTCGTGAAGCGGGGCGGCTCGATCGGCGCGAACGCCACGATCGTCTGCGGGGTGACGCTGGGCGAGTACGCGTTCATCGGCGCAGGCGCGGTCGTGACGTCGGACGTCCCCGCCTACGGCCTCATGGTGGGCGTGCCGGCGCGACGGGTCGGATGGATGTGCCAGTGCGGCGAGCGCCTGCATCCCAACGCGGGACGTGCCGCGTGCGGCGTGTGCGGGGCGACCTACGAAGAGTCGTCCGGCGCCCTGCGACAAACCCAGCCGTCGCGGGCGAAGGCGGGCGCCACATGAACGTGCCCATGCTCGATTTGGTCGCGCAATACCAGGCGATCAAGGACGACGTCCTTCCCGCGATGATGAACGTCGTCGAGACCCAGCAGTTCATCATGGGTCCGGCGGTGCCGCAGCTCGAGGTCGAGATCGCGAAGCTGTCGCACGCGAAGCACGGCATCGGCTGCGCGAGCGGCACCGATGCGCTGCTGTTGCCGGTCAAGGCGCTGAACCTGAAGCCGGGCGACGAGGTCATCACCACACCCTTCACATTCTTCGCGACGGCCGGGACGATTCACAACGCCGGCGGCACGCCGGTATTCGTCGATATCCAACCCGATACGTTCAACATCGATCCGGCGGCGGTGAAGCGGGCCATCACGTCGCGCACCCGCGCGATCATGCCCGTGCACCTCTACGGCCAGATGGCCGACATGCTCGAGCTGATGCAAATCGCGCGGCCCGTGGCGGTCAAGGTTATCGAGGATGCCGCTCAAGCCATAGGGGCCCGGCGTAAGATCGACGGCGAGTGGCGAATGGCGGGAGAGCTGGGCTGGGTCACCGGCTACTCGTTTTTCCCGAGCAAGAATCTGGGCGCCTGGGGCGACGGCGGGATGATGGTCACGTCGGACGACGCGGCCGCCGATCGGCTCAAGAAGCTCCGACTGCACGGCGGCGCCAAGCAGTACCATCACGACGAAGTCGGTACCAACTCGCGCCTGGACTCCCTGCAGGCCGCGATCCTGCTCGCCAAACTGCCGCATCTCGCCGCGTGGTCGGCCAAGCGGCGTGAGCATGCCGCGTACTACTCGAAGGCGCTGGCGGACGTACACCAGGTCCGGACGCCGGTAGTGGATCCGGCCAATGAGCACATCTTCCATCAGTACACGCTGCGCGCTGAGCGGCGCGACGCGCTCGCCGCGCATCTCAAGAAGGAAGGGATCGGCCACGCCGTGTACTATCCGGTCCCGCTCCATCGCCAGCCGTGTTTCGCGCACCTCGACTACAAAGAGGGCAGTCTCCCGGAGGCGGAGCGGGCCTCGCGCGAGGCCATTTCGGTGCCGATCTATCCGGAGCTCACCCGCGCCCAGCTCGATCGGGTGATCGATGCGATCCGCGGATTCTATCGGTGAGTCGCCTCAAGATCGGGGTGGTCGGCGCCGGTGCGTGGGGGCGCAATCACGTCCGTACGGTCGCCGGGTTGGCGGAGGGAGAACTGTCAGCCGTATGCGACACCGATGCCAAGATTCGCGACCGGGTGTCGCGGCAATACCCGGGGACTCTGGTCACGGCCGACATCGGCGCGCTGCTGGAGGCCGTGGATGCGGTGATCGTGGCGTCGCCCGCCGCAACGCACGCCGCTGTAGCCCGCCAGGTCCTGGAGGCTGGCAAGCCGGTCCTGGTCGAAAAGCCATTTGCCTTGAGCGTGCGGGATGCGGAGGCCGTGGCGAAACAGGCGGCCGAACGGGGTGTACCCGTGCTCGCCGGCCATCTCCTGGTCTACCATCCCGCCGTCGAGCGCCTGCGCGAGCTGGTCCAGAAGGGCGAGCTGGGCAAAGTATTCTATTTATATGGGCTCCGGGTGAACCTGGGGCAGGTACGAAAGGACGAAAACGCGCTCTGGAGCTTTGGGCCGCATGACGTGTCAGTGGCACTTTACTTGCTTGGTGAGCAACCCGTACGAGTCGCCGCGCACGGCAAGAGCTATCTCCAGCCCGCGATCGAGGATGTGGTGTTTCTCACGATGGAGTTCGCGAGCGGCGTCCTGGCGCACGTCCAGATGTCGTGGCTCGATCCCCACAAAGAGCGGAAACTCACCGTGGTAGGCGCCAAGAAGATGGTGGTGTTCGACGACATGGAGCCGCGCGAGAAGCTGCGGATTTACGACAAGGGCGTAGAGCGGCCGCCCGAGTACGGATCGTTCGGCGAGAGCCTGGCGATTCGCGAGGGCGACATTTTCATTCCTCGTATTCCGACCGTGGAGCCGCTCGCGGCGGAGCTGGCGCATTTCGTCCGTGCCGCGCAACGGCGCGAAGCGCCGCGCGCGAGCGCCGAGGACGGCGTGCGCGTCGTCCGCGTGCTTGAGGCCGCCTCGCGCTCCTTGGCGCGGGGTGGCGCTCCGGAGACACTATGACGGCGACTGCTGCTTTTCCTTCTACGGTCGACACGCTCCTCGCGAAGGCCAAAGACCGCACCGCCGTGTTCGGCGTGGTCGGGCTCGGCTACGTCGGGTTGCCGCTCGCGATGGAGCTGGTGCGCGCCGGGTACCGCGTGCTGGGCGTGGACGTGAACTCCAAGGTGGTCGACGCGCTGAATGCGGGTCGCTCGCACATTCAGGACGTTGCGGCGGCGACGGTGGCCGACGCGGTGCAGGCCACGAAATTCTCCGCCACCGCCGACCTGTCCCGGCTCAAGGAGCCGGACGTCATCTCGATCAGCGTCCCGACGCCGCTCTCGAAGACCAAAGATCCCGACGTCAGCTACGTGCTGGCGGCGACCGACTCGGTGAAACGCGCGCTGCGCAAGGGCCAGCTCGTCGTGCTCGAATCGACGACGTATCCCGGGACGACGCGCGAGCTGATGCTGCCGGCGCTCGAGTCGACGGGGCTCAAGGTCGGGGAAGATTTCTTCCTGGCGTTTTCGCCCGAGCGGGTCGATCCGGGCAATGACCGCTTCAATACGCGCAACACGCCCAAAGTCGTGGGCGGGATTACGCCCGCGTGCCTGAAGGTGGCGATCGCGCTGTATCAGCCGGCGATCGATACGCTGATTCCGGTCTCCTCGCCCGAAGCCGCCGAGCTCGTGAAGATCCTCGAGAACACGTTCCGCAGCGTCAACATCGGGCTCGTCAATGAAATGGCGATCGTGTGCGACAAGCTCGGCGTCGACGTCTGGGAAGTGATCGAGGCCGCGGCGACGAAGCCGTTCGGGTTCATGAAGTTCACGCCGGGCCCCGGCGTGGGCGGTCACTGCATTCCGCTCGATCCGCACTACCTCGCCTGGAAGATGCGGACGCTCAACTACAAGACGCGCTTCATCGAGCTCGCGGGCGAGCTCAACGCGGAGATGCCGGAATTCTGGGTCGGCAAGGTCGTCGATGCGCTGAACGAGCAGGGCAAGGCGGTTCGCGGCAGTCGGGTGCTGCTCTTGGGGGTCGCGTACAAGAAGAACATCGACGACACGCGCGAGAGTCCGGCGTTGGACGTCATCAAGCTGCTGCACCAGCGGGGCGCGCAGGTGTCATACCATGACCCGCACGTGGCGACGGTGAAGGAAGACGGCATCTCGCTCAGCTCGGTGCCGCTGACGCCGGAAACGCTGCGCGCGGCGGACTGCGTCATGATCATCACCGACCACACCGCGGTCGATTACCAGGCCGTGAAGCGCCACGCGCGCGCGACGGTGGACACGCGCCACGTGCTCGGACGTGAGCGCAAGGGAGAACGCGGGGCGTGAAGGTCGCCGTCGTCGGCACCGGGTACGTCGGCCTCGTCGTCGGTGCGTGCCTGGCCGAGACCGGCAACGACGTGATGTGTGCCGACGTCGACGACGCCAAGGTCGGCTCGCTCAAGCAAAACAAGCTGCCGATATACGAGCCCGGCCTCGAGCCGATGGTCGTGCGCAATCAGCGCGAAGGCCGCCTCACGTTCACGACGGACGTCGCGGCAGCGGTGGCGCGCTCGGAAATCGTGTTCATTGCCGTGGGGACGCCACCGGACGAGGACGGCTCAGCCGATCTGCAGCACGTGCTCGAAGTCGCCCGCACGATCGGCGAGCACATGAGCGAGCCCAAGGTCGTCGTGACCAAAAGCACCGTGCCCGTGGGTACGGCGGAGAAAGTTCGAGCCGAGATCGCGAAGCACACCCAAACGCCGTTTCACGTGTGCTCGAATCCCGAGTTCCTCAAGGAAGGCGCGGCGGTGGAGGACTTCATGAAGCCCGACCGCGTCGTGGTCGGCGTGGATTCGGACGAGGCGGCGAAGGTGATCGAGGAGCTCTACGCCCCATTCGTGCGCACCGGCAATCCGCTGATCGTGATGGACATTCCGTCCGCGGAGATGACCAAGTACGCCGCGAACGCCATGCTCGCCACCCGGATTTCGTTCATGAATCAGATCGCGGGACTGTGCGAGGTCGTGGGCGCGGACGTGACGCACGTTCGGCGGGGCATCGGCAGCGACCGGCGGATTGGCCCGGCGTTCCTGTTCCCCGGTCCCGGCTACGGCGGCTCCTGCTTCCCCAAGGACGTCAAGGCGCTGCGCGTTACGGCAGCCGAGCGCGAGGTTCCCCTCGGCATCCTGGATGCGGTGGAGCAGGCGAATGAGGCGCAGAAGCATGTCCTCTTCGAGAAGCTGCAGCGCCATCTGGGCGACGTGAACCAGAAAACCGTGGCGGTCTGGGGGCTCGCGTTCAAGGCCGAGACCGACGATGTGCGCGAAAGCCCGGCGCTCGTGCTGGTCGAGGCGCTGCTGTGTGCCGGTGCCAAGGTCCAGGTGCACGATCCCGCGGCGATGAAAGCGGCCGCGCGCCAGCTCGGCAGTCGCGTCAAGTACGCCGAGCATGCCTACGATGCGCTCAAAGGTGCGGACGGGCTCGCGATCGTGACGGAGTGGCTGGAATACCGCAACCCCGATTTTGCCAGAATCAAGACGCTGCTGAACCGGCCGCTGATCGTGGACGGGCGCAATCTGTACGACCCCGTCAAGCTCGGCCGGCTCGGCTTCACGTACGACAGCATCGGTCGCGGGCTCGGATGCGCGTCCTCGTAACGGGCGCGGCCGGGTTTCTCGGTTCACATCTCGTCGAGAAGTTCCTGGGCCTCGGGTACGAGGTGCTGGGAATGGACAATCACATCACCGGGAATCCGGCCAACCTCCAGCACCTCAGCTCCCATCCCCGCTTCCGATTCGCCAATCAGGACGTCACGCGCTACATCGAAGTCGAAGGCCCGCTCGACGGCGTGCTCCACTTCGCGAGTCCCGCGAGCCCGGTAGACTACCTCGAGCTGCCGATTCAGACGCTGAAAGTAGGAGCGCTCGGCACGCACAAGGCGCTGGGACTCGCGATGGCCAAGAAGGCGCGCTTCCTCCTCGCCTCCACGTCCGAAGTCTACGGCGACCCGCTGGTGCACCCCCAGCCGGAATCGTATTGGGGCAACGTAAACCCCGTGGGGCCGCGCGGCGTGTACGACGAGGCGAAGCGCTTCGCCGAGGCGCTGACGATGGCGTACAATCGCTACCACCACCTCGATACGCGGATCGTGCGCATCTTCAACACGTACGGGCCGCGCATGCGCCCCAACGATGGGCGCGTCGTGTCGAACTTCATCGTGCAGGCGTTGCGCGGTGAGCCGTTGACCGTGTACGGCGACGGCTCGCAGACGCGGTCGTTCTGCTACGTGGACGACCTGATCGAAGGGATCGTGCGCCTGTTCGAGCGCGGCACAAATGAGCCGACGAACATCGGCAACCCGCACGAATTCACCGTGCGCCAGCTCGCCGATCACGTCTTGAAGCTCACCGGCAGCAAGAGCCCGATCGTCAAGAAGCCGCTTCCCATCGACGACCCCCGCGTGCGGCAGCCCGACATCTCCTACGCCCAGCAGACCCTCGCATGGGAGCCCGCGGTCAGCCTGGAGGACGGGCTGCGCCGGACGATCGAGTATTTCCGCGGCGTGGTCGAGCGCGAGCGAGCGGCAGTGACGTGACGCAGCGGTTTCTCGTGACCGGCGCGGCGGGATTTATCGGTTCCCACCTGAGTGAGGCCTTGATCGGTCGCGGGCACGAAGTCGTCGGGGTCGACAACTTCGATTCGTTTTACGCGCGCGAGGTGAAAGAGCGGAACCTCTCCGGATTGCTGAGCCGTCCCGGGTTCCAGTTTGTGGAAGCGGATGTGGCGCGCGATCATCTGCCGCTCGAGGGCCTGGCGGCGGTGATTCATCTCGCCGCCAAACCCGGCGTCCGGCCCTCGGTCGAAGATCCGGCGTCGTACATGGAAGCGAACGTGACCGCGACCGCGCGGCTCCTCGACGGGGCGCGGCGTATCGGATTGAACCGGATCGTGTTCGGCTCGTCCTCGTCCGTGTACGGCAACGCCACGCGCGCGCCGTTTGCGGAGACTGCGCCCGCGATCACGCCGATTTCGCCGTATGCGGCCAGCAAGCGCGCCGGAGAATTGCTCGCCCACGCCTTCGCGCACCTGTATCCGCTGCAGATCATCTGTCTGCGGTTTTTCACGGTCTACGGGCCGCGCCAGCGGCCCGACCTGGCTATCCACAAGTTCACCGACCTGCTGGCCCGGGGGCGGCCCGTGCGGATGCATGGGGACGGGTCGAGCGAGCGCGACTATACCTATATTACCGACTGCCTGGACGGCATCCTGGCGGCGCTGGACTGGACCGCCACGGCGGCCCCCGGTACCGTCGAGACGGTCAACCTGGGCGGCGGCGAGCGCGTGCGGCTGGACCGGCTGATCGCGTTGATCGCCAAGACGCTGGGCCGGGAGGCGGAGATCGAGCGCTACCCCGATCAACCCGGCGATGTGCGGCTGACGGATGCCGATCTCGCGCATGCCGGACGCGTCCTCGGCTTCAAGCCGCGCGTCGGGATCGAGGAAGGCATCCGTAGGTTCGTCGATTGGTACGAGGAGAGTCATGGACGTCAGTCCCGAGCGACTGGTCGAGCAGGCTAGCGAACGATTTCAGCTGCAGGACTATTACGGCGCGATTCATCTCCTCGAGGAGGTCATCGCGACGGGCCGCGCCTTTGCGGACGCGCATCACCTGCTGGGTCTGTCGTACTCGCTCGCCGGACAGCCGGAGAAAGCGCTGGAGCAGCTCGATCGCGCGATCGCGCTGAACCCCAACTACATCGAGGCGCTGATTCATCGCGCGCTCGTGTTGAACGAGCTCGGCCGCGAGGAGGAAGCAAACGCGGTCCTGCGGCGCGCGCGGCAGGTAACCACGGAGCGGCGCGCCGGCTTTCACGGCCACGTCGCGGCCAAGCTGGCGAACCACCACGCCGCCCTCGGCAACGCCTACTATGAGGCCGGCGGCCTCGCTGAGGCGATCGGCCAGTACGAAGCGGCCCTCCTGCTCGGCCCGGCATTTCACGATCTGCGCTACAAGCTCGGCCGCATGCTGTTGGAAGCGGGGCGCGCGCTCGACGCGCATGAGCAATTCCAGCTGATCGTGCGCGAGCGGCCGTCCTTCCTGGATGCAGCCGCAATGCTGGGAATGGCCAGTTATCTTGCGGGCGACGGACTGGCGGCTCGCGCCGTGTGGGAAGAGCTGCGTGCGCGCCGGCCGGAGGATCCCCGGGTCGAGGCGTACCTGGCGCTCCTGTCGCGCTCCGATGTCACGCCGGTTCCCGCGGGTTCCAACACGGAGCCCCCCGAGGAACAGGACACGCCGTCGCCGTCACGAAAGAAGAAAAAGAAGTGAGACGTTTCGCGCCGGTGTTGCTGGCGGTGTCGCTGGCCTGCTCGCGTTCCGCTGCCAATCACGAAGAGCTCGGCGATCGCGCCTATTCGGCGGGATCGTTCGTCGACGCGTTGGCGGAATACCAGCTCGGGAGAAAAACGGACGCCGGGAGTGCGAACCTCCTGGCCAAGGCCGGCGCCGCGGCGATGCACGCCGAGGACTACGAGCTGGCCGCGGAGTCGTACCGGGCGCTCGCGAAACGCGATCGCTCCCGGGCGGAAGAAGCCGCCGATGGCCTGGACCGCGTGGCGCGCGCGGCGCTCGCCGACAATGACCGCACCGCGCTCGCCAGCGCGCTGACCGGCCTCCGCGACGTGGCGCCGCGCCGGCCGCTCGGCCGCTACGTCGTGCTGGCGGCGCTCGACGCCGTGGACCGCGGCGACACGGCGGAAGCGAGGGCGCTGCTGCCCGTCGCCGCAGCCTCCGCCGTCGATGCCGCGCGCGCCGACTCGCTCCTGTTCGCGTACGGGATGACGCTCGTGCGCGTCCGCGAGTGTAGCACCGCCGTGCGGGTGTTCGAGGGCGTCATCCGGCGCCAGCGGGCCGCGGCGGTCGTCGAATCGGCGCGCGAAGGGCTCGGCTGGTGTGCGCTCGTCGAAGGGCAGATCGCGCTCGAACAGAGCCGTCCGGCGGATGCGGAGGCGTGGTTCCGTCGCGCCACCGCGCCCGGGGCGTCTCCGGACGTTGTCCGGGGCGCGTTCCTCGGTCTCGGGGACGTGCGGCTCGCGCAAGGGGATCTCGCCGGCGCGATGGAGAGTTATCAGCAGGCCCTCGCGGGCGGGACACCCGGCGATACCATCTCGCAGCGAGCACAGGAAAAGCTGAACGCACTCGGAAAGGCAGAACCGGAATGAGGTTGCGACAGACAATCGGCGTGCTGGCGGTTGGCGTGATGCTCTGCGGCGTGGCGGCTTGCCATCACAGCCCGCGCATCGCGCCCGTCGTGGCGCCGAGTGTGCAGCTGGCGCGGGCCCTGGATTTGTTTCACCATGGCGATTTTCGCCGTGCGCAGACCATGCTGCAGCGCCTGACGTTCGATCTCGAGCCGGGCGATCCGACTCTCCCGCAGATCCGCTACTACTTGGCGGAGTGCTCGTTCCAGATGGGCGACCTGATCCAGGCGGCCAGCGATTTCCGCAAAGTGTCGGACGAGTTCTCGACCACGGACTACGCCCCGATGGCGCTGCTGCGCGCGGGCGACGCCAATCTGCGGCTGTGGCATCGTCCTGAGCTCGATCCGTCGTACGGCGAAACCGCGCTGGCGATCTATCAGGAGCTCGCGGGTCGCTTTCCCGACAGCGACGCGGCCGCGCGCGCCCGCGTGCACGTCCGCCGGCTCGAGCATCAATTCGCCGAGAAGACCTACAAGACGGGAATGTTCTATTTGCGACGCAAGGCCTTCGACTCCGCGATCATCTATTTCAAGGACGTGATCGCGACGTATCCCAACTCCGCGCTGGCGCCCGAGGCGCTGCTGCGGCTGGTCGACAGCTATCGGGCGATCCGATACACGCAGGAGCTGGACGAGACGTGCGAGCACCTGCGGCGCTTCTATCCCAACGCCAAGGGCGTCGACCGCAGCTGTCCCGCCGCCGCAGACTCCAGCCCGAGGCCCGCCACCCCCTCGACGCCCTCGAATCCCTGACGGAGGGGACCGGGGTGTACGCACTGTTCGGGGGATCGTTCGACCCCGTGCACATCGCGCACTTGATCGTGGCCGAAGCGGCGGCGGATGCGTTGAGCGCTCCGGTTCGCTTTCTGCCCGCGCGGGAGCAGCCGTTCAAGCGCGCGGCGCACCAGGCGCCGCCCGAGCGGCGCGCGGAAATGCTCGACCTCGCGGTGGCGGGGAATCCGCGCCTGGGTGTCGAGCGTATCGAGCTCGGGCTGCCGGTGCCTTCGTATACGGTCCGGACGCTCCGCGCCCTGAGCGAGCGTCCCGGCGAAACGGGGAACCGGTACACGTTATTGCTAGGGGCGGACGCCGCCCGCGATCTTGCCGACTGGTGGGAAGTCGAAGCACTCCCAGCACTTGCCGATGTGGTCGTCTTCGCCCGGCCGGGCGCGAGCGTGGTTCGTCACCCTCTGATCAAGCGGGTCATCCCTGTGCCATCGTTCGACCTGTCCGCCACGCAGGTGCGCGAGCGCGTCAAACAGGGTCGTTCCATTCGATATTTAGTGCCCGAGCCGGTGCGCGACTACATCGGGAAACACGGGCTGTATCAGTAGAGGGGTAATGGCCAACAACCTGTTCACCAGAATCTTCGGGACGCGGTTCAACCGTGAGCTGAAGCGCATCCAGCCGATCGTGGATGCGATTCACGAGCACGAAGTGCGCCTCAAAGACTTGAGCGATACCGAGCTGCAAGCCCAGACCGCAAAGTTCCGCGAGACGATCGCGCAACGTACCGGTGCGCTCCACGCCGAAGTCGAGCGCCTCAAGCAGGCGAAGCACGACAACCCCAATCCCGACGAGCGCGCGAACCTCGGCGATCAGCTCCGGAAGGCCGAGCAGGAATTCGTCGCCGAGCTGCAGCGCACGCTGGACGATTTGCTACCCGAGGTGTTCGCGACCGTACGCGAGGCGTCCCGGCGGTTACTGGGGAGCGAAGTGGTCGTGACCGGCCATGCCATGAAGTGGGACATGGTCCCGTATGACGTCCAGCTCATCGGCGGCATCGTGCTCCATCAGGGCAAGATCGCCGAAATGGCAACGGGTGAAGGCAAGACGCTCGTCGCCACACTCCCGCTCTACCTGAACGCGCTCGCCGGCCGTGGCGCGCATCTCGTGACGGTCAACAACTACCTGGCGCGGCGCGACTCGCAGTGGATGGGCCACCTCTTCACGTGGCTCGGCGTGACGGTCGGCTGCATCGACGATACACAACCGGGCAGCCCCGAGCGCCGGGCGGCGTACCAGTGCGACATCACCTACGGTACGAACAACGAGTTTGGCTTCGATTACCTGCGTGACAACATGGTCGGCAGCCTGGAGCACCGCGTCCAGCGCGGCCACATCTACGCGATCATCGACGAAGTCGACTCGATTCTGATCGACGAAGCGCGGACGCCGCTGATCATCTCGGGCGCCGTCGGTACCGAGTCCGATGAGAAGTACGCGCAATTCAACGCCCAGGTCGTGCAGCTCGTGCGCAAGCAAACCGCCATTGCCAATGATCTGATCGCGCGGGGCGAGCCGCTGCTCGCGAATCAGGATACCAACTACGAAGGCGCGAAGCTGCTGTACAAGGCCCAGCTCGGCTCGCCAAAGAACAAGAAGCTGCTCAAGCTGTTGAACGAGCAGGGCGTGAAACAGCAGGTGCAGCGCGTCGAGCTCGATCGTCTGGCCGACCGCAAGCTGCCGGCGCGCGACCAGAAGATGCGCGACATGGAGGACGATCTCTACTTCGTGATGGACGAGCGCGGGCGCTCGGTCCACCTGACCGACAAAGGCGTGGAAACGATGTCGCCGCAGGATCCGACGCTCTTCGTCGTGCCCGACATCTCGCACGCGGTCCACGAGCTAGATCACGATCCGGACCTCTCGCCGGCCGAAAAGATCGAGCGCCGGCGCGCGGTGGAGGCCGAGTACGCCACCAAGAGCGAGACGCTGCACATTATCCACAAGCTCCTGCAGGCGCACGCGCTCTACGAGAAAGACGTCGAATACGTGGTGCAGGACGGCCAGGTGTTCATCGTGGATGAGTTCACCGGACGCCTAATGCCGGGGCGGCGCTGGTCGGACGGGCTACACCAGGCGGTGGAAGCGAAGGAAGGCGTGGCGGTGCGGGAAGAGTCCCAAACACTCGCGACCATCACCATCCAGAACTACTTCCGCATGTAC
>Ga0070694_100001344_pt1 | contig 14344 bp, 19 predicted proteins | sample KBSK1251metaG_FD_65470 | JGI IMG/M metagenome (GOLD analysis project Ga0070694, IMG submission 65470) | Corn, switchgrass and miscanthus rhizosphere microbial communities from Kellogg Biological Station, Michigan, USA - KBS K1-25-1 metaG | ecosystem: Host-associated > Plants > Roots >... | reverse complement strand
TTTCCACTGAAAAAGCTGCTGCTTGCAGGCTTTCTGATCGCCGCCGCCTGCACGGCGCGGGCGCAGGATCTCGATCGGCCGCTCCTCCTCGTGGCCGCGCCGGATCTCCAGGGGCTCTACAACCGTACCGCGCTCCTCGTCGTGCCGGCGGCAGGCGGCCAGCACCTCGGCTTCATCCTGAACCGGGCCACCGACCTCAAGCTCGCGACGCTGTTCCCGCAGCACGAGCCCTCGGCCAAGGTGGCCGACCCGGTGTACTTCGGCGGGCCGGAGATGTTCGGCTCGATCTTCGCCATCGTGAAGCGCAACCCGGGCGTGCCGGCGCTGCACCTTTTCGACGACCTCTTCGTGGCGGGCAACGGCGCCGCGGTCGACCGCATCATCGAGCAGACGCCGAACGAGGCGCGCTACTTCGCCGGCTTCGTCGGCTGGCAGCCCGAGGAGCTGGCGAAGGAAGTGGACGCCGGCTTCTGGTACGTGACCGAGCCCGACGCGGCGCTCCTCTTCAGCAAGGACCCCGGCCACATGTGGGAAGAGCTGGTGAAGCGCGTCGCGCGCGCGCCGCTCAAGGGAGCGATCTAGCTCGGGCACGCCCTTTGCTCCTTTCTCCAGGCAATTCCTTAGAGAGGGGCAAACATGGAACAGCAGGAACTCGGCAAAGTACCCAGCAACGTTGAAGAAATCCCGGGCCGCACCGACACGTGGCGCACCGCCCGCGACAAGCTCAACGAGACGCTTGCAGGCGTCAACGAGCAGGCCAAATACGCGGCTGAGTACGCCGACGACACCGTGCGCAACAACCCGTGGACGTCGGTGGGCATCGGCTTCGGCGCCGGCGTGGTCGTCGGGGCGCTGATCGCGCTCGCGGCCTCGCGCAGCTACCGCTAGACACCAACCCCGGAAATGGGGTCAGAGCAAATTTCCGGAAATACGGATTAACCCGGATTTCCGGAAATACAGCGTCGTCTCGACCCTAGAATGGGGCCTGACCCCCACTCCAGGAAGGGACGCTCGTGAAAATCTCGATGTACCAGGCCAGCGCGCCGCGCTTCGCGAACGCGCTGCGCAACCTCTCGGCCATCCTCGACAAGGCGCAGGCGCACGCCGAGGCGAAGAAGCTCGACCCGGCGGTGCTCGGCGCGCAGCGCCTGATCGTCGACATGTTCCCGCTCTCGCGCCAGGTGCAGATCGCCTGCGACACCGCGAAAGGCGCGGTGGCGCGCCTTGCCGGCGTGGAGATTCCAAAGCATGAGGACACCGAGCAGACCCTCCCGGAGCTGAAGGCGCGCATCGCGAAGACGCTCGACTTCGTGCAATCGATTCCCGCCGCCAAGATCGACGGCTCGGAGGACCGCGAGGTGGTGATGAAGATGCGCGCCGGGGACGTGAAGTTCACCGGCCTGCAATATCTACTCGGCCACGCCTACCCGAATTTCTACTTCCACGTCACGACCGCCTACAACATCCTGCGCGCCAACGGCGTCGATATCGGCAAGCGCGACTTCATCGGGACCCCGTAAGAAAAATAGGGACAGACCCTCTTTTTCTCATTTAGGTCTGGCGCGGCCGCCCCCGGGGCCTCTTCGCTGCGCCCCGATGGCATAGCCAAGACGCGTGTTGCCGTGCGGATCTACGCCAAGGCTCGGTAATGAGAAAAATAGGGTCTGTCCCTATTTTAGGCGTTCGGTCAGGTAGCGCAGCCGGCTCGCGAGGGAAGAGAGCGTCGAGCGCGCGAAGTGCGGGCTCACCTTGACCAGCGTGAGGAACGCCTGCCGGGTGATCGGCAGGAGGCGGCAGTCGCTCTCGGCGACCGCGCTCGCCAGGCGCGGCGACTGGTCGACGAGCGCGGCCTCGCCGAAGGCGCCGCCGGGGCCGAGGCGCTCGACCACCCGGGTGCCGATGGAGATCGCGACCCGGCCCTCGATCACCGCGTACATGCGCAGCGCGCGCTGGCCCTCGCTCATGATCTGCTGGCCGCGCTGGTAGTAGACCGGCGGATCGTCGGACAGGCCGTTCACCAGCTCCGTGATGCGCTCGGGATCGAACGCCGCCGATTCCTTCACTTCCTCCTGCTGCGTCAGCGCGCCGTTCACCGTGAGCCGCGCGATGGTGTCGCGCAGCCGGCCGATCATCAGGCTCATCAGCATCAGCGCGAAGGCGGGCTTCTTCTCGAGCGCGGCGACGAACTCCGCGTCGGTCAGCGCGATGACGCTGCAATCGGTCGTCGCCATGGCGCTCGCGCTGCGCGGCTCGTGCGTGATCGCCGCCATCTCGCCGAAAATCTCGCCCTTGCGCACGCCGCCGATCGGCCGCGTCGCGGCCACCAGGGTCACCTCGCCGTCCAGCAGCAAATAGATTTTCGTCTTGCTCTGCTGGAAGGGCAGGCGCCGCTCGGCGTCCTTCTCGGCGAAGATCACCGAGCCCTTCGCGATATGGGTCGTCTTGCCGGCGGACTGAAAGAAGTCCAGCGCCACCGCGGCGTCGTAGCTCATCGAGCCCCCCCCTCGTCCTGTTTTCTTATCCCTTGAACGGTGCGCCGAGCTGCTCGCACTGGCTGCGAGCGTACTGCGCGCCGACCCCGAAATCGTCCGGGCCGCCGTTGACCTGCACGATCTTCTCGTGGCGTATGAAGACGGTCATCGGGTAGAAGCCGCTGTAGGCGCCCAGGCGGTTCTTGTCGTTCACCCATACGCAGGTCGCCCAGCCGTGGTGCGCGTCGCGCAGGCCGACGCGGCGCTGGTACATCTGCTGCGGCTCGGTGCGGAACTCGACCACCGCCGCCCTGGGGTCGGTGAGCCGCACGCTGAGATAGCTCGTGATCTCTTCCTTCCACCGGACCGGCTTGGGGCCGTAGTCGAGCCCGGCGGTCTCTTCCTTGGTGACCGGCTGGGCGCAGCCGGCGGCGACCAGCACCACTGCCGCGAGGACGGCATGCCTCATGCGGTTCTCCCTCTGGTAAAAAACGCATTATGCAACGCTGGAACGAGCGGCCCGAAGCGCGCTGGGCGCTGTGGGCGGGAATCGTTGGCGCCCTCGCGACCGCGGCGCTCTCGACGAAGATGATTCTCTCGCACGGCAGCTCGAGCGCCGGGCTCGGTTTCATCTTCCTGCCGCTCGTCGCCGCCGCCGCGGCGGTGCCGGTCGGGATCTGGGGCGCGGCGCTCGGCCACGTCGTGCTCCACCTGCGCGGACGCGCCGCCGAGCCGCGCATCGTCTTCTGGGTCGCGCTCGTGGCGGTGGCGTCGCTTCCGCTCACCGTCGGCTACGAGGTCTGGAACGCAAAGGCGCTCGAGCGCGCCGTGGCCGAGACGCGCCGCATGTCCGGCCCCGAGCTCGAGCGCGAATTCGACGAATCGCGCTTCCGGCGCAACAAGTACTTCCTCGGCGCGCTGGCCGAGAACCCGGCCGCCGGTCCCGGGCTCCTCGTGCGCATCGCCGGCCTCGAGGACCCGGCGCTGTTCCAGCCGATGGGGTCGCTCTGGGACGTGATGGGCGAGAACCGCAAGGGCATCGCCGTGATGCGCCTCGTCGCGAGCCACCGCAACACGCCGCCCGCGATCCGCGAAGCGCTTCAGCGCCGCTCCGAGTCGGCCAACAGCCGCGCGCCGCGGTAGAGCAGGAACATCGCGCCGATCTGGATCACGTGGTAGAGGTCGTTGTGGTTGAAGTGGCGGTGGAGGCTCAAGCCGCTCGCCTGCACCAGCGCTGCGACGACCGACGCCGCGACGCCCGCCAGGATCCACGCGTTGAAGCGCCAGAGGTGCAGCGCCGCGACCGCGGCGAACGCGATGCCGCTGTCCAGCACGACGAAGATGAACTCGTCGCGGCGCAGTACCCAGGCTGAATACACGACGAGCTTGACGAGCGCGGCGAGCAGAAGGACGCGGCGCAGCCCTCCCGAAGTCGCGGCAATCGCCGATCCCGCCAGCATGGCGAAGCTCGCCACGCCGATGGCGAGCAGGGTCGTCTTCCACAACCCATCGTTCTGCAGCAACCCGTGCCACGTGCCGCCGAGGAATGCGCCAAGCGCGAGCGCTGCGAACGCCACCGCCCACCATCGCTGGGAACGAAAGGTCTTCGGAAGCTTCCAGGCCAGCCAGGCCGTGACGCCCGCGAGGGCGTAGTCGGTGGCGAGGGTCATCGGCTCCGAGATCGTCATCGCTTGAGCCTGCGCCGGTGCGAAAGACCGACCGTGATCACGAAGGTTGCGAGCACCCAGTGGAGGACGATCGGGATCGGGTGATCCCACAGGAAAATCGCGCGCGCGATCATCGCGGCGAGATAGAGATAGCCGAACCACAGCCATTCGACCGCCAGGACGCGCTTGGGCTGGTAGAACCAGCCACGGCTGCGGGTGAAGTCGAGGCAGATCTTCGTCATCAGCGCGATGATCAGGATCTGGGAGGGCAGCAGGTACGCGTAAGGCATCAGCCCGGAGTACCACGCTTCATTCGGGGGCAGGAATTCCACATCCAAGAAGACGACTAGCGCCTGCCCGGCCACCCGCAGGACGAACAGGCCAAGGAGGAGCCAGAGAAAGCTACTTCTTCTCGTACATCCTTTCGTAGTGCCGGTACCACTCGCTCTGGAAGAGCTTCTGCGGGTCGTGCTTCAGCTTGAGCTTGAGGAACTCCTGCAGCTGCGGATAGCAGGCGTCGACCTGGCGGCGCAGGCCGTAGCGGTTGTAGGTCGGGTAATAGCTGCCGCCGTACTTGATGCCGATGTCGATCAGGCGGCGGAACACGTCGCCCGCCTTGATGAGGCCGCTCGTGGTGTGCTCGACGTGGATGTTGAAGATCACGCACGCATAAGGCCGGCGCGCCCACGGCAGGAAGCTCTCGCGGTCCTGCTCGATCAGGCGGATGGTGCCGTAGATGATGTCGACCTTGTCGCGCCGGGCGTAGTCGCGTACGTCGGCCATGAAGCGCTCGAGCGCATCGCGCTCGCAGTAGATCTCGGTGATCGCCTCGGTGCCGCGCGTCTGCGCGCCGACGCGCTGGTCGAGGAGCTTGTGGTAGCCCTCGGGATACACGCTCATCTGCGCTTCGTCCGACCAGTAGACCTGGCCGTTGGTCTGCAGGTAATGCGCGGCGTAGCGGCGGAACGCCTCGCCGCGCGCCGCGTGGGCGAAGTGCAGCAGCTCGATCCAGTCGCGCTCCTGCAGCTCTTTCTGGCCCGCCGCGATCGGCGTGTTCGGATCGACCGGGCGGTAGCAGGAGAAGACGCCGCGGTTCAGGAAGTCGGGCGAGCTCTCGTCGATCGCGTACTGGAAGTCGCCGTAGAGGAAGCCGTCGCGGATGCGCTCGGCGAAGGCGCGCGGCAGGCCGTCGACCGAGCGCACCTCGACCACGCGCTCCATCTTGCGGCGCTCGACCAGGCGCAGCGTGACCGACGTGATCAGGCCGAACAGGCCGTAGCCGCCGATCGCGAGGCGGAAGAGCTCCTCGTTCTCGGTGCGGCTGCACTGCACCACGTCGCCTTTCGCCGTGAGGAGCTTGAACGCCTCCACGTCGCCGATGAAGGGCGGGAGCTTGAGGCCGCGGCCGTGGATGTTCGCCGAGAGGCAGCCGCCGATGGTGAGCTTGTCGGCGCCGGTCTGCTTCTGCGCGAAGGTCCACTGCCGCTCGCGGCCCTTCTGTACGTTGACGAGGTGCTGCAGGAGCTGCGGCCACTGCATGCCCGCCTCGACCTCGATGTGGCCGCGCTCCAGGTCGAAGCCGATGATGCGCGTCATGCGCCGCGTGTCGATCATCAGCCCGTCGGCGAGGAACTGCTGGCCGCCCATGGCGTGGCGCGCGCCCGAGATGCAGACCGGGTGCTGCTCCTTGCGCGCGGCGTTGATGGCGCTGCGCACGCCGTCGAGCGTGTCGGGCTGCACGATGCGCCACACCCGCGTCGAATTGAGCTGCGAGTGGAGGTCGTTGACGAGGATTCCGGGGGGCGGCTTCTGCTTCTTGTCCGCCTGGGAAAAGGCGATCCGCGGCCAAGCCGCCCCGGCGAGGGTTACCCCCAGAAAATCACGACGGCGGAACAGCCTACAGCTCCTCGCCGCGCGGCGGCGCGCCTTTCCTGGGCCGGCCGGGCCGGTTGGTGAGCGCGAAGATGCGCAGCGGCGGCACCGGCGGCGGGGCTTCCATGAAGCGGCAGTCCGACTCGGTCGGCACGCTCATCAGCGCGCCGATGCGCCGGCCGTTCAGCATCACGGTGTAGCGCATCATGTGCGCCGAGCCGAGCAGCGGCTGCGCCACGATGTCGTACTTGCCCAGCTTGTACTGCTTGCGCTCCAGCAGGGGCAACGTCATCCGGACTCCTCGCTATTGTTTGCCGGTGTTCTGGAACACGCTCGAGAGATCCACCTCGTCGAGCCTCACGGCCGCCTTGTTCGCCGCCTCGATCGCGGCCTTCATGCGGTCGGTTTCCCGGGTCGCCTGCTCGAACGCCTCGGCGAGCTTGAAGCTGAACGCGGCGAGCGCCTTGGGGTCGGGCTTCTTCTGGTCGCTGCCGGCGAGCGTGCCGTACACGCGGCTCGAGAGCTGCACGAAGATGCGCTCGGCCAAATCGATGTACGCCTTCTGCGGATCGGCGGAGGCCGCAGGCTTGGACGGCGCGTCTTTGGCAGGGGCGCTCATGGTCTTTCGGGCTTGATGACCGCCATCCTACGCTGATCTTCGTCCAGCGTGCGCGCGAGCTGGTCGCGCAGCTCGTTCGACACGATGACGTGCGTGTCGGGCTTGGTGCGGTGTACTTCGTACAGCTTCGCCACCACCTCGACGTCGTGCTCGGCGAACGTGTCGGCGGTGCGGCGCGCGCGCTCCTGGTCGCCGCCGATCTCGGCCAGCGCGATCTCGCCGAGCTTGAGCGCCGAAAGCCACGTCTCCCTCTCGATGAACTGCACGTCGAGGTCGCGCAGCTCGAACATGTGGCGCATGTCGCGCGCCCGCGCGATCACGCGCAGCTTGGGGAAATGCGCGCGCGCGATCTTGGCGAGGCGCGTGATCGCCGCCGCGTCGTCGAGGGCGATGATGAGGAAGTCGGCGCTGTCGGCGCCCGCGGCGTGCAGGAGATCGAGGCGCGTGGCGTCGCCGTAGAACACGCGAAAGCCGAACTTGCGCGACTGCTCGACGTGGTCCGGGTCGTCGTCGAGCACGGTCGGCTGGAAGCCGCTCGCGTGCAGCATGCGCGCCACCACCTGGCCGACGCGCCCGAGGCCCGCGACGATCACCTTGCTCGGCCGCGGCGAGTCGGGCGCGCGCTCTTTCGACGGCTCGGCGAAGAAGGGCGCGAGCTGGTCGTGCAGCGCGAGCAGGAACGGCGTGAGCAGCATCGAGATCGCGACCGCGAGCGTGATCGCCTGCGCGTTCTCGCTCGCCATGCCGGCGTGCTGCACCGCCAGGCCGAGCAGCACGAAGGCGAACTCGCCGCCCTGCGCGAGGAGCACGATGAAGAGCGGCCGCTCGGCGCGCGGGATCTTCGCCTGGCGCGCGAGCATCCAGAGCACCGCGCCCTTGACGAAGAACAGTCCCGCGATCAGGCCGAACACGAGCCACGGCCGCGCCGCGAGCACCGCGAAGTCGGCGCTCATGCCGACCGCGATGAAGAAAAGCCCGAGCAGCAGGCCCTTGAAGGGCTCGACCGCGGCCTCGATCTCGTGCCGGTACTCGGATTCGGCGAGCAGCACGCCGCCGAGGAACGCGCCGAGCGCCATCGACAGGCCGGCGTGCTCGAAGGCGAGCGCGATCACGAGGACGAGGAGCAGCGCGAACGCGGTGAAAATCTCCCGCAGCCGCGTGCGCGCGATGTGGCGGAACACCGGCCGCGCGAGGAGCCGCCCGCCGCCCAGCGTGACCACGATCACCGACGCCGCGAGCGCGAGCTTGTGCCACGAGAAGCTCGAGCCCGTCTCGCTCGCGCCGAGGAGCGGCAGGATCGCGAGCATCGGGATCACCGCGATGTCCTGGAACAGGAGCACCGCGAACGTGCCCTGGCCGCCGCGCGTGGCGAGCGCGCCGCGCTCGGTGAGCGGCTGCAGCGCGAGCGCGGTCGAGGAAAGCGACAGCGCCATGCCGGCGATGAGCGCCGTGCGCAGGTCGTAGCCCACCGCCCAGCCGACCAGCGTGATCGCCGCGATCGAGCCCACCACCTGCAATAGCCCGAGCCCGAGGAGCTGCGCGCGCATCGTCCACAGGCGCCGCGGCTCGAGCTCGAGGCCGATGACGAACAGGAGAAACACCACGCCGAGCTCGGCGAAGGCGCGGATGTGGTCGGCGGTGCCGACGAGCTGGAAGCCCCACGGGCCGATGGCGATGCCGGCGAGGAGGTAGCCCGCCACCGACCCCAGCCCCAGGCGGTGGGAAATCATCACGGCCGCGACCGCCGCGGCGAAATACAGGCTCGCCTGGACCAGAAAGTCATTGCCGTGCTCCACCGGCCAAGTATATTTGCAACCTGGGAGGGAGAAGAATTGCACCCCATCGAAGACGAGCTCGAAGCTCGCGTCGCGCGCGTGTTCGCGCGCCGGCCCGAGCTATGGCGCTTCACCGTGCGCGACCGCACGGGCCTTCCCGATCACCTCGACCCCACCACGCTCACCGGCGAGTTCTTCATTTTCGAGATCGGCCTCTCGCCGCGCCTGGGCAAGGACCAGTACGACCAGGTCTACGACGAGATCGCGAACGCCATCGCCGCCGCGGTCGCCGCGCGCCCCGAGGCACGCAAGCTCCTTCCCGGACGGACTTTCGTTCGCGCCTTGCATTAGACTTGCCCGGTGCAGGCCGGGATTGCGTACACCGTCGATACGGGCGAAAAGCTCGTCAACGAGACCTTCGGGCCCAACAACATCCGCCGGCGCACGAGCGGCAGCCAGGAAGTCGTTACCGTCCAGATCGAGGACGGCCGCGCGTCTCCCCGCCAATTTTCGCTCGATGAAAACGGCTTCGTCTTTGTGGCGCACCCGACCACCGTGCGCGATTTCTTCGATGCCGACGAGCTAAGGCGGGTGTACTACCCCGAGGTCGCCGCGCTGGTGCGGAAGATTTCCGGCGCGAGACGGGTCCACGTCTTCGACCACACGCTGCGCTCCGGCGACCAAGGCGAGCGCGAAGCGAAGCTGGTTCGCGAGCCGGTGCTCTCGGCGCACAACGACTACACCGAATGGTCGGGTCCGAACCGCGTTCGCGAGCTGCTGCCCGAGGAGGCGGAAGGCCTGCTCGAGAACCGGTTCGCCATCATCCAGGTGTGGCGGGCGATCCATCAGCCGATCGAGTCCAACCCGCTCGCGATCGCGGATGCGAAGAGCGTGGCGCCGCAGGACCTGCTGGTCGCCGAGCGGCGCTACCCGAACCGGGTGGGGCAGACCTACCGCCTCAAGTACAGCCCGCAGCATCGCTGGTTCTATTTCCCGCGCATGCGGCGCGACGAGGCGCTGGTCTTCAAGGTGTACGACTCCGAGAAGGACGGCCGCGCGCGCTTCACGCCGCACACTTCGTTCGACGATCCGGCCACGCCGCCGGGCGCGCCGCCCCGGCAGAGCATCGAGGCGCGCGCGTTGGCGTTTTTCTAGAGGGTCGGACGCTTGGGCTTTTTCGCCAGCACGAAGAAGCCCGAGCCGAGGCCGGCGAGCACCGCGATGATGGTGAAGCCGAGGCGGTAGTCGCCGGTGATGTCGGCGAAGATCCCCGGAATGATCGGGCCGCCGACCTGGCCGATCACGATGATCATGAAGGAAAGCCCGAGGATCATGCCGATCGCGCTGCGCCCGAAGTAGTCGGCGCGGATCGCCTGCATGAACGGCCCGCGCAGTCCCCACGCGGTGCCGTGCAGCACCGCGAACGCGATCACCATCGGCAGCGAGACGGCGTAGGTGAGCAGGAGAAGCCCGACCGCGTGCGCCAGCATGCATCCGGCCGCGATGAGGCGCTTGCGGTAGCGATCGCCGATCACCCAGCCGAGCAGCACGCCGAGGATCTGGCACGCCGTCACCAGGCTGATCACCAGCGATGCCGCCGCGACGGAGTAGCCGAGGTGTTGCTTGAGGTGCGTGATGGCGTGCACCGAGACGGCATGGACTGCGAAGAGCGCAAAGCCGTGGCCGAGCGAGATCAGCCAGAAGGCTTGCGTGCGCAGCGCTTCGCGCGCCGTGAAGTCGCGGGTTTGCGGTTGCTCCGCCGCGTCCCCGCTGCGGCTCGCGGCCGCCGGTTCCGGTGCAATACCGTCGACGACCTCGCCGTGCTCGTGGGGACTGTTGCGGATCACGAAGGCGAGCGGCAGGCCGATGGCGATGGCGAGCAGGCCCGAGGCGAAGGCGGTCGGGCGCCAGCCGAAGCTCGTGATCGACTGCGCGACGAGCGGCACCATGATGCCGCCCATGGCGAGGCCGAAGGACATGGCCGAGAGGGCGCGGGCGCGCTTGCGCTCGAACCAGTGGATCAGCGCCACGTTGAGCGGGAAGAAGCCGCACAGGCTCGAGCCGAGCGCGATCACGATGAAGGCGCCGTAGAACCCCGGCAACGATTGCACCTGGCTGAGGAGGCACAGCCCGGTGCCGAAGACGAAGACGCCGCAGCGCACGAAGACCTTGGGGCCGAACCGGTCGATGAGCCAGCCGAGCACCGGGCCGAGGATCGCCACCTCCATCTGCTGGAGCGCGGCGGCGCCCGAGAGCGCGGTCTTGCTCCAGCCCTGCTCTTCCGAGAGCACCGCGAGGTAGGCCCCGAACGCCTGCGTGACCATCCCCGCCTGGAGGAACTGCAGGCCGACCGCCGCGCCGACCATGTACCAGCCGTAGAACAGCCTGGGCCTGTCGTTCACGGGCGACAGCATAACGGCGGGTCCGTTACTTGCGACAAGCGGGTCATGAAACCCGCACAGCTCGGCACGCTGAACCCCGATCTCGGCCCGATCGAGGAGGACCTCGCTGCGCGCATCGACGCGATCTTCGATCGCTGCCCGCAGCTCTTCGGATTCACGGTGCAGGACTCCTCGGCGCTGCCGGAGGAGCTGCGCTCGATCGCCCTCGAGCGCGAGCTGGTGGTGAGCGATATCGGCGTGTATCCGTACCTGAACGCGGACCAGTGCGAACAGATTTACAACGAGATCGCGGTCGCGCTGCTCGACTTCATGTTCGAGCGCCCTGCTGCAAAAGACGTGCTGCGCGGCCGGACCTTCGTCCGGACCCTGCACTAAGAAAAAGCCGAGCTATTCGGGCTTGACGCCCGCGTCTTTCACGACCTTCGCGTATTTGCCGACGCCGTCCTTGATCATCGCCGCCAGCTCGCCGGGCGTGCTGGTGATCGGCTCGGCGCCCGCCTTGTCGAGCGCCTCGGCGGTCTCCCTGGAGCCCACGGCGGCCAGGATCTCCTTGTGCAGCCGGTCCACTACCGGCTGCGGCGTACCGGCGGGCGCCATGATCGCGAGCCACAGCGAGGCGTCGAAGCCGGCATAGCCCGATTCGGCCACGCTCGGCACTTCCGGCAATGACGGCGAGCGCTTCGGCGTGCCGACCGCGAGGGCGCGTACCCGCCCCGACTTCGCATGCGGCAGGACCGCGGGCAGGCTGCCGAACAGGATCTCCACCTGGCCCGCGATCACCGCGGTGCCGGCCGGTCCATTGCCGTTGTAGGGGATGTGCAGCGCGTAGGTGCCGGACGCGCCCTTCAGCATCTCCATCGCGAGGTGCGTGGTCGAGCCGACGCCGGCGGAGGCGTAGTTCATCTTTCCCGGCTGCGTCCTCATGAGGTCCACCAGCTCCTTCAGCGTCCTCGCCGGCACGTTCGGGTTCACGACCAGCAGGTACGGGGTGACGGCGACGAGGCTGATCGGCGCGAAGTCCTTCACCGGGTCGTATTCGAGCTTCTGGAATACGCTCGGCGCGACCACGTGCGTGCTCGTCGTGCCGACGGTGAGCAGGTAGCCGTCGGCGGGTGCCTTCGCCACCACCGCGGTGCCGAGCGTGCCGCCGGCGCCGCCGCGGTTCTCGATCACCAGGCTCTGGCCGAGCTGCGTGCCGAGCTTCTGCGCGACGATGCGCGCGACGATGTCGGTCGAGCCGCCCGGCGGGAACGGCACCATGAGACGGATCGGTTTGTTGGGATAGCCCTGGGCGGCGGCGCCGCCCGCGACGCATAGCGCGGCGACGGCCGCGACGATCTTCTTCATTTTTTGGAATCCTCCAACCGTAGTTTGTCCGGTTAACCGGAAATTTGCTCTGACCCCTTTTTCTAGGACTGGAGTGAAACGCAAGCCTCTTCGTACTTGCCATCGCCCATCGAGCCGCGCTCGAAGATCTCGCGCTCGGCGACCCACTTGAACGACTCCTCGAACACTTCGCGCGTGTAGGGCTCGAACACGATGCGCTCGCCGGGCCCCCAGCGCCGGGGGTCGATCTGGCCAATCCAGCGCGCCGGGAATTCCTTCGCGTAGTGGTGCGTGTAGAGCTCGGGGCGCAGGTCGATGTCGCGCTGCGCGCGGCGCAAGGCGCGGAAATACTTGCGCACGTCCTCCGCGTCCGGGTCGCCGGTAAGCATGGTCGCCATCATGAAGGTGGTGTCGATCACCTTGCGGAAGCCGAGCTGCTCGGCGAAGTAGTACGGCCCGCTGAAGAGCGCCGCCGCCGGCACCTTGCGGTCGATCAGCTTCTCCATGCGGCCGAAGAGAATCCCGTCGGCGAAGGAAAGCTTGATGTCCTCGCGCGGCAGGTACTGCTCGAGCGCCTGGATCGTCGAGTAATGGCTGCCCGACTGGTGGCCGACCGAGATCGGCACGCCCTTGAGATCCTGCGGCTCGCGGATCGGCGACTCCGGCGGAACGAACACGCCGCCGGGAGAGATCGAATAGCAGTCCGCGACCATCTTGCCGCGGCCCTGCGAGGCGGCGACGTTCACCGTCCAGTGGCAGGCGCAGCTCACGTTGGTGTCGCGCCCCTGCTCGAAGCTCGTCATCGCGCCGACGCGGTCGGGTGTGACATGAGTCTTAAACACGTTGCGGAACTCGTAGTCGAGCCCCTCCTCGCGGAAGTAACCCTTCTCCTCGGCGACCCACTCGTGCAGGCGGAAGTGGGGAGAAATCACGAACTTAGCCATGCGCTCACACTCCTTCGGGCCGATCATAACCGGCGGTAAGTCACAAGTAACCGATCGGTAGGCGTTGTAGAGGCGCCGCCGCACCATGCTCTGCGCAAGTAGTTGTTGGAACTAACAGTTGCTGACTCCGGGGCCGCCGCAGGGGCGTACCGTGTAGTGGCAACTATTACAACCGGCATGTCGGGAAAAGGCCTAGACCGGCCGGCCCCCGATGGCCCAAGCGGAGTGCAACGTATGCGGACTAGCGTAGAAGCCGTGAATACCGAGCACCAACTCCAGGCGCAGCTCGAATCGCTATTCGCCCGCTGCCCCGATCTCTGCGGGTTCTCCGTGCGCGAGGAGGCCGAGGAGCTCTACGTGAGCGACATCGGCATCTCGCCGCGCCTCTCGGCCGAGCAATACGGCGAGATCTACCAGGACATCGCCGACACGCTGGGCGAGATCCTCGAGCAGGAACCGCAGGCGGGCGAGTGGCTGCGCGGCCGCACCTTCGCGCGCACCCTGCACTGAGAAAAAGCGGAGTTTTTCTCGTTTATCCCCTTGTCTAGGGGTCCGGATGTAGTTGTTTCAGGGATTCCCCGATTGGCCTTTTCACTACAGGCCGATAGTGTGGGCGCCCATGAAGACCACCCAGCAATACGACAGCCTTCTGGGCAGGCTGGAGGCCGATGTCGAGGCCCGCATCCGTTCGCTTTTCGCCCGCTGCCCCACGCTTTGCGGCTTCGCCGTCCAGGACCGCGCCATGCTGCCCAAGGACGTCGATCCGAACCGGATTCCCGACGCCGATCTCTTCGTCACCGACATCGGCATCTATCCCAAGATCGATTCGCAGTACGACGAGATCCACGACGAAATCACCCTCGCGATCTCCGACCTCGTGCACGACCAGCCGCACGCCTACGACTACCTGCGCGGCAAGACTTTCGCCCGCTCGCGGCACTGATCCGCAGCCGCTAGCACCAAACAAGCGCACCGAACAAGCAAGGGGGACCGCGAGCGCGCGCGCCACAGCCGGGAGGGCTGTGGCGCGCAGCGCCGATCAGGGGAAGTCTGCAGTAGTCGCCCGTCTGCAGTAGTCGCCCCCGCGAAGGCGGGGGCCCAGTTTGATTTTCAAAAAAAACATGGGTTCCCGCATTCGCGGGAACGACAGTTGGCGGGTTTCCCTACTTGTAGCGGTAGACGACGATCTTGTCGGCGCCCGACTCGGGCGTCCACACCTCGCCCTTGCGGCCGTGGATCTGGCGCACGTTCGGCCGCGAGCTCGACGA
>Ga0070694_100001342_pt1 | contig 14347 bp, 14 predicted proteins | sample KBSK1251metaG_FD_65470 | JGI IMG/M metagenome (GOLD analysis project Ga0070694, IMG submission 65470) | Corn, switchgrass and miscanthus rhizosphere microbial communities from Kellogg Biological Station, Michigan, USA - KBS K1-25-1 metaG | ecosystem: Host-associated > Plants > Roots >... | reverse complement strand
AACCGCACATGGAATCGAAAACGAAAACGTTACTCCTGGACCATCGTTTGGCGTGGCCGATAAACGACCACGATGGTTTTCGATGATCGAGCGACTCACAGACAGGCCGATTCCCATACCGTCATCTTTGGTTGTGTAGAAAGTCTGGAATAGCCGGTCGAGCGCCTGCGGCTCGAAACCTACGCCCGCATCCTTGACACTCAATCGCACTCGGTCGCCTTCTTCCCGCTCACTTCTAAACAGTAATTCGCGCGGACGATCATCGACGCAGGTCATTGCATCTGAGCCGTTGCGCAGCAGATTGAGAATGACTTGTTGCAGTTGCACGCGATCGCCCATTACCGCCGGCAGTTCGTCGTCGAGTTCCATCTTCGTAATTACGCGGTTCCGTTCCAACTCACTACGCGAAAGGGCAATTACCTCACGAGTGGCTTCATTTAGATCGACTAACTCCTTCGTTCCATCCTTGTGAGTAAATAGCGCACGCAGTCGAGTGATCACATCAGCTGCGCGGCGGCCGTCGCGAATTGTTCGCTTCGCGGTTTCGCGCGCGCCATCAACGTTGGGCGGATCACCATCCAACATTCGCATACAGGTGCTGGCGTTGGTGATGATTCCCGACAAGGGTTGATTGACCTCATGCGCGATCGATGCAGTCAGCATGCCGAGGCTCATGATGCGGGTGGCGTGTGCGAGTTCCGATCGTGCTTTGCCGAGCGCTTCTTCGGCAAGTCGACGCAGCGTAACGTCCTGCATGGCGCCGACGAACTCGAGATAACCGTCGGGACGTCGATTCGCCTTGGCATTCGTGTGCAGATACTTCACTGAGCCGTCCGGCATCCTGAGCCGGACCTCGTAGTCATGGTCGCCGCCGCCGGCGCGCGCTTCGGCGATCTTCTCAGCCACCAGCGACATATCATCCGGGTGAACGCATCCCACTATTCTTTCAAGCGTGACTGGCATGCCAAGCTCGAAGCCGAAGATGCGCTTCAACTCGTCCGAAAACACGATATCGTCCGAATCCGGACGCCAGACGAAGCTGCCGGTCGTACTTAGCCGCTGCCCTTCGGCGAGAAACGCTTCGCTGCGTCGCATTTCCTCTTCGATTAGTTTTCGGCGCGTGACATCCTGAACTGCGGCGATGTACTCCAGTTGACCATTCGGATCTCGTGTTGCCTGAGCGACTGCATGCATGTATTTGATCGACTGGTCAGGCATCAGCAAGCGGTATTGCCACTCAAAATCATCGGCGCCGTTGCGTGCCTGTTCGACCATTTTCTCGTACAGGGTAAGATCTTCGGGATGCACTCGTGTGCGAATGACTTCGATCGTGATTTTGATTCCCGGATCGAATTCATAAATGCGATAGAGTTCCTCGGACCAGGTGATTTCGTCGGCCGCTACGCGCCAGGAAAAACTGCCGACTGAGGTGAGCCGCTGGGCCTCGGCGAGGAACGCCTCGCTACGACGCACGTCTTCCTGCGCTCGTTTGCGGTCTTCGATGTCGAATGCGGCCACATACCACCGAACGATACCTCCCTCCTCATTGAGCAAGGGTTTGTAGCGCACCAGGAACCAGCGATATTGCCCATCGTTGCCCAGGACGCGCTGCTCAGTGCTGAATGGTGCGCCCAGCCTCAGTGATGCCGCGCGCCCTGCGCGTACTCTCTTAAAATCCTCCGGGTGGATGACACGATCCCGATAATCCTCTTGTTTTACGTCGTCCAGACTGAGGCCGGTGTAATCCATCACAGCCTGATTGACATACTGGACGGAACCTTCAGTGTTCAATACGTAAATGTGTGTAGGAATGGTGTTGATGATCTGATTTAGATTGCGTTCGGCCGACCGTAACGCTTCTTCAGCCCGTTTTTGGTCCTCGATGTCGAACGCAGTTGCATACCATCGCTCGATCCTTCCCTGCCCATCGAGCAGAGGATTGTAGCGGACCAGGAACCAGCGATATTTGCCATCCTTACCCAGAGCGCGTTGCTCATATTCGAACAGCAAGGGCCGTTTGAGGGCTTCGTTGCGCTCCTCGCACAGCGTTTCCACATCATCCGGGTGGTAAACCCGAGCGCGAAAGTCCTCTTTCTGCATATCCTGCAGCGTGACACCATAGTAATCCAGCACTGCTTGATTCACCGACAGTATGGTTCCATCGGGCCGGGACACTTGTATGAGGGTTGGGATGGTGTTTATTGTCAGGCTCAAATTGCGCTCGCTGTGCTTTAGAGCCTCCTCATTCAATGTCCTCTCGATAGCAATGCTCGCGATATGGGTCACCTGCGCTATCAGATCCTGGTGAAATTGATTCGGACTTGCCGGGTGGTCCTGAAAAACAGCGAACGTTGCCAACACTTGACCGTCACGCGAACATACTGGCGTTGACCACTGGGCACGGATTCCGTGAGCAAGCGCAAGGGGACGGATCAAGCTCTCCTGCCAACGAAGATCTGACTCAAAGTCTTCGGCGATCACCTGAGAGGTGGTGAGCGCTGCTAATCCGCACGGTCCTGCGGACGCTGTCACGCTCAATCCTTCAAGGGCATCATTGAAAGTTGCCGGCAGGCTTGGGGCTGCACCAGTATGGAATGTCGGCCCATTCCAATCGATCAAATAAATTCCACACTTGCAATCCGCGGCCGTGTATTCAACAAACTTGCATAATGAGGTCAGTACATGCTTGAGCGATGAGCCCGAGGCCACCATCTCGAGCAGAACCTTCTCGCCGGCGAGTTGGGCCTCTGCTCGCTTTCGATCGTCTATATCGATTAGCAGGTGAACCCAGCGGAGGATACGCCCGTCTGTATCTCGCAAAGGGAAACCGCGCACATTGAACCAGCGGTAGATGCCATCAGCGCGGCGGTGGCGGCTCTCGACGTTGTACGCACTGCCCATCTCGTGAGCCGTTTGTTGCGTCGCAATCGTGTTCTGAAGATCATCCTGGTGGACGACGTCGGAAGCTTTCCACCCTTTTAGCTCCTCGAATGTCTTGCCGAAGTATTCGAGCGTTGGTTGATTGACCGCCTCGACTTCACCCGTCGGCGTCGTCACTGCCACCGGGACGGGAATACTGTCAACGATTAATTGGAAACTAAATTCGCGTGCCCGCAGTGCTTCTTCAGCGCGAGACAAGCGCTCGGCGAGATCGTCATTGTTAGCGGTATTTCCTGACCTGGCATTCACGCGCAAGAGAATGCCCCTATGCGTCTCAAAAGCCAAGTTAACTTTTTAGCTCGCCGTTAATACCAAAGTATCGATCGATACCTTCGTCTAATAGACCCGCTGTCTAACTGGTGGTTTACTCCGCCGTGCAAACATTTACTTTTGAGGTCCACGGACGACTGTCGACATAAGTAAGGAGGAGCAATGACTCAGAATTTTCTCCGCTACAGTCCTGACGTTGAAAAACCCGAGCCCGATTTCGATCGAACCCTCCAGGCGATCCTAGATGGGATGAAAAAACGTATGCGCGGCTCGATCGAGGCCGAGGGAATTGGGCGGATGGTGCGCGACGCCCATGCCAAGGGCTACGGTCTCGCTCGGGCCGAGGTCGAAATACTCAGTGGATTACCCGACGAGTACGCGCAGGGCATTTACGCCAAACCCGGACGCCACGACGCCATAGTTCGTTTTTCGAATGGCACCAATCACGTCGGCGACGACCGGTACTTGGGACCGATCGTCGGCATTGGGCTCAAGATGTTCGGCATGGAAGGACCAACGCTGCTGGAGGACGAGCCTGACAGCCACACCTTCGACTACGCGCTGATCAACCATCCGGTCTTCTTCGCGAACACACTCAAACACTATGTGTACATTCAGACGCTGTTCGCCCATATTGGAGTAGCTCCCCCAGCGAACCTGACACCCGAGCAAAAGCAGGCAGGAATTCACCAGTTTCTCTACAACTGGGTGACGGGCAAGGGAACGCTGCCTCCTGAAGAGTGGGCTTGGGAGGAACTCGGCGCTTTTCTGCGGCTCGCGCAAACCAAACCCGTCAACTTATTGCTATCGACCTATTGGACCATGGGTGCGGTGCGGCATGGCGACTATGTCGCAAAGGTTCGCGCCGCGCCTGTGCAATCGTTTGCTGACCGCGTCCTGCAGCGAGCAATTGATCTTAACTCCGCCAATCAGGTCTTCCGGCCGGCGCTGGTCTCAGAACTACGCGACCGACCATACGAGTTCGACCTCCAGGTCCAACTCGCCACTGACTTGGAGCGCATGCCCGTCGAGAAAACTACCGTGGTCTGGTCCGAGAGCCTCTCACCGTTTGTGACCGTTGCGAAGGTGCGGATCCCACAGCAGGACATCGGCGGGGAAGATAATTTCGAGAAGATGGATAAGACCTCGATGTCCGCCTGGCGCGTCACGGAGCAACATCGCCCGCTCGGCAATATCATGCGGTCACGCAAGGAGGTCTACCGGCAATCATCGATCCTGCGCCATCAGGCGAACCACCAGGAGCGCAAGGAGCCGAAGAATCTGGCAGAAGTTTTCGGTGACCAGATGGCCGCAAGCCGATAAGGGTCGGACGACGTTCGTACCGCAACCGGGTTTACAAGCTAATGCACGCGCGTGCTTGAGAGGAAAACCATGAGCACAGTTGCCGCCAGTACAGAAGAAATCAAAATCTCAACCAAATATACCTATGACTACACCAGACTCCCGCCCGTGGCGATGGCAGGTGCTTTGCCTGATGCAGAAGCCTTTTCAGCCCGGCCAGATTGGATACACCTGGTCGCACGCTCGGCCCTGAAGATTCTCATCAACACGATCATGATCGGAGTCAGAAACAAGGGGGACAATATCGAATTCGTTCAACAAGTGCTCAAAAATATTCAGGGCGTCGCTCAGCAACTGGGCGGCGAAGCGGAGCGTGACCTGAATAACGCAATTGCCATTGAGTTAGAGAAGCAGGGTTCGCCGACAACGCTGCCCCGATTGAATGCGCTGTTGGAAGTTGTAATAGAGCCTTTGGCGCCGAAGCTCAACCTTAAAACGCGAGGTCTTGTAGATCTGTTGTTGGCAAGTTCCATAGATCAATCGCGAGTGTTCGCCGTGAAAGCCGCGCAGAGCTATCAGCGGAATCTCAACACTTCGATGCTGCCGCAGACGCTCGCTCAACGCGGCGTGGACGATGCGAGCCGTTTGCCGGACTACCCTTATCGCGACGATGCCCTGCTGGTCTGGGGTGCAATCAATCAATGGGTGGAAAACTACGTAAACCACTACTACACGTCAGACGCAGCGGTGCAAGCCGATACGGAGTTGCAGAATTGGGTGGCCGAGTTGGTCGCGCACGATGGGGGCAGATTGAACAACATCGGCGCGGCGAACAGGATCAGCAAGCGTACGGAATTGGTCGACTCGATCACGTTGATCTGTTTTACCGCCAGCGCGCAGCATGCTGCAGTGAACTTTCCGCAGGGTCCGCTTATGAGCTATCTGCCTGCGACGCCACCGGCGGGCTATTCACCGTTGTCGTCCCTGAGGCAGGAAGGCTTCAGTGAAAATGACTTCCTGAAATTCCTGCCGCCATTGGATATTGCAAAGGCGCTGGTGGACATTTTGTATCTGTTGAGCTCGGTGTATTACACGAAACTGGGCGATTACGGCGACGGATACTTCACCGACCCGGTAATTCAAGCTCATCTGGCTACGTTCCAGCAGGAATTACTTAAGATCGAAGCGGAGATTAATGAGCGGAACAAGACCCGCACGCCGTATGAGTTTCTGCTTCCATCGAAGATTCCGCAGAGCATCAACATTTGATCAAAAGGCGCGGTAACAAAACGCCGAGAAAAGTCCTTAAGGCACAGCGTAGGTTCGATCACCGAGTAGTAATCGACAAGCAATGAAGGAGAAGGGTAGTCATGGCAAACCAAACTCAGGCAGCGACAGCACCGGATCACGCAATGACGGTCGAAAAGATTGAGCAATTACGAGAGCTGTTCGCGGATGCGCCGGAACTTGGACGAAAGGCGTTGGACAACGTGCTCGGCGAGCTCAAGTCGCAGGTTTCGGAACCGCCACCGCCAATCGAAAGCGCGGGCCGCGTCGGCGCCCGTCTCGGCAAACGGTCGGAGTTGACGATCATCGTTCCGTTAGTGCCCGGCGGCGCCAAGCGGCTTAAGACGTTCTTGCGATTACTGGGCGGGAACCTCTCGCCGGGTGCGACTAAGGTTGGCACCCTCCACGACATGCGCTTCGTGTTCTTCGATAACGATACGAGAATGCTTTTCGCAACTTCTTTCGACGGCGATTGGGACACTTACATCGACGACTTCATTGCTCTGATCCCAGATTATCTCGACATCATCGACTCTGCTTGGGAAGGCTGGCCGGGGATTCGCGCTCCCGGGGCGAAAGACTACCTCGTCAAGCACCAAATCACAGCAGAAGGCTGGTTCGTCGCCGAGCCAAATCTCACTTTGGCTGATATCCAGCGGCAAGCGCGCATCGGCAAGGCGGTTGACGAGTTGTTGGACCAGATCAGCAATTAGAGCCGCTCACAAGATCAAACAAGGACGAAAGGAGAAAAGAGTAGTCATGGCAACGCAAACACAAACAGCGACCGAACCTCACAGCGATGCAGTCGTCGAGGAGAAGATTCAGAAGTTGCGTGAGCTTTACGCCGATGCGCCCGAACTGGGCAGAGCGGCGTTCGAGAGAGGGCTCGCCGATCTCAAACGAGAACTGGCAGCGGCGACGGGAACACAAAACGCCGGTCGTATCGGCGCCCGTCAGGGCAAAGTCTCCGAGCTCACCGGCATCATTCCGTTCGCAAAAGGTGGAGCGCAGCGACTTCGCGGACTGCTGCAGGCGTTGGAAGGTAACTTCCGCGGCGGGGATGCAGTCGGCACCCTCCATGATATGCGCTTCGTCTTCCTGGAGAACGACACGAAACTACTCTTTGCCACCGCCTACGACGGCGACTGGGATGCTTATATCGACGACTTCGTGACGAAGATTCCGAACTCCATGGATTTGCTGTTCTGCAATATCGAAGGGTGGCCGGGAATTCACGACCCGTCGGTGAAAGACTTTATCGCTGGGCACCAGATCGCAGCCGAGGCATGGTACGTCGCCAGTCCGAACCTGACGGTAGCCGAGACTCGACGACTCGAACGCATCGGTCATGCACTAGACGAATTTCTCGACAAGATTGCGTAGCTAGGAACGGCTCAACTAATCGCGCAGGTCTGGATCAGAATAGGCCTCCACGCCGATGAAAGGATGCCTCGATGTCGTCCGTGAAGGAGTCTGTGGAAAACAATCATTCGACCCCAGCGCCGACGGTCGATCTGGATGAGATCCAAGCGACCATACTCCGGCCGAGGCCGGCGCCGTACTTCGGCACTCACGTGCTTTTGCGCGTCAACGATGCTCGAGCCGGCCGCGCGTTCCTGCGGCGGCTGACACCTCATGTTGATTCCGCCGCAGGTTGGTGGAGCGCCGTAACTCCCTGGCTTTCGGTCGCGATTAGTTACGCCGGGCTGGAAGCTCTGGGCGTCCCTCAGGATTCGTTGCAGAGCTTTCCGGTTGCATTTCGTGAAGGGATGGCGGCGCGCGCGCGGCACCTCGGAGACGAAGGCAGCAATGATCCGAAGAATTGGGACCAACCGTACGGCAGCGGTGAAGTCCATATCGGCGTGAGCGCATTCAGCGATTCCGAGGAAGATCGACGCCGCATTCTTGCCATCGCGCGCGAGCAGGTCGAAGGCTTCTTGGGTGTCAGCATTTTGGCCATGCAGGATTTCGGCGCGCAGCCAGGCGATCTCAATTCGCTCGGCTACAAAGACGGCATCGATCAGCCCGCGATCGAAGGGAGCGGCGTTGATCCGTTACCGGGACAGGGACGACCAATAAAGGCCGGTGAGTTCATCCTCGGATATCCCGGTGAGTCCGGAGTGCCACTGCCGATGCCGCAGCCCGACATACTCGGTCGCAACGGCACCTATGTGGGGTTTCGCAAATATCAGTCGCTCGTCGGCGCTTTCAATCGATTCCTACGAGCGAATGGCAGCACCGAGGAAGAACGAGAACTGCTCGCGGCGAAGCTGGTCGGCCGTTGGCGCGGTGGAGCTCCGTTGACACTGGCGCCGGAAGTCGATAACCCCGCGATCGGCGCTGACCCGCAACGAAACAACGATTTCGATTACTCGAACGACGCGCGAGGACGACTAGTGCCATTCGGCTGTCATATCCGGCGCATGAACCCACGAGACACGAAGCTCACGCGGTTGACCGATGTCAATATTCATCGGATCATCAGGCGAGGTACCACGTATGGACCACCATACGATAGGAACGCACTGTCCGAAGCAGATGACGAAGTTGCACGGGGCGCAATCTTCCTGTTCATCAGCGCCAGGGCGATGGCCACGATCGAATTCCTGCAACAAGAGTGGATCAACGACGGCAACTTCATCGGCGCCGGTAACGAGCGTGATCCGATTGTCGGACTGCAGGAAGAAGGAGCAACGTTCACCATTCCGAAGGAGCCGGTAAGACGTCGCGTCCACGGTATCGAAACCTTCAACGTGCTTCGCGGCGGCGAGTACTTCTTCATGCCGAGCTTGTCGGCGTTGAAATGGCTTGCAGACGCAGAAAACTGAGAGGGCGAGAAATCACATGCATCCTTTACGCAAACTACGGGAGTCTGGTAAGCCCACACCGGCACAGGTGAGCGAGCTGCTTGCCCGTTAGCACGCAAAGCGCCCCAGATGCGAGGTCAGCCAAAAGGATCGATACGATGATCGCTTACCGACTGCTCAATGCGCAGACGCAACCAGAGTTTCAGGAAGTGCCGGACCCGCATGCGGGGCCCGGCCAAGTGTTAGTCAAGGTCGGCGGCTCCGGTCTTTGCCATACTGACTTCACAGTCATCGCTCGCGACTTAAGCTACTGGAAGGATGATCCGCCGCCCTTTACGCTCGGACACGAGATTGCTGGTTGGGTCGAAGAGGTTGGAGTCGGAGTAAAAAACTTCAAGAGGGGCGACGCTGTCGCAGTCAACCCGTCGTGGGCCAGCTGCGGACGCTGTCACATGTGCCGGTCAGGAGCAGAAAACCATTGCCTGTATCAGAAGGCCATTCGCGCGCCCGGCGTTGGTTACGATGGCGGACACGCGCCTTACGTCCTTGTGCCTGAAGCGAGGTTTCTCGTTCCCATCGGCGACCTCGACCCGATCGATGCGGCGCCACTTACGGATGCTGGGCTCACGACATACACCGCTATCAAAGCAGCGCTTCCTGTGATCTGGCCCGGCAGCACTGCGGTCGTTATTGGCATCGGGGGCTGGGGCTTTATGCGATCCAGTTCCTACGGCAATTGACAGGCGCACGAGTCGTCGCGGTGGTCTCGAAAGAATCCAGGTCGAAGTTGGCCAGTGAATACGGCGCCGACGACGTAGTCTCAAGTGGTTCCGAGACTGCCGACCGGATTCGCGAACTCAGCGGCGGAATCGGGGCGGCGTTCGTTTTGGATTGCGTGGGGAAGGACTCGACCCTCGCCATCGGAGTCGCCTCTCTATCCTGGCGGGGCCGTCTGACTATGCTTGGTGCTGGCGGTGGCTCCATTCCCTTCGACTTCTTCAAACTGCCACCGGGCGCGCAATTGGCGACGAGTTTGAACGGCGGTACCGTTGCGTTGAAGGAAATAATTGACTTGGCAGCATTGGGCCGAATCAAGTCCCTCGTAGATCATTATCCTCTCAGCGCAGTTAAGCAAGCATACGACGATTTCGAGCACAAACGTCTGGTCGGCAGAGCGGTGCTCATACCCACAGCATCGCAAACCGTTGACGAAAGCGCGACCGACTCGTCGCGTACCGTGGCGACTACCGGCGTGTAAACGCGATCGATGCGCGGAGCAGCGATGACGAGGTGACTGACGAGGATAACCAGCACATGTCGAAACCAATCGAAGACAAGAGTCAAAAGGATACTATGGTTTTTGAGAAGCTCGACGTAAGCAGAGAAGGAGCTGTTCTGTTCGCGGCGATCAATGCGCCACCGATGAATCTTGAGGGGCCAGAACTCATCCGCGATCTGGTCTCACTCATCCAACAAGCCGAGACGGACGAAGCGGTCCGGGTGATCGTTTTCAAGAGCGCTGATCCTGACTACTTCATTTCCCATGTTGACGTCACTCGAATCAAAGAGAATCGCGAGGCGGCAGGGAAGCTCGACGGAAATCCCTCGATCGGCCAAGTGCTTCGGCACATAAGCGCAAGCCGCCTCGTAACGATCGCGCAGATCGAGGGGCGCGTTCGAGGAGTCGGCAGCGAGTTCATACTCGCCTGCGATATGCGCTTTGCGGCACGCGAGTCTGCCATCTTTGGCCAGTTCGAGCCTGCCTTTGGTGTGATTCCGGGAGCAGGCGCAGCCCAGCATCTTACCCGACTCATGGGTCGCGGTCGGGCGCTCGAAGTTCTGCTGAGCGCCGATGATTACAACGCTGAGATTGCTGAACGCTACGGTTGGATCAATCGAGCGTTGCCCGCGGCTGAACTTGACGATTTCGTAAGATCGCTCGCGTTTCGCGTTGCCGGTTTTCCGGCCGCCGGCCACGCGGTCGTCAAGAATCGAGTCAACGCCATCGCTCTCGCTTCGGCCGAAGACATTCAGCGCGATTCCGATCTATTCCTCGAGGGTGTGAGCGCTCCTGAGTACCGGAGACGGATGCAGGCAGCGATGAAACGCGGCTTCCAGACGAGAGACGCTGAAATGAAACTGGGTCAGTTGGTAGCAGATCTGTAGGCAGGATCTAAGGTCCAAATTCGCCTGGAAGCTCTAAGAAGGCGCGTGACACGATTAAGTGAAAGGAGTCCGTATGTCAACGATCCACTTCGCTCAGACAACCACCTTGACGCCCGAGCAGTATATCGCCGGGCTCATCGATTTTGGGCCTGGCCGCTCCAAGACCTTTGGCAACAGCGCCGACGACTACCTGAAAGTGCATAGCAAGGGCACCCACGATGCTGATGTCACGGAGGGCTCAGGCGGCATCTGGGAGCGATTGCATTATGACTGGTCCGATCCCAACCGTGTCGTCCTCACGACGACCGACTCCAATACGTGGGGAGGCGCGTCAGGCTACGTTTACACCTTTCCGCGTCAGCCCAACGGAACGAGGGCCGTTGACGTTGTCATTGTACGCGAGGGTAAGACTCTCAAGGGGAAAGTGCTCGCGCTCGTACTTGGGACCGTAGGCCAGGGCGTTTTGAAAAAGGCATTTGAAAATTCAGTCAAGGCCATCGAAGCCAGGAACAACGGGGCTTCTGCGAGAGCGGCAAGCGCTTCGTGAGCAGTTTCGTTGTTACGCCGGAGTGATGGAGGCACATTCAACAAATCTGGTTTTTGGAATTAGGCAAAAGCGTAGGAGGAAACAAAGATGGCAAGTCCGACGAATGCAATCCGCGATAACAATGCCAACGAGACTAAGGTCGCGGAAGTCGACATGAAGCTTGAAGTCATCGTGATCCCTGTCTCAGATGTTGACCGGGCGGAGAAGTTCTACAGAAAGCTCGGGTGGCGACAGGACGTTACGCCGCCCGGCTCCGGAGTATTCCAATTCACGCCGCACGGCTCCGAGTGCTCGGTCCAATTTGGCAAGAATCTAACCTCGGCAGCGCCCGGTTCAGTTCAGAGAACGTATTTGATCGTCTCTGACATCGAGGCTGCTCGAAGGGCACTGGTCAACGCCCGAATCGACGTGAGTGAGATCTTCCACTTAGGGCCTAATGGTCCCGTTAATGGTCCTGATCCCGAGCATCGCACCTACAGCTCTTTGGCCACGTTCAGCGATCCGGACGGCAACAGTTGGTTGTTGCAGGAAATCACGACGCGACTGCCCGGACGCATCGACACTGGCGTGACTTCGTTCGGCTCCGCAAGCGACCTAGCGAGCGCGATGCGGCGCGCCGAGGCCGCCCACGGCGCGCACGAAAAACGCCTCGGCGGCCAGCGCGACGCGAACTGGTCGGATTGGTACGCCGAGTACATGGCGGCGGAGCAGTCGGGGAGTGAGTTGCCTACCTGAGCAACAACTGACTTCGCCACGGTGAATGTTTGATGGAGCGAACATGGCAGAACTGAAATTTGAAAGAGAAATCACTGCACTTCTTGTCATCGATCCGTACAACGACTTCATTTCCGAGGGTGGCAAGCTATGGAATAGTCTGAAGAGTGTTGCAGAAGCCAACAAGTGCATTCCCAACATGATGCAAGTCTTAAGTGTTGCGCGGAAGGCGAAGCTTCGTGTCTTCTATGCACTGCATCATCGCTATCGTTCAGGTGATTACGACACTTGGAATTACCTTGCGCCAGTGCAGAAGGCAGCGTCGGCGCACAAGATTTTCGAATACGGTACGTGGGGTGGCGAGATCCGTAGCGAATTCGCACCGCAACCAGGCGATATCGAGCCCTCGAGCATTGGTGTTCGAGCGCATTTGCTAATACAGATCTTGATCTGCAACTCAAAAAGCACGGCACCCACAAGCTGATCGTAATTGGTCTCATCGCTCATACGTGTGTGGAGTCAACCGTGCGTTACGCGGCAGAGCTTGGCTACGAAGCCACGCTCGTAAAAGACGCGACGGCGGATTATTCGGATAGAGAGATGCACGCTGCTCTCGAAGTCAATATCCCGAACTACGGTACCGTTGTGAACACAGATCAAATCGTCGAGTCGATTGGTTCCGCGCGTTCGTCCGCAGTGAGGTAAAGGAGATTCATGAAAATAATTTTATTTATAGGCGTTGCAGTGCTGGTTGTCGGAAGTGCTTTGGCGCTACACGTAACGTCGGCTCAGCAATCGGGCTCTAAGCGCACCAATCTGCAACGGCACGATCTCAGCGCGCCCGGGCGCGAGGTCATCCAGGTACGCGTGGATTTTGACCCGGGATATGTCGCGCCAATGCATACACATCCCGGAGAAGAGATCATATACGTCATCGAGGGAACGCTTGAGTATGAGATCGGCGGCAAGAAATCAAGAGTGAAAGCTGGCGACGTCTTGTTCGTTCCAGCCGGTACGCCGCACACGGCTACTAATATCGGCAGCGATAACGGGGCGGAACTCGCCACGTATGTCGTGGAAAAAGGCAAGCCGCTTATCAACCTGGTGAAATGAGCCCTCGTGAGACCGATATCCTGGGTAGTCAAGACGGAACGAGCCACTTGGTGAGCGAAAGTGAAAAACAGAAGGAAGTCGCCGTGCTCGCGGTTGATACTTATTGATTATGGGCAGCCGACGGAACATGTTAATCGGGATCATCGCGGGCATCGTTATTGTAACGGCGTTGAGCTACGCCACGGGTTTGACGAAGCTCATACGCAGTTCGTTTGGTAGCTCCGCTGAATACAAAAGTTCAGAATCTGCTATTGCTCCAGAGTTGGCCACTGGTGAGTGGATAAACTCAGAACCGCTCAAGCTGAAAGACCTGCGCGGTCGCGTCGTCCTAATCGAGTTTTGGACCTTCGGCTGCATTAACTGTCGGAACACATTGCCCTTCGTCAACAGCTGGTCTGATCGTTACCACGAGAAAGGCCTTACCGTCATTGGCGTGCACTCACCTGAGTTCGATGAAGAAAGAAACGTCGAACATTTACGCCGTGAAGTGACTTCACTGGGGATCCGGTACCCGGTAGTTACTGATAACGACTACCAAACATGGAACGCTTATAAGGTTGAAGCCTGGCCAACCGTCTTTCTGATAGACAAGCAGGGACGAATTCGCTGGACGCGTGTCGGCGAAGGCGATTATGACGAAGCCGAGCGAGTGATTCAGAAGCTACTTGGCGAAAAAGTCTGATGGAAACAACGTCTGCATCATTGCCAGGTTCGTCACCAGACGAAATGTTTCCTGTGCTTACGCCGGAGCAACAGGCACGAGCGCTGGCGCACGGTCGCTTGAGACAGGTTAAGAGTGGCGAAACTATTGTTGAACCAAGTACACCCGGAATCAAGTTCTTCGTGGTCGTTTCCGGTCGGCTCGAACTTCACCGGCTCTCAGACAATCAAGAAGAGCTGATTGCCTTTTGTGGACCGGGCATGTTCACCGGCGAACTGAGCTTGCTTTCAGGACGTCGTGCATTGGTCCGAATTCGTGCCGGTGAAGCCAGCGAGCTAATCGAGATAGAGCGCGAGGCGTTGCGCGACCTGGTTCAAACCAATAGTGAGCTTAGCGACATCTTTCTCCGCGCTTTTATTTTGCGACGACTCGAATTAATCGCTCGCGGGATTGGTGATTTAGTGCTCATTGGTTCGAATCACTCGCTCGATACCTTCCGGATCAAAGAGTTCCTTACTCGAAACTACCAGCCCTATGCGT
>Ga0070694_100001338_pt1 | contig 14366 bp, 8 predicted proteins | sample KBSK1251metaG_FD_65470 | JGI IMG/M metagenome (GOLD analysis project Ga0070694, IMG submission 65470) | Corn, switchgrass and miscanthus rhizosphere microbial communities from Kellogg Biological Station, Michigan, USA - KBS K1-25-1 metaG | ecosystem: Host-associated > Plants > Roots >... | reverse complement strand
ATCATGCAAGAAGCCATCGCGCAATTTCTGACGGTTGGGTCGGAGCAGGCAGCGGCGCTGCTCGCAGATCTTGCTGCCGTGCCCATTGCCGAATCTTTGAAAGTCTTTGCGCTACTTGAGCAGATCGAGGAGCGGCTGAAAGAAAACAATGAACTGACTGCGCTCGCGCGTGCCTTGCGCGGCGAATACATCGAGCCGGGGCCAGGCGCCGACCTCATTCAAAATCCCGACATCCTTCCGACAGGCCGCAATACTTACGCGGTCAATCCCTATCACATTCCGTCGCCCTCGGCTTTCAATCGCGCGGAAGCAGTGGCGGCGGCGTTGCTCGAACGTCATCGGCGCGAAGTTGGGCGTTATCCCGAAACGATGGCCATGGTGCTTTGGGGACTCGACAACATCAAGACGCAGGGCGATGGCGTGGCGCAGGCGTTGTGGCTGCTCGGTGTCAAACCGCGCCGCGATAATCTCAATCGCGCGACGGAGGTCGAGGTCATCCCGCTCGAACGTTTAGGTCGCCCGCGCATGGATCTGGTACTCACCGTTTCAGGCATCTTCCGCGATCTATTCGGCGCGACGATGGAGTTACTTGATAAAGCGGTGCGGCGCGTGGCCATGCTCGATGAACCCGGCGAGATGAATTTCGTCAAGCGGCATGTGAGTGAAGCGATGGCCGAAGGCTGCACGTTCGATGACGCAGTGATTCGCATCTTCTCGAACGCGGCGGGAAATTACGGTACGAACGTCAACTTCATGGTGCTCGACAGCCAATGGGAGCAGGAGCAGGCGCTCGGCGATCTGTTTGTGACTCGCAAGTGCTTCGCCTATGGGCGCGATGCGCGAGGTCGCGGCTTACAGGGACGCGAAGCGCGGGCTTTGATGGAGCGAGCGCTTGAGCGTGTCGAAGCGACTTATCAAAACATTGACACGACCGAGATCGGGATCACGGATGTGGATCATTACTTCGAATATCTCGGCGGTGTTTCAAAGGCAGTCGAAACGCGGGCCGGGGCGCGCCCGAAGATTTATCTTTCAGACGCGCTCGCACCCGGCGCGAAGATTCGCACGCTCGAAGAGACCGTCAGGCTGGAGACGCGCACCAAGACGCTCAATCCAAAATGGTACGAAGGCATGCTCAAGCACGGCTTTCGCGGTGTGGCCGAAATCGAGCACCACGTCTCGAATACTTTCGGCTGGTCAGCGACGGCGGATGCGGTGGACAATTGGATTTATGATGACGTGGCGAAGACGTATGTGCTCGATGAGCAGATGCTAGAACGATTGCGGGCGCTCAACCCGCATTCAACACGGAATTTGATCGGGCGATTGCTGGAAGCTGAAGGGCGCGGGTTTTGGGCAGCGAGCGAGGATGTGATCGAACGATTGCGCGAGGTGTTCGCGGGGCTGGAGGACGAATTGGAAGGGGTGACTGTTTCATGAACATCACCGTCTTCTATGTCGGTTCCAGCTTGCTCGCCCCGTTGCGCCAAGCCGAACGCGAGATCAATGAGCGATACGCGCTTGATTTGCGGATCGCGGCATACAACTGTGGCGCGCCGCTCGACGATGACGAGTGGCAAGTGGCGGAGCGCGATCTAGCCAAAGCCGAACTGGTCTTCATTATCCACGTCACCGACAGCGAGAATGCGGCGCGCATCATTGCCGCGCTCAGAAATCGCTCGCACACTCACGCCATCATCGCCATCAACTGCATGCCGGATCTGATGCGTTTGACGCGGATGGGCAAGCTGGATTTCAGCAAGATGGCGCGCAGTCAAACGAAGAGTGGGGAAGAGCAAGAGGGCAAGCGCGCAGCTTCATCGAAGAGCATTGTGCGGACGCTCGGCTCGTGGATGGCGAGTCACGTCAAAAGGGGCAAGAGCAAGGGAACAGGGCGCGGCCTCAAGACCAGCCAATATCTGAAGCTCATCGAACGCTTGCCTGCGTTCCTGAAGTATGTGCCGAGCGCGGGCAAGCTCGGCGACATCAAACACTACCTCTATCTTTTCTGTTACTTTCTCCAACCGACGCCAGCCAACATTCAAATGATGGTGCTCTACGCCATCAAACATTACGTGCCCGGCCACGGCAAACAGATCGAATGCCGCGCGCCGGAGACGATGGCAGCAGTGGCGATCTATCATCCGGCAGCGCCGGCGTTGTTCGAGTCGTTCGAGGATTATCGCAAATGGTATGAGCGGACGATGAAGCGGCGGCTAGATCCTCAACGCACTGTTGGTTTGCTCTTGATGCGTCCGCAGATTATCAGCGGCGCGCGGCGGCATTACGATGGATTGATTCGCGCGATTGAAAATGAAGGGCTGGCCGTGCTGCCGGCGATCTCGACGTTTATGGATAATCGGGATGCGTGCCGCAGGTTCTTTGTAAAAGAGAAAAAAGGAGATTCTGACAACAGTGGACAGTGTGTGCCGCGTGTGAGTCAGGTGCTTTCGCTTACCGGTTTCAGCTTCGTCGGCGGCCCGGCGATGAATGACAGCGAAGCGGCGGTGGCTTTTCTGCGCGAGATGAACATTCCGTTTCATTCCGCCGTCAGTTTGGACGTGCAGACGATTGAGAGTTGGGCGGAGAGCCGGATCGGACTCAATCCAGTGCAATCCGGCATGCAGGTGGCGATCCCGGAGATTGATGGCGCGACGGAGCCATTCATTTACGGCGGCATGCCAGCGGGCGGAGACCAGCCAGTGCCGCTCGAAGATCGTTGCCGCCGCATCGCCGAGCGGTTGGCGCGTTGGAATCGGTTGCAAACTACGCCGCGTGAAGAAGTGCGATTAGCGATGCTGCTTTTTTGCTTTCCGCCGAACAAAGGCAATATCGGCACGGCGGCGGAGTTGGATGTCTTTCCAAGCGTGTGGGAGATTTTGCGGCGGCTGCGTGATGATGGTTACGCAGTGGAAGTGCCGGAGAGCGCCGAGGCGTTGCGCGAAAAGTTGCTCGGTGGAAATTCATCTGAGTTCGGAATGGTGGCGAATGTTTGCTACCGGATGGATGCGGATGAGTATCGGCGGTTGTGTCCGTATGTGGACGAGATCGAAGCGGAGTGGGGACGCGCGCCGGGCAAGATCAACGCTTTCGGGCGCGAGATTTTGATTCCTGGCATCGAGCTTGGGAATGTATTTGTCGGTGTGCAGCCGACGTTCGGTTACGAAGGCGATCCGATGCGGATGCTCATGGCTGAGGGCGGCGCGCCGCATCACGGGTTTATGGGCCTTTACACCTATCTCGAAAAAATCTTTCGCGCCGATGCCGTCGTTCACGTTGGCACGCACGGCGCGCTTGAATTCATGCCGGGCAAACAGGTTGGATTGTCAGAGCATTGCTGGCCTGATCGGTTGATCGGCCAGCTACCAAATATTTACATCTACAGCGTCAACAATCCATCGGAAGGCACGATCGCCAAGCGGCGATCATACGCGGAGCTGGTTTCGTATTTGACGCCGCCGATAGAGAGCGCGGGGTTATATCGAGAATTGGCGTCGCTCAAAGAATTATTGACGGCGTATCGGCAGGCGACGCGCGAGGAAGAGCGCGAACAACTTTATGCGGCGATTGATGAACAGGCGCGAATGCTCAATCTCGATCCAGCGACGCAGGCGACAGGACGCGCGATGAAAAACGCGGGTTTGGAGCAGCGATCGGAAATATAATTGAGATGATGTCTGACATCACGACTCGCCATCTTGACAAACGCCGACAGCGCATATTATAAGGTGGGCCATATACAGTAATAATTTTCTGGATACAAGATTCGTAAGAATAAATGCGTAGGGCGTTCCGCATTCATTATTAGCGGAAATCTTTTATAGCGATGATTCATTTTAGAGATAACCGAGCGGGTTTGGTTTTGATTTTGTACACCGCTTTCGGTTAAAGGTATCGTTCATTTCTTAAAGATATTCGAGATTCTTGAGCTTGCGAGCAAAGAGGGGAATCGCTCAAGGCTAGCCTTGGGTTTGATCTGGCTAGCCTGTAGTCCGGCAATCGTCCGTAAATAAATTTTACGGCACGTGTCTATTTCCGCTCGAAACTCGTCTACTTTGGCATCTCGCCCCGCACATTTTGAATCCGCCTAATCCAGATTGTCGCAACGCCAGGGAAGCATCCCTCCGGCGTGGTCTATTGAGTTGAAAGTTCCGAAACAGAATTAAGCCAGGGAGACAGCTAACGATGGACAACGTGGAGAACCCGGTCACTGAAGCTGGAGAGAAAGTTAAGGAGAAGCCTGCGCCAGCTGCGAGCAAAGTAGCGGCCAAGCCTGCCGCCAAGCCAGCGGCCTCGGCTGGGGGCGAAAAGACGATTGAAAGTCAGCCAGCGAGCGAAATCAACAAAATGCGACGGCGCATCACGTGGGCTTGCATGGGCGGCTTCCTCGTCTCTTCGTTCCTCATGTTCCTCCGCTTCTTTTTGCCGCGCACGATCTTCGAGCCGAGCAATACTTTCCGCATCGGTCTTCCGGCGGACTTTGGCTTCGGCGTGGATACCAAGTTCCAGCAGCAATATCGCATCTGGGTGGTGCGCAATGCGGAGCGCCTGTTTGTCATCTATGCGCGCTGCACGCACCTCGGTTGCACGCCGGACTGGAAGGCGAGCGAGCAGAAATTCAAATGCCCGTGCCACGGCAGTGGGTACGACAGCGAAGGCGTCAACTTCGAAGGCCCCGCACCGCGTCCGATGGATCGGGCGAAGTTGGAAATCGGCGCGGATGGGCAGATCGTGGTTAATCTCGACAAGCTCTATCAGCAGCCCAAAGGCTTGCCGACTCAGTTCAATGAGGACGGCGCGTTCTTGAGAGTCTGAAGTAATCGGCCAAGCGTCATTGGCCAAACAAGGGCTGCCTTTGTTTCGGAGGAAATGATATGGAACCCGAAAATAAAGATGGGAAAACCGGTACTGGCTTGATAGATAAAGTGCGCGAGCAGGTTCCGGTGCTCAAAGAGAAGATCAACGAGGAAGTGCAGGCGCTCAAGGAGCCGGAGAAGACGCAACTCTACAAGTCCGTCTTCCGCGTCAAACACGACGACACGCCGCGCAATCGCAGTCTCGGCGTGCTCTCGAACGTCTTTCTGCATCTGCACCCGGCGAAAGTCAATCGCGATGCTGTCAAGTTCAACTTCACTTGGGGCATGGGCGGCATCACGTTCTACCTCTTCATCGTCCTGACCTTCACCGGCATCCTGCTCATGTTCTATTTCCACCCGTCGAAGATTCAGGCATTCCGCGACATCCTCTATCTCGAGCACGACGTGCCCTTCGGCAAGTTGCTCAGGAACATGCACCGCTGGGCCGCGCACTTGATGGTGATCACGGTTGAGTTGCATATGTTCCGCGTCTTCCTGACGGGTTCATATAAGAGGCCGCGCGAGTTCAATTGGGTGGTCGGCGTGATTCTGCTCGTGCTCACGCTGCTCCTTTCGTTCACTGGCTACCTGCTACCGGACGATCAACTCGGCTTCTGGGCCGTGACGGTCGGAACGAATATGGCGCGCGCCACGCCGATGTTAGGTAACGAAGGGCCGTTGGGCCCGGAACTCGGCATGACGCCGTACAACGACATCCGCTTCGGTTTGCTCGGCGGCTCGATTGTGGATGCGAACGCCTTGCTCAGGTCTTACATCTGGCACTGCATCGGCATCCCGATTGTCGCCGGGATTTTTATGGGCGTGCATTTCTGGCGTGTGCGTAAAGACGGCGGAATCTCCGGGCCAGCGGCTGTACAACTGGCATCAGAGATCAAGCCGATAAAGAAAGCCTGACGATTTTGGATGTTAGATTTTGGATTTTGGATTGAAAGACGAGCTGCGAATTTCTCGATCCCACAATCCGGAATCTAAAATCTACAATCCAAAATCCAAAATTACTTTGAGGATTGCTTATGGATTGGGGACAACTGTGGTCCATCACTTCAGCGCCGGATAACATTCCGATTGTGGCCATGCTTTTCCTGGTGCCGTTCTTCACCTGGTATGCGTTGCGCCAAGCGCAAGCAAATGACCGGCTGATCGAGCAATTGGAGGCCGATCCGCAGATGGCGAAGACGCATCACCGCAAGGTGCAATCGTGGCGTCCGGGCTGGGCCAAAGAATTGCACACCTGGCCCTACCTGCTGCGGATTGAATTTCTCGCGGCCTTGATCGTGACCGTGATCTTAATGGTCTGGTCCATTACGCTCAACGCGCCGCTCGAAGAACCGGCCAACCCGAACTTGACCATGAATCCGTCGAAAGCGCCGTGGTATTTCCTCGGACTTCAGGAGATGCTCGTCTACTTCGATCCGTGGATTGCGGGAGTGCTCATGCCGGGATTGATCATCGTCGGCTTGATGGCGATTCCGTACATGGACACCAATCCCTTGGGTTCGGGTTATTACACCTGGAAGCAGCGGAAGTTTTCCATCGGAGCGTTTTGCTTCGGCTTCATCATCCTCTGGGTGATTATGATCATCATCGGCACCTTCATTCGCGGCCCGGGCTGGGTCTGGTTCAATCCCGGTGCGACCTGGGATCACGACCGGCAGGTGTTCGATTACAACCGCGACTTGCACGAATTCATCGGCATCACGAGCATGACGGGCAAGATCCTCTTCGGCGGCGCGGTCGTCGCGCTCTACTACGTGCTGGCGGGTTGGTTCGTTCACAAGCTGCTCACGTGGAATGAATTCAATCGGAAGATCTACGAGCGGATGAGCTTGATTCAATATCTGACCTTGCAGTTCTTCCTAACCACGACGCTGGCTTTGCCAGCCAAGATGTTCCTGCGGCTCGTCTTCACCATCAAGTATGTCTGGGTGACACCGTGGTTCAATGTGTAGAAGCTGTTATCAGCTCATAAAGCTATTTTGAGGAAACCCGACAATGGCTGAAATTCCTGAACGCGATCCGAAAGCGGCGGAAGCCGAAGACCCGATAGTCAAAAGCTCATTGAGCGGCCCGATCCTCATCTCCACTTTGCTGGTCATGATCACGATGGGCTGGGCGTTGTGGGATGAAGTCTATGGGCAGCGCCCGTGGAAGCAATACCAGGAGAGATTCGTCGAGCGTTACTCCTCATATCTACGCCGGGTCAAGTCGAACGACGCGAAGGGAGCAGAAGAGGAGATCAAGAATTCGCCGGAGTATCGAAGGCTCGACGACGAGTTCAAGGCGGAAGATGACAAGATCAAACAGCGCCGTCAGGAGATTGACCAGGAAGTGGCGCTGATTGACTTGCAAACTACGGCCGTCAACGGCGTCTTCCAACTGGTGCGCGGTGCGACCAACGTCAAGACCTACGAGGCCGAGACGGCTTCCAGCCAGAGTAAACGCGACTCGTTGATGAAAGATGTCGCGGAGATGAAGAAGGAGAAAAAAGGCCTCGAATTTCCGGTGGACCGCAACGGCAAGATCGAAGAAAGAAAACTCGATTTCCATGAACTGGAAGCGCTCTTCAATGACCGCAAGGATCGCAAATCGGCGCTGCTGGCCGAGCGCATCGAATTGACCAAAGCCGCCGACGAAGTGCGGCAGAGACGCGATGCCTTCCTGCAAGAGCACATCGTGGATCTGACGCCTGCTCAGATCGCTGGCTTGCAGGATCGGCTCAAACATTTCGATTACCGCATCCGGCAGCTCAATATTGTCGGCGCGGGCGAGATGGTTGACCGCTGCGAATCGTGCCACCTCGGCATCCGCGAGCCGATTAGATTGACCCGGGACGCGATGGGCGGACGCAACCGCAATCCCGAAATCAAAGCCATGTCGGCTGCCTTCACCAGCCATCACAATCCCGAACTGCTTAGGATTCATAACCCTGAAAAATTCGGCTGCTCGACTTGCCACAACGGCAATGGCCGCGCGACCACGAGCGTCGAAAAAGCGCACGGCAATTACGAACACTGGGTCTGGCCGCTTTATAAACGCGAAAACATCGAGGCTGGCTGCGTCCAGTGCCACACCAGAGACATCGTGCTCGATCACGCGCCGACGCTCAATGAAGGCCGCGATCTGTTCCAGCAGAAGGGTTGCTACGCCTGTCATCGCTACGAGGGCTATGACCGCGACACCGAAGCGCTCTTCGGCACGCGGCAGACGATCAAGCAACTGGAATCTGAAAAGGCTGAAAATCTGCGTCAGAGCGAAATCGCCAAGCGCACCGCCGACAAGACCAACGACAGCGAAGAAGCGCGGCGACTCAATGCCCGCGCGCAAAATCTCGTCGTTACCAACAGCAAGCTCGACGCCAGGATCGAAGAACTCGACGTCAAATCGAAGTACGCCATGTGGGACCGCAAGACCTTCGGCCCCAACTTGAAAGAACTGCGCTACAAGGTGCGCAAGGAATGGATTCCGGTCTGGCTCAAAGACCCGCACGCCTGGCGGCCCGGCACAAAGATGCCTAAGTTCCGCCTCGATGACGAAGAGATCAAATCGCTCTCGACTTTCCTCTGGCAAGCGTCGCTGCAAGGCCTGCCCGCTTTGCCGGCGCAGGCTCAAGGCGATGGGGCGCGCGGCAAGACCTTGTTTGAAACGCGCGGCTGCATGGCTTGCCATTCCGTCGGCGAAGGCAGCAATTTGGTGGGCGGACATTTCGCCGCCAACTTGACGCGCGTCGGCGACAAAGCGAATTACGAATACATCGTCCGCTGGATTCACGATCCGCGCCAGCGCCTGGCTCCTTACTCTCCGAGCGAGAAGAAAGATCTCATGCCGGAGGATTATCAGAAGAAGAGCTTGCCCTTCGCTTTCGACCGTAATCGCTCGAAATCACCCAACACCGGGCGCGAAGTGCAGTGGCAGAACAACAGCGTCATGCCGAACTTCCGCTTGTCGGAGCAGGACACGCGCGACATTGCGACCTACTTGTTCTCGCTCCGCAAAAACGAGAATTTCCCCGATGCTTCGTTTATGGACAGCACGGATCGGAAAGTGTTTGAGCGCGGCAAGGCGCTGGCGCGCAATTACGGCTGCGCCAGTTGCCATGAAATCAAGGGCCTCGAAGAGGAAGGCCGGATCGGCACTGAATTGACGGTCGAAGGCTCAAAACCGATTGAGCGTCTCGACTTCGCTTTGCTCACGCACGACGCCAAGAAAGGGATGGATCCTTTCACCGAAAAGAAGGGCGGCGAGGAATGGTACAACCATAAAGGCTTCTTCGAGCACAAACTCGCCCAACCCGACATTTACGACAAGAACAAGATCAAAGAGAAGAAGGATCAATTGAAGATGCCGAAGATCGCTTTCGGCCCGAACGACGAGCGCAAGAAAGAGGAGATAGACGCGCTCACCACGTTCCTGCTTGGAAGCGTTGAGTCCGGCGTGCCAGCGTCGCTGCGTTACAACCCCAGTGATCAACGGCAAGCGATTCAGGACGGCTGGTGGGTGGTGCGCAAGTACAACTGCATGGGCTGCCACAACATTCAGATCGGCCAGAAGACCGTGCTCGAAAATCTGCCGCTCTATCAAACTCCGGAGTTCAAGGATCACTTGCCGCCGAAGCTGCTCAGCGAAGGCGCGCGCGTGCAGCAGGATTGGCTGTTGCGCTTCTTGAACGATCCGTCGCTTTCGGGCGCGGACGGCACTGAAGGACTCGATCAAAACGGCAAAGGCAATCGCAACGGCGTGCGCAAGTATATGGAAACGCGCATGCCGACCTTCAATTTCTCGAAGAACGAGTTGAAGCTGCTGATCAATTTCTTTATGGCTGTCTCGTCGCAATCGCAGCCGTACCTGGCGGAAAAACTCGATCCGCTCACGCCGCAGGAGCGAACGCTGGCGCAAACGATCTTCAATCATCAAGCGGCGCCGTGCTTGAAGTGCCATATTACGGATGACAATAACGTCAAGGGCAAGAGCGCGCCGAATTTCTTGATCGCTTCCGAGCGTCTGAAACCGGGCTGGGTCTTCCGTTGGTTGCTGGATCCGCAGCAAATCAGTCCAGGCACCGGTATGCCTTCGGGTCTTTTCAAACGCGACCCAACGCACGACCGATGGCTCTTCAATGCGGAACTCGGAGACGCTTTCAAGGGTTATGACAAAGACCACGCGCAATTGCTCGTGCGCTATATGTTCCAGTATGGCGGAGGCGGCACTAAAACTCTCGCCTGGGCAAGGTCGAAAGAGAATCTAGCGGCCAAAGGAGGCCGCAGCTCGCCTGCTGTCCCGGCTGAACTCGCCCGGCGGTTGGTGGCGGCGGCGCATTAGCTGGCGGAGTTTGGGTTTCGGTGAGGATGCGACAGCGGAGCGGAATTGCCATCATTGCTTACTTGCGTGATGGCTGGTCTCATAAGTTTTAAGGAGGAAGAAGTATGTTTTCCAAACGAGTAATTCTATGGATAACGTTAGCAGCGTTAGTGGCTGCTCTGGGCCTTGCGGCCTGTCATAAGTCAGGGGACGATGACGAAGAGGTTGCAGATACAAAGAGCAGTAGCGGCCCGAAATATATCCCCAACGGCAACGAAGGCAGCATTAGCGGCGTGATTGATTTCAAGGGCGCCCCTCCGGCACCAAGGCAGATTGAGATGGCTTCAGACCCGATCTGCTCGCAAAAGGGCAGCGGGGCGGTGACTGAAGATGTCGTGGTCAAGGATGGCAAAGTGCAAAACGTCTTCGTCTATGTGAAGAGCGGTTTGCCGAACAACACTTTTGATCCGCGAGGCGCAGAGCCAACGCTCGATCAAAACGGATGCCGTTATGTCCCGCATATGGTCGGGCTATACAACAAGCAGAAGATCAAGATCACCAACTCCGACGCCACCACGCACAACGTGCATCCTTTGCCGCCAAAGGAAAATCGCGAATGGAATGAATCACAACCGTCTGGTGCGCCAGCACTGGTTAAGGAATTTACCAAGAAGGAAGTCGTCATTCCGGTCAAGTGCAACATCCATTCCTGGATGAAGGCTTATATCGGCGTGCTCGATCATCCATTCTTCGCAGTGAGCGCGGCGGATGGGACATTCAAAATTGAAGGGCTGCCGCCTGGTGAATACGATGTCGAAGCCTGGCACGAGAAGTACGGGGCCAAAACGATGAAGGTGAAAGTGGATGCCAAAGGCGCGGCCACGGCTAATTTCACCTATGAAGCGGCGGCGGCTTACCAACCGTCTTCGCTGAAAGTAGTGCCGGCATTGGTGCTGCATTAAACTTGGATCAAGTTAGTACCGCGAGCGGTAGCGAGCATTGCCTCCGCAGCGGAACCGCTGTGGAAACCACACTCGCTACGGTTCGCGGTACTGATCAGGATACGCAAAATGATTTCGCCGGTTGAGACAATCACACAACACCCATCGTTGGCGACAGAGCCGGAGCTGCTCGGCTCTAAAACTCTCGCCGCCAACGAGCAAGCGGCGGTGGCGGTGACCGCCAATCCTCTCACGGCATATCTTGAATTGACCAAACCGCGCATCACTTTTCTCGTTGTGCTTTCGTCGCTCGCTGGTTTTGTCATGGGGGCGCGCAGTCCATTCGATTACCTTCAGCTTTTGCATACGGCGCTCGGCATCACCTTGCTTTCAAGCGGCATTGCCGCGCTCAACCAGTACCTGGAGCGCGAAACCGACGGTTTGATGCGCCGCACCCAAACGCGGCCATTGCCGACCGGCAAACTCTCGCCACGGCAAGCTCTGCTCTTCGGCCTCGCGCTTTCGGTGGTGGCGGAAGTTTATCTAGCGCTGCTGGTCAATCCGCTGACGGCCGTCTGGGGGTTGGCGGCGCTCGGCAGTTATCTCTTTCTCTACACACCGCTCAAGATGCGCACGGTGTGGTGTACGTTCATCGGCGCTTTTCCGGGCGCTTTGCCGCCGCTGCTCGGATGGACGGCAGCGCGCAATGAAATGGGCTGGGAGGCGCTGGTGCTCTTCGGCATTTTGTTTCTCTGGCAGTTTCCGCATTTCCACGCGATTGCGTGGTTATATCGTGAAGATTACGCCCGCGCCGGCATCCGCATGCTTCCCGTGGTGGACGCCGACGGCAAATCAACGGCGCGGCAAATCGTCAGTTGTTCATTTTTGCTTTTGCCGGTCAGCCTGATTCCGGTGTGGATGGGGCTGGCGGGCTGGATCTATTTTGGCGGCGCAGTGGTCTTGGGACTGTGGTTTCTTTACTCAAGCGTGCGCGCCGCGACAGATATTTCCAAACAACAAGCGCGGATGCTGCTGAAAGCTTCGGTTATTTATCTACCGCTGTTGTTTGTTTTGATGACACTTAATCGAATGTAGAACGCGGAATGCGGAATGCGGAAGAGAAATCAAAATCTTTTCCGTTGAGCCGGTCAGACATTCCCCATTCTGCATTCCCCATTCCGCAATCAGGAGGGCCATGATGGGGCTTCTTCTCGCAATCGCGATCTGGCTGATGACGATTGTTACCGTTGTGTGGTTTGCTTTGACCAAATGGACGTTCCCGGCGGTGGCGTCGGAACACGGCGCGGCCATTGACAGTCAGTTCACCTTGACCTGGATCATCGTGGCGATTGCCTTCTTTCTGTCGCAAATGGCGCTCGGCTATTTTGTCTGGCGCTATCGCTCGACCGGAGAGAGAAACGAACGGGCGATTTACACACATGGCAATCCCAAAGTGGAGATGTTCTTCACGGTGCTGACGGCGATAGTTTTCGTCACCGTCGCGATTTTAGGTCAGCGCGTCTGGATCAATGTTCATCTCAATGCGGCGGCGGCTGATGCCGTGCATGTCGAGGTGGTCGGGCAACAGTTCAACTGGAATTTCCACTACCCCGGAGCCGACGGCAAATTCGGACGCAGCAAGCCGGAGCTTTACAACGACGAGGATAATTCACCCATGGCGCGGCCCGGCCCCTTGGGCCTGGATCCGAGCGATCCAGCGGGAAAGGATGATCTGGTCAACGTCGGTTTGCTGGTCCTGCCAGTCAATCGCGAGGCCAATGTCACCCTCTATTCCAAAGACGTGACCCACAGCCTTTTCATTCCCAATATGCGGTTCAAGCAGGACGCGGTGCCGGGGTTGAAGGTCAGTCTGCATTTCAAGCCGATCAAGGAAGGCCGTTATGAGATCGCTTGCGCCGAACTCTGCGGTCTGGGGCATCACAACATGCGCGCTTTCCTCGAAGTCAAATCCCAGGCCGATTACGATAAGTGGCTGGCGGAGAAATCCAAGCAATAGTGGCGCGGAGTTGCCACAAGGAGCAAGAGCAATGTCAGAACATGTTGAAGCCGCACACGAAGCACACGCCGGGCATGACGTGCATGTGCATGCTGCGCCGACCAGCTTCATCCGCAAGTATATCTTCAGCGTTGACCACAAAGTCATCGGCATTCAGTATTACTTTCTCGCGCTGGTGGCCGCTTTCACGGGGATGGCTCTGTCCCTTTTGATGCGCGTGCGTTTGGCCTGGCCGACGACCGGCGTCTCGATTCTGGAAACGCTCCTCCCGGACGGCTTTCAGGGCGGAATCATGAAGCCGGAGTTTTACCTGACGATGGTGACCATGCACGGCACGATCATGGTCTTTATGGTGCTCACCACCGCGCCGCAAGGAGGATTCGGCAATTATGTTCTCCCGCTCCAGGTCGGAACCTACGACATGGCCTTTCCGTTGCTCAACGCGCTGTCGTTCTGGACGACGCTCGCGAGTTTTGTCACGTTGATCTCTGCATTTTTCGTCGCAGGCGGTGCGCCGCTCGGCGGGTGGACTTTCTATGCGCCATTAAGCGCGCTTCGCTCACGGCCAGGTCAGGATTTAGGCGCAGACTTGTGGATTATAAGTATCGCCCTCTTCTGCATTGGTTCGCTCTTGGGCGCGCTCAACTTCATCACGACCATGCTCAATATGCGCGCCAAGGGGCTGTCGCTCATGCGGCTGCCGCTCTCGTGCTGGAGTTGGTTTACGACGGCGGTGCTGGCGCTGCTTTCCTTCCCGGTATTGCTCGCGGGCGGCGTGCTCCTGCTTCTGGATCGCAATCTGGGCACCAGCTTCTTCATCCCGGCCGGTTTGGCCTTGAGCGGCAAAGTGGTGGCCGACCACGGAGGCGGCTCGCCGATTCTCTGGCAACATCTCTTCTGGTTCTTCGGGCACCCGGAAGTCTACATCGCCATCCTGCCGGGCATGGGCGCGACTTCGCATATCCTGGCGACGTTTGCGCGCAAGCCGATTTACGGTTATCGCGCGATGGTCGTCGCGATGTTTGCCATCGGTTTGCTGGGCTTCTTCGTCTGGGGACATCACATGTTCATCAGCGGCATGAATCCGAGCACGGCGGTCGCCTTCTCGGTGATTACGCTGACTATCGGCGTGCCATCGGCGATCAAGACTTTCAACTGGCTCGGCACGTTGTGGGGCGGGCGCATTCGTTTCACCACTGCGATGTTGTTTGCGATTGGCTTCGTTTCGCTGTTCGT
>Ga0070694_100001337_pt1 | contig 14370 bp, 10 predicted proteins | sample KBSK1251metaG_FD_65470 | JGI IMG/M metagenome (GOLD analysis project Ga0070694, IMG submission 65470) | Corn, switchgrass and miscanthus rhizosphere microbial communities from Kellogg Biological Station, Michigan, USA - KBS K1-25-1 metaG | ecosystem: Host-associated > Plants > Roots >... | reverse complement strand
ATTTACTGTATTGCAACTAAAAAGGCTGGAGTTATTGTATGCAGAACTGTTGCCGCTGCCCGGAATACAAAAATATCAAGCTCTCAACACGTAGGTGGCGAATGGAGGCCCCTGCGGCCTTCTTTACATCTCCATGCCACCCATTCCAGGCATACCGCCCATACCTCCCATTCCGCCTGGAGGTCCGGATGGTCCGCTGGACTTGCTTGAGGCAATGACATCGTCAATTCTCAGAAGCATACAAGCTGTTTCGGTGGCAGATTTGATTACCTGCTCCTTGACCGCAAGAGGGTCTACGATATCGAGCTTGAACATATCAGCAACTTTGCCACGTCTTGCGTCGATGCCAAAAGAATGAGCTCCACTACTTTGTTTTGAACGCAGTTCGGTGAGGGCGTCAATCAGATCCATGCCTGCGTTTTCAGCTAGTGACAGCGGAATTACCTCGAGTGCCTCCGCGAACTTTTCTGCTGCGAGCTGCTCCCGTCCTGCCAGTGTGCTTGCCCATTCTCTCACTTTCGATGCCGCATAGGCTTCAGGAGCGCCGCCCCCAGCAACTACTGCTGGCTTCTCGACCACATCCTTTGAGACCATTAGAGCATCGTGAACTGAACGCTCTGCCTCGTCGACAACTCTCTGAGAACCTCCCCTTATCAATATGGTAACGGACTTGGGGTCTTTGCATCCTTCAATAAAGACCCACTTGTCTGTCTCTATCTTGCGCTCTTCCACTATCTTTGCCGAACCCAAGTCTTTTGATGTGAGGTCATCGAGATTGTTCACTATCCTTGCCCCAGTAGCCCTTGAAAGCCTTGTCATGTCACTTTCTTTTGCTCGTCTTACGGCCAATATTCCCGACTTGGCTAAATAGTGCTGGGCAGTGTCGTCTATACCCTTCTGGCATATGACAACATTCGTTCCACTTTGTGCAATCTTGTCAACCATTGATTTGAGCATTTTAGTCTCTTCGTCAAGGAACTTTTGCATCTGGTCAGGTGAACTGATGTTTATCTTGGCCTCAAATTCGGTCTTTTCGATTTCAAGAGCAGAAGATATGAGAGCAATCTTGGCATCCTCCACCTTTTTCGGCATGCCTCCATGTACTACCTCCTTGTCAAGGACAATGCCTTCAATGAGTGTAGTGTCATGAATCGAGCCTCCAGCCTTCTTTTCTACTTTTATGTCATCGATATCGAGCCTGTAACCCGAGTCTGTCTTTTCCGAAACTTGCAGCGCCGCACGCACGACAAGGTCTGCCAGCATGTCAGATTCTTTTGAGACCAGCTTTGTTTGCATGGATGATTTAGCAATTCGGATTAGCTCTGCTTTTTCATTACCTTGAACCTTCTGTGCAATGCTGTTGAGAACTTCAATCGCCTTGATAGCGCTCTTATGATATCCATCCACTATTACTGTAGGATGCACATCCTTATCTATCAGCTCACTGGCTTTCTCTATTAGTGCGGCAGCTAGTACAACTACAGAGGTTGTACCGTCCCCAACTTCGTTATCGGTTGCTTTGCTGATTTCCACCATCATCTTGGCGGCAGGGTGCTGAACGTCGATTTCCTTCAGAATCGTTGCTCCGTCATTTGTAATAGTCACGTCGCCCAGAGAATCGACAAGCATCTTGTCCATCCCTCTTGGACCGAGGGAAGTGCGTACTACATCGGCAATCACTTTTACTGCTGCAAAGTTATTCTTCTGAGCGTCCCTGCCCTTACTTTCTTGTGAACCACTCTTCAAGATAAGAATGGGCATACCCCCAGCGCTTGCTTGCTGTATTGACATACTCTTGCATGCAGTCTCAAGGATAAATGCTTTGTATCATATGCGGGGCTCGGTCAACTTGAAATCATTCGGACAGCCATATGAATAGGAATGACCTTCCGAGCATGCATTAAACGAGAGCATGCTCGCCAAAGCATAGCAAGTGCGCCGCATCGACTATGACTTGGCAATTTATTCAGAGATTAACCGTGCGTTGAGACTGAAATATGGCGGGCAATAACTGAAGTCATATAGATAATGATATAATTCCTGGTTCTGTTATCTAAAGATGTGTCCTTCAATGACCAGTAAGAAATACGATGATGCCGATTCTCCTGAATCTAGGGTCGAGCCGACGGAAGATATGAACACAATGCAAAGAAGAATTACAGGCGAAAGTCTCCCCGAGGTAATACTCGAGCTATGTGATGTCTGCCATTGGTCACTGATCTGCTTCAATAGGAGAGGTATTACAGAGACTTGTCCAAATTGCAGCAGAACAGGTATTTCCAAGATTCCCATGAATATTGACGAGATTTGCAGAATAGAGTTTGACGAAACTCGCGGCGTAACAATTCGATTTGACAGAAAAAAGCCATTAAGATAACTATTGAGATTATGATCAGATGAATCTTTGGTTGTATTTACTTTGAATCGGCTTTCCAAAAACTACAGGGGAATAATAATGCCACTCCTCCACGCTTAGGGTTAGGAGGTTGACCGGGGACAGGACCATCTCAGATTTCTAGGCACTGGAATCAAGTAAGATCAGACTGATCTTGATTATACATATTTGTGCTGCACATTATCTCACTTCCAAGACTGGGCAGCCTGCGTGATTTGTCAGTTTGTGACCTATGCATTCAAGCAATAATTCTTTATAGCCCGCACTTTTCTCCATTCACAGGTTCTATAATCCCCTGGGCCGGATCGCCTTTCTCCAAAAGTACTCTTGCATTTCGAATATCTTCTTCCTGAAGCTTTCGTTCGTAAGAGGCAAGAATATCTTGGCCCATGGATCTTGGGTCATCCTCCAAGCCTGAAACGACAAATATGGCGGTTCCTGTACTTCCTTGAAAAACGTGAAACAGAGTTGGGAACCATATTTTTGGCCATCTTGGTTGCGACTTCTAATGCGGCATCTGAATGTTTGGACCCATCAACTGCAACAAGAATACGGTGGAATATCAATTTGAAATTCGCTTGTCTGGATAAGTCCCTTCCGACGGGGTTTGTCTTACTAATGCGTAACGGCATTGTGCAAGAGCTAGGGCGATCTAGCCCAATGGTTACTATCTTACAACGATGACAGTACAGGGAGAATATGTTACCACTCCAGAGCTAGTGCTTCCAATGAGCAATTTCTTAAATTCTGACTGACCTCTTGTGCCAATGACAATGACATCGACATGCTCCTTCTCTGCATAATTTACAATTTCGCCGACAATTGACAATGAAGAATTATCTGTGATCTCAGCTCTAAATCGCACGTTGCTGGCAGTCGCCTTTTCTCTAATCTTTGAAAACCAGCTTTCTGTGACCTTGCTTGCTTCTTCTTTGGCCGCTTTCGCATAATCAGAATAGTTTAGACCATACTTGGCAAAGAGCTCAAACTTGGGACTGGTGTCGACTACGTGAAGTGCGACCACTTCAATAAGAGCCTGCGATGCCGACGTACCGATGTTACTATATCTGCTAGCCAATTCAATTGCCGCTCCTGCCGCGCGCATCGATGATTCAGATCCGTCAACTGGCACAAGTATCTTGGATATCATTTCGAACGGTATTATTGACACAATTCTTCACCTTGTTTCATCAAAGCCAATTCTTCCATTACTTTGGGATCAATTAGTGTCATCCCCCGTCCAACAATTTTGGGGTTGGTCTCAACTACTTTCAAATTGATTTTACTTTCACCTCTATTTCCCATTGTGGTATTGCCTCATTGCCTAGACTAGTAGGCTAATGTTCAACAGAATGAATACTTAAACTTGCTTGGTAGTTTGGGGGAAAATTCTGCTATATGCGTGGCGCATGACCCTTAATCCGACTGCCTAGGTGTGCGGGCAGGTAGACAGTAAAGACGTGCATTTGCCATGTATTCTAATTCTATCCAAGCTAAATGGCATCAAAGAAGCTGCTTGGCTCCTCGAATTTCAAAATCTTTTATACCTACATGGTGGGTTGAGTTTATGCAATTAATACCAATAGACAAACTTCTTGATCTTGCTGGCAAGACTGCAATTGTTACCGGTGCGGTTGGAATAGGGTATGGAATCGCATACAGGCTCGCCGAGGCTGGAGCAAATGTTGCCATAGCTAGCTTGCATAAAGCTGAAGTAGACAATACCGCTGCGGATTTAGCAAGGGGAGGATGGAAACTCAAAGCGATAGCTGCGGATGTATCAAATGAGGAAGATGTCAGAAGAATAATGAAAGAAACGGTGTCTGCATACGGCGGTATTGATATCTTGGTGAACAATGCTGGGATCTATCCAACTATGCCGGTTATGCAAATGACAAGCTCTGATTTTGAGAGGGTGCTAGCGGTTAATTTAAAGAGCGTCTTCTTGTGCTCAAAATATGCTGTGGCGCAGATGATCAAGCAGGGGCATGGCGGCAAAATAATAAACATCACGTCAATTGATGCGCTCCATCCTTCATCCGTTGGTCTTGCGCATTATGACGCCTCAAAGCACGGAGTGTGGGGGTTTACAAAAAACCTCGCGCTTGAGGTCGCACCTCACAAGATTTGGGTAAATGCTATAGCTCCTGGAGGCATACTTACTCCAGGGGTGAAAAAGATGCAACAATCAATACCTCTGCCGCAAGGGATAGATTCTGGCAAAATGCTCAACAGTTTCATGTCCAAAATACCGATGCACCGATTAGGCGAGGCTGATGAAATAGGAAAGGTTGCCTTATTCCTTGCTTCAGAAATGTCATCCTACATGACGGGCAGTCAAATAGTTGTGGACGGAGGCGTATTGCTATCTTAATGTGAGTGATTCAAAATGGAGTCATACTGAACTTCCGAGAGGCAGCTGCCAAATTAAGAATGCAAATATCGAGCATAACAAATTCTCCATCTGTATTCAGGGAGCTTGCCAAGGAGAAACTTTTCGCTTCAAGAATAATGCCGCCGTAATTAATCTACTGAAAGTATCTCTCCCGTGCAATGTTGTCCAATACTCAAGTTCCTACCACGTAAGCGATGTGCTGATAACATCGCTATAATTGCTATTGCAGGTCATTTATCCTCCGGTTAACAGCCTCCAAGTTTATCTCAAGGAATTTCTTGTATGCAAGAAGTTTACTCTGATTAGCGGTGGTGACTGCGTCAATTCTATCTTGCAAGGATTCTGCTTTCTTTGTAATATGCTTGATACGGTCTTCGATTGCTATTCTCTCCTCGATTACCGTGCGGAATGTCCGTATCAGATCTCTGAACACCCGCTTTTGAAAATGTGGGCGTCCTGCTCCAACCACCGATGCGCGATCTCCACAGGCGTGACTTCCCGGCGTTCCACCGTTAGTATGTCTGGACGTAATCCATTCTCGGCTTTAGATAAAAATGGTACGCGTCCTTGTCTGTGCTACGACCGTCTTCACCTAGCTCTAACACTACAATATTTACAGATGCCTTGCTATCTAATTCGGGAGCACCTTGGGGAGGGCGGCATTCATCCACTGGCCAGAGACCGGTGGTCTTCTGTCCTCAACGAAATAAAGAGATGGGGAATGAATTACTTTCTAGCCGACTGGCATCACGTCTATATCACAGCGACAGTGGCCAGATTCGTTCAGTCGAACCAACATTCGTTTCCTTGGCTGCCGAAATCGTCTTTATATTGGCCGGGGCATTAACGGGAATCTGGCCGTGCCTACCAAGATCACAGATGCAACCGCAGCACTTTCACGCCTGAAGGACGACTGTATCGTCGCAATTTCTGGCTTTAACATGTCAACAACGCCTGAATACCTTATCCTCGAACTCTACAAGCGCTATACCGAAACGGGTCATCCCAAGAACATTTTCATAATTTCGGATGCGTTGCCAGCTATGCCGGGAAGAGCACTGGACCTAGTTGCAGAAAAACTTTACAGTGATCCAGATCAGGAGTTCCTGCGTGGAGCTCTGATGCCATTCCTGGGCTTTTCACCATGGCTCCAGCGGCTTGTGACAGATGACAGGATTGAATGTTTCGGATGGCCTATTGGCATAACTGCATATTGGTTCAGAGAGGTAGCGTCTGGAAGGCCCGGATTGGTGACAAAGATAGGTTTGGATACCTTCCTCGACCCCAGAAGAGAAGGAGCCTCCCTCAACGAAAGGGGATGCAAAAGCACTTTGTGCAGAGTCAGTGTCATCGATATTGAAGGAGAAGAGCACCTTCTATACAGGGCTCCTAAACCAGATTTTGCCTTAATCAGAGCTACCGCTTCTGACGAATATGGCAACCTCTCGATGCAGGATGAAGGATTTCGAGGAACCGTCCTGAGCATTGCTCAAGCTGCCAAGGCTAGACCAAAGCAGGGCACAGTCATCGCACAGATAAGGTGGTTGGCAAGGCCTTGGACGATAAATCCTCGTGATGTTGATGTTCCTGGTCCCTTGGTGGACTACGTCACTCTTGCGCCAAAGCAGTATCATTGGCAAACAGGCACAGTAGAGTACGATCCTCGAATCTCGCACAAAATAATTCCGCCAATAAATGGAGAGTGTGTTGACGATCTAACCAAAGTCACGCCCAGGGAAACGGAAAAAGTGATTGCAAGAAGAGTCATAATAGAGCTGGTCAAATTAGTTCAAGAGAAGCAGAGTCCTATACTAGTAAACTTGGGCATAGGCATACCCGCTCTTGTTTCTACGATATCAGGAGAAGAGAAGTTGACAGATTTTATTCAGATTGTGCTCGAGTCTGGTCTGTGGGGAGGCGTTGCGCTATCTGGGGCCGATTTTGGATTCGCAATAAGTCCATTTGCTCTCTCAACAATACCGGATATGTTCTCAAACTTTGAAGGTGGGATAATTGATGCTGCTTGTCTTGGGTTTCTTCAAGTTGACAAGGAAGGAAACGTAAATCCGTCGATGCTGCCTGAAAAGATATTTGGACCAGGGGGATTCCCGGTTATTGCGGGAGGCGCGCCAAGAACCTACTTTGCAGGTTCTTTCACGGCAGGGCATAGCGAGATCGATATTCTGAACAACAGGTTACGGATCATACATGACGGTTCAGTAAATAAATTCGTTCAAAGAGTATTCAGGGTGGTATTTAGCGGCCGCGAGGCTGCAAAGTATGGCCACGAGATCCTCTACATTACAGAAAGGGCAGTCTTCAGACTAGTGGGAGACCGGGTAATTCTTGAAGAAGTTGCCCCCGGAGTTGACGTGGACAAGGACATAATATCTAAAATGGAGTTTACGCCTACGATCAGCAGATCGATAATCGAGATGGATGGAAGGCTCTTCAGGAAAGAGAGCATGGGCATCGTGGATGAACTTAAGAAGTTTGAGTGATTCTGCTGCTCGGAATGCGTCTGAAGATTTACTCATGTTGGAATTATGCAGCATTTTCAGGGAATCGCTTTTCCTATTCTGGCGATATAAGCAGACGTGATAGAGCTATTGGAACGTTAGGAGGACTTCGCCCCTCTTTGCCAGTTGACCTTTCTTGACCTTGACTTCCCTGATTTTCCCCTTCACTGGAGATTTCATCTGGTTTTCCATTTTCATTGCCTCAAGTGTCAGAAGAAGCTGACCTTTCACCACATCGCTACCTTCGGTGACAAAGACATCGACTATTTCTCCGCTTATTTGCGCCCTCAGTTCCTTTGCGGATACGCCCACCGATGCGGTCTTTGAAACCAAGTAGGACATCCCATTTATTATCATAAGTGAAGGTTCTCCTTCCTCGAGAAAATCCAGAAAGTACTGTTTGCCATTCAAGATAATCTCTTCTTCATTCAACTTCAGGTCAAATTTCTTGCCATTTACCGTCGCATTGTTTCCAGCGATTTCTACATCGTAAGAATTCCCGTTGACTTGTACCTTCATTTGGACCACCCGGATGGTAGGTCGTCTCTTTGTGCATAGAACGCTTTTATCTCCTGAAATCTACTCTTCATCCAGGGATCTACAGCTTCCGCTTCTTTCAGAAAATGGGAGCTTTTAGGAAGATGGTATAGTATTGCTGCTGCTATCTCTCCTTCCTTTGAAGAAAAGGGTTTTAAATCGTCGACAAAGGAGGTACTGTAATCTCCACTGAGGAACCTCTTATCATTCAAGGCAGTTATGTGAAAAGGTATTGTCGTTGGAATACCCGAGATTCTGAAAGACCCGAGTGCTTTTTTCATCCTACTTATTGCCTCACTTCTGTCTTTACCTGAGCAAATCAGCTTGGCAATAAGAGAATCATAGAATGGTGGTATGGCGTATCCAGAGTACAGCGCTGTGTCGATCCTGACATCTCTACCATCAGGTGGGATGAATTTTGTGATTGTGCCCGAGAAAGGAACGAACGATATTGGGTGCTCTGAATTTATCCTACATTCAATCGCATGTCCTCTTGACACGACATCTTCCTGTTTTATTTCAAGTCCTTCGCCAGTTGCGATGCGGAGCTGTTGTTCGACAATGTCTATACCCGTGACCTCTTCGGTTATGGGGTGTTCCACCTGTATTCTTGAATTTACTTCCATGAAGTAAAAGCTTCCTTCTTTAAAGAGGAATTCCACCGTGCCAGCGTTGTTGTACTTCATTTTCTTCATAATTTCGATTGCGGTTTTGGTCATCCTTTGTCGGAGATCGTTAGTAACCACAGGCGAAGGTGTTTCTTCTATCAGCTTTTGGTGCCGGCGCTGGACCGAGCACTCTCTTTCTCCAAGATGAATAACTTGCGAATCATCGCCAAGGATCTGAATTTCGATGTGTCGGGGATTATCGAGATATTTTTCGATATATAACCGGGCAGAACTAAAGCTAATCATTGCTTCATTCTTTGATGAGATAAATGCTTGACTTAGCTCTGTGCTGGACCTAACTATCCTTAGCCCTCTACCACCGCCGCCTCTTACGGCCTTTAGGATTATCGGATATCCTATTTTGTCAGCAAGACTTAAGGCATCGGCTTCTGTTGAGACTTCCTTGCCTTCAAGTATAGGTGCGAATTCTGATGCAACCTCTCTTGCCCTTGCTTTGTCGCCAGAGAGCGCCAAAGCAGACGGGGAAGGACCTACGAAAATGAATCCTTCTTTAATGCAGAGTTGGGAGAACTCTAGGCTTTCGGCAAGAAAACCATAACCAGGATGTATCAGCTCACAACCAAGGGTTTTTGCTGCGTCAATTATCTTATCCATCCTGAGGTAGCTCTCTGTGGGGAGGCGGCCACCTATTTTTGCTGATTGTCTGCAATATTTTACGTGTAGGGAAGTTGCGTCGGCGTCAGAGTATATTCCACATGGTTCCAAGCCTAGCTTTTCACATGTCCTTGCAATCCTCAATACAATTTCACCTCTGTTAGCTATAAGGATCTTTTTGGTCAAAACGTAAATCAATTTGCAGCGCTACCCTTCTTAAGAATTGTGGCAACATCCATGCGGCAATTAGCGGGAGAATTAAGTATTCAGGTCTCCACTATCTCGGGGTTCACGCTAATCACTTACAAAACGTTTCTTGTCCCGGACTTGGTTCTGGAGATTGTCGATAAGTGAATCAAGGCATCTATACGGGAATGTTGCCGTGCTTTCTTCTGGGCCTCTCTACCCTCTTTCTGTAAATTGCTTTGAGGGCCGAGATCAGACGCTGTCTTGTCTCTTTTGGTTCAATGACAACATCGATGTAACCTTTCGATGCAGCGATATACGGGTTGGAGAATCTCTCTGTGTAATCCTGCACCAGATCTTTCTTTTTTTCTTCGGGACTCTCTGACTCGGAAATCTCTTTTCTGAAAATAATGTTGCATGCCCCTTCAGGTCCCATTACTGCAATTTCGGCGGTTGGCCAAGCGAAGTTGTAGTCGGCACCTATATGCTTGCTGTTCATAACGCAATAAGCTCCTCCGTATGCTTTTCTTGTTATAACCGTGAGCTTTGGCACAGTTGCCTCTGAAAAAGCATAGAGAAGCTTTGCGCCGTGTCTTATGATCCCACCCCATTCTTGGTTTGTGCCTGGAAGAAAGCCAGGAACATCTACGAAGGCAATAAGTGGAATGTTGAAACAATCGCAGAATCTTACAAACCGAGCTGCCTTGTCGCAAGAATCGATGTCGAGCACTCCTGCCAGAACTTCCGGATTATTTGCCACAATACCAACAGGGTTGCCATCGAGTCTAGCAAATCCAATTATTATGTTCTTTGCCCAATGTTTCTGAATCTCAAGAAAATCACTGCTATCTACAATTTTTTTTATCACGATTCCCATATCATACGGTTTGTTCGGACTAGCTGGAAGAATTGAGTCAAGATCATTATCTATTCTTAGAGGATCGTCCTTCGGTATTATTCGTGGTGGGTCTTCCAAATTGTTTAATGGTATAAACGACAAAAGCTTTTTTAGAGTTGCAAAGCAATCTTGTTCGTCCTCAGCTAGGAAATGTGCTACTCCACTCTTGATATTATGCACTTCAGCACCTCCTAGATCTGTAAAGGTCACATTCTCTTTTGTGACCTCTTTCACGACATCAGGACCTGTGACAAACATGAAAGCTGATTTGGTCATGATTACAAAGTCAGTAATTGCCGGAGAATACACCGCTCCACCGGCGCATGGACCCATTATCAGGGAGATTTGAGGTACGACTCCAGACGCTGCAACGTTCCTGTGAAATATTTCGGCATACCCTGCAAGGCTCAAGACACCTTCCTGGATGCGTGCTCCTCCAGAATCATTGATTCCTATTATTGGAACACCTTGCTTCAAGGCCAGATCCATTATCTTGCAAACTTTGGCGGAAAAAGCCCAACCTAAAGAGCCTCCTAGTACCGTAAAGTCATGTGCAAAGGTATAGACCAGACGATTGTCTATCATTCCATATCCCGTAACTACTCCATCACCGAGAATCATTCTCTTATCCATGTCAAAGTCACGGCAGTCATGGAGCATAAATTGGTCCAATTCTACAAATGTTCCTGCATCAAACAATAAATCCACCCGTTCAAACGCTGTCAACTTTTTCTTCTTCCTTTGCTCCTCTTGCTTGTCTTTTCCTCCACCTAGCAGATGTTCAGTTCTTTTTTTCTCCAGATCAGTGAAATCCACATATCTGGTTAGAACTAGAATTGTAAATAGTTTTCAAAATCTACCATGCTGACTCAGATTGGTTCCATTATTAATTACCTAGTTCCACGGAAGATAGACTTCACTAATTCGATTCAAAACGCGATTGGTTGACGAGCATTGAATGCTGCAAATGTAGCTATTGCAGCACCGCGCGGGCGATTGCTGTCCTCAATAAGCCCGAGCTCTTCCTTCATCATCGTGTCCACCCAGACATTTCTGTGGGAAGTGATAACCCTGACTGTCTCGTCCGAGTTCTTCCTTGAACTTTTTCTTAGTGTAGATGTCGCGGATTTCCTGCTTCCCCTGCTCTACCAAGTTGGCTATTTCCCACCCCTCCCTTTTCCTGGCCCTTTCGATGTATTCGCACTGGATCTTGGTTGCCAGGAATTCCCAACAGCCATTGAAAAACCATCCGCAAGAAGGTTTGAAAAACCAAGGATAAGTACTGTAGAAGGAGACAGTGATGCAGCTACAAGTCCCGCCATCACCGCAAAAGTTGTGACTGCACCGTCGGTTGCACCATAGACAAAGTCTTCAAGCACCCGTCTCATACAGCTCATCCCGGGTTCTAGGGCATTCCGAAACGATGTTATCGCCTTCAATGTTATATGAATTTCGAATAACTCTATAGCAGGCGATATTATGCCATAGCCAAATACGTCACAAACCTTGATTTACCTTCCCAATAATACCTCTTTTTAGGGAAGTTTGAGAGCATGGCCGCTGTAATCATGCTGTTGATTATAGATAGTAGAATTCATCTAGGTCTTTCTGACGGAATCTTTACTCGACTAACCTCAATGCAATTTGCCAAAGATTTTGCTGAAAGTCAACTAGTTTGCCAAATAGTGCCTTCGAGCATAGCAACTGGCGGATCCAAGCAAGGTCATTCAGTATTAGGATGAACCTGACCATGCAGAAACTTGGCAATTCCAAAAAGACTGATTGGCACGCCTTGAACAAAAATCAAGTTCTGCAAATCCTGAAAACAAATGACAAGATAGGTCTTACAAACAAAGTAATCAATGAGCGGCGTGAAATTTACGGCCTTAACGTGTTAAGGGAGGAAGGGAGAAAATCAAGACTAGCAGTATTTGCAAATCAATTCAAAGAACCACTCATTCTGATATTGCTTGTAGCAACGGCAATTTCTGTTGCAGTGGGCGGATTGATTGATGCAATTGTAATTGTGGCGATTGTGATACTTTCCACCGCAGTCGGCTTTATCCAAGAATACAAATCAGAAAAAGCAATTGAAGCCTTGAAAGAGATGGCCGCCGCAACTTGCCGCGTTATTCGCGACGGTGAAGAGGCATTAATTGACATGACTCTGCTCGTGCCGAGCGATGTCATACTGGTTTCAGAGGGAGATAGAATCTCAGCTGATGCATACATAACCGAATCATTCAACCTAGAAGTTAACGAGGCTCCCCTTACAGGCGAATCGGTCCCAGTAGGAAAGATGAACGCAGTTCTGGTCAAAGAGACGCCAGTTGCAGACAGGAAAAACATACTATATTCAAGCACAACTGTGACGCATGGCCGAGGAAAAGCTGTGGTTTTTGCAACCGGCATGAATACCGAGCTTGGAAGGATAGCCAGCGCGGTACAGCATGTGGAAATGCAAAAGACGCCATTTGAGATCCGGATGCGTCGTGCAAGCAAGTCGCTTAGCATAATAATGCTGGCTGTTGCTGGCGTAATCAGCCTTCTTGCCATCGCTAGAGGTCATGAAATAATCGAGACACTGATGTGGAGCATAAGCCTTGCAGTCGCCGCCGTCCCAGAGGCGCTGCCCGCAGTAACTGCGGCGTCTCTGAGCCTTGGAGTGTATACCCTGGCGAAAAAGAATGCAATTATCAGACGGTTGCCTGCGGTAGAAACGCTTGGTTCTACGACAGTGATTTGCAGCGACAAAACTGGCACACTGACCAAGGGCGAGATGACAATAAGAAAGGTCTATGCGTATGACAAGTCCGCCCAAGTTACAGGAACCGGTTACAGCCTTGATGGAGGCTTGGTTGATTCTGAAATTGCTAAAGAACACATTTCGCTGCTTGCAAAAGCTGCTGTGCTATGCAATGACGCCCGCATGAAAGACGCTCGCAAAGGACACCTTGAGGCGATTGGAGATCCGACGGAGATAGCCCTATTAGTTTTTGCAAGAAAGGTTGGTCTTGAAAAAGGAAAAGTTGATTTGGAATTTCCAAGGGCTCAAGAAGTATCATTTACTTCTGAAAGAAAGATGATGACGACCATTCACAGCGTAGATGGCAAGTTTGATGTTTTCACAAAAGGAGCTGTTGAAGAAGTACTGAACCGTTGCAGCACCGTGATCAATACTGATTTTGTAACAATTCCCATCAACAACCAAATCAAAGACAGAATCATATCTGCAAATAATGAAATGGCATCCAGCGGCCTGCGAGTGTTGGCCATTGCGCACAAAAAGGGCATCAGTGCTGACGATTTTTCTGGTAAAGACATCGAGGCCAACCTTGCGTTTTTAGGTATCGTTGGTATGATTGATCCTGCAAGGCCAGAAGTGATCGATGCAATTTCCGAATGCAAGACTGCGGGAATTGACATAGTTATGATAACAGGTGACCACAAACTTACCGCGTTTGCTGTGGCACAGGAGATCGGCATAGTTGCCGGAAGAGGTACTGAAACAAAGGTTGTTTCCGGAACCGAGCTTGAAGCTCTGGATGCAACATTGCTGGCAGAACAGGTGGATCAAATAAAGATCTACTCGAGGGTCTCGCCGGAGCACAAGCTCAAGATCGTGCAGGCACTTAAGAAGAAAGGACACATAGTGGCAATGACCGGTGATGGCACCAACGATGCCCCAGCTCTAAAGGCTGCAGATATTGGAATAGCCATGGGGATTACAGGAACTCAGGTGGCAAAAGAATCTTCGTCCATGATACTTGCTGACGACAATTTTGCTACCATTGTGACCGCCGTAAAAGAGGGCAGAAGGATTTTTGATAACGTCAAGAAGTATCTCGTTTATCTGCTTACTGCTAACGTAGGGGAGATAATTATACTTGGATTCTCTGTGATTGTAGGATGGCCGTTTCCGCTTTTGGCAAAGCACATACTTTTCATCAACCTTGCTACCGACGGTCCGCCTGCTATAGCGCTTGGGTTGGAGCCTCCCGAGCCGGATATAATGAAAAGAAAGCCAAGAAGTACAAAGGAGAGTTTTTCTGAGATAAGGAAATGGCTCATTGGAATACCAATCGTGCTTGCAGTAACGTCTCTGGCTTTGTTCTGGTATGTCCTTGAAGTAAACGGGTGGCAATCCGACTCTGGAG
>Ga0070694_100001335_pt1 | contig 14395 bp, 11 predicted proteins | sample KBSK1251metaG_FD_65470 | JGI IMG/M metagenome (GOLD analysis project Ga0070694, IMG submission 65470) | Corn, switchgrass and miscanthus rhizosphere microbial communities from Kellogg Biological Station, Michigan, USA - KBS K1-25-1 metaG | ecosystem: Host-associated > Plants > Roots >... | reverse complement strand
GTTCAAAGCCTCGCTTGGGCGGTTCGCAACGGTATCCTAAGTGGTCATCTCTCGTTCAGAGGGATAACGGTGCGTGTGTCGCAGGGCGGCGTATTCGCGCCTTTAAGTCTTGAGGCACTTAGCGCACCCATCCGAATACTAGCCGGGGGCTCCGGAATCGGGCAGATAAGTTGGGGTACGCCAAACAACAAAGCCCGAATTAGAAATGTCGTGACGTTTGATCGTAAGCGTCAGCCGGACGGTGACGGACTGCGAGTGTCCAACGGCGGATCGGTGAATTGCTCAATGGATGCAATAAATCTCGACATCTCCGGCTGCAACCGGGACGGAGTTCGATTGGATATGGGTTCCACCGCCACATTCGGGCCGCCTGGTGGAGATGCCGGTCTGGTGACCACGGAGGCTCCGAATGGCCAATTCGGAATGAATGTCCGCAACGCTAGCCGGGCGTTGATTGGCAGAGACGCCTCGGTCGACGGCCTGAAAGGTTTCAACGGCGAGGTTACGGTTGATGATGACAATCGTTTAGCGCGTAATTGGAGCGAAATCACTATGAGGAGTCCGTTGTCCAATGAGGGCATGTCACTGGTGCGGATCAATAAATGAAAACGGGCTCGCTTCGAAGCTGGTTACCATCAATCCAGCTATCGGAGCGAGCGCGATTGTCTATTGCACGAGCCCCATTTTTCGGCGCAAGTTTTCGAAACGTGGATCTGAGCGGATGCCGTCCCACATTGGATTCACGTTGATACCGCTCGCGAGCGGTCGGGAGTGGTCGCGATAGGATTCTTCCAACCATGCGAACGTTTGATCTTTATCACCAAGGCCCGCATAAATCATCGCCAGGTAATACGGTGAACTTTGGCCCCGACTGAGTAAGTTCTCAAACTCCGCGAGCATGTTTTTTGCTTTTTCTCTCTTTCCAGTCACCCCGTAAGCATATCCCAACGAGGCTTTCGCCATCTGAGGGGGGTTAGAACTGCTTAGCACGATTTCGAACTCTTTGACCGCTTGCTCGTTCATGCCTTTACCGAGCAAGGCCAGGCCAATCCAGAAATGCGCGTTCGGAAATTTCTCGATTGACTGTTGCGAATCGGATATCGCCTCGTCATAGCGTCGAGCGCCGATGAGTGTCCATGCCACTTGGAAGTTTGTCACAAGCGTTAGTGGATCAAGTTCCCTCGCTCGCTTCACCTCCGCAATAGCCTGTTCACTGCGTCCAACATTTGTGAGATAAGCGGCGTATTCCCTATGAGCCTCGCCGGAGTTGCCGTTCAATTCGATGGCCCGCTTAAACTCACGCTCAGCTCCGGCCCAATCCCAATCGTAGTAACTCAAGATCCGCGCTGAAGCGACATGAGCCTCGGAAAGGCTGTCGTCCAACTGAAGCGCCTTCTTGGCAGCTTCTTTTGCTTTTGGTATTGCCTCCTCCTTGGGTAATAACGAATCTGCCACCAGGGATATATAAGCATTAGCCAATCCTGCATACGCGAGCGCGTAATCCGGATCCTTTTCTACCGCTGCGTTGAAGTAGTCCAAAGCTTTTTTCCAGTCTTCCTTGTTGGCTGTTAAGTGGTAGCGGCCCAACACACAAAGCCGGTCAGCTTCGGAGCTGTCGGTGTAACGCTTCGCTAACAGATTTTTCTCTTCACCGGTTAACTGCGAAGTTAGTGCTTGCGCCACCTTTGCGGCCAGCGCGTCTTGTAACGCGAATGGATCGTCCGAGTTCTTGTCTACGAATCCCGCTGATAACACGGCGCCATCTTTTACGCTTATGACTCTCCAGTTGATCCGAATCTGGCTCCCGGACTGGTGAATGCTTGCATCCAGAACTGCATCCACGTTCAACTCCCGGCCGGCCGCCAACGCATCATCGTTTGGCGATGTGAACTTACGGACCGAGCTCGTTTGTCGAACCTGGAGCTGCTTGATGTTGCTCAGTCTCGTGATCAATGTGTCAGCCATGCCGAAGCCAAGGGTTTGGTCGCTGTTGTCTGATCCAAGAGTTTTGAAGGGCAACACTGCGATAGATTTGATTTGTACATTTCGCGGCGTCAGGACTGGGCGTGTCTTGGTCCATGTATAGACGGCGAGGCCTACTACCAGCATTATCAAAACGCCAACGCCCGCAACGGCAGGTCTTGACAAATGCCTTTTCTCCACAGCTAAATCCGGCGCGGTGCGCGCATCGGGAATAGCCCTCGTTACCTCGACCTCTTTGACAGTTCCCACGAAACGATAGCCACGCTTCGGCGTTGTCTCGATGTATTTCGCACCGTCCGTCTCTTCGCATAACGCTTTGCGTAGCAGGTAAACGTTCTGACTCAAGTTCGATTCCTCAACGACGGTATCCGGCCAGAGCCGTCGCAGCATTTCATCCTTGTCCAGAATGCGTTCGCGGTTTTCGACTAACAGGAGAAGCGTGTCAAAGACCTTTGGCTTTAATGGAATCGTGTCGCCGTCACGCAATAAAGCATGGTTCAACTTGTCGATTTGGAATGGGCCAAATTCGTAGTAACGGACGCTCATGAGGAGCCTGGTGCAACCAATAATATAAGTTGCCGGAGCGCGGCAGATTATTGGTTAACTGCGGAACAATTCACCTAACTTGGTCGTTCTCTAAACACCCACGATCGTGTTCCTACTCGGACAGATAACTCAGCAGCACATTACCGTTTCCGAACGCTCGTGAATTTATTAGCTTCAACGGCAGTTGGTCCTTGACACCTTCGAACAGCGTTCTGCCGCTGCCGAGTACCAGCGGATGCACGACAAACTGGTATTCGTCGATCAAATGCTCTTGAGTCAATTGAGAAACAATGGTGCCGCTGCCCATGATCACCATGTTATCTCCAGGCTCACTCTTCATTCTCCTCACTTCCTCAACCATGTTGTCCTTCACCAGCCTCGTATTGTTCCACGTTGCCTTTTCCATTGTTCGCGAGAAGACCACTTTCGGAAGATTATTCATTCCTTCGGCAACGGTGGGCATCATTTCGTACGCCTGCTTCGTGGGCCAGAAGCTCACCATCAGATCGTAAGTTTTTCTGCCGAACAACAGCAGCCCGCCCTGGCTCGCGTTTTCAGAGGTAAATTTATTCCACTCCTCGTCGGCATTCTTATGGGCCCACGACATATCGTTATTGGTGTCCGTGAAGTAACCATCGAGAGTGATATTGTTAAAAACCAGCAGTCTCCGCATCGATCGCACTCCTTGTAAACATAGGTTAGTCCACAGATTACACAGATTCTGTGTGATCTGTGTAATCTGTGGACTATAATTGTCGTCATAGTCTTCACCAAGTCCTGGACTAGACCAATGGTTGTATCAATAAGCCGCAGGCATGAATGGCGAGTCGATCTCGCTGAAACACATCCCACACTGGTTGCACAGGCTGCCGAATTCACAGCCCGCGGCTTGCATTGGAACGAGTATCTGAACGTGGCCCAGATGGTTGACCTTGCGACTCTTCGCACTCGTTTAACCAGGATGCTTTATCACGAGAATCGAGTCGCGATACTACGCCTTCCGCCCGAACTCGGCGATGACACATTGCGGCTCCTGGTTCTTTTAGTCGGTCGCGCGTTAGGCCGAAACGTCTCGCCATGTGTCGGCTCAGAAGCGCGACCTCTTTTTGCAATCACCGCGGCTCCAGACCCAACGCTCGGAGGCAGGTATGGTGGTAATGGACGCAATTCGAAGCATCTTGCGCTGCATACCGACGGGAGCGGCATTCACTCGAATCGAGTGGATGTCCTGGCTATGCTCTGCCTTCAACCAGCCCAGAATGGAGGTGCATCGCGCATCGCAGATGCGCGCACGGCGTGGTTGTTGTTAAGCCGTGAAACAAGAGACCTGCTTCGCACGCCTCTGCCAAGAACCGATCCGTACGCACCAGGTCTACCAATCGATAGTTTGATTACCAAGCCAATCTTCGAACAAGGAATACCGCTGAGCTTTTCGTATCACCCAGCCCGAATACGAGACGGTGTTGGCATGCTTCATCTGGGAGCGATCGAGGGGCAGTTGGAAAATGCGCTGTGTCAGCTCGACGATGCTTTAGAAAAGTCGTCCATCGAAGTATTACTCAATCGCGGAGAAATCCTGATCCTCAACAACTCATTGATCGCGCACGGAAGAACTGCCTTTAAAGATGATCCAGCGCGCCCTCGATTGTTAGAGCGCCTCTGGGTCGAGGTTTGATTGCAATAAAGTCCGTTCACTCCAGCCGATCTCACCTTAGGAGAACGCCATGCGACCACGCCCTGTTATCGCTTTAGTTGCAACACCCAAATTCAAGATCGCCCACAAACGCGATCTGCAACTCTTTGTGTGCAGACACTTGTACACACTTACTTCTCACTTTGACGTTATCTCGACTGGCAGGACGCATGGTGAGATCTCTGACTTCCTCGAGAAGCCCGACCTGTGGCACCAACTTGAAAACAGATCTCGCATTCAGGAGAGTTTTGACCTCAGAGCACCAGAAGACTTACAGAGTTGGCGCCGTTCTATCCACAGTCACTTCATCAGGAAACGCAATGGCATCGAAGGAATGATTGAAATTGCGCACGAACTCGTAACTGGCTGGCTTGAAGCGATAATTCAACTCAGCGTCGAGGACGACACCACGGTCAGAGCTGGAAGCGCCGTTCTCCGGCGCGAAGCGAATGTACATGATGTACCAATTGCTTCCGACCTAGCGACCGCCCAACTGTTCGTCCAGTATTGGAAGAACAAGCTGGAATCGAATGGAGGCAACGCCTGGTCATTGTTCCGCAAGCCTAAAGAAGTTTCGTCACCATGTGCGACTCTGCCGGCAACCGGCGGCGAGCATGTCCTGGCATTGATCGCGCACGATGGACAAAAACATCAGATGTGCCGGTTTGTCGTGGAATATCAAAAGAAGCTTCTTAACTTTGACCACATTCTCGCTACGGGACATTCCGGCGAATTAGCAAAGCAATACCTCAGCGCAGCCGGCTGGAGTGATGAGGACGTCAAACGAATAATGCCCTGCAATTCCGGCCCGCTGGGTGGTGACGTCGAAATCGCTAATGCAGTGATTCAAGGTCGCTGCAAAAACGTCGTATTCTTCCAGGACCCAGGCATTAGTCATCCGCACGCGGCGGACATTCGGCTGTTCGAGCAGGCAGTTTTGACGGGCACCGAGGTGCGGCTCGCTTCAAACGCCGAGTCAGCACGCATTCTTCTCGAAGGCAACGAGCCACGGCTGGCTGAGAATAAATCGTCAGTGGTGTGAATGAGAGAGCTACTTATTTTTTCGCTTTGATTCAACGGGTTCAATGCGAAAGAGATTCGCCGCCTCAAGCGGATCCAGCGTCACGCCAAATAACGACGCTGCATATGACAAGACGACGTCCCGACCGGCAGCAAGATCTTCAGGTGATGGTAAGCGCACGTCGTCCGGCATTACGCCACGATGTTCCAAACTCATTCCGTCCGGCATGATGAGGTCTGATGTGGTGATACTGAATCCGTAGTAAGCGGTTTTAAAACCAACTGACACTTCAGCGTCGTGGCGCCGAGCAGTCATAACGTTTCCGGCAGTTTGATCGCCGATAATCGTACCTCTCTTTTCCAGTTGAATGGTCCGTGCGAAAAGTTCGGACGCAGATGCCGATCGGTTGTCGACGAGAACTATTAGCTTGCCATTGAACACCTTTTCTTTGCCACGTGATTTGGCAATCCGAGGCTTCGTCTCTTTCCGACTCACAGCGTCGCAGATCTTTATGTCGCGATCAAAGAAGTTCGACACCATCCGCGTTTCGGTGCTGACGAATCCGCCGTGGTTACCCCTGAGATCAAGTATCAGCGCTTTATGCTTGCGGACCTTCTCCATTGCTTCGTCAACTTCAGACTCTGTGTAGTCAAACTCCACCATTTGCCAGATCACCAGTTGATCGCCAAATGATTTGAAACGGTTGTGAAGCAGTTCAGTCTCTCGCTGAGCCTTTTTGATGAGCGCCTCTTGCTCGTAATAGGTCAGAACCTTGTTTTTCCGTGCGGTCTGTTTTGCCAATAGTTCGAGTTGCCGTTCTTCTCCATTTGGGCTGCGAAGAACAACGCGAACACTCAGCTTTGGCCGTAGATTGTTATATAGGTATTGAAATTTCCAGATGTTCGATCGGTCGAGAGTGTAGCCGCCGGCCTCCAGGATCTCATCACCTGGTTTCACTCCTTTGGCCTCCGCGTCGCTTCCCTTAGCAACGTAAGAAACAAAGCAACGCCCTCCAATAATCTGCATGGTCCAGCCGTAGTCGGTTTCGAGGGAGCGTTCGGGCGGTATGAAAAACGTGTGCGAATCGTTTAAGTCAACCAGTACCGTCGCGACGATCCCCATGATTTGTCCAAGAGAGCTTGCCACATCGATCTTTGCGGCAGCCTCTTTGAACCGCGCGTCGAGGTCCATGCCACGGAATTTGGGGTCGTAGTAGTTGCGCTTGAGCTCTTCTTTGATCTTCGTCAGCATGATCTTGCCACGCTCACGATTCTCAGCCAGCTCCTTTTCCTGTGCGAGGAGCAATGGAGAAAAGGACGCGGCAAGCAACGCGACGACCAGAAACTTAAGGATCGAATTTCGAGGCTTGTTCACTCGATTTACTCAGGGTCGCCGGACTTTTCTTCTCGCGTTATAGAGCGCAGTCTGTAAAACCGGATGAGCGTGGCCCAATCTGAGTGACGAATGGCTCCAGTTACAGGAGGGGATTGGAATACTTGGCGATGGAATAGGTGAAGCACCGGTATTGATCAGACCAGTGAACGTCGGCGCCACATCAACCCGAGGCGACAGTGAAGGCGACAGGCCGAACTGATCGCGCAACGTCGCAAGCAGCGAAGTATGGTCAAAGGGCGGTTCGTCCTTTTGCGGTCGAAAGATACCTGGCTTAACGAATGGATTAATAAAGAGAGCCGGGACTCGGACCCCATAAACACCATAATCAAAACCGGTTACGGTTCCCGCCGGAAAGGGAGACTTCGCTTTCGGCGGCTTGACGTGATCGAACACACCTCCATGTTCATCGTAAGTGACAATCAGAAGCGTCGTAGCGAACAAGCTTGGGTTAGCCGTCAGCGCCTGAAAGACTTTCGCCAGCAACTGCTCGCCACACGAAACGTTGATGGGAATGTCGGCGTGGCCCACCGGCATGCTGTCGCCCGGATGGTTGCTGTTGGGAGCTTTGAAACCCGTACCGCTCAGCATCTGATAGCGGGGTTCGATCAAACTAAACGTAGGCAGGCGATTGTTTTTGACGTCATCAAAGAAGTCGTGACCTAAGAAATCCGGATCCGGCTCGAACCGCCACACGTTACCGCCGTCCAGGACCTTGTCCCAGTGATCATCCACATACTTGATGATGGCCGACACCGGAGCTTCATCGTCGAAATAAACCTTCCAGCTATGGCCGGCATTATCTAACTGTTCGAAGATTGATAACTGATCGAGTTGCCCAATCATCAACGGGTAATGCGGGTATTCCGGATTATTTACGTATGCGGTTTTGGTGGTGGGGTTGTAACAAGGCGTGCCGCAGAGCGAGAACAAACGATTGGGCCAGGTTTGCACTGGGCCGGACGCGAAGTAACGATCGCTGACGGCGTAGGTGCCTGCCAAAGCATTGGTCACGGGTACGTTCTCTTCGACGAAGTATTGCATGATGTTTGCCGGTGTAGCGTTGCGCACTGTCGCATAGTCAGTAACAAAACCCTGCATTGGCGGCGAGGTGTTGATCTGATTAGACATGTCGGCATAGCTTTCCTGGGGATCGGGAAAAGGAAGGTTTTGCGCGGCGCTTCCTGGTGACGCGTTCCACGCGGCCACTGGTGGACCACCAGGCGAAGGATTCGACCAGCCGGCGGGCACGCCGCCACCATCAGGATGAGTGGTCTCCGGGTAAAAAGCTCCCAGAACATTATCGAAAGATCGATTTTCAAACATGAGAAGGATTACATGTTCGATGTTTCCAAGTGGTGGGGTCATGAGCGTCTCCGTGGGTTAGTTATGCGTGAGCGTGCGCGACTATATGTCTGCGATCAAAAGAAACCTATTGACACTGCTAAGCTCGTTTGCTGAAGGACCAGAGAGTCAGGCATCAACCAAGGTTTACCGATTTACCACAATTGCTTCGCTCTCGGCAACTTTTTCCTTACCAAGCTCTCTAATCCGTTCCGATGCGAAGAAGTCGTACAGTTGTTTACACTTGCAGCTTCCAACTCGTAGACTTAATTGTAATCAGGAGTCGTTCACGATGGTCCTACGTGATCGAACGAGGAGGAGGAGTCACATGAGGCTTTCCTTGACGCTCTTTTTGCTTTTGATTCTGTTGACTGGTTGTACCACGCGACCGGAGGATGTCGCGCCCGGCTCCAACGTTTCAGCGAACGTTAACCCGAGCCCTACAACCAATACCCTGCCTGAATTTCCATGGCCGCCCAACTCTTCAGCCGTGATGTCAATTCCGTCGGAGCTTCTGGTGAAAACCGGTAGCCCTGCGAAACTCGCCGATGTTGATAATCGTTTGCGTCGTGCGCTCCAGCAAGGTGGTTATGAAAAATTCGGTTACTACCACATTCCTGGCGGGTTTGTTGTGGTAACACAGCTTGAACAATTCGACATCGCTACCGGGACACCGCTCGCCGATGCGAATCGATGGTCCACGACAACAGCACCACCAAAGCTCTTTACAGTTGAATATTTTCGGTCGCTCATCAAGGGCACATCCGGGCATTTCCGAGTTATCGCGTTCGCGGTCACCAATACTCCATTCCAGGAGACGGGCAAAGTGGTCGCTGCATCCGAGGCTGCGACACTCGCATCAGGCGGCAGCAACTCATTGCCGGCTGACGTAAGAGACCAGCCTTACGGCGAGGATTACCAGTGCAACGCCCTCGTCTATGAGTTTCTGCAACCGAATAGTGGACCAGCCAGGTTCGTCAACAGCAGTGCCTTATTGGCGAGTCGACACCTCCAAAAAATTCTTCCCTACCTGGAGCAGCCTCTATGATCTCGCTTGAAAGATGTAAAAAGATATTAGCGGCGATCTGGCTAATCGGCTTCATCATTCCGTTTGGAATTCTCTCTGCTCAAACCCTGCACGGCACATTCTGGGGAGGCAAAGAGAGTGAGGCTTGGGCACTGTTTACGCCGATGGTCCTGCCGACAATCGGTTTGATAGTAGGAGTTTTGGTTGCCGACGCATTAAATCCGCCGGTTGAAGACAAGAAGGTTACGAGTACGATCTTTATTGTTACAGTCGTGCTGTCGCTGCTTTATCTCGCGCTCGTAAATGCGATCTTCATTGCGATGCCGAGTTTGGCAGCAAACGCCGCAGATGTGACTGCTGTTGCCGATCCGAGTAAAGATGCTGCCAAGACATCAGCGTTATTGGATTCGTTCAAGCGTTCCGGCCTAATGCTCGGAGCAATACAGGGACTCGTAACGGCGACGTTGGCCGTCTTCTTTGTGAGCAAGGCTCCGACGCCCGCGAAGACCGGCACCGCAACCGACGCTTCAAAAGCGTAATGACCTATCAATTTGAAATCCTCTCTGCGTATCTCTGCGTTCCTCTGCGTCTCTGCGGTAAATACACACGTAAAAGCAGTAACCGCAGAGGCGCAGAGGAACGCAGAGACGCGCAGAGAGGAAATTAGTGCATCCAAATCTCGCGCTACTTCCGCAACGTCTTTGCTGAGACGACGTCGCTATACGCAGACATTCCGCCAACATTGAATGCGCGTATACGGTAGTAGTACTGCGTGTTGGCGAAGAGAGTCGTGTCGAGATAGAGGTTCGTATTTGCGCCAACGCGGTCAATCTCAACAAAGTTGTTGCAGCCACGATTGCTGCAGCGCTCGATGGCGAAGCCGCCCTCATTGTTAGAAGTATCCGTCCACGCGAGCTGGATGCGCGACATCCCAACTAAATCAACTCTGAGATTAGCCGGCGCTGAAGGTGGCGGCGGCGGAGAGACGACAGCGTTTATCCTCTCAATGGTTTCGCCGAGGTCGTCGTCGGTGGCCCTAACCATGATTGTATACGTGCCTACGTTTGCATACTTATGAGTACTGATAATCGGGCCTGGTCCAATTGGGACAACGAGGTCGTTTTGGCCATCGCCCCAATCCAAATGCACTTGCAGTCCCTCATCGTGCGCAAACCAAATCTGGGCGGGATCAGTAACCGTGTGGGTCAAAGTCACCGGGCTTCCAAGTACGACGGACGACGGTTCGAGGACGACATCGATCGATGGAGGAACATTGTTTACCGTTATTGGTAAAGAACCAGTCCCAGTCCCGAAGCGGTGGTCGTCGATGGTGACGGTTATGGTGTACTCGTCAGAAGCGGTGCCATCTGGTTTATCGTCGGTGTAGGGCTTTGTTGTTATTTCAAAGGACCTTGATGTCGCTGGTACTTCAACCTGTGTTCCCAAACCCTGACCCCAATCGACTCGAATCGTGAAGCTGTCGTTCTCGTCAGGATCCTTGATCTTGCCGGTCAAAGTTATCAGAGCGCCTTCGTCCGCAGGCGTTGTGACCTTGAGTTCTTCCAAAACGGGAGCGGTGTTAGCTGGCCCCCATGAAGGCGAAAAGTCATCGGTCGGATTATTCGAGAGATTAACGGGATTGGCGCCATCTGCCTTCATCACGTAAATCTCGTTGTTTCCGTCTCGATTGGAGGTAAAGACAATCTTGTTGCCGTCAGTACTAAACGCCGGCTTAGACTCCTCTGCCGGATTATTGGAAATGTTCTTCTGATCGGTCCCATCAGCATTCATCAGGTAAATTTCACGGTTGCCAAGAGCGTCACGGTGAGTCCGAAAAACGATCGTAGTTCCGTCCGGACTAAAGGCAGGTTCCGTATCGATTGCCGGACTATCGGTTAAAGCTGTCTGGTTCGAACCATCGGCATTCATTACATAAACTTCAATTGCGCCGGCACGAAGGCTCCGAAATGCGATCTTTCTACCGTCAGGGCTGAACGCAGGTACCGTATCGTTGCCCGCATGATTGGTAAGATTGACCTGGTTCGTGCCGTCGGAGTTCATCAAGTAAATTTCGCCATCACCATCACGGAAACTCGAAAAGACGATCTTCTTGCCGTCCGGACTCCATGCCGGACTATTGTCACTTGCCGCATTGTTGGTTAGACGCTTTTGATTCGTGCCATCCGCGTTCATCACGTAAATTTCAGAGTTACCATCCCGATTCGAAGTAAAAGCAATCTTGCTGCCGTCGGGGCTGAACGCCGGTTCGACATCGCCTGCCGCATTGTTGGTTAGACGTTTTTGATTTGTGCCATCCGCGTTCATCGCGTAAATCTCAAAGTTGTCGTCGCGGTTGGATGTGAAAGCTATCCTTTCCTGCGCTGCCAGTATGGTTGGCATCACCAGCAAACCTACGATCACAGCGAAACGAACTAACGAACCGCTACTTTTTGCGTGCTCTGGTTTCATGACTCCTCCTAAAACGTTACGAAATTGACTCACTCGCGAACGCGTTGTAGTGTTCTTCAACGGATCTAAGAAGCTTCTAAGAAAGTTCTAAGAGCGGTCATGTCTTCGCTCGGCAATCACTTATATCGATTTGGAGATTTCACGATCGATGCCGATCAGCGCATCTTGTTTCGCGCTGACCAGGTCGTAGCGTTGACGCCCAAGGTGTTCGAGACACTCTTGATTCTGGTGGAGAGCAGGGGCCGGATAGTTGAGAGGGAAGAGTTGAAGCGACGGCTTTGGCCTGACACTTTCGTTGACGAGGCGAACATTGCTTTCAACATTCAACAAGTGAGGAAGTGTCTGAATGACGACGCCCGCAACCCGCGCTACGTTGGTACAGTGGCGCGGCGTGGTTATCGATTTCTTGCGGACATTGAAGTCGTTTCGACTGAACAAACGGAATCTGGTCCCGTTGAAAACCTGGCGCCAGTTCCAGTGGTTACCACAGGCAGCCGGAAGAGGAGCATTGCTCTTGGAGTAGCAACGCTCGTAGTTCTCAGTGTCGCGGGATTAATCGCCTGGAAGCTTTCCAGACGCAACGCAGTTGAAAACAAAGCCATCGTTTCTAAAACTGCCGCTAAACCACATCTCAAGTTCGAGCAACTGACCGCAACGGGGCAAAGCAATTTGGTGGCGCTTTCACCCGACGGCAAGTACCTCGCGTACGAACGTGTCTCTGAAAAGAAGGCCGCACTATGGCTGCGACAGTTAGCGCCTAACACAAACGTGGAGATCCTTCCCCCGACCGCAAACATTGTCGGAATCGCCTTCGCGAACAGCGGGGAATACCTCTACGTAGTGAAAGATAATCCACTCGCTCTCTATCGAGTTTCCTTGATAGGTGGTGTGCCGCAAAAGATCGTCGACAACCCGCAGGGCAACTTCTCGCTTTCTCCGGATGACAGTCAAATCGCGTTTATCCGTGAAGCAATAAATGCTGATGGACAGTACGAATACTCTTTATTCACCGCGAGATCGGACGGCACCGGCGAGAGGAAGTTGTTCACAGGCGCTCATCCACACGGACTGGACACACCGTTGTGGACGCCCGACGCGAGAGCGATCATTTGCTCTTATGGCAACGCAACCGGTGGTGGCCAGGAATTTGGACTGATTGAAGTCAATGCCGCCGATGGCCGGATCAAAGAACTACCCGCTCCGAAATTCTTTCACATTACCAAGCTGGCGTGGTCGCCGCAGTCGGATGCGTTAATACTTTCGGCACGGACCAACCTTGCAGAGAACAACCAGCTCTGGAAACTGACATACCCCGGAATGGAACTCAGCCAACTGACTGAAGGATTGAATTCGTATCAAGACTTCAGCCTCGCGCGAAGTGTAAACAAAGCAGCAGCTTCGCAAATGACACTCCTTTCGGATCTCTGGGTCGGGTCGAGCTCGAAGTCGCTCAAGAAGACGACGCAGGCGAATGGTGAATTTTGCTGGTCTACTGACGGACGATTGATCTATACGTCGACAGCCAGTGGCAATCACGATCTCTGGATAATGAAGCCGGACGGATCACAGCAAACACAACTCACCGTTGATCCTGCCATGGATGTTTTACCAACGGCGACGGCCGATAATCGTTATATCGTTTTCATCTCCAATCGTAGCGGCGCTCTCCAAATCTGGCGGATGAATCAGGATGGTAGCGATCAAATTCAACTCACCAAAGGTGGACCAAAGACATATCCTTCGATTTCGCGCGACGGCAAGTGGGTGTTCTATAACACGACCGACGACTGGCATTTATGGAAGGTGTCAATAGACGGTGGAGAGCCGGTTGAAGTCGCCGGATACGTTGCATTACGGCCGGCGATGTCGCCAGATCAGAAGATGATTGTTTGTCTTGGCAGAGAGGGATTGAAGCGCGAGCTCCTTGTTTTGCCGGCATCAGGTGGACCACCGTTAAAAAGGATTGAAGTTGACAGGCTGACGGGTAACCGGATCGAGTGGACACTAGACGGCAAGGCTCTTATTTATGTGACTGAACACGAACGTGTTCTCAGGATCATGAAGCAGTCTCTTGACGGTATGCAGCCCGAAGAGCTTGCGAGATTCGATCAGGATGAGCTATTCGATTTCGACTATTCAGCGGATGGTCAACTCGCCGTCACTCGTGGCACCTGGCAATGGGATGTTGTCTTGATCACGGATCTGAGCCAATAGCGTGTTTTGCGGCGTGTAATAGGTCATATATGTCCTATAGGACCTATATGAGTTTTTTGAATATGCGTCGTTCAGGCCTGAAGGGCCGAAATACCCGCCGGTATTCCGCCCCTTCAGGGCTAGGTCGCGTTAGGTTCGTTTGCCAGGGGCGACGCGCTTCGCGCTTGCCCGTGGCTTTCATATACCGCGCCTTTGGCGCTGCGACCCGATGCGTTACGGTAACGACACCTTCCATTTATCGGTGAAAGTCCCGCCGCTATAACTACCGGCAAACGTCAAGGTTCGCTTCGCGCCGGGCGGATTGTTTGCGCCCGGGAAGATGACGACGGTGGTGGCCCATTGCCCGGCGGCAAGGTCGCCAAGACTCTTCGGCAACGGAGCGCCGTTAGTCACCGGTGACGCAAGCGTTCCTGTTGTCAGCTTGACGTTGTTCGCCGTTGCACCACCAACGTTCTGCACCGTTACACCCACCGCGATATCTCCACAGTTGGTACGCACCAACGCAGTCGTCGTAACCACAAGCTTCGGGCTCTGTGGTGATGGCGAAGGCGATGGTGATGGTGACGGCGACGGACTCGGAGTGGGCGTCGGTGACGGACTCGGAGCGGGCGACGGCGGTGTCGGTGCCGGCGACGGACTAGGAGTCGGCGTTGGCGAAGGCGTTGGACTTGGACCACCGGACTGCAACTCGAATGCACCGACGTCA